>Ga0209933_1000719_pt1 | contig 49642 bp, 49 predicted proteins | sample ThiBiot_300_biof_FD_183944 | JGI IMG/M metagenome (GOLD analysis project Ga0209933, IMG submission 183944) | Wastewater bioreactor microbial communities from Cape Town, South Africa - Thiocy_cont_300_biof (SPAdes) | ecosystem: Engineered > Bioremediation > Thiocyanate > Unclassified | place...
AGGGCATCCGGTCGAAGAGAGAGCCGGAGGGCTCTCAGATTATGCCAAGCGGAGGTAGCCAATGACGCGCCGAATCAAGCCATTGACCACACCAACTCAGCATAACGTGCACTTGGGATATTATGTGCTCGACTACCTGGCGCACAGCTTTCCGACTCAACTCTTCGAGCCCTTCACCGATGGCGACGGCAATCTCTCCTCGCGGCCGGTCTATCGCGATGGCCAGCCTGTGCAGTGCCGAGACGCCGTCGAGCGCCGTGACCGGCTGATCGAGCGGCTTGCCTCCCTTGCGCCTGTCCAGGGTGCGCTCGACCAGATCGTGCAGCGCTTCGGCACGGACATGGTCGCCGAGGTAACGGGCCGGTCGCGTCGAATCGTGCGCAACGGTGACCGCCTGTGTGTCGAGAACCGTCCCGGGTCTGCCAACCTCGCCGAAGCGCAGGCCTTCATGGACGACGACAAGCGCATCCTGGTGTTCAGCGACGCCGGCGGCACAGGGCGCTCGTATCATGCCGACCTCGGCGCTCGGAACCAACGCCTGCGTGTGCACTATCTGCTGGAGGCGGGTTGGAAGGCGGATACGGCCATCCAGGGCTTGGGGCGCAGCAACCGGACCAACCAGGCCCAGCCGCCCTTGTTCCGGCCGATCGCCACCGACGTGAAGGCCGAGAAGCGCTTCCTGTCGACCATCGCCCGCCGGCTCGACACGCTGGGCGCCATCACCAAGGGCCAGCGCCAGACCGGTGGTCAGGGCCTGTTCCGAGCCGACGATAATCTCGAGTCGCCCTATGGCCGCGCAGCCTTGCGCCAGCTCTACCTCCTGCTGTTCGCGGGCAAGGTCGAAGGGTGTTCTCTGGTGGCCTTCCAGGCAGCCACCGGGCTGCATCTGACCGATCAGGACGGCAACTTGCGCGAGGAGCTGCCGCCGATCACGACGTTCCTCAATCGGCTGCTGGCCCTCACCATCGTTCTTCAGAACACGTTGTTCGGTGTGTTCGAGGATCTGCTGCGCGCGAAGATTGAAGGGGCGCGGGCCTCCGGCACTTACGACGTCGGCGTCGAGACGTTGACCGCCGAGAGCCTGACGGTGACCCGGCGCCAGGTGGTCTATGTCCATCCGACGACTGGCGCCGAGACGCAGGTATTCACGGTCCGCCGTCAGGAGCGCAACCAGCCTGTCGCCCTGATCGAGGTATTGGACCGAGCCGCCGATCCTCGTGCGGTCCTGCTCGTCAATGCGCAGTCGGGCCGGGCGGCGGTACAGGTCCCGGCGCCTAGCGTCATGCTGGACGACGGCGAGGTCGAACGCCGCGTCCGGCTCGTGCGTCCGCTGGAGCGGACAGCCCTTTCGGTGGCGGCCCTCGAGCAGTCCCACTGGCAACGGTCGGATCAAGCTGCGTTTGCCCAAGCCTGGGCACAGGAACTCGCCGAGATACCGCCTTTCACAGAGAGCGAGCTCCATATCGTCACTGGCCTGCTGTTGCCGATCTGGAAGCGCCTGCCGGACGAGTCCATGCGGGTCTACCGGCTTCAGACCGATGCAGGCGAGCGGGTCATCGGCCGGCTGGTCTCGCCTGCCTGGGTCGTGCAGGCCGTCGGCGCCGACGACGTGAGCCTCGCGCCGGCGGATGCCTGGACCGCCGTGCTCGACGGTCGAACCATCCTCGAGCTGCAGGACGGGCTGAGCGTGCGCCGCTCCAAGGTGATGGGCCTGTTCCGGGTGGAGCTCTGCGGTTTCAGCGACGGCATGGTCGATCGCCTGAAGGCGATGGGACTGATCTCCGAGATCATTTCCTGGAAGCTGCGCCTGTTCGTGCCGACCGGCGCCGACGGGCCTTCGATCCTCGCAGAGCTGATGGAGCGCTACCCGATCGTGCGCATCGCCGATCGGGCCGCGGTCTGAGGGCGCGGCCATGTCGTCGCACGCCGCCGACCTGGCCCGCCTCCTCGCGCGCAACGCCGAGGCGGTCTGCCGCCACTACCTCTCAAACGGCCATCGCGAGGGCCGCTACTGGCTGGTCGGCGATGTCGCCAACACAAAGGGCCGCAGCCTGTTCGTGCGCCTGAGCGGCCCGGACTATGGCAAGGGTGCTGCCGGGCATTGGACCGACGCCGCCACGGGGCAGCATGGCGATCTTCTGGACCTAATCGCCCTCAATCGCGGCGTCAATCGCTTGCGAGATGCCCTCGACGAGGCGCGTACGTTCCTCGCCTTGCCGTCCGACCGGCTCGTTGCCCGGCAGGATCGATTCCCTGCACCTCGCGGCTCGCCCGAATCTGCACGACGGCTCTACGCCATGTCTCGCCCGATCACCGGCACCTTGGCGCAGACCTACCTGCACAGTCGCGGCATCACGACTGTGTCCCAAGGCGATCCGCTGCGCTTCCATCCGCGCTGCTACTACCGCCCCGACGAGCACAGTCCGACGGAGACCTTGCCGGCACTGATAGCCGCCGTCACCGATCATGACGGCACGATCACCGGAGCACACCGCACCTGGCTCGATCGGTCAGGTCACGACAAGGCGCCGATCGCTTCACCGCGACGGGCCATGGGCCATCTTCTCGGGCACGGCGTGCGCTTCGGCGTGGCCGACGACGTCATGGCCGCCGGGGAAGGGATCGAGACCATGCTGTCGCTGCGCATGATCGTACCGACTCTGCCGATGGTGGCCGCGCTCTCGGCCAACCACCTCGCCGCGCTGCTGCTTTCCCCGACACTGCGCCGTCTCTATGTCGCCCGCGACGCCGATTCAGCCGGTGATGCTGCGATGGCCAGCCTGTGCAACCGCGCAGAAGCCGCCGGGATCGAGCCGTTCGTCCTGTCGCCCTGCTTCGACGACTTCAACGAGGATCTCCGCCGCCTGGGAATCGAATGGCTCCAGGCATCGGTGCGCCGGCAGCTCGTCCCGCAGGACGTGGTTCGCTTCCTGGCCTCGGCCGTGACGGGATGAGCACGGGCACGGTGAACCGCTTCGTACTCGGTCGCTCTTCTGCCCTTGGGATCGGACGGGAGCGCGCCCGGCCTTCTAGAGGGGCGATCGGACGGCAGGCAGCCCGCTCCCGCAACGGCGGTCCTGCGGCTTTCTTCCCCTGCCGGCTGCGCCGGCATTCCTCGCGAGGCAAGAAAGCCTTGGTCCGCCGTCCTCCGCTCTGCTCCGGCCGCAAGCGCGGTGCGGGACCGTTCCGCCCGCCGTCTGTCGACGCCCACGAAGGCCGCGATGGGCGCGGCCGATCCGACAAAGGACAGCATCATGGCGACCGACCGCGATCCCGAATTCGAGCCCGTGCACGCATCATCCCCGACCGATCACGTACTCACCGAGCTGCAGCTCCATGGCCACCGTCCCTTCCAGGACGAGCCCGACCCCCGGCCATTGCCGGAAGCCAACACCATCACCGGCGCCGTCGTCGACATCTTCGATGCGATCGTTTCGACCCTCACCGACACCCGTCTCGAGCCCGATCTCGAGGAGCTGCTATGGTCGACCGTCAACTTGTTCCATCGCGCCGTCGACCGTATCGAGCGTGAGCTCGATGGCAACGAGCAGGCGCAGCGTCGAAGCCAGAAGGAGCAGAACGGCTCGGAGGTCCGTTCCGTCGAGCTGGAGCGTCTCGTCTCCGAAGGGCTGACCCTTATCGAACGCCGCAACGCCCTGGAGCTCTTCCGCGACCAGGCCGCCGATCGCTTCGAGGTCCAGACTGGCTCAGCCTGGCGGCCGCGCACCGGGTCGATGGTTAACCATCGGGCTCTTACCGCCGCGATGATCGACAGCCGCGAGTTCCTGGCCGCTCGTCGCCGCGCCGAGACCGAGCTGCTCGTTCCAGCCGGTCCCAAGATCGCCTTCACCGGTGGCGCCGACTTCAACGACCATCCGCTCGTCTGGGCCACGCTCGACAAGGTCCGCGCCAAGCATCCCGATATGGTCTTGCTGCATGGCGGCTCGCCGACCGGCGCCGAGCGCATTGCCGCCCGCTGGGCCGACACCCGCAAGGTGCCGCACATCCCGTTCAAGCCGGACTGGACCCGTCACGCCAAGGCCGCACCCTTCAAGCGCAACGACCAGATTCTGGAAGTCCTGCCGATCGGCGTCATCGTGTTCCCGGGCTCAGGCATCCAGGAGAACCTCGCCGACAAGGCACGCAAGCTGGGCATACCGGTCTGGCGCTTTGGTTCGGGTGGCGCGTGAGCGCCATCTCTTCTCTTGCTCACGGCGATAGCCGGACCCTTGAGAGCAAGAGGAAGGCCGGGAGCGGGTGAGCCGCTGGGCCTTCAGAGAGAGCGGGCGGCGGCTCGCCCTTTACTGCTCTCCGGGACATGATCCATGTCTATATCAACTTTGACTTCTACTTCCGCATCGTTGAGCCAAGGTCCCGTCATGCAGGGCGGTCTTGCCGTTCTGCCGGCGCAAGAGACGGAAGAGCAGGATTTGCTCGCCGGATTGCTGGCGTCACAACAAGGCAAGGCGTGCGCGTCCGCCCTCTTGCAGCACTTTCCCAGCATTGGCCATGTCATCAGCGCCGAAGCGGCGCAGCTTCGCGCATTCGGATTGTCAGGCCGTGACATCGCCGCGTTTCGGCTGGTCCGGGAGATCGCGTGCCGCATGGCCAAAGCCGAGGTGCGCAGCCGGCCGGTGCTCGGCAACTGGCAGGCGCTGATCGCCTACCTGCAGACGGCAATGGCTTACGAGCAGGTCGAACAGTTTCGAATCCTGTTTCTTGATACCAAGAACAATCTCATCGCCGACGAGGTGCAGCAGCACGGCACCGTCAATCACACGCCCGTCTACCCGCGCGAGGTCCTGAAGCGTGCCTTGGTCCTCAACGCCACTGCGCTCATCGCGGTGCACAATCATCCCAGTGGCGATCCCAAGCCGTCCCGGGCCGACATCGAGATGACGCGCGAACTGAAAGCAGCCGGCAAGGCTCTCGAAGTTGAGCTGCACGACCACGTCGTGATCGGGCACGGAACCCATGCCTCCTTCCGGTCGCTTGGACTGCTCTAGAACGATGCCGGGAACGGCGGTGCTCGCTTCGGCTCGGGCGGTGGGCAAAGCGCCGCCTTTTGGCCAACTTCACATCCGAAAGTTAATCGATCGCGCCATGGTGGTGGTGGAAGGCGCAACCGTTTGACCTTCGTCACGGAGTTCCACCATGCTTGGCATCGGCATCGTTCTCAGCATTTTCGGCCTCGGCTTCTTCTGCTGGTTGCTGTTCACGCTCGCCGTCTATGCGCTCCCCTTCCTTGCCGGACTGGCGGCGGGCCTCGCTGCCCTTCAAAGCGGAGCTGGTGTCGTCGGCGGGCTCGTCGTGGGATTCCTTGTAGGTGGCGCGACCTTGGCACTCGGGCAGATGGCCTTCGCCACTGCCCGTAAACCGCTGATCCGCATCATCATCGGCCTGCTCTACGCCGTGCCGGCAGCGGTCGCCGGCTATCAGGTGTCGTTTGCGCTGGCCGGAATCGGCATGTCGAATGGCGGGTGGCAGACGGCATTCGCCGTGATGGGTGCCGTTCTCTCTGGCTGCACGGCCTTCTCGCGCATGGCGCTGTTTGCCACGCCGCCGGACGGACAGGGCACCGGGGGCGCTTACTCGCCTGCTGACGAGCGGCTGCACCACCAGGGCCGCTGACGCTCTCTGCGTTCCCAATCATCGAAGAAATTGACGAAGATCGGCGCGGTGATTGTTCGTCTCGACCCAACAGGAGACCGCAGCCCTGGATGACCGCTTCGATCCTTCCTCCGACGCCGCCGACAGTGAGCCGGTGAGGCGCATTGCTTTGCGACCAGTTGGGCTGAGACGATGCCGTCCTTTTTCTACGCCACGGCCGCCTTTTCTTCGCCCGTGATGCCGGTGCTCTTGCGCAGGACCCTTCAGGTTGGCCACGACTTCTCCGGAGGATGCTGTTCGGCGCACGACCCACGGCCTCTCCTTGGCTGATCTGGCCAGAGGACGGCTGCGCCTCGATCGCCTGAGCCGCAACGGCGGCGGTTCGACTTTCTTCCCCTGGGCTTCGCCCATTCCTCGCGAGGCAAGAAAGTCGCCCCGCCGCCATCCTCCGCTCTGCTCCGGCCCGTGAACGGGTGCGGCGTCGATCGCCTCCGGCCTGCAGATCGCCATCGAGGCCGCGATGGTCGCGGGGCTCGAAACAGCACAGGAGAAGTCACATGGCCAACATCGGTTCCTTCAAGAAGTCCGGCAACGAGTACCAGGGCGAGATCGTCACCCTGAGCGTCCAGACCAAGGGCGTGCGCATCGTCCCCGAGGTCAATCGGTCCAACGACAACGCCCCCAGCCACCGGGTGTTCGTCGGCCGCGCCGAGATCGGGGCCGCCTGGTCGAAGCGCTCCAACGAGGGGCGCGACTATCTCTCGCTCAAGCTCGACGATCCGAGCTTCAACGCCCCGATCTTCGCCAACCTGTTCGATGACGAGGACGGCGAGGGCTTCACCCTGATCTGGTCGCGCAGCCGCCGGAAGAACGGCGAGTAGGCCGACACCCCACAGCCCCGCCCGGGTCCGCCGGGCGGGGTTTCTCTTTGCCCGCCAGGCGCGAGAAGGCCGCGCAACCAGGAAGAACGGCACGGGGTGATCACGAACGCTCCCAGCGTTAAGGATGCGAAATGCGACGCTCGCGCCTGTGCACAAACGTCTCAAAAGTGCCGCGGCCGCGCATTCGTCACAAAGTGCAGTGTCTGGTGCCGAGACGATCCCAATCCTATGGATTGACTTCATGTTCTCATTTTGTTCTCTATGTTCCAGAGTAATCGCCGATCAATGGAAGCGCGAGGCGAAGGTGATCTCTCCATCCGCGGACCTTCACGACGTCTGGAAATCCCATCAGCCGCTGGGCGTCGCGTGCAAGCACTGCCAGCACCGGGCGCTCGTTGCGAGAGAGCGCATCGGCGCGCGCCAAGGCAACTTGCACTGCGTCGATACGCTCAAGTTCCGGTGCACCAAGTGCAAGCGCCACATTGTCGAGCTCCACCTGTTTCCGGATCACAGAAGCGCCAAACGCTTCATGGCGGAGTACCGGTGATGGGGCCGCTGGCCGAGCGCGTGCATCGTGGCTACGGCCCATCTACCGGGGTGGAATGCTGTCATTCTATCAGGGTGGCGCGGATCGCCCGCGGCAACCTTACCCCTGCGGAGAAGGGCAGGATCAACGAATGCGCCGCACGCATGGACACTCAATGGCGCGGCGGCCACTTCAACGGGTTCGAGTACTTTCATTTCCGGCTTCCGGAGCACGGTGTCGCCATGGCCGCGTTCATCTTGAAGGAACGCCTGCATCGGCTTGTGCCGGGAAGCACCTGCGCGCCGACGGCAGGCGAAGTCGAGGCCGAATGGCGTCGGATGGCCGAACAGCGCGAAGCCATTCTTGCCTGGGCGAGAGCCAGCAAGGCGCTAATGGAGATCGTGCAGACCTATCGCTTCGAGCGGCGACAGGGCGCGCGTTCCCCCGACGCGCATGCTGCCGCCGCCAGGATCGTCGAGCAACTCGACCGCTCGGTCACCGACCCCAGGACTTACTCCGGCGTGTGCATCGAATGGGCAGAGCGGGAGTACCGGCAATGGTTCTGGCGCTGCGCGCCGAACCATCAGGTGCTGTAGCCGAGTCAGCGCAGGACACCGCCTTGGAACTCTCAAGGGACCGCTTCGTCGATCAGTTCGCGATAACCTTCGGCGTGCATTGCCTACGGCACTGGTCGACGCGCCACACGGCGGCGCCGACCTATCTTGCGCCGTGCTTCTACGGGTGGATCAAGACCAACGGCGGCCTGATCGGGCTCTCTCCGGCCGAATTCGCCGAGGTGGCGGAGCCGGTCATCGAGGACGTGCATCGCCTCACGCCCAAGGGCCAGCGGCCGGATGCAAGGCTGGTCGCGGGCCGGCTCTACGATGCGCTGGACGCGGCAAAGGTCGAGGTCACGCTCAAGCCATTCGCAATGGTGACAGCCGCGCGGTAAGACGGCCGCGTCTGACGCTGTGCCCGGTGAATCGCCTGCGCCAACTTGGGGGAATGGTGTGGGTCAGCACTCACATTGTTTCTTCCATCGACTTCGGCCGCGGCAATCGCGGCCTTCAGGTCGAGGCGTTGGCGACGACGGAGACGGGTGCATCGTTCGCGATCGGAACGAAGAGGAGAAGCGCTTTAGCGCTTGCACCAGTCAGCCGACGACCGCTGCGCCAACGCCTCAAGAAGGGCGAGTTGGTGAGGTGACGCGGAGGAAGCAAGCCGCTGACTGGCTGTCGCTTTTGACACCTGTTGAGTCGGGCGGCACAGTGTTCAAGATGAGATTGGGCGGCAACAACTAGCGATGCAGATAAAGGACTTGCCGCTTCCGATTACGGCCGCAAAGGCGGACTGGCTTCCCGGAACACATTGGGTTGGCTTTACGCCGCGCGACGGATCGACAAATGCTCGCGAGCAGTGCCGTTCAACGGTCTACGCACAGTTTCAAGGCGGCTACGTCATCGAGTACGTGACGTTTAAATTTGACGATCCAAACCCCGGATTCGAAAGAGACTCCCGCTACCTTGCAGAGAAGGCGGCGCATGCTGAAGTCGCCGGCAAGCTGATCTCCGTCCACCGCCTGCGACCTTCAGCGCGTCCCCTTCGCGAGATCCTCGGCGATGCTGAGTATGAGCAGCTTCAGGATATGTGGGCAGAGAGCGGTAAACGTCATCGCTGGTCGGTCGCCTTTCCGATCCTCGAGAGTTACAAGATCGTGCCCGCCGTGGCCGGGAACAAGGCGTTCTCAGCCGAGGCGTACACACGGCTCTTCAAGCATCCGTCCGCCACATTGAGGCCCCTCAACGACGACGAGCGCGATCAAATCAATCACTTGGTGATCGAAATCCAGCCGACGCCGAACGCCTGGATCGGCATCGCCGACGAAGCCGACATGGCCGAGAAGAGTGAAACGCCCCGAAACATTGTCCGGCTTGTCGATCAGGATTTGGCAGTCGGAGCCTTCGAAGGGCTTACAGACGAACAAGTCGCGAAGATTCGGAAGCGGGCTGCCTGGCTGGCACACCGCTTTGTCTTACGGCGAAGGCGTGGGGGTACTCTAGTTTGTGACGACTGTGGCTTCGATCCTCAGTCACGCATCTCGAACACCGGCCTGTCTCCTCGAGCGTTACTTGACGTGCACCACATGAACCCCCTCGACGAAGGTCTCCGCTATACCACCGAAGCAGACTTCTGCCTTGTCTGCCCGAATTGCCATCGCTTCATGCATCGCTTGGCGGCATCCCTGAGCGATCCGGCCGAGAAAGCGCACGCCCTACGTCCCCGGAACAGAAGCGTCAGCTAGGGCGCTCCGGTGCTACAATCTCAGCGTCGCCGTCGCGGTATGGACAGAGACGTTGTCCCGGAAGGGCAGCTTCGCCTGGACCTCTTGGACGAACATTAAGAGCGCTTGGCCGAAGCTGCCGATTTCAGTGAGCAGCCTGTCGTCATCGCCGGACTGGAAAGGTTGGGAAGGCGTCGTGAACCCGTACCCACGTACCGGGCTGGCGCCCGTAAGACCGACTACGGCATGGGCCACCGCGTTGCGGCGGTTTCCCAAATCCTTCGCCACAGCTTCATGAGACTGCCATTGGGCGAAGATAGCGCCGGCGCCATTTCCCAGAGCGTTCTGGACGCTGGTTTTGCCGAACCCTTTGGTCACGCCCTCCAGAATTCTGGAGAGCACCTTGTGCTTCGCGAAGTAGGTGGCTTTGATCGGCTGGAGGGCACGGACAATATCATCTGCCGGCGTCCCTGCAGGCATGTGCGCCGCGAGATCGAAGGCCATCAGATTCCAGTCGAGAAAGCGAAGGGTCTCTTCCACACCCCCCAGACTTGTGACGATCGCTCCTACCTTACGGTGGAGCTCGTTGATCCTCGCGGTGCCAACGAAGATGTCGGCACCCGTCCTACGGCCTATCATGCCAACTAGATAGGAACGGGCATTTGCACGGGCAAGCACAGAGGCCCCACCAATTCGGCCGAAAATCCCAATCTCGGAGTTGAGTGGGCCGCCGGCATGGCGCCCACGACGCGCCCGCTAACGTAGGTGCGCGGCCAGCCGGGAGCGCGGCTCGCGCGTTGAGGCGCTTGTGAGGGCCACGACCGAAACCTCGGCACCATCCGGGCGCCCGCTCGACGGCGCCTCGTGAGGGCCGTGGCAGCGCGGAATCTTGCAAATCCGCTCGCCGAGGACCATATTCATGCCACGGAGCCGATCGCCAGGGCTGCAAGTGACCCAAAAGGCGGCATGAGTTCGAAAGCGTAGTCACCTCCACGGCAATCCCATTCGCCGGCGCAGGTGGTCACCAAGCACTTGCGACTACCGAGAAGACGCCGGTTCGAAAGGGCTATTGTCATGACAATCCAGAAAGATTGCGCAGACCATCTGCGCTCGACGTACACCACCGGCTCGAGCAAGCTTCGTGCTGGGCATGCTCATGAGATCGTTGCGTCGTACTTCGGCTACGGGACGGCCGCGGCGCTGCAAGCGGAATCCGCGTACCCGCTCGCTGCGCTCGACGAGGCGTCAGTACTCATTCCTGCCATTCCTTTGATGGAGCAGCGGATGCAACAGCTCAAGGGGCTGCCCACGAACCTGCCCGGTGCTGACGAGTTGGCCAAACGCCTTTCCGCATATCTCGTCCAACACAACCACTTTTCGGGCCAAGTGTGGCACACGCACAAACTTGAGGAGTTCATCGAAGAAGAATTCATCCAGGACCACTCCCTAGCGATCATGGATGACCTTTCGGGCGAGATGGCTGAGACGAATGCCTATTTCGACGAGCTTTACGTAGAACAAGTGACGATCAGCGAAGCGCCGGAAAGCGTGGTAGCGACTGTCTCCGGGCACCTGAACGGAGAGAACGACCCAGATAAGCCGTTCAGCGGCGACTCCATCGCCTTCACGACGACCGTGACGCTTGAGCGTGTTGCTGGTCGCACCGCATTTCTGTCTCCCGAGCTGGATAGCGGGGGAACGGTGGACGACAAGGACTACTACGACCCTGAGCCGCCCGATGACGAGGCAAAGCCGAGTTCTCCCTAGTCGTTGTCCGACGTAGTCTCGAATCGCTTTGACTTCACCCCGCCGATCAATTCGGCGGGGTGTTTTCAGATCGCGCGTTTGCGCCTCTCCTCCGCCTTATGGCAACCAGTAGCTGCCATCGTCCTGGGAGGGCCGGTCGAGCATCGCGCCCGAGGCGCCTAGCTCCCGAGTGTCACGGCTGGCCGGCTAGGGCCCCAGGGTTCTGGGGGCTCGTCATATAAAGGTCTGCCGGCAAGCAGTATGGCGAAGGCTTCGAGGGAGATTTCCGGCCTCAGCCGGCTTGCTCGACGGCGAGTGACCCGGCGGGCAGCGGCTTCAGCAGTGATCGCGCCGACACCGTTGGATCGAGCCAGTCAGCCCATTGAGCACGGCTCAGGATCGCGACCTGCCGATCATGATAGGGCGCGATGTCCGGCCCGGGCGGCAGGGTCAGCATGGTGAAGGCTTCGCCGACGTCGGCGGTGTCTCGCCAGATGCCGGCGATGCAGAACCAAGGCTCGTCCTTCTTCGTGAACAGCCACTTGTCCTTGCGCTTCTTTTTCTTGTCCTTCGGATCGGTGAACTCGTAGATGCCGTCGGCAATGATCAGGCAGCGGCCCGACGTGAACTCGCGCCCGTCCGACCGGAAATTGTAGACAGGCCGCTTGTTCTGTCCCGGCCAGCTCCAGCGGCGCTGAACGAGATCGCCTGCTTCTCGATCGCCCTCGACCGTGCGGACGATCGGCGCGGTGTCGGTGATCTTGATGTCGTCCCGCGCCTCAATGTTCGGGGTGCCCTCGGGGAAGCGGATCTTGATTTTGATGTTGGAGAAGTCGTCGGCGATTGTCCCGGCGCCGACATGGAGGCGATAGTCGTTGCACTTATTGCTTCACCGGCCCGTTGCGCTTTGTAGATGTTCCTGTTATGTTCTCATCCATGAAGGCAGCCGCTTTCGATATGGACGTCCCGCTGGACGAACGCCGCATCATCGTACGGTACGGCGACGACGGCGTGGAGATGGTCGAACTGCCGTGGGGCTTGAGGCCGAAGGAACCTGGCGGACGGCCGTTCAATCTGGTGAGGGGTGAAGGACGGACGTTTCCCAGCCATCGCTGCCTCGTGCCGGCATCGGAGTTCCGGCTGGCCCACCGGGGACAGCGCTACGCATTCTCGCTTGCCGACGGCGATTGGTTTTATTTCGCCAGCATCTGGCGGCCCGCGTCAGCAGGCTGGCCCGAGGCCTACGCGATCCTGACCGTTGCAGCCAATGCCGAGGTGGCGCGCTACCACGACCGGCAGATGGCAGTGCTGAGGCGCCGGCAGCGGATGGAATGGCTGGATCTCTCGCGCCCGGAGGACGAGCTGCTGAGGCCGCTTCCCCGAGGCGCGTTCCGCGTCGAGCGGCTGTTCACCCAACCCGCTCCGAAACATCAAGAGCCTCGACCAACGGCGTAGGCACGGCAGCCCGGCGAGCATGGATGTTTCGTCGGCTCAACTACCTCGACGATGGAATAGACGCAGGCGAAGGGACCACGCCGCGAAAGGCCCCGTTAGCGATTGGCCTGTGCTGATCGCTTTGGACGCTTCAAGAGGTCGGCAGGTTCGATGGCCAGCGCGTCGGCGATCTTCCCCAACACCGTGACGCTGGATGACACGTCGCCTCGTTCGATGGCGCCGACATAGCGGGCGCTCAGGCCGGCGCGCGCAGCCAGCTCTTCCTGCGTGATTTTTCTATCATGACGCGCACGACGCAGATTGACCGCCATGACCTCCTTGAGATCCATGGCGTGAGAGGACCCTGGACAGGAACCATCGTTCCAGGAACGATCCTTCCGATTCGTATCGGTTTGTGGTATCCACTCGATTGGAGTTGCCGGATTTGTCGCTCGCCAACGGCAGCTGACACCTATTGGCGATAGCCAGTCACCACGAGTACGATGCATCCGGTGCATCGATTGGTCGACTCGGCGCCGCCCTCGACGCGATTCATCTCTATCTCGCAATGTGATGAATGGACTGACAGAGGCTTACGATGACCATCGCTCCATTCGACGACCGTCCTCCAGACAAGCCCCATCTTACGAGCTATGATGAGCGCCACCTTGCGGACTATATCCGGCTCCTCGACGCAGCGGAGGAGGGCGCCGACTGGCAAGAGGCAGTGAAAATCATCTTTGGCCTCGACCCTCGGCGCGAACCCGAACGGGCAAGGGTCGTCCACGATAGCCATCTTGCGCGCGCCCGCTGGATGACCGAGACCGGATTCACCTACCTCCTGCGGCCGCGCCTCAACTGACACGTGTTCCGGGCAGTCTGCGCAACGCTGCCTCAGCATGCATCGCTATCGGCAAATTTCGGGGCTAGCGCACTGCAATTTCCCCGGCCACTGATCGTTGGAGTTGGTTCAGTTGAGTTGGAGGCGTACATGCCGGCCACATCTGACTGGCGATCTACGAGGCGTGAAGTTGAACTGAAGCGTCTGCAGCGTCCGCACATCGGTTTGGAATTCCTGCGTCGTAGCCGCACCTATCGCACCGACTACAGCCAAATGCTCGAACGCATCGCGGCTGGCACCGTGAGCAGGGAACGGGCCTTTGCCGACTTCGCCCAGCGCTGGGGCTTGGTCGTTCCCTTTCGACCCGGAAATTGCTGTCGACGCTGCGCCGATCCTGTGGCGCCCGGAACTCGTGCCAGTGGCCGTGCTGCTTGCACCTGTGCCAAACGGATTCGATGCTGCGCGCATCGCGGTTCTCGAGGCCGAACAACCTCAAAGGACTCATGACGGCCCGGACGGCCGCCATATCCTGCTCGACGATGTGGCAGGTCCGCATCAGCTCTGGTGCTTCGAGACGGATGCCCAGCAACGCCTGGGCGTGCTGATTCCGCTCGATGCCGACTTCCGCCTGCGGCTCGCGGCAGTGCAACGCCTGCATCGCCGGATGATCGGCCTATCAGCAGGGCCGCTGCCGCGCGGCTGGCGGTTGACGGCGATGCAGCGGCGACGGTTTGTCCTGATGCTGCGTGCGCTCGATGGCCATCTGGAAGGCGCCAGCTATCGCGAGATCGCGCGCGTCCTGCTCGACGCCGAGGCGGCACGCTGGCCGGCGAGCGCCTGGAAATCGTCTGCAGCGCGCTCGCAGGTCATTCGCCTCGTGACTGAGGGTACAGCCATCATGAATGGCGGCTATCGCAAGCTGCTGCGCGGCCGATGATCATGTATTCGGACCGTCGTCCACATAACACCGCGACTGCCACTCAATGACCAGCGGCCGTGCAAACCCGGTCCAGGTTCAAGGGGTGGGCGCCGCGATGCACCGCAACTCCGTACTCCACCAGTCCGCAGATTTCTCTCCATCGTGATCGCGAGTTCGCCGCAGTTCCTCAGCGGCACCCGCGACAAGCTGGAGACGCATCTCATGCCCGATGATCCGCGACAACTGCCGCCACGCTATCTGCGCACACCGGAGGCGGCGCGCTTTCTTGGCCTGTCGGGCCGCACGCTCGAGAAGCATCGCACCTTCGGCACCGGCCCGGTCTATCGCAAGCTGGGCGGCCGCATCGTCTATGCGCTCGAAGACCTGCAAACCTGGGCCAACCGTGGCCTGCGGCAGTCCACGTCCGACCCCGGCAACGGCGTCGTCCATCCCGCCAGGCCGCAGCCGCGGCGCGGCGGTGGCAGCGCCGGACAGTGAACGAAACGCCGATGGCCTCGCAGACCAGATCACAGTGCCGACTCACATGGCGCGCTGAGCGTCACGCGGCTGATGAGGCCGTCGAGGCGCGCCGCCCCTTCGGATGGCGTCGCGGCCGCACGTCACCTGCAATCCCTTCAGACGGAGACACAGGGTCATGACGACCGATCCGCCCAAGGGCTCCACGTGCGTCGAACTGATGTGGGTGGAGAAGGAGGTCGAATGTTGGATCAGATTCGGCCGCGTCATCCATGAACGGATACTCGATCGTCGCCGCCGTGTCGTCAGTTTCGCACCGGACAGCATCTTTGCGACGGTCCGGTGGATGGGGAACGACAACGGCACCGTCCTGTCCTGCATCGATGTCGTGCGCGCCGTTCGCCCGGGCGAGCCTTATTCCACCGTCTTCCGGGTGCAGCCCGGCGGCGATAGCCTGTTGCGCTGCTCCGGCTGGCCCCGTGTCGAGCGCGTGCTGAAGGCGATCGATGCCATCGAAGCGCTCGACATCAATCCCGAAGATGCCGCTCCCGACCATTGGCGTCATGTCCATGCCCGTCTGCTCGTAGGAGAGCCGCCGCGCGCCTACACGCTGGGGCGACATCGCGCCTGGCTCAAACGTCGGCAGGTTACGTCATGAACCGACGCGCCGCGCCGCTCATCGTCACCATGAGCGCGATCATTTTGATGGTTGTGCCGAGCGTCATCGGTGCGCCGCGCTTGCTTCTCTGGAACAACAGCGCCTCGGTGCCGGTCGGGCTCTACAGGGTGCTTCCGCCGCGCGCGCTGCATGTCGGAGACATCGCCGTCGTCATGCCGCCCGAACCGCTCGCCGCCTCTCTCGCCGCGCGCGGCTCCTTGCCCAACGGCGTGCCGTTGATCAAGCCGATTGCCGCGCTCGACGGACAGACCATCTGCCGTCAGGGACTCCGCATCACCATCGACGGCGCCTTCGTCGGTGCGGCGCTCGCCCATGACCATCGCGGCCTTCCGCTGCCCGTTTGGAAGGGCTGCCGCATGCTCGGCGCGAGCGAGGTCTTCCTGATGAATCCCACAGAGCCTGACAGCTTCGACGGCCGCTATTTCGGCCCCTTGCCGGCGTCGTCGGTCATCGGCCGTGCGACACCCCTCTGGTTTCCCAAGGAGCACTGACGATGCCATCCCTTCCTTTCCGGTCCTGCATTCCTCTGTTCGGCTGCATGCCTCACCATTCCTCCGTCTCGGCCAAGATCCCGGCCGCCGCCGTGCGCAGCTCCGGTACGGGGCGGGCGGTCGGTCGGCGCGCAAGCGCTCCCCCCTGCATGGAAGCGAACACGGTCGAACGCTGGCGGATTGTCGGGACGGCGGTGTGCAGAGCGGTGCTTGTCGCCATGTTGGTGACGATGACGAATGTTGCCGCGATGGCTCAGCCCGCGCCTTCGGTTACACCCCTGCAGCACCATGCGATCAACGGCCCGATCGCGGGTTTCATCGCGGAAGCGTCGCGGCGCTTCGGCGTACCGGCGGCGTGGATACGCGTCGTCATTCGGGCAGAAAGCGCCGGTGACGCGCGTGCCGTGTCGTCCGCAGGTGCCATGGGACTGATGCAGATCATGCCCAACACCTGGGCCGAGTTGCGCGCGCGTTACGGTCTGGGTGCCGATCCGTTCGATGCCCGCGACAATGTTCACGCCGGCACGGCGTATCTGCGCGAGCTGCATGATCGCTACGGCGCGCCCGGATTCCTCGCTGCCTATCATGCCGGTCCGGGACGCTATGATGACTATTTGGCAAACGGTCGGCCGCTGCCGCTCGAGACGGATGCTTACCTTGCGGAGGTCATTCCGGCGATCGACGGGGTGTCGCCTGACGACCGGCTGATGGCGACCGATCCGTTCGCGTGGACACAGGCACCTTTGTTCGTTGCACGAGGCCAAGGCGGGTCCGCCAGCGAACCGGCGTCGGGGCAACGGTCGATCGATCGCACGTCGTCCGCAGGATCAACTAACAGCATGTCGGCGCTTGCCGGCAGATCGGATGGCCTGTTCGTGCAGCGCGCCAGTCGGACTCGTAAACCGTGAGGCCGATCGTCTTCCATCGCAGCCTGTCGCATGTGTTCGTACGGTTGGCAGTGAGATCTGGGGCGCAGAGGCCCCCAACCGCGCGATGGCAGGATAAAGGAGCGCGAGGGGCGCTCTGGGTCGGTCGTGCTTTTTCAAGGACTTACGCGGCGATTTCGCGAGGTGCGCCTGTCCGGCGCAGCCTGCGGCTTAGGCAATGCTCGAGGAATATCAGCGCGCTAGTGCGATGTGCGGGATCACGGCAATGAAGGGTGGCGACGACTTCCGCATCCGGCCCGGCCGCATCCGCTCGACGCGCGTGCAACGTGCCCGGCCCTTCATCGCGCAGGCGCTCGCGGCCGCCCAGCGGGCCGGCGGATCGGTCTCCCGCTCGGGCAGGATCGGCCCCGGCGACCGTTCGCGATTCGGACGAGGCCAGCGCGCGTCGGTGCAGGCCAACAGGTTCATCACGTCGCGCTCGCGCGGCGCCGTGGTCAAGGCGCGCGTGGTGCGCCATGGCGGCCGCGCTGCACCGCTCGCGACCCATCTCAACTACCTCGGGCGCGAGGGCGTCACCCGGGACGGAGAGAAGGCCCGGCTTTTCGGCCCCGGTGTCGATGCCGTCAACCCGAAGGAGTTTGCGGAGCGGTGCGACCCTGACCGGCATCATTTCCGCTTCATCGTCTCGCCCGACGACGCCGTGGAAATGGCCGACCTCAAGACCTTTACACGCGATCTCGTCGGGCAGATGGAACTGGACCTCGGTACCCGCCTCGACTGGGTCGCCGTCGATCACTGGAATACCGAGCATCCGCACGTCCACCTGATCGTGCGGGGCGTGCGGGACGACGGCGAGAACCTCGTCATCTCGCGCGATTACATCAAGGAGGGCATGCGGGATCGTGCGCGCGACCTGATCACGCAGGAGCTTGGGCCCCGGACCGATCACGAGATCCGTCGGATCCTCGAACGCCAAATCGACGCCGAGCGCTGGACCAACCTGGACCGGCAGCTCGCGCGAGACGGCGCCCGCCTCGGCATCATCGACCTCGCGCCACACGCCGACCGCCAACCTGACGAATTCCATGCCCTCAAGATCGGGCGGCTTCGCAAGCTCGAGTCGCTCGGGCTGGCTGACCAGGTCGCGCCCGGCCAATGGACCATGTCCGAGAAGGCCGAGGCGACGTTGCGCGAGCTCGGCCAGCGCGGCGACATCATCAAGCGCATCCATCGCGGCCTCTCCGAACGCGGGATTGAACGTGGCGCGGCCAGCTATGTGCTGGCCGGCGAAAGCCTGGACGATCCCGTGGTGGGCCGGCTCGTCGCTCGCGGCCTCGACGACGAATTGAAAGGCACCGCCTATGCCGTCGTGGATGGCGTGGACGGCCGCACTCATCACCTCAAGCTGCCCGATCTCGAGGCCGCCGGCGACAGCGTACCGGGCTCGATCGTTGAGCTACGCAAGTTCGACGACGCGAGGGGGCAACGACGTGTCGCTCTGGCGGTCCGGTCGGACTTCACAATCGAGCAGCAGGTCACAGCGCCGGGGGCGACCTGGCTCGACCGGCACGCGATCGCGCGCGACCCTGTCGCGCTGGGTGGGGGCGGCTTCGGCGCGGAGGTGCGCGCGGCACTGGAGAGGCGCGCCGAGTACCTGATCGGGCAAGGCCTGGCCGAACATCAGAACCGCGGGGTCAGCTTCAACCGCAACCTGATCGAGACGCTCCGCAGGGGTGAACTGGACGCCCTCGGCGCCAAGCTCGCAGCAGAGAGCGGTCGCACCTTCAATAGGGCCGGGACGGGTGAATATGTCGCCGGCGCCTACCAACGGCGCGTCGCGCTTGCCTCCGGCCGCTTTGCGATGATCGACGACGGGTTAGGCTTCCAGCTCGTACCCTGGACGCCATCACTCGAGAAGCAGCTCGGTCGTCACGTGTCCGGTGTCGGCAGGAGCGATGGGGGCGTCGACTGGAGCTTCGCCCGCAAGAGGGGAATTGGCCGGTGAGGTATACACCGGTCTGCACCAGTCGACGTTTGACTACCTTTGTCCACGTGGCGTTCTATGACTGGCTGTGAGACCTACACGTACTTCGCGCCATATCGGCGCCTATGTTCCCGTCCACGTCGTATATCCGGGCGTGAAGGCGGAGCCGAAGACGTTGGTACAGCTCCTGTCGACGATGAACCGCAATGAGACGATCGTTGTATGTTGCTTCGCTAACATCGCGGTAGCGGGTCACAGCGGGCCCGACCAGAAGGCTCAACAACAGGCAATGATTCGCGAGCTGCTACCGAAGGGTGCTGCAGATCGCATCGATGCCTTTGTACGCGAGAAGCAGCTGCAAGGCTCTCCTACGGTCTTCTTCAGAGGCCAACTGCTTGAGCTCATTCGTTGGGCGGCTCGCTATGGCGACAGAAGCGGAGCCGATCCGCAGTTTTCAGGCGATGCGGCAAACCGTGAAAAATTCGCAAAGGCCGCGCTCATCTGCAGTGATCTGTGGGGCGAGCGCATTTATGCGAAGCGCCTGAGAGCAACAGGAGATCCCACACAGGACCGCCAGCGTGCTCTTGGCGCCTTTCGGAAAGGTGTCGAGGAGTCGGGTCAAGCGATCAACCCAGCCCAGACACTGGGCCGTGGTTGGCTCCTCTTCATGGAGCACATGCCGCGGCGCTACCCACAGTTCGCTGCGGTCTTTGAGAAGGCAACCGGCCTTACCGTGCGGCAGTACCTTCTGCTGACCGCTGCGCTCGCGGGCCACGCCTCAGCCTCTGGGCAGCTGTCCCCGATCATCTCCGAAACACGGATGGCAGCCGCAACGGCCTACAAGGAACTCGCACCCCGCTATCTCAAGCTCGAGTCTCAAACTGCGGACGAACTCGCTATGAGCCTTTGGGATGCGCCGTTCGCCACAAATGCGTACCGAAGCCTCCGCGAGCGGCCGCTGATCCGAGGAGTCGATGATCGGATGGTCATCTCGGACCCCATCTTCTTCAGTGAGCGTGTTTCGATCGGTCCGCTGTTTCACGTCGTTGCGGCTGTGCGCGGCAAAAAGTCGAACGAGGTTTTTGGCGCTTTCGGAAACGCCTTTGAGGACTACGCCGGGGGCATCCTTGATCGGATGTATCCGACACGGCCTGGTTTGGTCGCCCGTCTAGCCCGCAATGTGAAGGTTGGCGATCTCGAGATCGATGCGGTCATGAACGACTCGAAGTTTGTGATCCTGATTGAGATGAAGGCTGCCTGGCTGCGCGAGGACGTCATTCTTGAAGACGCACCCGATCGGCTGATAGAGCGACTCCGAACCTTGTACGGCGTGTCGAGCGATAAGGAAGAGCGGCCGAAGGGCGTGGCGCAACTCGCGAGGCTCATAAACAGCATTCTGGCGGACCGGGCTTCGGCAGCCGGCGGCCAGTTCCAAAAGGTCGAAGTGTTCTATCCCGTGCTGTTGGTGCATGACGTGAATCTGAGTGCGCCGGCATCTGGCCACTTCCTGAATGAAGAATTTCAGAAACTTCTAGCCAAGCCGCCGCCTTCGGTTCGCGTGGCCCCACTCATCATCATGACAATCAGCGATCTTGAGCATCTGGAATCGTCGGTCGGCAAGTTCACGTTGCGGAAACTGCTTGCCGACTACGATTCGAGTTCGGGCGACCGGATGCAATCACTGTTGAACTATATTGTCGGGTCCGAATACCGCGAACTGATGATTGCCAATCGCAGTTTGACGACCGCGGCCGAGCATCTTCTCAATGAGGCTTCCAAGGAGCTATTCCCTGGGCACACGGACAACCATGGGACGGAGCCCTCCGCCTCTTTGTGATTGACCGAATCGAACGAACAGGACGACCGTAGGGTGGTGCGACGGAGAAAATGGCCGGCATGAAGTACGTCGATCTGCGGTCGATGCATCACTTGATGGACGGATTGTCGTTCCGCGTTCGGAGATGCGCGGAAGTGCTCGACCACGCGCTCGTCAACGTCAATGAAAAGAACCGGGTACCGGATCGGATTGTCGCATGGAACGCACGCGGCGGTCCTCTGAACGGCGAGCCGCTTAGCTTGCCGGGCACAAAACGCCTGATCGTGCAAATCGAAGAAACCTTTGATCCCAGGAAGAAGGAGACACTGACGCTCGCGAGTGTGGGTGAAACCGAAGACAAGACAACGGCCCCGGCGGCATTCTTCAACATGCACTCATTGTCCCTTGACGTGCCAATGCGCGTGGAGGTGCCTCTTCGAACTCTCCTCAAAGGTGGTCAGGACCTTAAGGGCAAGTATGTCGTCTACTTGCATGCGCTTCTGACGGACGATGATCGGGAGTACGTTTACTACGGTATCACGAAGCGTGGGTGGAATCGTCGATTCCTTGAGCACACGAAGACAGCGCTAGGAAGCGAGACCAGGCGTTTGTTTCCCAACACGCTCCAAGAACTCATCCGGACGCATATGGACAGGCGGGCAGGTCGTCGATCCGACGGCGTCGGCCTGAGCGGGCTGGTGACTGCGGTGTGCGCGGCGGGGCTCGATGAAGATGCGGCCATGGATGTCGAAGAGTACCTCGTGGACAAGTACAGCCTCGCGTCAAAGCATCCGCTCGGCCTGAACATGATCCCCGGGGGCAAGGAAGGAATTCGGCGATTGCACGAATTGACAGGACCCCAACTTGGGACGTCGAAGGATACGGAGGAACGGGAAGACGCTCTCGATCGGTACCTGGCACAGCATCCGGCGCTTGGCGTTCCGAAGCCCGCCATAGCGGAAAAGTGGAACGATCCCACCTATGCGGAAGCAGTCATTTGTGGTCGCGAGAATCGGTTGACAGCGGATCAGGTGCGCGAGATTCGCTACTTGGCGGCACTTGGCAACACGAAGGAGGCGATACGGGCGGGGGTGGGTGCGATAGACCTCGGACAGGTTGAGAGGGTGCTGGCGGGGCGGACCTACGGCCGCATTCGGTAAACTGACCTAGACTTGTTACTGGTGATCACGAACATGACAGGCGGCTACATCCTGCGCAGTGTGCTGGTTCAAGGGCGTCTCGCCTTTGCGACTAGACGTGCTGCAGCCGCGCGCAGTCGCGAGCACGGCCTCCAGATTTTGACGCCTTCGCTGCTGGCTGCCCGGCTCGCTGGTGGGCTGCTTCATCCGGCCTCCCGCGAGAGCATAGAAATCGGTATTCGCGCGGCTCTCAAGGACCCGGGCTTACTGAAGGACCTGGCCCCGGTTCGCGATCTTCCTGGGGTGACCCGCGCTCTTCATAGGACGCTGCAAGATGTCTGGCGTGCTGGTTTTGACTTGGAGGCGGAGCCATATGTGAACCGACCGCGTGTCCGTGACCTGATAAAGATCGAAGAGACGGTTCGCCGTCACCTTCGGCCGGGCGAGTGCCTGTTGCCCGATCTCTGCAAGCTGGCGCGCGGTGCAGTCCAGCTTGCTCCTCGGTTCATCGGGCCGCTGCGTATCCATGGATTGCTTGGGATCGATCCGATCTGGCGACCGCTCATCAACGAGCTGCGCGAGGTCATAGAAGTCGAGTGGGATGCACCGGCCTTCTGTGAAGCCGGCTGGTTCAAAGGCAGCCCCAAGCATGCGGGCGCCAAGACCGGCGGCCGACGCGCCGTCAGCTGCGCTGATCCCTATCATGAGACCCTCGAAGCCATGAGATGGGCTCGTGAACTCCTTGCGACTGGTCGTGCCCAAGCGTCCGATATCGCTATCGTCACAACGGCGCCGGCGGCCTACGACGACTACGTGCTTGCGCTCGCAGCGGCGTCGGGCTTGCCGGTAAGTTTCGTGCATGGCCGTCCCGCGCTTTCGACGAGGGACGGGCAGCGGTGCGCTGCTCTTGCAGACGCTTTGCAGTCCGGATTGAGTCAAGCGCGGGTGCGGCGGCTGCTTTCGCTCGTTGCCAATCAAGGGACAAGTCTTGACGGTATTCTGGATGGTCGCTTGCCCGTGCCGAGTGAAGCGTCCCTCTCAACCGCCGACGACTGGCAGCGAGTCCTCGCCCCTCATCCGGAAATGGCGTCGCTTCTAATGCCGGCGCTCAGGCTTATCGAAGCTGGCACGAACGCCGCCGAAGAAGCGGCGAAGCTGCTGCTGCGGGGACGTTCTCGCAGTCTCTGGGGCGACGCTTTGCGAGCTGCGCCCGCATCGGCACTCATGTTCTCGCTCGGGTCTTTGCGCGTTGCTGACGAGCGTGATCCTGCGGACTCGATTGCGTGGTGCTCGGCCGATGAACTCGCCGCAGCACCGCGCCGCTTCGCGTGGCTCCTCGGACTTACAACGACCGGGTGGCCTCGCAACGATGGACTGGATCCGATTCTACCGGACTACATCGTTCCGGCATCACGTTTCACCCCTGATCCGATCGAAGCCGCGGATCGGCGTTCCTTCAGCAACATACTGGCATCGGCCGAGGAGGTGGTCCTGTCCTGCGGTCGATTGACATGCGAAGGCAAGAGTGTTGGCGCAAGCGCCCTGATGCCCGCGATCGACAAGGAAGGCGTTCTTCGTCGTGACGAACCTGCGCGTCACGCGGTGTCGGAGGCTGATCGCCTCCTCACGCGGCCGCAGGACAGGAAGGGAGATCCGGTCGTGTCCGCGGCTCTGGCCGCGTGGCATGACTGGGGCCTGCACCGCCTGACGCTTCACGACGGCTTCGTGGGGGCGCAGCATCCTTTACTCTCTGCGCTCTTCTTGCACCCGCAGTCGCCGACGTCGCTATCGCGGCTTCTGAGGGACCCGCTCGCCTACGTATGGTACTACGCCCTGGGTTGGCGCGACTTGGTCCACAAGGAGCGCGGTCTGGTGCTTCCGGCGGACGATATGGGACGCCTTGTGCACGAGTTGCTCCGCCGGGCAGTTGATCACCTCGAGGCGAAGTCTGGCTTTACCGTGGCTGCCCGCCACGAGATTGAGGATGCACTTGGGCTGGCATCCGCCCATGTGGTGGCGCACTGGCCTTTGGTGACCAATGTTCCGCCGCCGGTCCTGTGGACCAATACAGTCCGGCAAGCGGCGGCAATGAGTCTGGATGGGCTCACCTTTGAGGCCTTCACAGAAGCCGGAACGCGGTCGTGGACGGAAGTGGCGTTTGGCGGGGAAGCGCGCCCCGCTGAGCGGCTCACCTCCCGACCGTGGGACCCGGATCAGCCCGTCGTCCTCCCTGGCACAGACATCAAGATCCGCGGGTCGATCGACCGTCTTGATCTGCGCGCCTCAGCTGTCGCCGTGCGGGTTACCGATTACAAGACAGGGCAACGGCCGAAGTCTCCGGAGGGCATGAGTGTTGCTGGCGGTGCCGAATTGCAGCGCGTGCTCTACTCGCTTGCCTGCCGTCAGTTGCTGCCGGACACTTCGCGGCTCATTGCGCGGCTCATCTATCTCCGGAGCCCAGTGCAGCTCTATGCGCTTAAGGATCCGGACGGGGCGATTGACCGTGTCGCTGCGTGGGTGAAGCTTGCCCGCAGCGTCCTTGAGGCTGGCGTCGTCTATCCGGGCGTTGCGAACATGCCCCAGCGTTTCGGTCGGATCGCCCTACCGGCAGCGGCCCGCTACATCGAACGCAAGATCAATGCGGTCCGCCAAGCCGCAGGCCAAGAACTTGCGGCCTATTGGGGTTCGAAGTGAAGCGGACGCCCGACGACACGGAACGGGAGCGCGCTCTCACGGACCTCGACTCCACGCTCTTGGTGGAAGCGTCGGCCGGCACGGGTAAGACGTCACTTCTCGCCGGCCGCGTGGCGATGCTGCTCGCCGCCGGGCGTCCTCCCTCGTCGATTGCTGCCATCACCTTTACCGAGCGCGCGGCGGCGGAACTGCGTGACCGGGTCGACAAATTCGCGGGCCAGCTTGTTGATCGCAAGGTGCCGAAGGACCTCGAACCCGCTTTTCACCGGGCGTCTCTAAGCCACGAACAAGCGGAAGCGCTCGGCGACGCACGATCCCGTTTGGGTGAACTCACGGCGTCGACGATCCACAGCTTCTGCCTGGCCATCCTGCAAAGCTACGCCGTTGAGGCTCGCATCGATCCCGGCGCCGCGGTCATGGACGGCGACCAGACCGACCTCGCGTTCGAGGCGATTTTCGATACCTGGCTGAGCCAGCGCCTCGGGCACGCTGCACGACCGAACGATCCCATCGTCGTCATGGCGGCGCACGACCCGATCGAAGCGGTCAAGACATTGAAGTCGCTCGCCAAGTTTCGGCGTTCGCATCCTGGGGCCAGGCCGCTACCGCCGCCCCGCTACGCGGACGCGATCTATGATTTTGTCGAAGCCGTAGGCGAGTATCGGCGCTGGATCGGCCGTGTTGCGGCCCCTGACCAAGCACTCGCTGATGTCGAGGCTCTCGAAGAACTCGCGAACGCGCTGGCGCCAGCAACGTCGGCGGACCTCGACTTCAGTCGGCTGTGGGTGTTGGTGCACCCCAAGAGTGAGGCGTTACTGCCTCGCGGAGGACGCGACCTTAAGCGCTACAATGCACGGCTGAAGCTATGGTCGAGTTCTGCTGGGAAGGGCGATGGCCGGCAACTCTCGGCATCCGGTCAGGAGCACTACGAACGATGCGCCAAGCGGTTTGCCGATGCGATCGGCGCAATCGCGGACACACTTCTCGCTAGCTTTTTCGGCGAGACGGATGAGCTCGTCGCTGCGTTTGACCAATTCAAGCGCAGCGCGGCGGTATTGGACTTTGACGATATCCTGATCCGGACCCGTACCCTTCTGCGCACGGATGAGAGAGTCAGGAAGGAGGTCGCGCGGCGCTACCGCCACATTCTGGTCGACGAATACCAGGATACGGACCCGCTTCAATCGGAGATCCTGTTCCTGATTGCGGGCGAGCCTGGCCTCTCGGATGGGTGGGAGAGCTGGAGGCTTCGTCCCGGAGCGCTCTTCATGGTCGGCGACCCCAAACAGGCGATCTATCGCTTCCGCGGTGCCGATCTGAAATGCTATCTCCGGGCGCGATCGGCCATCCAGGCGCAGTTTCCCGGGAACGTTCTTCCGATAGCGGCGAACTTTCGCTCGGGAACGGGCATCCTGGAGCATGTCGATCGCGTTTTCGCGGAACGGCTGACAAAACAGCTGGGCGGTTACGTTGCGCTCCAGTCCACCGTGGCCGAGGATCCCGAACGAATCCAAAGCATTGCGCGCCTTAGCTATCACGTTTCGGCCGACAGCTACGTCGGTCCAATTCGAGACTTCGAAGCTCAGGCCGTCGCTGATCTCTGTGCGAGACTCGTCGGGAATGTGCGGGTCCGCCGCTCCGATGGGAATATCGCGCTCGCTGAACCAGGGGATATCGCGCTCCTCGCCCCACGTCGGACCGAACTGTGGCGATACGAACGGGCTCTCGAGGAAAAGGGACTCCCGGTTGCTTCGCAGGCGGGCAAGAACCTCTACCGGCGTCAAGAATCGCAAGACTTCGTGGCCCTCGTGCGTGCCCTGGCTGACAGTCGCGACACTCTCGCTCTTGGCGCAGTCCTCCGGGGACCGCTTGTCGGTCTGACGGAACGCGAGCTCCTTGATATTACCCAGGCCTTGCGTGAGCAGGACGGAGACGCTGTCTTCGATTTGCGTACGGACCTGTCCCGCGTGCACCACCCTCTGGCGCATCATGTGATGCAGAGCTTGCAAGACTTATGGCGCAAGCGGCGAGCAACGACTCCGTATGCGCTGCTCTCGGAGGCCATCGAGCGACTCCGCGTCATCCCGAGCATCGTGGGGCGCACACCCGATCAACAGGCTCGCGCCCTTGGCAACATCAACAGCCTCCTCGAGCGCTCGCGGAGTTACCATGTGCGCGGGCTCAAACAGTTGGCGATCGACCTCGGCTCCGAATGGGAAAGCCAACTGGCAACGGATGAAGCTCAATCCGATCATCAGGGCAGCCGCATCGAAATAGTTACCGTCCATAGGGCGAAGGGCCTCGAGTGGCCGATCGTCATTCCGATCAACTTTGTGACGATGCCGGAAGACAAGAAGCACTTTTTCTTTCGCGCGGCGGACAACAGCGTGCATTGGACCCTCGGTGACGTCATCTCGAGCACACTTGACGACGCGGTCGCCGCTGACCTGGCTGAGGCCGCGGATGAGCACGAACGCCTGCTGTACGTCGCTTGCACGCGCGCTATGGACTTGCTCGTGCTTCCGGCCCCCAGCTGGGCGCCTAACGGCGGCTGGATGAAGTTCTTCGACCTGGGCCAATCTCTGCTCAAAGACGTGCGGCACCCGTCGCGGCAGCGCCCCAAGGCGACGCCGGCCCTGCCAAGGAATGATCAAGCCGCGGCCGTGTTTCTCGAGGAGCGAGAACGCATTGAGCGACTCAACCCGAGGATCGAATGGCGCCGGCCAAGTCTTGCGGACATCGATCGAGAACTTCTTGACCGGGCAACGTTCGACATTGTGGCCAACGAGACCGACTCCGCGATTGAACCAGGGGTGGCTGGCGCGGGCGCACTTCGGGGCATCATTCTTCACAAGCTGATGGAAGAATTGCTGACGGGTACGGTGACTCCGGATCAGGCGCTCTTGACGAGCCGGGCAGCCGCTCTGACGAGGCAGGCGTTCGTTGGGGCAACAGCAGGACCCAATCCATCCGAAATGGCGGACGCGGCGTTGCGCACGTTCTCGCACGACGAGCTCAAGCCCTACATTGAGAAGTTGGTGCCGGAGTTTCCGCTGTACGGAGAGCGATCGGACACCGTCCTAACGTCCGCTCGCGCTGACGCTATCGCCTTCGAAGCGGGCGCCCCCATTGCTGTTTTCGACTGGAAAAGTGACGTCGCGCCGACGTCGGATGACCACACCGAATACGTCAGCCAATTGCTCGAGTATCTGGAGCTAACTGGTGTGAAGAAGGGCGCCGTGGTCTACATGACTTCCGGTGAAGTTCGTTGGGTACACGTCGGTGGTGCAAGCGACTAGCCCAGTTTCGGGCATCCCAATGATAGGCGGCCGCTGAGAGTGAGACCTGCCTGATGCCCAAGGATGATGCGAACCAAGTGAGTGCAGGCGCCCAGCGTGCCCGCCGTATGTCGAGCCCTGCCTCTTGGTCAAGCCACCTTAGCCAACGGCGTTCACCTTCGAGGATGTTGGTGCAGAAGCCGAGTGTGTCTTGTGCGTACAGACTGAAGCCCTCGATGCCCGTTTTTGTTCGCCGCGATACGAGGGGATGCGCTCGTAGGCCGCCGGCCCTTGTAAATGCGGTTCTGGGCCCCTGACTTCCTTCTCCGAAAGGAGAAAGCGGATGTCGGGAACAAAAATCCTCTGGGGCCAGATTCTCGCCGTCGTTCTAATCGTGCTAATCACGACATGGACGGCGACACAATGGACTGCCTGGCGTCTGGGTTTCCAGCCACAGCTTGGCCATCCGTGGTTCGAGCTGGTCGGCTGGCAAGTCTACCATCCACCGGCCTTCTTCTGGTGGTGGTACTTCTATGAGGCCTATGCACCGCCGATCTTCGTAGAGGGGGCCTGCATCGCCGCATCCGGCGGCTTTGCCGCCATTGCGGTCGCCATTGGCATGTCGGTCTGGCGAGCGCGTGAGGCCAAGAATGTCGAGACCTATGGCTCGGCGCGATGGGCGCGGGCTGAAGAAGTGCAGGCGGCCGCGCTGCTCGGACCCGACGGCGTCGTGCTCGGCAAGTACGAGGACGCATACCTTCGCCACGACGGGCCAGAGCATGTCCTGTGCTTCGCGCCCACCCGATCCGGCAAGGGTGTCGGCCTCGTGGTGCCCTCACTGCTGACCTGGGCCGGTTCCGCGATCGTCCATGACATCAAGGGCGAGAACTGGCAGCTCACCTCCGGCTTCCGTGCCCGGCACGGGCGCGTGCTGCTTTTCGATCCAACCAACGCCTGCTCGTCCGCCTACAATCCGCTGCTCGAGGTCCGACGCGGACAGTGGGAAGTGCGGGACGTACAGAACGTCGCCGACATACTGGTCGACCCCGAAGGCTCGCTCGAGAAGCGCAATCATTGGGAAAAGACCAGCCATGCGCTCCTTGTCGGCGCCATCCTGCATGTCCTCTATGCCGAGGCCGACAAGACGCTGGCTGGGGTTGCGGCTTTCCTGTCCGATCCGCGTCGACCGATCGAATCGACGCTTGCTGCGATGATGAAGACCGCACATCTCGGTGAGGCGGGACCTCATCCCGTCATTGCCAGCGCCGCGCGCGAACTCCTCAACAAGTCGGATAACGAGCGATCGGGCGTGCTGTCGACGGCGATGTCGTTCCTAGGCCTCTACCGAGACCCGGTCGTGGCGCAGGTGACGCGCCGCTGCGACTGGCGCATTTCCGAGATTGTCGGCGGGCAGCGGCCGGCGACGCTGTATCTCGTCGTTCCACCGTCAGACATCGCGCGCACCAAGCCGCTCATCCGTCTCATCCTTAATCAGATCGGCCGGCGCCTGACCGAGGACCTTCATGCGAAAGGGCGACGCCATCGTCTCCTGCTGATGCTCGACGAGTTTCCAGCGCTCGGCCGCCTCGACTTCTTCGAGAGCGCGCTTGCCTTCATGGCGGGTTATGGCCTCAAGAGCTTCTTGATCGCCCAGTCTTTGAACCAGATCGAGAAGGCCTATGGGCCGAACAACTCGATCCTCGACAATTGTCATGTGCGCGTGAGCTTCGCGACGAACGACGAGCGTACCGCAAAGCGTGTGTCAGACGCGCTCGGCACCGCCACCGAGATGCGTGCCATGCGCAACTATGCCGGCCATCGCCTCAGTCCCTGGCTCGGGCACCTCATGGTGTCGCGCTCGGAGACCGCGCGGCCGCTGCTCACGCCTGGCGAGGTGATGCAGCTGCCGCCGGCGGACGAGATCGTGATGGTTGCGGGCACCCCGCCGATCCGCGCGAAGAAGGCTCGGTATTTCGAGGACCGCCGCTTTCAGGAGCGCGTGCTGCCGCCGCCGGCGCTAGACAAGCCGGTCGCGGCGAAGACCGACGATTGGAGCGATCTGCCGTTGCCCACGCGAGCGCAAACCGAGGCCGCCGTGCCGCAGGGCCGCAGGCACGACGACGACCCGACGGATTCGGAGCGTCGCCAGCAGCCCGAGCTGAGCCAGAAGAGGACCGTCGAGAAGAAGGCGCCGATCGACCATGAGTTCGACGCAGATGTCCTCGACGAGGCCGATGACGATAGCACGCGTGTCAGCCGGATGAACCAGGTGATGCAGGGGGTCGCGCGCCAGGTTTCGCTCGACCCGAACGATGGCATGAACCTCTAGGGAGCGCTGTGATGATGAACCCGAAGAAGCAGCGGCTCTCAGTCTATCTCGATCCCGATATCATGAAGGCTCTGGCCGAGTATGCGGCGCGACGCGCCCAATCGCGATCAATCGTGGCGGAAGCCGGGATCGCGTCTTTCCTGTCGCCGGACGCCGCCGAGCGACAGGAGGCGGCAACCACCAAGCGCCTTGATCAGTTCGATAGACGCCTGACGCGCATGGAGCGCGATCTCGTCATCTCGGTGGAGATGCTGGCCGTTTTCGTTCGCTTCTGGCTGACAGCCAACCCGCCGTTACCCGAACCGGCGCAGGCGGCCGCGAGAGCCCAAGCGGGCGAACGCTACGATGCCTTCGTTGCCGCATTGGGCCGCCGGCTCGCAAAGGGGCCGAAGCTGCGGCAGGAGATTTCCGAGGACGTCCCCGGGGACGGGGACGGGGAGACGACGCGTTCGACCGAGAACTAATCCGGCCTCTGCCGTCGCGCATTGCGCCGGCTGTCTTCAGCACTCCGCCGTTTGCCTGTCTTTATACGCCAGGGCCCTACGACATCATTGTTGTTGTTGTCATGCCGTGAGTTCTGCCTCTTCTACTCATCCCCGAGCGATGACCGCTGATTTGCGATCACACACAGAACGGGGACGACATGGCGGTTTCTCACCTGCAGTCCGAGGCAGTCCTTCGCGGAGCGCGCATGCTGCGCACCGCACTGGGCTCAGACATCGCGGGCTTCCTGGAAGACCCGTCTGTCGTCGAGGTGATGCTCAATCCCGATGGGCGGCTCTGGATCGACCGGCTGTCGGAGGGACTGTCCGACACCGGCAAGCGCCTGGCTGCGACAGATGGCGAGCGCATCGTTCGCCTGGTCGCGCATCATGTCGGCGCGGAAGTTCACGCCGGCGCGCCCCGCGTCTCGGCCGAACTGCCCGAGACGGGAGAGCGGTTCGAGGGGCTGCTGCCGCCGGTGGTCACGGCGCCCGCCTTCGCCATCCGCAAGCCGGCGGTGGCGGTCTTTACCCTGCAGGATTACGTCGCCGCGGAGATCATGTCGGCGGGCCAGGCGCAGGTCCTGCGCCAAGCCGTCGCCGATCGTCGCAACATCCTGGTCGCCGGCGGCACCTCGACCGGTAAGACCACGCTTACCAACGCCCTTTTGGCGGAAGTGGCCAAGACCGCCGACCGCGTGGTCCTGATCGAAGACACGCGCGAGCTACAATGCGCCGCGCCCAACCTGGTCGCCTTGCGCACCAAGGACGGCGTTGCCTCCCTGTCGGATCTCGTGCGCTCCTCGCTTCGGCTGCGCCCTGACCGCATTCCCATCGGCGAGGTGCGCGGCGCCGAAGCGCTCGATCTCCTCAAGGCGTGGGGCACCGGCCATCCCGGCGGGATCGGCACCATCCACGCCGGCACAGGACTCGGGGCGCTGCGCCGCCTTGAGCAATTGATCCAGGAAGCCGTCGTCACCGTCCCGCGTGCCCTGATCGCCGAGACCGTCGACCTCGTCGCCGTGCTGACCGGCCGTGGTGCGACCCGGCGCCTCGCCGAGCTTGCTCGCGTCGAAGGCCTCCGGTCCGACGGCGACTACCGCGTCATCCCCGCCATCCAACCCGTCCAAGGAGAACCCGCATGATCTGCCATGCCCTGCGTATTCGCCGTCATATCGCCACGGCCGTATCCGTCACCGCCGTCTGCCTGATGCTGGCGCCCGTTGCCCACGCGGCGGGCTCGTCGATGCCCTGGGAAGCGCCGCTCCAGTCGATCCTCCAATCCGTCGAGGGACCGGTCGCCAAGATCGTGGCGGTGATCATCATCATCGTAACCGGCCTGACGCTGGCCTTTGGCGACACCAGCGGCGGCTTCCGGCGGCTGGTCCAGGTCGTCTTCGGGCTCAGCATCGCCTTTGCCGCCTCGAGCTTCTTCCTGTCCTTCTTCTCCTTCGGCGGCGGAGCGCTCGTCTGATGGCCGGCCTGATCGACGACGCCCATGACGTGCCGGGCTATGCCGTTCCGGTCCATCGAGCGCTCACCGAGCAGATCCTGCTCGGCGGCGCGCCGCGGTCGATCGCCATCCTCAACGGCACCTTGGCGGCAGCGCTTGGTCTCGGCCTGCGCCTCTGGCTGGTCGGTCTTGGCCTCTGGGCGATTGGCCATCTTGCCGCCGTGTGGGCCGCCAAGCGTGACCCGCAGTTCGTCGACGTGGTGCGCCGCCACCTGCGCATTCCCGGCCACCTGAGCGTCTGAGGCCCCGCCATGATGAATCTTGCCGAATATCGCCGGAACTCAACCCGCCTCGCCGACTTCCTGCCATGGGCGGCATTGGCCGGCGAGAGCGTCGTCCTCAACAAGGACGGCAGCCTTCAGCGCACCGCGCGCTTCCGCGGACCCGACCTCGACTCCGCGGTGCCGGCCGAGCTCGTGGCGGTCGCCGGCCGGCTCAACAACGTCTTCCGCCGCTTGGGGTCCGGCTGGGCCATCTTCGTGGAGGCCCAACGCCATCCCGTCGGCGCCTATCCGACGAGCCGCTTCCCGGACGCCGCGTCCGGCCTCGTCGACGCCGAGCGCAAGGCGGACTTCGAGGAAGACTCCGCGCACTTCGAATCGAGCTACTTCCTCACCTTCGTCTACCTGCCGCCGGCCGAAGACGCTGCCCGGGCCGAGCGATGGCTCTATGAAGGAAGGAGCGGGAAGGGCGTCAATCCCCGCGAGATCTTGCACGGCTTCGTCGATCGCACCGACCGCGTCCTGCAACTCATCGAAAGCTTCATGCCGGAATGCGCCTGGCTCGATGACGGCCAGACGCTGACCTACCTTCACTCGACGGTCTCGACCCGGCGCCAGCGTGTCCGCGTGCCCGAGACGCCGATGTATCTCGATGCGCTTCTCGCCGACCAGCCGCTCACCGGTGGCCTGGAGCCCCGCCTGGGCGATCAGCATCTGCGCATCCTGACCATCGTCGGCTTTCCGAGCGCCACGACGCCCGGCCTTTTGGACGACCTCAACCGGCTGGCCTTTCCCTACCGCTGGTCGACGCGCGCCATCCTGATGGACAAGACCGACGCGACCCGCCTGTTGACCCGGATCCGGCGGCAGTGGTTCGCCAAGCGCAAGTCGGTCGCGGCGATCCTCAAGGAGGTGATGACCAACGAGGCATCGGCCCTGGTCGACACCGACGCGGCGAACAAGGCGATCGATGCCGACCTCGCCCTGCAGGAACTGGGTGCCGATCATGCCGGCCAGGCCTACGTCACGGCGACCATCGCCGTCTGGGACGCCGATCCCCGGCTGGCCTACGAGAAGCTGCGGCTGGTCGAGAAGGTCGTGCAGGGCCGCGACTTCACGGCGATGCCCGAGACCCTCAACGCCGTCGACGCGTGGCTGGGGTCCTTGCCGGGCCACGTCTACGCCAATGTCCGGCAACCTCCGATCTCGACTCTCAATCTCGCCCACATGATCCCGCTCTCGGCGGTGTGGGCGGGGCCGGAACGGGATGACCACTTCGGTGCCCCCTCCTTGCTGTACGGCAAGACCGAAGGTTCTACCCCGTTCCGGTTTTCCCTTCATGTCGGCGATGTCGGGCACACGCTCGTCGTGGGCCCGACCGGCGCCGGCAAGTCGGTGCTGCTGGCGCTGATGGCGCTCCAGTTCCGCCGCTACGCCGGCTCGCAGGTCTTCGCCTTCGACTTCGGTGGCTCGATCCGCGCCGTGACGCTCGCCATGGGCGGCGACTGGCACGATCTCGGCGGCGGACTGACGGAAGGGGTTGGTGACAGCGTATCGTTGCAGCCGCTCGCGGGAATTCACCAGGTGCCGGAACGCGCCTGGGCGGCCGACTGGATCGTGGCCATCCTGCTGCGCGAAGGCATCGCGATCACGCCGGAGGTGAAGGAACACCTCTGGACAGCGCTGACCTCGCTTGCCAGCGCGCCCGTCGGCGAGCGCACGATCACCGGCCTCGCGGTCCTGCTTCAGTCAAACGATCTGAAGCAGGCCCTGCGGCCGTTCTGCATCGGCGGCGCGTATGGCCACCTGCTCGACGCCGAGAGCGAGCATCTCGGCGAAGCGTCGGTGCAGGCGTTCGAGACCGAGGGCCTGATCGGCACGGGCGCGGCCCCGGCCGTCCTGGCCTATCTGTTCCATCGCATCGAGGACCGGCTCGACGGACGCCCGACGCTGCTCATCGTCGACGAGGGCTGGCTGGCCCTCGATGACGAAGGTTTTGCGGGCCAGCTGCGCGAGTGGCTGAAGACGCTGCGCAAGAAGAACGCATCCGTGGTCTTTGCCACGCAATCCCTTTCCGACATCGACCGCTCGGCCATCGCGCCGGCTATCATCGAGAGCTGCCCGACCCGGCTGCTCCTGCCCAACGAGCGGGCGATCGAGCCGCAGATCACCGCGATCTACGGGCGCTTCGGCCTCAACGACCGCCAGATCGAGATCCTCGCCCGGGCGATGCCCAAGCGTGACTACTACTGCCAGTCCCGCCGCGGCAACCGTCTGTTCGAGCTCGGTCTCTCGGACGTCGCCCTGGCGCTGTGCGCGGCCTCGTCCAAGACCGACCAGGCGGCCATCGAGATTGTCCTCGCCAAGCATGGCCGCGACGGATTCCTGCCCGCCTGGCTCGGCCTGCGCGGCGTCGCCTGGGCGGCCGACCTCATCCCCGACCTCACCAACCTGGAGGAAAAGCCATGACCTTCCGTCGCTCGCGCTCGGCCCTTTTGGCCGCATCCATCCTGTCGATTCCCGTGGCCCTGTCACCGGCGATGATGCAGCCGGCCGCCGCGCAAATGACCGTCTACGACCCGGCGAACTATGTGCAGAATGCTCTCTCTGCGGCACGCGCGCTGGAGCAGGTTACCAATCAGATCTCGTCGCTTCAGAACGAAGCCATGATGCTGATCAACCAGGCCCGCAATCTCGCGAGCCTGCCTTATTCCGCGCTTCAGCAGCTGCAGCAGTCCGTCCAGAGGACGCAGCAGCTTCTGGGTGAAGCGCAACGCATCGCCTACGACGTCCAGCAGATCGACCAGGCGTTCGCCTCGACCTACGGCAGCGTGTCGCTCTCCACGTCGGACCAGCAGCTGGTCGCAGAGGCGCGCCAGCGCTGGCAGAACACCGTCGGCGGCCTGCAGGACGCTCTTCGCGTACAGGCCGGCGTCGTCGGCAATATCGACACCAATCGCGCCGAGATGGCGGCGCTCCTTGACCGGAGCCAAGCTGCGACGGGCGCCCTGCAGGCAGCGCAGGCCGGCAACCAGCTTCTTGCCCTTCAGGCGCAGCAGCTCTCGGATCTCGCCGCGGTCCTGGCCGCCAACGGCCGCGCGCAGGCGCTCACCGAGGCTGAACGTGCGGCGGCCGCCGAGCAGGGCCGCGAGCAGCGCCGCCGGTTCCTGGCGCCGGGCTCGGGCTATCAGCCCGGCGCTGCACGCATGTTCCAGGACAACTGACAAGGCCACACCATGGACGCCAGGCTTTTGATTCGCCTCGCTGCCGTCATCTTCGCTACCGCCGCCATCGCCGCGACCGCGTTCGAGATGACCCAGAATGAGGAGGGGGCGGCCACCCCCGCGGCGCGGTCGAGCGAGGAGATCACCTCCGATCCGCTTCGCGCGGCCCAGCGGCGCTGTCAGCTGCTGGGGGAGGCCGCGGCGCGGGACAGCGAATGCCTGCGCATATGGGCAGAGACCCGTGACCGCTTCCTGGGCACGGCGCCATCGCCGACATCGCCGCAGCTCTGGCATTGGCGGTGATCCATGGGCAACACCGGCGTCATCGACCAGTTCCTCGAAGTCTTCACCCGCTATATCGACAGCGGCTTCGGCCTGCTGGGCAGCGAAGTCGCCTTCATCGCCTCGGTGCTGATCGTGATCGACGTGACCTTGGCAGCGCTGTTCTGGAGCTGGCGGGCCGACGATGACATCATCGCGCGCCTGGTCAGGAAGACCCTGTTCGTCGGTGTGTTCGCCTACCTGATCGGCAACTGGAACAGCTTGGCGCGCATCGTCTTCGAAAGCTTCGCCGGTCTCGGGCTGAAGGCCAGCGGCACGGGCTTTTCCGCTGCCGATCTGATGCGGCCCGGCAAGGTCGCGCAGACCGGACTCGACGCCGGCCGGCCCCTGCTCGAGTCGATCTCCGGCTTGATGGGCTGGATCGCCTTCTTCGAGAACTTCATCCAGATCGCCTGCCTGCTGTTTGCCTGGGCGCTGGTGCTGCTCGCCTTCTTCATCCTGGCCATCCAGCTCTTCGTGACCTTGATCGAGTTCAAGTTGACGACGCTAGCGGGCTTCGTGCTCATCCCCTTCGGCCTCTTCGGCAAATCCGCCTTCATCGCCGAGCGCGTGCTGGGCAACGTCGTGTCCTCCGGCATCAAGGTGCTGGTACTCGCCGTGATCATCGGCATCGGTTCGACCTTGTTCGGCCAGTTCACCGCAGGCTTCGGTGGCCAGAATCCGACGATCGACCAGGCGATGGCCATCGTCCTCGCCGCTCTTTCGCTGCTGGGGTTGGGAATCTTTGGTCCCGGGATCGCCAACGGCCTCGTCTCCGGCGGTCCCCAGCTCGGCGCCGGCGCCGTGGTCGGAACCGGACTTGCCGCTGGCGGTGCCGCGGCGGCGACCGGTGCGGCTGCAGGGCTTGCCCTGCGCGGCGGAGCCGCTGCCCTGTCCGGAACTGCCGCGGCGGCGCGGGGCGGCGCGGCCCTGGCTGGTGGTGCGGGCGCCGCCTACAGCCGGGCTGCGGCCGGTCAGTCGGGCGCGGCAGCTATCGCGTCTGGCGCCGGCGGCGTCGCCCATGCCGCTGGCGGCGCGGCGGTGTCGCCGCTACGGCGCGCAGCCGGCCGTGCTGCCGACAGCATGAAGACGAGCTTCTCGGAAGGCGCCAACTCTGGATCTGCCGGCACGGGCGGCACGTCCGCCATGAGTCAGACTGGTGCCAGCGCCCCTGACACAGCGACGTCAGCTACAGACGGCCCGCCGGCGTGGGCCCGTCGCATGAAGCGCTCCCAGGCCTTGAGCCATGGCGTCACGGCCGCCGCCCACGCCGTGCGCAGCGGCGACAGCCACGGCGGCGGGTCCTCCATCAATCTCTCCCAAGGTGATCGCTGATGTTCAAGCGCCCTACCACTCACTACGGCAAGACTCCGCAGCCCGAGACACCCTACCAGCGTGCCGCCCAGGCCTGGGACGAGCGCATCGGCACCGCGCGCGTTCAGGCCAGGAACTGGCGGCTGATGGCCTTCGGGTCGGTGATCCTGTCTGCCGGCTTTGCAGCCGCCCTCATCTGGCAATCGACGCGCGGCACGGTGGTGCCCTGGGTCGTACAGATCGACAGGCTCGGCCAGGCACAGGCGATCGCGCCCGCGGCCGCCGACTATCGCCCGACCGATCCGCAGGTCGCCTTCCACCTCGCGCGCTTCATCGAGCAGGTTCGGTCGATCCCGTCGGACGCCATCATCGTCCGCCAGAACTGGCTGCGCGCCTATGACTTCACGACCGACCGGGGCGCGGCGGCGCTCAACGACTTTGCGCGATCGAACGACCCCTTCACCAAGGTTGGTCGCCAGCAGGTCGCGGTCGATGTTTCGAGCGTCATCCGAGCGTCGCCGGAGAGCTTTCGCGTCGCCTGGGTCGAGCGCCGCTACGAGAACGGCCAGCTCTCCGAGACCAGCCGGTGGACCGCCATCCTGACCATCGTCGTGCAGATGCCGCGCAACGCCGATCGCCTGCGCGCCAATCCTCTCGGCATCTACGTCAACGCCATCAACTGGTCACGGGAGCTCGGGCAATGACGCCATATTTCCATGAAGGACTTGCGCCGTCTCGTCGGCGAGCCATTCTCGCTCTTCTGCTCGGCACATCGGCGCTGGCTGGGTGTGACTCGGCCGGCAAGCCGCCGCTGATCTCCTATGACGATGCGGCGCCTGCGGTGCACACCCTCGATCCGCCCGCGTCGGTTCAGGTGGTGGAACTTCCAAAGCCGCTTCCTTTGCCGGGCCAGCTGAAGCGGGTTGGTGCATCGAGCCGGCCACCCGAGCCGTCGGATCCGGCGGCGCGCGTCAACCAGGCCAATGACGCTGCCCGTATCCAGCCGGTGCGCGACGGCTTCATCAACGCCATGCAGGTCTACCCCTACACCGGCGGTGCGCTCTATCAGGTCTATACCGCCGTCGGACAGATCACCGACATTGCGCTCCAGCCCGCTGAGCAACTGGTCGGCTCCGGACCGGTGGCTTCCGGCGACACGGTGCGCTGGATCATCGGTGATACCGTGAGCGGCTCCGGTGCTACGCAACAGGTTCACATCCTGGTCAAGCCGACCCGTGCCGACCTGCAGACAAACCTCGTCATCAACACCAACCTGCGCACCTACCATGTGGAGCTGCGCTCGACCGAGCGCACCTACATGGCGTCGGTGTCCTGGCAGTACCCGCAGGACCAGCTCATCGCGCTGCGGCGCCAGAACGCGCAGGCCGAAGCCGCGCGGCCGGTCGCTACCGATGTCGATCTGTCCAGGATCAACTTCCGCTACGCTGTCGAGGGAGATCGTGTGCCGTGGCGACCCTTGCGGGCCTACGACGACGGGCGGCAGGTATTCATCGAGTTCCCGCGCGGCATCGCCCAGGGCGAGATGCCGCCGCTCTTCGTCGTCGGAGCGGAGGGCAATACTTCCGAGCTCGTGAATTATCGCGTCCGCGGCAACTACATGGTCGTCGACCGGCTGTTCGCGGCCGCCGAACTGCGCTTCGGCGCGGGCGACCGCCAGCAGCGGGTCCGGATCGTCCGCACCGACGGGAAGCCAGCATCGTGAGCGAGCTTGATTCCCGCAAGGACGAAGGCGGCACACCGCTGATCGGGGCCGCCAGCAACGGCGCAGAGGCCATGCGGCTGCGCGGAGAGGCGCCACGGGTGACACGGCTCTCGCGCAAGGTGCTTGCGGGCCTCGGTCTCGTCGCGGGCGTCGGCGTCGGCGCCGCACTCATCTACGCCTTCCAGGCCCGCTATGGCGCCAGGCTCGTCGAGGAACTCTATTCGACGGATAATCGATCGACGGCCGACGGCCTCGCGGGCCTGCCGCGGGATTACAGCGGTGTGCCTCAACTTGGGCCCCCGTTGCCGGGCGATCTCGGGCGGCCTGTCCTTAGCGCGCAGGGCCGAGGCCAGCCCGTACCGAATACGGGGATCAGCGCCGAGGAGCAGCGCCGCCTGCAAGAGATCGAGGCCGCGCGCACCAGCAAGCTGTTCATCGGCACGGAAAGCCGATCGACACGTTCCTCTCACGCTGAAACCGCACCGCCTGCAACAGGATCGGCACCCGGCTTCGCGAGCCTGGGCCTTGCACCACCCACGACGTCCTCGGCCCCGGACCGCCAGCTTTCCTTCCTCAATGCCCCTGCAGACCGGCGCACGGTGTCGCCGGATCGGATCGCGGCGCCGGCTTCGCCGAACATCCTTCAGGCCGGCGCCGTGATCCCGGCCGCGCTGATCACGGGCATTCGCTCGGACCTGCCAGGGCAGATCACCGCGCAGGTGACCGAGAACATCCATGACAGTCCGACAGGCCGTGTGCTGCTTGTGCCCCAGGGCACACGAATCATCGGCCAGTACGACAGCAATGTGCAGTTCGGCCCGGGCCGTGTCCTCCTCGTCTGGAATCGACTGATATTCCCGAATGGGCGCTCGATCGTGCTCGAGCGGCAGCCTGGCGCCGATGCCGAGGGCTATGCCGGCCTTCAGGATGGCGTCGATTATCATTGGTGGAATCTCGCCAAGGCGGCAGGGCTTTCCACTCTACTGAGCATCGGCGCCGAACTCGCCACCAACAACGACGATGCGTTGATCCGGGCGATCCGCAACGGCGGGCAGGACACGATCAACGATGCCGGTCAGCAGATCATCCGGCGCCAGCTCAACGTCCCACCGACGCTGACCATCCGACCGGGTTTTCCCGTCCGTATCATCGTGACGCGGGACTTGGTCCTCGAACCCTATGGAGGCTAGGCAATGGCCAAGCTGAAGCTCGGCCCCCTTGAGAATGACAAGCCGGTGAAGATCACCGTTGAACTGCCAGCGACGGTTCACCGCGATCTGCTGGCTTATGCCGAGGTACTGGGTCGAGATACCGGGCAGTCGGTCGCAGATCCGGTCAAGCTGGTCGGCCCGATGCTCGCCCGCTTCATGGCGACGGACCGCGCCTTCGGCAAAGCGCGCAGGCAAGCGGGCCCATCGCGGTCTCAGTCGGGATCGCGCAGCGCCGGATAGCGCTCGCGCAGCAGTTTGAGGAAAGGTGTCAGCGCAGGATTGGCGTTGTCGCCCGACCAATGGGCCGCATAGCCGATTCGGCAGCCGCCCTTGCTGTCGCGTGCTTCCCGATAGACGACGCCCGCATAGTGGGCACCAAGGCAGGCATCGCTGACCAGGGTCATGCCATATCCCAGTCCGACCAGGGCCTTGATGTTCGCCTGGCTGACGTTGTGCTTCACAACCTTGGGGCGGTCGCCGGGGGTCGCGAGATAGGCGATTAGCAGGTCGTGGACGTCGGGGCCTGGATCATGCTCCCCAGTCAGGAAGGTCTCGCCCTTTAGATCAGCCCAGTTCACGACCTCCTGGGAGGCAAGCGGATGGTCCTCCGGCAAGGCGACCAGAACCCGTTCGCTCCACAGCGCAAGCGCCTGATTTTTCCCGGCGGTCGGATCGCCCGTGACAATCGCAACGTCCAGTACGCCGATGGCGAGATCGTCAAATAAGCGCTCCCGAGTGGCCTCGACCGCCCGGATCTCGACCATGGGAAATCGCTGCGCATAGTCGAAAAGCGTCGCCCGCAGGTTGCCGGCGGAGAGCGAATTGTAGAAGCCCAACCGCAGGCGGCCCGCCTCACCGCGACCAGCGGCCTTCGCCGTGCTGACTATCCCTTCAACCTCTTGCACGACGCGGCGTGCGCCGGCAATGAAGGCAGCGCCGGCAACCGTCGCGCGCACGCCGGCACGCGAGCGTTCGAACAGCACGACGTTCAGCTCGGCCTCCAGGTCGCGGACGCACCGACTCAGGGTCGATTCCTTCAGACGCAAGGCCTCCGCGGCGCGCCTTAGGCTGCGGTAGTCGGCTGCCGCAATGGTGTAGCGCAACTGCCTGATATCGACCGACAACGCACTGTTCCTTGGGACGTGGGCTACTTCGGATACGACGATTGACAGCCCCGTGCCTCATGCAACACGCCGCGGCTGGAACGCTCGAACAGATTGACGCCGAAATCTTTCTCGAGCTTGCGGGTCCGACGGCTTAGCGTTGATTGCGTGACGCCATGGGCGGCCGCCGCCCGCTGGAAGCTGCCGTGTTCGGCGGCGGCGATCACGGTGCGGAGAGACGCCGGCTCGATGGCCATCGGATGGGCTCCGTGAAACAGCGTCGGGTCGGTCGATCGCAACAGTCGTCCTCTTCGGCCGACGGCGCGACATTCGCGTGTGGCTGGGTGAGGGCGACTACGCCGCCAGCGCGACCACCGGACTCCAAAGGGCCGGCCCCTTGAGTTGACCCGCGGCGCGGATGCGGCTCAGACTGTCGGCCGAGACCTCAAGGTATCCTGCCACGGCGCGTGAGCGGCCGAACGCCTTGGGCTGCCCCAGCCGGCGTAGTGGCCACGAGGCGCGCCGCAGGATGCGCTCCATAAGCACGTCAGTGACGGTGACGATATCGGTCAGCCCCCGAGACAGGCCGAACTCGACCATACCGGCGAACAGCTCGTAGGTCGCCTTGGCGATGCCCTGACCACCGAGCGGACCCGCATGATCAGGATCGAGGCCGAAACGGCTGCTTTCCCAGACGACGGGGCTCGCCGGTGCGGTTGCTCCGTCCAGAAGCGCTGCGAACGTGTCGCGCAGCATGGTGGGCCCGGTAGTCGGCAGCAGCCGCACGCAACCGCTGACCGTGCCATCAGCACTTCGCAGTAGCAGGTAGCAGGGGTGGAGCGCGTCGAACTCGTCGACCTCCATGTCGCCGGCGGCTTGGACGTCCCAGTCCAGCCGCTGCTTGAAGATGCGGTAGCGCAACCGGTGCATGTCGGCCAGTTCGTCGAGATGGCTGCCATAGCTGTCGCTCGTGATGAGCTGGATCATCGTCGCCTCCTGAAAGAAGATGTCTGCCGATGTGGAGGCATGACGAGCATTTGGGCACCCTGTATAGTTGAACAGGGTTGCGATTCTCTACCGCACCCTGGATGCGGCGAGGCGTGCAATCGCCTGATGAAGGGAGAAGACGCCGAGCTTTGATTTCGCATTCTCGAGGTGGAACGTGACCGTACGCTGGGTAATGCTCAGGATGCGACCTATCTCCCACGCCGACTTCCCCGCGGCCGACCATTCGAGGCATTGGTACTCGCGCGGCGACAGCGCCACGCCATCTACGACACGGTCCGGTTGGAGCTTGCGGCTGGCGCTGGCGTGAAAATACAGCGCCATGAGCTGGAGAACTCGGCGGTGCGTTTCGACGCGCCGTTTGAACGTTGCGCTCTGTTCGTCGGAAGCGAACGTTACCGCCGCCACGGGACCACGTCCATCATGGATGGGAATGGTGAACCCGTAACGAATCCCGAATGTCGCCGCTTCCTCGAAGAGCTGGCGCTGAGCGTTGGAGTGGCTTCCTGAATCGATGCTGCTTCCCCATTCAAACGGCTCGGTTACTTTCAGGGCTTGGCGAATGACGGGATCCAGCCGCTCGTAGTGATTGCTCAGATAGTGCTCAGTCCAGGGTCGTGGATAGGTTGAGATTAGGCGCGCTGTGTCGTTCTTTCGATGCGGCAGGCAAAGATAGGCGAAGCAGGACAGCTCAAGCGCGGCCGCCGCCCTCGACATGACGGCATTGAACGCGGGTTCGTGAGCGGACTCTGCCAAACCGTCGATGAAGGTTTGGAAGATGCGATGCATTTAAGACCGCCGTTCAGGCCCGAACCCGACGTCCATGATTGTCATCCAGAGTCCGACCATCTTCGCCCATCGAACGTGGGCGGTAGGCAACGAGCGATTGATGAGGAGTGTACTTGATCATCAGAGTGAGCCCAAGAACCCACGCGTCTACGACAAGGCGCACTACGGATGATTGCCCCGTGTGATGTGGTGTAGGTCAGTAGCAAGCCCAAGATACGATCAACCATCGCGATAGCCTTCATTGCCAAAACGAACTTGTCGGCCTTCTCAAGGCCGACAGCCTTGCTGGTTGAAAGGCCGCAGTAGGCATTTTCCCGAGGACTGCTGAGCTCGACAAACACAGTCTTCGACTCGATCCGGCGCAGCCACGCGCGGACTGTTTTGGCAGCCAACTCCGGCCCATTGCCAGATCGGGTAATGCCTCGGAGTGCCATCAACGAACCATCAAATCGGCGAGCGTTTCGATGATGAGAATGCTGGATGTCATAATTGTTTAATGCAATTGAACTAGAAGGTCAATCACAACACGAAATACCCTATATACTAGGAAGAGCTTGATGGCCAGTACGGTCGTAGTAACCAATCGCGTTCATGATGAAGTGATCGCGTATCTCGAATCACATGCAACGGTAATCGCCAACAATGACGATTTGCCGTGGGATCGTGCAACGCTTAGAGCGAACTGTTCGAAAGCGGACGCGATGCTCGCCTTTATGACGGACATCGTCGACGACGCTTTCCTTAACGACTGTCCGTCCGTGCGCATGGTTGCATGCGCTCTCAAAGGTTACGACAATTTTGATGTCGCGGCGTGCACTCTCCGCGGTGTGACGGTGAGCATCGTCCCAGATCTACTCACCGAACCGACGGCTGAACTCGCGATTGGTCTGATAGTTGCGCTCGGGCGACGTTTGCTTGATGGCGATCGTCTTATTCGGACTGGTTCGTTTCAGGGATGGCGTCCGATCTTGTATGGCAGGGGATTGTCTGGTTCGCGAGTTGGTATTCTTGGCGTTGGTGTTGTTGGGCGAGCAATCGCACGCAGATTGCGGTGCTTCGGTGCGGACCTTTACTACTACGACAACTCTGGTCCAATTGCGGAAGAACACGAACTCGGTTTGACGTTTCTGGAATTGGAAGAGCTGCTACGCAGCAGCCACTACGTAGTGCTTGCGGTCCCTCTTAATCCGACATCGCGCCATCTAATTTGCCGTGAGACGCTTGCACTCATGCGGCGGGACGCTCTTCTAGTGAACGTAGGGCGCGGCTCCGTCGTGGATGAGCGGGCCGTAGCTGAGGCACTGACTCTAGGTCGCCTAGGCGGATACGCGGCTGACGTGTTCGAAATGGAAGATTGGGCGCTTGCTGATCGGCCGAAAGGCATTGACCAACGGCTAATCGATTTGCGCGACCGGACTGTTTTCTCTCCGCATCTAGGGTCCGCAGTTGATGACGTTCGGAGAGAAATTGAACTCAGCGCCGCGCGCAATATTGTTCAGTTCCTTGCGGGAGACCTTCCTGTCAATGCCCTCAACACAACCGAACGCGCGTCCCGGTTTGGGTCGTGATCGGAGATATCGTAACTGAGTTGTGCAGATGCAACGTCAATTTTTCCTGTTCGCGAGTCCGCCCCCAGTTTCTGGCATCGCGCGGCTCAACTGGGATTCGCAGACTATCGGTGGTGCGAAGTAGAAGTATGAGTGCTCGATATTTCACAGCATAAGGAGAAACGTTCATGATCACGCCTGACCAGATCAATGAATACAAGCAAAAAGGATTTGTCGTTCTCCACGACATTCTGACATCTGTCGAGATTGCGCGCATGGAAGCGGACCTAGAATCGTTCTTGAGCCGCCAATCCGACGGCAAAGAGCGGCATGAATATTTGGAAATCGAACGCGATCCCGGCGGTCAGGAAACAGGCACATTCCGACGGATCAATCATCCACACCGGATTCTTGAGACGGTGGCTGAGTTTTCACGCTCTCAAAAATTGATCGACATCATGACGCCAATACTTGGCCCGAACGTCAGGCTGCACAATAGCAAGATAAATTTGAAGTTGCCCAGCGGAGCTCCTGTGGAGTGGCATCAGGATTGGGCATTCTATCCGCACACAAACGACGATTTTCTGACTGTCGGCGTGCTATTGGACGACGCGAGTGATTTCAATGGAGGCATGCTCTGTATTCCTGGAAGTCATCGGGGCGCGGTATATGACCATCGAAACTCGATTACCGGAAATTTCTGCCACGCGATCGAGTCTCCCGAAAGCAAATTGAACCTCGCAAATGCAGAAGGGCTCTTTGCCAGGAAGGGATCACTTACCCTTCACCATGTGAGAACCTTGCATGGATCAGGGCCCAATCACTCCAACAGCGCGCGTCGGCTACTGTTGATTGGGTACGCTGCGGCGGACGCGTGGCCCTTGCTCGGAGTTTCCCGGTATGACGAGTTCGAAAGAGCGATGGTGTCGGGGAAATCGACAGTTTTCCCGCGAATGGAAGCCCTTCCTCTAACTGTTCCATTTCCAATCTCGCGATTTGGCGATCAAATTTTTGAAAGTCAGCGTGAACTTCAAAAATCCCATTTCGTGAGCGCTTGAATGAGATGATGCCGCGGCTCACGCCGACGTGAGTCCCGCATCCGCCACGTGTTCGAGTGATATTGTTGTCTGTGCGGGAGGGCCAACGACTTCGTTTCGTATATGGAAGTCGTCTGCGGAGGTCGATCCGTGCATCACGATCACGGTCAAATGTTAGGGCGAAAATTTCATCGATCGTTCATGCCAACATAACAAACGGCATGATAATTTCGAAATGTGATTGATCTTGTAGTTCGATTTCAGATCGAAATGACAAGATCGGCTGTTACCGCTGCACCATTGCCTTCGGTGGGAGGCGAGGACGTCACTGTCTTAGGTCCGAAAGGAGTACGCCATGAGAATTTTGCCCAACCTAGTCAAAGTATTTTCCATCGCCGCTGTGGTCGTCGCGGTAGGAGTCGGCTCTGCCGCTGACGCGCAGGTAATGAAGGACGGCAAGTTGCATCTGCGTTTTGCCATCGCGCCGCTCCGGCCGACGCCTGAAATCACGGTCAAGGAGTTCGATCCGTTGTTCAAGTATGTCGCTGCCGAACTCGGCGCGACCTACACGCTGGTTTCGCCCGAGAGCTGGGCTGCGATCTCCGTCGCCATGACCAACGGGCACGTCGATGTTGGCTGGCTTGGGCCATGGGGATACGTGTTGGCACACAAGAATTCAGGCGCCGAAGTGATCGCGACCGCAAAGTACCGCGGGAAGCCCCTTTACCACGCAATGATCGAAGGTCGCCCGGGCCTGCCAATCAAAAAATGGCCCGAGGATGCGAAAGGCCTCAAGCTCTCTCTGAGCGACCGAGGCAACACGTCGGGTTGGCTCATTCCCTACTCCTATTTCGTCAGCCAGGGAATCGATCCCGCCAAGTTTTTTGAATACAGGGAGGGGGCGACCTTCGGCAATAACGTGATGATGATTCAGCAAGGTCTCATCGACCTGGGCTCCAACATGGATCGCGGCCGCTACGGCATGATCGAGGCCGGCGAGATAGATCCAAAAAAGGTCAAGGTGTATTGGACGTCCAATCCGCTGCCGAACGATGCGATCACCGTTCCGAAAGGCTTCAATTCCGAGCTCAAGACGAAGATTCAGAAAATTCTCGTCTCGTTGTCCGAGGAAAAGGCCCAGTCCATGATGGGAGCCGGATACAACGGGTTCGTTCCGGCGACGAATGACGACTACGAGCCGATCGAAGCGGCAGGAAAGGTCGCCAAGTTGTTCTAGGCACTGTTTCGGGGCGGTCCTGCGAGAGAGACCGCCCCGACTTTCGCAAAGCCCGAGGGGGAGATAGTCCCGTGAAGTCGTCGTTTCGCTATCAAGAGCCGCGCTTCGAGTTGTTGCGACGGGACAATCTCGTCAAGACGTTGCTCCTCGTCGTGTGCGCGGCCTTCTTTGTCGTCTTCTGGCGCGAGTCCCAGATCGACTTCGAGAAACTTGCGCGCGGCCTACCAAAGATCGCGTCGTGGACCGTGCAGATGTTTCCGCCAAACATACAGAATATCAACGAAATCTTGCGGGCGGCATTTGAGACCTTGGCGATGGCGACGACGGGAACATTCTTCGCCCTCATTTTCGCGGTTCCACTCGCCTTCCTCGGTGCACGCAACACGACGCCACACCCGGTCGTTTACCACGCCGCCCGCTGGATACTGAACATCACCCGTGGAACGGAAACGTTGGTGTTCGCCCTGATATTCACGGCTGCCATCGGTTTCGGTCCATTTACCGGAGTTCTCGCGATCGCATTTCACATGATGGGCGCGATCGGCAAGATGCTGGCGGAAGTAATCGAGCCGGCTGAGCAGGGACCAATGGATGCGATGGCCCTCACCGGTGCCAGCCGCATCAAAGTATTGCGATATGCGCTGTTGCCGGATGTCATGCCAAACTTTGTCGCCGTTACGCTGTACATGTGGGAGTTTAGCGTACGTACATCGACCATTCTTGGCATCGTCGGTGCTGGCGGCATCGGACAAACGCTCAAGAATACGATCGATTTACTCGACTTTCCGCAAATGATCACCGTTCTTGCCGTCATATTAACGATGGTAACCCTGATGGACATGCTCAGCGATGCGTTGCGGAGGCGGATTTTACAAGACCGCGCGGCTGGACAGACTATCGCCCCTCGCCGCCTCTCCGAGGAGGTACCAAATCGTGCCTAATGAAACGCTCGTTCAATCCAAACAGTCGTCGACTAACTATTATGTCTCCGCCGATAGCTCTGTCAGTCACGAGGTCATCCTGCGGGTGCGCAATCTCGGTAAAGACTACGGTGGACGGGAGGTTTTGCGGCGGATCTCGTTCGATGTCGATAGGGGTCAGTTCATGGTGGTGCTAGGCCCGAGCGGCTCCGGCAAATCGACCCTGTTCCGTTGCATCACACGTTTGACCGAGCCGAGCGACGGCACGATCCATTATGAGGACGCATGCGTAAATACGCTCAATCAGGCTGAGTTGGCGCGCCTGCGCTGCAGCATTGGGTTCGTGTTCCAACAGTTTAACTTGGTCAAGCGGCTGACTGCTCTCGACAATGTATTGGCTGGTTGTCTGGGTCGCACTCCGCTGTGGCGCGTCATGCTGCGGCGCTTTACCCACCAGGATCGTCAAATGGCGTTGGGGTGTCTTGACGCTGTCGGGATGCTCGAGTTTGCTTATCGACGTGTCGACGGACTGTCGGGTGGCCAACAACAGCGTGTCGCGATTGCGCGCACTTTGGCGCAGGACGCCCACATCATCATCGCCGACGAACCCATTGCCAGTCTTGACCCGGAATCGGCGCTTCAGGTCATGCAAATTTTGAAACGTGTGGCACGCGAACGCGGAATCACCGTCTTGTGCAGCCTGCATCAAGTTGATCATGCACTGCGAATGGCAGATCGAGTTATCGGCATGAATGACGGAAAAATTCTACTTAACAAACCAACACAAGAAGTCACTCCCGACGATACCCGCACGATTTACATGAGAGTGGCCGAGGCTGCCGATTGAAAAGGCTTCTCTTCGCCCCACCCCATAGTTGTCCTTGTTAGCGTTGGCAATTGCCATACGCAGAGGTTCTAACACAAATGAACTTTCACAAATGAACCTGGAATTCTTGCGGTCATACCTGGCGGTCATTCGCAGCGGCAGTTTCAACGCGGCTGCTCGTGAGCTAGGCATCGCACAGCCAACTGTTTCACAACATGTTAAGAAGCTTGAAGAGAGCGTGGGTCACACGCTCGTGTTACGCAGTTCCAGTGGTTGTACGATCGCATCTAAGACAGAAGCTTTTGTGCGCCACGCAGAGGCGCTATTGCGGCTTGCCGATCTCGCTCAAAATGCGCTCCATAATCCCTCGATCCTCGTTGGGGCAAGCTCAAACATAGGAACTTATTTGCTTCAGCCGTATTTGAAAGAATTCCGCGATGCCAATCAAAGTCGCCTTGCCCTCGATGTGGTACTCGGACCAAATCCGGACATCGCCCGCAAACTCGAGCAAGGTGAAATCGATGTTGCGACTATGGAGTGGTGGGATTCTCGTCCGGGCTTTGTGGCGCGCACGTTTCGGACTGAACCTCTGGTCGTAATCGCCCCACCGACACATCCATGGGCGAAGCGATCCCATATCAGTCCTGCCGAACTGTTGGATCAGCCAATGATCGGCGGGGAACTTGGTACCGGGACGGGGCGAATCCTTCAGGATATCCTCGGATCAAACGCGAAGCACCTGCGGATTGTGATGAGCCTTGGGAGCACGGAAGCTGTCAAACGCGCGGTGCGAGCCGGACATGGCATTTCGATCGTTTTCGAGAGTGCCATCGCTGACGAGGTACGTAGTGGGGCTTTGGTCGTCGTGCCAGTTCGTAGGGCGAAGATAAAAAAGGACCTTTATGTCATCCATCGTCGCGGTCTACCGCAAGAAAGTATCATAGTGCAATTCGCGAATGGTCTTTGAGGTCGTGTCCCAGGACGTGGTGTAACTGGCGGGAGCAAGGCCGCGAGCGAGCGCGCTTTGCACTAGGTCGTGTGGACTCTAGGGATTCCCATATCGATCGATCCATGATTCAAGGTTGCCTTTGGGAGGCGTGCTTTGGGTGTCAGGGATCGGTTGGTTTTGAACGATGACCAGTGGCAGAAGATTAGTG
>Ga0209933_1000729_pt1 | contig 49252 bp, 38 predicted proteins | sample ThiBiot_300_biof_FD_183944 | JGI IMG/M metagenome (GOLD analysis project Ga0209933, IMG submission 183944) | Wastewater bioreactor microbial communities from Cape Town, South Africa - Thiocy_cont_300_biof (SPAdes) | ecosystem: Engineered > Bioremediation > Thiocyanate > Unclassified | place...
ATAGTTGGCGTACCGCGTAGGGTTAGCAGCAGCAGGGCAGCTACTCTGGCCTGTTCAGTGCCCACCCGGCTCGTAATGCGGGGCTGGTCGTGATTACCCAGCACCCAGTTGGGCCATCCGCCCTTGGGCAAAAGACCTTCATACTGGTCGATAGTAGCCGCAATTATCTGTGCATCCCAGGGTAGGGTTAACAGTTGAAAATTGAAGGGCAGGTGCGCCCCATTGCCATCAATACCGTAATAGGTAACTAATTGATGGATAGGGAGATATATTTCGCCAATCAGCAGCCGCTCTGGATAGGAGTCGATGACCTGCCGCATTTTTACTACGATATCATGAACTTCAGGCTGGTCAGTAGAGTAAACTGGCAACAGCTGCTCATACGTCGCCATGTGGGACTGATAGTCGGGGTTGACGGGGTTATCCCGCAGGTTTTTATCCTTGATCATGTGCCACATCACATCTACCCGAAACCCATCAACCCCTTTGTCGAGCCAGAACCGCATAACATTCAGCATGGCTTCCTGCACCGCTAGATTTCGCCAGTTCAGGTCCGGTTGCTCCTTCAGAAAAGCATGGTAATAATACTGCCCGGTGTGTTCGTCCCATTCCCAGGCGCTTCCGCCGAAAACGCTGAGCCAATTGTTGGGTTCTGACCTATCAGATTTACTGTCGTGCCAGATGTACCAGTCCCGTTTCGGGTTATCGCGCGATGAGCGGGATTCGAGAAACCAGGGGTGTTGGTTCGATGTATGGTTGGGAACAAGGTCCAGAATCAATTTCATACCCCGGCTATGCACCCCCGTCAGTAGTTCATCGAAATCGTCTAGTGAACCAAAAATGGGGTCGATATTCTGATAATCAGCAATGTCGTATCCAAAGTCGGCCATTGGGGATGGGTAGACCGGGGAAAGCCATATAGCCGTCACGCCCAGTTCGTTCAGGTAATCCAGTCGTTTCAGGATACCCCGAAGATCACCAATGCCATCACTGTTACTGTCCTGAAAGGATCGTGGATAAATTTGATAGATAATTCCCCCCTGCCACCATATATATCCTGATTTACTCTCGATCATAGTATTGAGTCGTTACTAATGGGTGCCGCTGACCGTCTAACGAATCGTCCGATGCGCTATCTGACTACTATGCCTCTTTAAATGAAGGGAAAGCTATTTTTGTTTGCTAAACAGGATGTATTACTCCCAAAAATTGAGGAAATGGCTGCCGGAAATGGTCAGGGACAAGACAACTCGTTGATGAATAAAAGGGTGGTGCATCGTTATTTTTTTCATTCGTTAAACGAAGCCGGTAAGTCTGGGGTCTACTAATACATACTACACCTATATGTTATTTTTCTAATGATAATTGATCAGTTTACTATTGCCACACACCACAACCTTCTTACGGATATACACACAAACGGCGTTTTTATTGGCGTATTGAATAAACCCGATCTGCGTATTAATCTCCTTTACTGGAATCGATTTCTAGTCGAAATCCACTGTCAGTTTATTGGCCAGGAATGGGAGCCTGTCAAGGTTAATTACCAACTTCGAACAGAAGTTTATATGGATTTATTAATGTCCAGCCTAACTCAGCAACAGGTTTGTAAGCTCCGCGACGCCATCCATAGTCAGGAAACAAACTGATTACTTGCTAGTGCGACCTATTGTGCTTACGCTAAGAGCATTACGAAGAACGCTAAAGTCACGTCGTAACTCGTCGGATATTGTCCAGTAACACCGCTGTGGCAATACCGACGTTCAAGGATTCAGCTTCTCCGTATCGAGGAATGGTAACAGGCTGGGTGACATACCGGGCAAGGTCGGGTCCGATACCATTCGATTCATTACCCATCACCAGATAACCAGATTTTGCGAATGGGAGCGTATGCACATCGGCACCGTTCAGAAAGGCACCGTAAACGGGTATAGCGCCAGCCGATTGAGCGAGTACCTGAACCACATTGCCATACCACCAGTTTACTCGGGTAAAGGAGCCTTTGCTGGCCGAAATAACTTTCGGATTATAGATATCGGCAGTTGTCTCGGAGCATAAAATTTTTCGGACGCCATACCAGTCAGCAATGCGGAGGATAGTGCCCAGATTGCCAGGATCACGGATGTCATCTAAAATCAGGGCAATTTCGTCGGGCTGAGCCAATAGCGGGCGGTTCTCTTTCGTTCTGACCACAGCCAGAGCCGCATTATTACTTTCGAGCGTTCCGGCGCGTGTCAACTCCGCTTCGGAAACGATTTCGACAGCTATTCGTTGGCGATCTGTAAGGTGAGCGTTTTCTTTGTAAAATGCTTCAGTCGCTATTACCAGTTCGGTCTGGAAGGTTGATAGCAGAACCTCTTGGACGCTCTTGGCTCCTTCGACCAGAAAGGCGCCGTGTTGTTGCCGGTATTTTTTCTGGTGCAGTGACTGAATGTATTTAAGCTGATTTTTGGAAAGCATGTTGTTAGGAATGAATAATGTAAAATGGATAATGAATAATAGTATACGGGTACTTCGTTCGTACCATTGTTCATCATTCATTGTTCATTGTACATTAATTATTTCGCTGTCCAGTTGCCTGAGTACCAAGCGGCTGGGTATCAATCAATATATCCTGACGGCTCAAACAGTAAAAGGTAATCGAGCTATTTCCCGAGAAAATCTCGAAAGCCTGATTCCTCAAAAACCGAACCGGCGGGTACTGGGTCTACCCATTACGCCACCCCTCTGGTTTTATCAACTGGGCCTACGTCGATACAATCGTGAAAAGGCTGTTCAGGAGTTAGAGGCCAAAACTAATGAATTTGAACAGCAAAGCCAGCAACTGGCCGACCAGCCCAGGGAACTCAAAAAACTGAATAAACAATATAGCCGTAAACTGAAGCGTCTACGTGTGAAGGCTGAGGAAGGCAACTGGCTGATGCGGAGTCTGGGCGAACCCCCTTCTTATTTTGCCGAAGCAGATGCCAAGGCCAATACGGCCAAAATGCAGAAATATCTGTCGGACAAAGGGTTCTTCAATGCAAAAACAAGTTATACCCTCGACACGATTCGTCGGTCGCAGATTCGGGTAAATTATTTGATTCGAGAAAACGAAGGGTTTTATCTGCGCAATATCAGTTATCAGATTGCCGATCCTCGGGTCGATTCAATTGTGCGGCAGTCGTTCGACCAGTCGAAACTTAAAGTGGGCGAACGATTCGATTTCGATAATATGTCGGGGGAGCGCGTTCGGATAGAGTCGCTGCTGCGCGATCAGGGATATTACACCTTTTCTCGTCAGTATATCCGGGCTACCGATGTCGATACCATTCGCCGGGGTAATGCCCGTCGGTATCTGGAGGGGGTTGAACCCGGCGATTCGACCCGCCGGACGGTTGATGTGGCCATTCTGATTGTGAATCCGCCCGGAAGAGCGTCGCATCCGATTTACCACATTGGTGATGTCGATGTTCAGATAAGCCCAAACGGCGATTTGGCTACTAATGGTCAGCCTGCCATTATGAGTTCGCTGGATACCATGAAGCGGAACGGGATTAGCTACATGCTGAGCGGTCAGGATATTTCGCTACGGCTGCTGGAATCAAAAATTCTGCTTCGTCCCAATCAGCTGTATAGCCAGACCAGCTTCCGGGATACGCAGCGGCAGTTGTTCATGCTGAATCAGTTTAAATACATTAACCTCACGTTCACGGATACCACCAACCGGCGATTGCATGCGCTTGTAACAGCTAGTCCACTGGATAAATACGAGGCTACTGCCGAAGGGGGAGCGACTGGACTGTTCTACCAGGGGCAGGGGTATCCAGGTGGATTTGGAAGTCTGGTTTTTCGGGTACGTAATCTGTTTGGCGGGCTGGAAACGTTGGAAACCTCGGTTCGGTATGGGGTAGAAGCCCAGACGGGATTTGTGCCTGATCCGAATAATTTTAACAAAGTCGTGTATGCGTCGCAGGAGTTAGGCGTCAGTAGTTCACTGATTTTTCCGCAGATTTTATTGCCAGGTCGCTTTCGCTTCCGCTTTACACCGTATGCTCCCCGTACTCAGGTTAGTTTAAGTTTTAACAATACCTTTCGCCCTGACTTTCGCCGGTCACTGCTTCGGGCCACTATGGCTTACAACTGGCAAACGACCCCTGCCAAACAATTCAATTTCCTGATTGCCGATATTAACCTGATCAATGCTGGAGATGGTACAAATAAGGTCATAAGTCAGGCGTTTTACGATCAATTATTAGCCTTACGAAGCCAGGGAAGCACTGTTTATCTAAACTTTTTTCGGCGCTCGCTCAGTTCAAGTTTTAGTTTCGCTTATACCTATAATACAAATACCCCTGGCCAGAATCGTCGGGCCAATTTCTTTCGTACAGTTCTGGAGTCAGGTGGAACCACACTCAATTTCTTTTCAGATAAGACAGTGGCTGGCTGGAGTGAAGAAAATGGGGGTATTGGTGTTCAGCTCTATAAATTCCTGAGAGCTAGCCTTGACTATCGGCATTACATCCCAATCCGGTCTCGCACAACGCTGGCTTTTCGGGTCAATACAGGGGTCGCTTATGGTTATGGGCCCGGAGGAGGCCCGGTGCCGTACGAAAAACTATTCTTTGCTGGTGGGAGCAATAGTGTCAGAGCGTGGTTACCCAGAAGGCTAGGGCCGGGTTCTGCGTTCCCGTATCAGGCCGGAGATGCGTCAAAACCAGCCATTGACTCCTTAACCGGGCAGTTCAAATATTTATTCGAGCAGCCAGGTAATATTCTGATCGAGGGCTCAGCCGAACTTCGGGGGCGTTTATTTCACCTTGGAGCTGATATCAATGGGGCTGTTTTCATCGATGCAGGCAACGTATGGGCGTTTAGAAGCCGTTCGGCTACAGCCGACCAACCTCGTGCTGGCTCTACCTTTCAATTCGATTCGTTTATTCCGCAAATTGCTGTCGGTACGGGGGTAGGGTTACGGATCGACTTTTCATTTTTCGTGATTCGGCTGGATGGTGGTATTAAAGTGTGGGATCCTGCCCGATTGAATCTGAGTGAAGCTGAGGGGGGAGGGGCTTTTATCCTTCCCAAGTTCTCGCTTGCTAAATTGTCGAGCGGGCCTAATCCGCTGGTAATCAATTTCGGCGTTGGCTATCCGTTTTAAGTCAAGGGTATGAACGTCGCTGTCGACCAGGTCGTTAACAGAATTTAACGGCTACTTTCTGCCAAAATGACAGGATTTTCAGGGCAATCTTCTTAATTTTGTAAAAAAGAGTCGCCAAATCGTAAAGGAAGGCTGTCAGGAACTGGCGACTACCTATCTACGCGTATCGACTACCGACGAGCAATGACACCGATTACTGAACTTACTATACTTCAACCGGCTGATAAAGAACAGATTGATTTACCCCGTACCTCTGAAGAGGAACTGGCAGTGGGTAAAAAAAGACTGTATATCGAAAGCTACGGTTGCCAGATGAACTTCGCCGATAGTGAAATCGTAGCCGCTGTGATGCGGAACGCCGGTTTTGCTACTACCTCGTCGGCCGAGGAAGCTGATCTGATCTTTTTGAATACCTGCGCTATTCGGGATAATGCTGAGCAGAAAGTTCGCAATCGACTCAAGCATCTGACGGGCCTTAAACGTCAGAAACCTGAACTGCTGGTGGGTATGCTAGGCTGTATGGCCGAACGATTGAAAACCAAACTACTGGAAGAAGAAAAAGTGGTTGACATTGTGGCTGGCCCCGATGCCTACCGCGATATTCCGAAACTGGTAGAAGAAGCCGAATCGGGCCAGAAAGCTGTCAATGTGTTTCTGTCTCGCGAGGAAACCTATGCTGATATTTCGCCTATTCGGTTGAATTCCAATGGGGTTACAGCTTTTGTTTCGATTATGCGGGGGTGCGATAACATGTGCAGTTTCTGCGTAGTGCCGTTTACCCGTGGGCGCGAACGTAGCCGTGACCCGCACAGCATTGTTCGGGAAGCACAGGAGCTTTTCGATCAGGGCTACCGCGAAGTGACTCTACTCGGCCAGAACGTGGATAGTTATAAGTGGCAGGGAGCCGGGAGCGAGGAGCCAGTAGCTGCTAACGCCATGCCCCAGGCACCGAGCCTTCAGCCTTTGGTCACGTTTGCCAACCTCCTCGAAATGGTGGCGCAGATTCACCCTGATCTGCGGGTTCGTTTCTCAACGTCGCACCCCAAGGATATTACGGATGATGTGCTACATACTATGGCCCGGTACGAGAACATCTGCAAGTACATTCACCTGCCCGCCCAAAGCGGTAATAGTCGGGTGTTACGACTCATGAATCGGACGTACGATCGCCCCTGGTACATAGGTAAGATTGACCGGATACGGGAGATTTTAGGCGAGGATTGTGGAATATCGACCGATATGATTTCGGGCTTTTGTACTGAAACCGAAGAAGAGCACCAGGAGTCACTATCGCTCATGGATTATGTGCGGTACGATTACGCGTATATGTTTGCCTATTCGGAGCGTCCGGGTACACTGGCTGCTAAAAAGTACACCGACGACATTCCTGAAGAGGTGAAAAAGCGTCGGCTGAATGAAATCATCGCCCGTCAGTTGGAGCACTCGGCCGAACGGAATCAGCGGCACATCGGTCAGGTGCAGCGCGTACTGATCGAAGGGCCATCCAAACGCTCGGATGAGTTTCTGTGCGGCCGCAATGACCAGAACAAAATGGTCGTATTCCCGAAAGGAGATCACCAGAAAGGCCAATACGTCAATGTCCTGGTGACCGAATGTACCTCGGCAACGTTGATTGGCCAGGTAGTTAGTCATTGAATGTCATTCGATGGTCATGAGCTTGCATCAGCAACGAAAGACTGCCTGTTGACTATTAGTGACAGTAAATGACATTTTATATGAACAATCAGGAAATACAGTCGGTTAAGCAACGCTTTGGTATTATTGGGAACGCCCCTGCACTAAACTATGCCATCAACGTGGCCATGCAGGTAGCTGCCACTGACCTGACGGTGCTTATTACGGGCGAGAGTGGAAGTGGGAAAGAATCGTTTTCGAAGATTATCCACAGCCTGAGTGCTCGCAAACACGGCCAATTCATTGCCATCAACTGTGGGGCTATTCCCGAAGGCACCATCGATTCGGAATTGTTTGGCCACGAAAAGGGCTCATTTACTGGCGCCGTCGATTCGCGGAAGGGCTATTTCGAAACAACAAATGGCGGAACCATTTTCCTGGACGAAATCGGCGAAATGCCACTCGGTACGCAGGCCCGGTTGCTGCGGGTGCTGGAAAATGGCGAATTTATTCGCGTAGGTTCATCCAAAACCCAGAAGACCGATGTTCGGGTGGTGGCGGCTACCAACGTGAACCTGATGGATGCGGTTGAAAAAGGAAAATTTCGGGAAGATTTATATTATCGGCTCAATACCGTACCCATTTATGTGCCGCCCCTGCGCGAACGGGGGGCCGATATCGAGCTGCTGTTTCGCAAGTTCACAACCGATTTCGCGGAGCGATACCGCATCAAACCCCTGCAACTGACCGAGGGAGCCAAACAGGTATTGATGTCGTTTCCATTCCCGGGAAATATCCGTCAGTTGAAAAATATTGCTGAACAGATTTCTATCCTCGAATCGGAGCAGAACAAACCCATCGAGGCCGATACACTGGCCAAATACCTCCCAAGTGCTCAACAGCCGAGCCGGACACTGGCCCTGTTTCCGCAATCGTATGCAGGAAACAGTGAGAATTTCTCTGAGCGCGAGTTGCTGTACAAAGTACTGTTCGATATGCGCCGGGATATGAACGAGCTAAAAAAGCTAGTTCGGGATATGCTGGGTAGTGAACAGGATGGCCGACAGATTTTGCATACCCACAAAGACCTGTTTGATTCCATTATTCCTGATAGCGAGCCCCGCCCTACTGGCGATATGGGGGTAACGCGTTTTCTGCCTGCCAACAACGGAACCGTCCGGCCAGATGTGCCACCTCCTTCCGAAACCTATGGCAGTCATCCGCCCGTACAGATTTTTGATGATGTGAATGGCGATATCAATGATCTGACGGAAGTAGAAGATGTTACGCATGAAACAGAAGAGGACGACTCATTGTCGCTGGAACGACAGGAAAAAGAAATGATCCTGAAAGCCCTTCGGCGTAACAATAACAAGCGAAAGTATGCCGCTCAGGCGCTCGGTATTTCTGAGCGGACGTTATACCGGAAAATTAAGCAGTATGAGATTGATGAAGAGTAAGTTCGTAATGGGTAATGAAAAATGGATAATTAAGGATGTCAACAAGGGGCTTCGGTTGCTGCTATACCCATTATTCATTATTCATTGTTCATTGTTCATTACCTCGTGTGGGGTTTATTCCTTCACCGGTTCTACGCTTTCGCCCGATATTAAGACGGTTACCGTAAATAATTTTGTACTGGCAACAGCCGGTGGGCCTGCCAATTTGCCGCTTACATTCAACGAAAAACTGAAGGAATACTATCAACGGTATACCAATCTGAAGATAGTTCCTGCCAATGGTGATATCGTTCTGGAAGGAAATATTACGGGCTACGACCTGCTGGCCGTAGCGCCAACCGCTCAGGATCAGGCGGGCGTTAACCGACTGCAAATCACTGTACTGGTTCGATTTTATAATAATAAAGACGAAACCAAAAACTTTGAGCAGTCATTTTCATTTTACCAGGACTTTCCTCAGGGCCAAACGCTGAGCCAGAACGAAAGCCGTTTGGTTCCCAAAATTCTGGACCAGATTGTCCTCGATATTTTCAATAAGACAGCTGCTGACTGGTAAAAAAAGTAGGGATTACACTTTACGAATTAGGCTTGAAGCCGTACTTTCGCAAATCGTAAGTTGTACCCATAACTAGTATTTTCCTTGCTTTCGCTCGATAAAGAAACCTTTTCTTACTGGGTTACTCACCCCGACGATTTATCTGCAACCGACTTTGTTCAGTTACAGGAAAGTCTGGCAGCGTATCCCTATTGCCAATCATTATATACCTTAACGGCTAAGGCTGCGTCCGTACATCAGCGGGGGCAGGCCATTTCATTTGTGCGTCGGGCAGCGGCCCATGCACTAAGCCGAAATGCGTTGCGTAAGTTGATCGAAAACGAATTCCAGTGGTCCGAAAACCTGTTGTCGAAGCTGAATGAGCTATCGGCAAAGCACGTTCCTATCCCCGACGATTATCAGCAGGAAAGCTACGCGATCTTTAAGTCGAAGGCAGGGCTGAGCAACGGCTTTCCAAAATTATCGCTATTGCGTCTGACGGCACCCGGCGAAGCCGATCGGATCGATACCAAACCATTGCCCGAAGATCCGACATTGGCTGAGACGAGTCTGCAACATGAACTTGTACAAATTGCTGAATCTGTTGAAGACGAACAGCCTGAACTGTCGGCTGCCGATCTGGAGCGACAGCGTCAATTCGATCTGATCGAGAGTTTTATCAAGAACGAACCTAGTATTTCCCGGATTTCGGTGCGAGGAAAGATGAGCGAATCCAACGAACAGGAAGATCTGACGAAGCGAAATAAAACGGTTAGCGGAGGATTGGTAACGGAGAGTTTCGCCAAAATATTAGAGAAACAAGGAAAAATTGACAAAGCCCGTGAAATGTATAAGAAGCTGATGGTGAAGAATCCAGAAAAAAAGGCGTACTTTGCGGCAAAAATTAGTGAATTGGAGAGCCGTCAGTAGCCATAGAGGAACGATTTTTGATCACTCCAATTCAGAAACGCATTAACTAAACAGAGTAAGCATCTTTTTTCATGGTAACGGCACTTGTTATTCTTATTTGTATTCTCACCGTACTGCTGATTCTTATCGTTCTGATTCAGAACTCGAAAGGGGGCGGACTAGCCGGTGAATTTGGTGGATTGGGATCAAACCAACTGATGGGCGTTAAAAAGACGACCGATTTGCTTGAGCAAATCACCTGGGGATTGGGTATCGGGGTGATGGTTTTGACCCTGGCTTCGTACATCATGGTTGATCGTACACAGACCGCCACTATTAATAGCGCAAACGTTGACCGGGCGCAAACTCAAACCCTGCCAGGAGCCGCGGCTCCCAGTGCTGCCAATGGTGCCGCACCAAGTCAGGCTGTTCCAGGGGCTCAGTCGCCGGGAGCTTCTACGTCGGCTTTAACTCCGCAGAAGTAATAGAGACCAGTCGTACACGTATTAAAAAGCCACTCTTTCAATGGGAGTGGCTTTTTAATTGTGGTTAGGCCGCTGCCTGGGCTAGTAACTGGCGGGCAATCGGCAGTAGTGTCTCCTGAACAGGGTAAGTGCGTTTGCTTTCCAGGATAAAAGTTGCTGGATTGGGCAAATGCTGATGTTGACGAATAAGATCGAGCTTGATCTTTTCAAAGGTGTTGACCAGGCTTTTTGTGACGACATCGACCAGGCGTAATTGCACGAGTCGACCGCCCGGTTCGTTCTCTGAATACAGGGTAACCGCGAAATAATACACATGCATGTCGGCATGGCTGGTCGCGTGGAGCAGCAAATACCCTTCTTCAGGCCGAAGTGGTAATAAGCCTACCGGAGCTAAGGTAAGGGATTGAGCAATGTCGGCCCAGCGTTGATGCCCTTCTGTCAACTCCGCCATAAAGGCAGGGTCCGTTACCTCAGATTTGTATTCGATTCGGGGAGGGGGGCCACTTATTCGACTGACACGCTTGGGGAACGCCCCATTTAGCGTACCTTTGCCCCTCGTAAAACGAAGACCTTCGTGGTAGTGGTCGCGTAGTTCGGGTAAATCGGGACAAAGTTTATGCTCGGCGAAGTTCTGTTGAACACCTTGTAAGTATGCCATCACGACATATTTTTGGTATTCGGCGTCGATCCAATTTTGTGTAAACCAGTCAGATTGTAACTTTTTCATAAGCAGAAATCTGCCATTTGGCGGGAAAATGACTTGGTTAATTTAACCAGTACAGGTTAAAAAACCAAATTCTGTTTGTTAAAAAGACTCAATCTGCCGAAGAAAGTTTAATGAATTAGCCAAATGGCAGTATGTCAGTCCTGAGACTGAAAATTTGACAGTCTGATCGGGTTGGCACAGTAATTGGCGGGTCCAGAACGTCGTGTAACTAAAATCAGTACACAAACAGTTTAACCTTAATCAACTCATTATCATGGTAGCAGAAACGGAAAGCGTTAAAGTGAACGTGAAACCGCTGGCCGACCGAGTGCTGATCGAAGCCGCACCGGCCGAAGAAAAAACCTCCTTTGGTATTATCATTCCCGATACCGCAAAGGAAAAACCCCAGCGTGGTACGGTCGTTGCCGTTGGCGCAGGTAAGAAAGATGAGCCGCTGACGGTTCAGGTGGGCGATACGGTATTGTATGGCAAATATGCCGGTACAGAAATTACCGTTGAGGGCAAAGAGTATCTTATCATGCGTGAATCCGACATTTTCGCAATCCTTTAATCTCAAATGAATAATGTTTAATCGGGCCGCCTGTGCGGTGTAATGTACAACCGATCTGTACATGAGCAGATGACATTATCCATTCTACATTGTTCATTATTCATTCTTTAAAAAAATGGCTAAGAAAATATTTTTTGATACCGAAGCCCGCGAACGCATTAAGAAGGGCGTCGACACTCTCGCCGATGCGGTGAAGGTAACTCTGGGTCCTAAAGGCCGTAACGTTATTCTGGACAAAAAATTTGGGTCGCCTGCGATCACCAAAGATGGTGTAACGGTGGCTAAAGAAATTGAACTGAAAGACGCCATGGAAAACATGGGCGCTCAGTTAGTAAAAGAAGTTGCTTCGAAAACCGCTGATTCGGCTGGTGATGGTACCACAACGGCTACCGTACTGGCGCAGGCGATCTATTCGATCGGCGCGAAAAACGTAGCTGCCGGAGCAAACCCAATGGACCTGAAGCGTGGTATCGACAAAGCCGTTACGGCTGTTGTTGCTAACCTGGCTAGTCAATCGCAAACGATTGGTGATGATTTCGGTAAAATTGAGCAGGTCGCTACTATTTCGGCTAACCACGACGAGGAAATCGGTACGATGATTGCCGAAGCCATGAAGAAAGTGGGTAAAGAAGGTGTAATCACGGTTGAAGAAGCTCGTGGTACCGAAACGGAAGTAAAAACCGTAGAAGGTATGCAGTTCGATCGGGGTTACCTGTCGGCTTACTTCGTGACCAATACCGATAAGATGGAAGTTGAACTGGATCGTCCGTTCATCCTGATTACCGAGAAGAAAGTATCGTCGATGAAAGAGTTGCTGCCCGTTCTGGAGCAAGTCGCTCAAACCGGCCGTCCTCTGTTGATCATTGCTGAAGATGTAGATGGCGAAGCGCTGGCAACCCTGGTATTGAACAAAATCCGTGGTGCTCTGAAAGTGGCTGCTGTTAAAGCACCTGGTTTCGGCGATCGTCGGAAAGCAATGCTGGAAGATATCGCTATCCTGACCGGTGGCCAGGTGATCAGCGAAGAGCGTGGCTTCAAACTCGAGAATGCTTCGATCGAATATCTGGGACAAGCTGAAAAAGTGCTGATCGACAAAGACAACACAACTGTTGTGAATGGGGTTGGTCACAAAGACGATATCACAGGTCGCGTTAACCAGATTAAAGTACAAATTGAAAACACCACTTCGGACTACGACCGCGAGAAATTGCAGGAGCGTCTGGCCAAACTGTCGGGTGGGGTCGCTATCCTCTACATCGGTGCGGCTACCGAAGTAGAAATGAAAGAGAAGAAAGATCGCGTTGACGATGCTCTGCACGCAACCCGCGCTGCCGTTGAAGAAGGTATCGTAACGGGTGGTGGTATTGCGCTGATCCGTGCTATCCCTGCTCTGGAGGATGTGAAAGCATCGAACGAAGACGAAAAAACCGGTATCAGCATCATCCGTCAGGCTCTCGAATCTCCACTTCGGACGATTGTTGCCAACGCAGGTGGCGAAGGATCCGTTGTAGTAAATAAAGTGAAAGAAGGTGAAGGTGGCTTTGGTTACAACGCCAAGAACGATAGCTATGAAGACCTGTTTGCTGCTGGTATCATTGATCCGAAAAAAGTAACCCGTCTGGCACTGGAAAACGCAGCGTCGATCGCTGGTCTGTTGCTGACCACCGAATGTGTTATTGCTGATGAGCCAGAAGAGGCTCCGGCTGGTGGCGCTGGTCATGGTCACCCAGGTGGCATGGGCGGTATGATGTAATGCCTGCCTGAACCGGGACTTTAGTTTTTTAACAGATTTTCCGGATTATATAAAAACGCTCCTAATCAAACGATTGGGAGCGTTTTATTTTTTGCTTATTTAGCTCATTCATGGGATAATTTTTATGAACAAGTTTTTTTCGGCTGAAGCAATCTGGCAGGAGGGAGGTTTGGCACTAATCCGAATTATAGTAGGGTTACAGTTAGTATACCATGGATGGGAAGTCTTCGACCCGGCCCAGATGAAAGTGTATGCAGCCTGGGACACCTTCAAACAATCGGATTTCCCTTTGCTGATGGTTTATTTGGGCAAAGGCTCTGAGTTGGTTGCCGGAATTTTGCTTACACTAGGGCTTCTGACGAGAGTAGGATGTTTAATTACGATAGGTACCATGCTATACATTACGTTTATTATAGGGCACGGAAAATTCTGGTACGAAGACCAGCACCCGTTTCTGTTTGTACTGTTAGCGTTGGTATTTCTGGTTACGGGCGGAGGGCAATGGAGCGCTGATGCCCTGCTATTTGGAAAAGGCCTGCGTCGTTAAGTAGGGAGAACTAACCAACCTGTAATCGGCTAATGAGTTTTCAGTATAGATATATAAACAAAAAAGCCAAGCGAGACTCTCTCTTGGCTTTCTGATTTACTCAACGTTATGAAAAACTTTTCTTTTCGACACAATTATAAAACAAAATTAGCAAAAACAAATATACTTAACTCAACTTTTTTTTTGCCCTTTGCATAGTCGCTTGATAATGAAGCCGATAAATAAATTTTTTGAGTGTAAATACTTGGTTGTAAATACTTATAATACTCAAAAAATAGGTTATGGCAATTGCGTTAGGAAGGCCACCTTATCTTGGCCTACTGGCTAATGACGAATCTTCTGGTCAGTTGCCGTTTTGAACTAGTATTCAACTGGATAACAAAGATGCCATTCGGCAAGTTCGGTAAGTTTATACGGTGAATGGCTGATTTTTCAAGTGAAATGTTGTCTGTATGCACTTTCTGGCCCATTGTATTGTAAACGTCTATCCTAATAGCCGTAGGCTCCGCAATGGATATATCAATGTCCAGGTAGTCCTTTGCCGGATTGGGAAATAAAGTGAGCGTAGCGTCAAAATCAGCTCCGGCTCGTCCACCGCTCGTCGTACAGCCGACCGATTCCAGTTTCCAGTACTGTACATAGGAGCCACTGAAGGTGTACTGGATAACCATTCCGTTTTCATCCTGATTAGCTATGTCGAGCAGCTTGTTAGAATGGACAGCTTTGAGCGTTGAATACCCATCGGAACTTGTCTGAATGATCCACTTCTGATGGGTGGCGTTCTTATTAGTATCCTGAACAACATTAGCCCGGTCCTGTACGGAAGCATCTTTAACCGCAAGCACCTGCCCACTATGAACAGCTGCCAGTTGATAGGTGTTTGGGGTGTCGCCTGGGCGGAGTTCCCACTTTTGCCAGGGTTGATTGGCATACGTTTGCTGACGTACTATAGCTCCGCTGGCCGTTGCTCCATTTTCTACTGCCAGCACTTTCCCACTCACTCGATTGGTTATTTTGTAGCAGAGCGTTGCTGAGGCTGGAGAGGTCACATTGGTGCACCCGGTTGCTTCAATTTTCCAGTACTGTACATACGATCCACTGGCGGCATACTGGATAACCATTCCACCGTCATTCTGATTGGCTATGTCCAGCAACTTATTAGAATGTACGGCTCTGAGCGTGGAGTAGCCGTCATTCCCTGTCTGAATAATCCATTTCTGATTATTGACATTCGCAGGAGTGTTTTGAACAATGCCTGCCCAGTCCTGGGTTGATGCGTTTTCAACCGAAAGAGCCTGATTACTGTGCAAGGCGATGAGCTGATATGTATTCGATCCGACGGATTGAAACTTCCATTTTTGCCAGGCTTGATCAGCAAATAGGCGTTGTCGTACCGGAGCTCCGTCTGTAATTGCACCGGATTCGACTGAAAGCACATTGCCGCTAATTCGGTTCGTTAGTTTATAACACAGCGTGGGATCGAATTGGGATAGGGTAGAAGAGGCTACGCCTGTAGTTAGACTTACCTCAACCCCCCTCGACCAAGTCGTATCTTTTCGTGTAAAGGCTCGAAAATAATACGTTGTTTGTGGGCTTAAGTTCGTAACGATTACTGAGGTAGCTGTTCCTCGGTAAACAGTTTTACCGCCTTCAACGACCGAGCTGTTCCCCAGAATGTCAGGGTTGGCGATATAGTTGGTTCCTGATGGACGGGCGGAGAAGCCGCTGCCTGTTCGAACGGCAATAAGCACTTCATCGAAGGGGGCTATTGGAGGGGTCCAGGTCAGACTGGCGCTGGCAGGTCCTGACAAAGTAGCTTTAAAATTCTGTACGGCAAGAGTAAACCAGTCGCAATCGGGGTAAAGAGTTATCGAGTCGCTGGCCGATAATCCTTCTTTATCCGTAACAGTAAGTTTTATGAAGTAATAAACTTCGGTATCACAGCCAACAGACGTGAGCGATATAGTCGGCGAAATATCGGTTACTGTCGATACAACCTGTTGTTGGTTATTACGTCGTACTATAACCTGCCATTTATACGTCAGGGTATTAATCGATTCGTCAGTAACGGCGGCTTTTAATGAGTAATTGCTGACCTTATTGGATGGAAAGGAACTGTTCGCAATTGGGCTTGTGATTTTTGCCGTTGGGGCTGCGTTTTTTAACGCAATGAGAAGTTGCTGTTTTGATGAAAGCCCTTCGGGATCAGTTACTGTCAATTGAGCTGTAAAACTCTGCGTGCCGGTTGAGGAGAACGTATGACTTGGATTAGCGAGTGTTGACCTACTGCCATCGCCGAAATTCCAGTTGTAAACTAAGGCATCGTCGTCGGGGTCAGTAGAATCTTCCCCCTTGAATTGTACGGTTAAAGGGCTAGTCCCGCTAAGTTTATCGGCTGATATAACCGCTGAGGGAGGGCGGTTGGTCGCATACGTAATTTTACGAATTTCCCCTGAATTGATATTCGTGAAGTAAAGCGCACCGTCTAGTGGATTGAATTCAATATCCACTATGCCATTCGTACCTCCCGTCGGAACAAATTCGTTTACCGAGGTGATATCGCCTGCTGTACCCAGGCTTGCTGCTTTTATCCAGTTGGCACCATAATCGGCGAAGTAGTAAAGATTACGGTAAGCAGCAGGATATACGGTTCCTGAATAATAGGCCCCCCCAGTCGAACAGTTGCCAGAGAAAGGCTTTCCCGGTACGGGTGAGTCTGCGGCACCAATCAAGGCTGTTGTGGTAGAGAAAGCGGTAAGCTTTGGTACACGAGCGATGTTGTTTGTATGATTCCAGTCAAGTGCCGGAACACTATGTACATAGCGACGCTGGAGACCTGGCAACGGCAGCCCACTACAGGGGTTTACAACCGTAACGACTTCTTCAGATGCCTGTTTTAGCAGGTCGGCAAAGGTTAAAAATGGCTTGGTGCAGGTGTTGGACGGATTCGGTTCGTCTTTGTTTTCGAGTGTTTGGGCGGCTATAGCATAGGCGCTATTTTCCAGAATACCTTCATATAGGGGCCAGCCTGCATTTTCGCCCCCTTGCCGGATAATATGCATTTCTTCCCAGTTATTCCAGCCTACATCGCCTACGAGCAGAACACCGGGATTGCCGTCAACTGCTTTAGTGCTTCCCGTGCCGGGTTGCAAACTCATTCGGCAAGGATTTCGTAACCCTAATGTCCAGACCCGTGAAGCTGCTGAACGAGTATTCGCTGGAATATAGAAAGGGTTACCGGGTACGCCATCGCCTGTATTGGGGTCGAGACGGAGAATTTTGCCGCAGAGAGAGGTAGGCATCTGAGCCCGAAAAGCACCTACGTTTTCGTTGACACGCAGAATGCCATCGTTGATAGCGGTTTGCCAATACGTTTCTGACGAATTACCCAGATCGGTGCTGATATAACTAGCATTGTCGCCAGTTGACACGAGTAATGTGCCATCACGGCCAAATAAAAGCGTTCCCCCTGCCTGCGATTCGTGCGTAAGTGGAATGCCTGTCGATTGACTTTCTCCCAAAAGCACTTTGCGGCTGGTCAGATCGGCGAATAGTCCATCATTGGTTGTGTTTACTTTGTACCGGGTTACCCGGCTGATGGTAGCATTAAAGTACTCGTCTTTAGTATCGCTGTAGGAAGCTGTTCCAAAATGGAGAAGGTGATGACGGTCGACCACATAAAGTAAGTAGATCAGGCCATTTGTTGCAAAGTTTGGATCGAGGCACAGGCTTAACAAACCAAAATCCCGCCAGTTACCAACTTCTGGGCTAATATCGAGTATAGCTGTTGGTTGTTTAATGTATTGTGTTCCGTTCCAAACCGAAACCCAGACACGCCCTGCTTTATCCCAGACGAAAAGTTGTTTGGCATCGGCAGAGAAAACAGTGCCCATGGGCGTATTGTAGCCACTCTGTACTAAGTTGTTGTGGAATCCTGCCGGGAGCTGAGCGAGTGAGTCAGTTGCTTGGATAAGCAGCCATATAATCAAAGAAACGGCAAATCGGCCAGACAGGCGATTGCCAGCGAGGAAGGTAGTCATTCGTCAAATACAAGTTCACTTATGGGTATAGCAATATTAACGATTCTTGGCAGATCGTTAAGCTACTCTTTCACTAAAAATTCGAATAGTATTATGTAAGTACTACGCCATCGCGAATGGTTAATTTTCGGTCGGCAAGGTCGGCTAAATGTTCGTTATGAGTAACGATGACGAAGGTTTGACCGAATTCATCCCGCAGTTGGAAAAATAACTGATGTAGTTCTTCTGCATTCCGTGAATCGAGATTACCGCTGGGTTCGTCGGCAAAAACAATAGCTGGTTGATTAATTAAGGCTCTTGCTACGGCTACTCGCTGCTGCTCTCCACCCGACATTTGAGACGGGAAATGAGATTGCCGTTCACGAAGCCCCAGTCGCCCCAATAACTCGTCGGCTCGTTCACGCACCTGCTTTTCGTATTTTCCGGCAATGAATCCGGGTAAGCAGACATTTTCGAGGGCAGTGAACTCTGGTAGCAGGTTATTGAACTGAAAGACAAAGCCAATTCGTTCGTTCCTGAATTGAGCCAGTTTGCGGTCGTTCAGGTTGAACACATTTTGTCCATCAAGGATAAGTTCGCCCGAGTCGGGTCGGTCGAGCGTACCAAGAATTTGCAGGAGGGTCGTTTTGCCAGCTCCCGATGCCCCTACTATCGAAACGATTTCGCCCGGTTCAATACGTATATCTATTCCTTTCAGTACAGCCAGATTTTTGTAATTCCGGCGGATATTGGTGGTTTGAAGAAGCGACACGAGGTTTTCAGTTTTCAGTTTTCGGTTTTCAGTTGGTGGTTATGGGCTCTTTTTGAACTGAAAACCGAAAACTGAAAACTGAAAACTCTTTTTATTATTAACTTGCCACGCAAAAATACGATTTCCAATCCTCCTTGTTGCAGTTGTCATGAATATACACGAGTATCAGGGTAAAGAAATTCTCAAAAAATACGGTGTCCGCATCCAGGAAGGCATCGTTGCTGAGTCGCCCGAAAAAGCGGTGGAAGCCGCTAAGCAGATTATGGCGCAGACGAATTCCAAGTTTGTCGTCGTAAAATCGCAGATTCACGCAGGTGGACGTGGTAAGGGCAAAGTTGTCGGCAGCGAACAGCGTGGGGTAGCCTTAGCGAAATCGGTCGATGAGGTACGCGACATTGCCAAAAATCTCATTGGTAATGTACTCGTTACGCACCAAACCGGGCCTGAAGGGAAAAAAGTAAATAAGGTTCTGGTAGCACAGGATGTTTTCTATCCAGGAGCGTCGGAGCCTAAAGAAATGTACATCAGCATCCTGCTCGACCGGAGTAAAGCCTGCAACGTGATCATGGCCAGTACCGAAGGGGGTATGGACATTGAAGAGGTGGCTGAAAAAACACCCGAGAAAATTGTGAAGGAATGGATCGATCCTGCCGTTGGTCTGCAGCCGTTTCAGGCACGAAAAGTGGCATTTGGATTGGGTTTGTCGGGTGAAGCTTTCAAAGAGATGGTCAAATTTGTGACCTTGCTCTACAAGGCGTATGTCGATACCGACGCATCGATGTTTGAAATCAACCCTGTTCTGAAAACATCAGATAATAAGATTCTGGCCGTTGACGCAAAGGTTAATCTGGACGATAACGCACTGTATCGCCATCCAGATCTGGCCAATCTGCGCGACATCACCGAAGAAGATCCGCTCGAAGTAGAAGCATCGGCCAATGACCTGAACTATGTGAAACTCGACGGTAACGTAGGCTGTATGGTAAATGGTGCAGGGCTGGCGATGGCAACGATGGACATCATCAAACTGTCGGGTGGTGAGCCTGCCAACTTCCTGGACGTAGGCGGTGGTGCCAACGCCAAAACGGTTGAAGCAGGTTTCCGTATCATCCTGAAAGATCCGAATGTAAAAGCCATTCTGATCAACATTTTTGGTGGAATCGTTCGCTGCGACCGCGTAGCAACGGGCGTGGTAGAAGCTTACAAAGCGATTGGTGATATCCCTGTCCCTATTATTGTCCGGTTGCAGGGAACCAACGCGGCCGAAGGTGCTAAAATTATTGATGATTCGGGACTGAAAGTACAGTCGGCTGTAGAGTTGAAAGAGGCCGCCGAGAAAGTTCGGCAGGTTGTTTCGGCACTGTAAGACGCATTGTATAAAACTTTTATACAGAAAAGCCGGAGTTTGCGCTCCGGCTTTTCTGTGTGTATTTGAGGACAGTTGGCTAGCGACGGGCGCTGGCATAATACTTCTGGGCATCAGGCAATAATTTTTGCAGATCCGCAATCCGACGGGCATCGGAAGGGTGATCGGAGAAAAACTCGGCCGGCGCTTTTCCGCCACTGGCCTTTGCCATGCGCTGCCAGAACGTAATGGCTTCTGCCGGATTGTAACCCGCCATCGACATGAAAATCAAGCCCAGGTGGTCAGCTTCTGATTCCTGATTACGGCTATGCGGAAGGCCGCGACCAAACTGATAGGCCAAAGGGCCCACTACCCCAAATGCCTGCTGAAACAGTGCTTGTGTTTGTGGGCTTCTTGCAGAGGTGGCAATTCCGGTAGCTACCTGACCAGCCTGTAGCAAGCCATTGGCAACCAAACCTTCGCTCATGCGTTCGTTGCCGTGTTCGGCAATGGCGTGTGATACTTCATGGCCCAATACAGTAGCTAAACCGGCTTCGTTTTGTGTATACGGTAAAATACCAGAATATACAACGATCTTACCACCTGGCATACACCAGGCATTGACCTGGCTACTCTGCACCAGATGGTACTCCCACTGAAAGCCTTCAAGTCGTTTTGAATAGCCGTTGCTGTTCATATAACTCTCCACAGCCTGACGGATGCGGTTACCCACACGGGTTACCATTTCGGCATCATTGTTCGAGGTTGGAACAACCCGGCTCGTGTCCAGAAACGCTTTATACTGGGTGAAGCTCATCGCCAGCATATCGCTGGGTGGAACCAGAATCAATTGCTTTCGCCCGGTTAACGGTACTTTTTCGCAGGCCGTAACCCCGAAAGCAAGCGATAGCATAAGAATCAATACTTTTTTCATTTGTGTGTGTTTAATGGTAGATGACATTCTGACGTATTAAGACTGGTAAGGTACTGGAATTGTTCAAATTTTCTGTCATTCATGTGGTCTACCCCTCTTTAGTCGTTAGATTTGCGATATTCTTCTTGGTTTAAACCTACTGCGGCCGAGCGGTCTATTTTGCTCTGTGGCTGCATCTGTGCGGGCCGGATGTCCGCGTTACGTCTATGAAAATTATCTGCGTTGGCCGTAATTACGCCGAACATATCAAGGAACTCAACAACGAGCGTCCTGACGATCCGGTTATTTTTATGAAGCCCGAAACGGCTATCCCTTTGAAAAATGAGCCGTTTTTCTACCCTGAATTTTCCAGCGATGTTCACCATGAAGTGGAAATTCTGGTAAAGATTAACCGGGTGGGTAAAAACATCGACGAAAAATTTGCGCATAAATATTATGACGAAATAGGCATCGGTATCGATTTTACGGCTCGTGATGTGCAGAGTAAATTGAAGGCGAAAGGGCTTCCCTGGGAGTTGGCCAAGGGCTTCAATGGCTCGGCACCCATTTCCGGATTTGTACCTAAGACTGACTATCCGGATTTACAAAACCTTAATTTCCGGTTAGACATCAACGGCGAAACGCGTCAGCAGGGCAATACCAGCCTGATGTTGTACAAAATTGATTACCTGATTTCGTTCGTATCCCGGTATTTCCTGCTGCAACAGGGCGACATTCTGTTTACGGGTACGCCACATGGCGTAGGCCCCGTACAAGTCGGCGATCGACTAACGGCTTATATTGAAGACAAACCCTTGCTAACGTTCGACGTTAAGTAGTTCAGTTTGGCGAATCGGTTCGGATTTCGGTTCGCTATCAACTTTACAATCTTTTGCTTTTGATACGATCATTTTTTTATTGGTCCATGCTGATTCTGCTCGGGTCAGGATTAGCTTATGGGCAACCGGCTAAGCCCGTTTTATCGACTCAGTCAGGTCAGCCACAAACAGGGTACATTCAACCGGGAACTCTCGTCAACGGCTATTTCATGTTCCCGATTCAACCGGGAGCCGCCAATTCGCTATCGGGTGGTATGGGTGATTTGCGACCGAACCACTTCCATGCGGGCCTGGATATTCGTACCGGAGGGCGTGAGGGGCTGGATGTGCATGCGGCTGCGGATGGATATGTTTCCCGAATAGCCGTGTTTACGGGAGGGTACGGAAATGTTGTGTTCATCAAGCATCCGAATGGCCTGACCACCGTGTATGGCCACTTAAAATCGCTGAAAGATACGCTTGGCCGGTACCTTCGCGAGCAGCAGTATCAGGCCAAAACGTTTGAGATTGATATTCGCCCGCAGCCCGATCAGTTTCCAGTCAAAAAAGGGGATGTCATTGCCGCTTCAGGCAACACAGGAGGCTCGGGTGGGCCACACCTTCACTTCGAGATTCGGGATGCCCGCGATAACCTGATCAATCCGCTACTGTATGGTTTTTCGGAAATTCAGGATGACGTGCCGCCTTATTTTGAGCGCGTGGCCCTGAAAACCATGACCGCTACGTCACGCATCAATGGCGAATACCAGCGGGTTAGTTATGTGCCTGTTCGTAAATCCGATGGTATGTATACAATTACGCAACCGATTACAGCGTCTGGCCTGATCGGTATGGAAGTACTGGCCTACGATAAAACCAGTGGGTCACCCTACCGGAATGGGATCAGCTGCCTAGAAATTCGGCTGGATGGCAAGGAAGTGTTTGCTTACAACATGAATAGCTTCCCGAATGAGCAGACGCGGTTCATGAACGTCCACGAAAACTATGAAGTCGAGCAAACGAGTGGTCAACGGTATCACCGGGGGTATATTGCTGATGGGAACATTCTGAATATATATAAGTTGCAGAGTAATGCGGCCTATCGGGGGCGTTTGCCTTTGCTGGATGGACATCCACATGAGGTGACGCTGACGCTATACGATGCATTCGATCATGCTACTCAGTTGTCGTTTACTATTCAGCCCGAAGTAGCGCCAGCCGCACTCGCTTCGATGGATACGATGGAGGCAACCGTAGCGCCCAGTGCGCCCGAGGTGCTTCGGGGTGACCCAACGGCAACCATTACGACCGACGAAAATGTGCTTAAACTAAGTGTCAAAAATGTCTCGCTTATCAACCCGCCTAAAGCTAAATTAATTACGGGACGAGCTGTTGTTGAGCAACCTGTTAGCTATGTGCGTAGCAATCAAGCCATTTATCTTATAGATTTGCGTCAGTATTTACCCGATTCGGTTCAGTTTGACCGCAGTGTTGTGCGTACTAATTTCAAAAAACGCATTATTCCAGGCCGAAATGAGTCCTATATAGGCGAAAATACCCGGCTCAATTTTGGAGCCAAAACACTTTTTGACACACTTCATCTAGCTGTACGGACATTACCGGGTGGTGGCCTGGAGGTTAACCAATCGACGATTCCATTAAATGATTACCTGGAGGTTCAGTATACCCCTACTGTACCTATGGCTATTGATACCGCAAGGACCAAAGCGTACTGGACTAGTGGTGGCAATCAGACCTTTCTGGGCGGGAAATGGGATAAGGGCCGTATTGAGTTTAAAACCCGTTCGCTGGGCCGCTTCCAACTGATGACGGATATAAATCCGCCAACGGTTCAGATTCTAAGCGCAACGCCAGCCGGTATTACAGCCCGTATTCGGGACGATTTATCGGGCATTGCTCAGTTCCGAGCGCTGGTTAATGGCGAATGGATACTCATGCAGTACGACTATAAACGCGCTTTGTTGTGGTCGGACAAGCTGAACCCTGACGAACCGTTTGAAGCAGGTGCCGAGGTAATCGTACAAGTCAAAGATCGCTCGGGGAACATTGGCTCCGATAGTACTCTTATCAAGGAAACTAAGCGGGCTGTCCTCCAGAAAGCCACTTCCAAAAAGCATCGGAAGAGACGATAGAACAGAATTTCTGGTACTCGGTTTACCGTGTACGGTAGGCCATAAACTAATAAATTGTATGGAATTAAACGTTGGTGATTCTGCACCCGATTTTACGAGTACCGATCAGAACGGTACCCCGATAAAGTTATCCGATTATCGGGGTAAGAAAGTGGTGCTGTATTTTTATCCTAAAGATGATACTCCCGGTTGCACAGCCGAAGCCTGTAGCCTTCGCGACAACGAAGATCGGCTTCGGGCGGCTGGCTATGAAATACTGGGGGTTAGTGTCGATGACCACAAATCGCACCAGAAGTTTATCAAGAAATATAACTTGCCGTTTCCCCTCGTTGCCGATACCGATAAGCAGATTGTAGAAGCCTATGGTGTCTGGAAAGAGAAGTCGATGTATGGCCGTACGCATATGGGGATTGTTCGTACGACATTCCTGATCGACGAAGCGGGCATCATTACGGATATTATTACGAAAATAGATACCCAAAACCACGCAGATCAAATTTTAAAATAAGTACTCAGGAGCGAGGAGCGAGGAGTGAGAATGGCTGGGCCGCGTAGACAGAACGCGCCGGATGGATTCTAACTCCTAACTTCTCCCTCCTAACCCCTAAAAAGTATGGAAATCGAACAACTCGAACACATTGCTACCGCCGTTCGGCGTGATATTGTCCGCATGGTTGCGGCTGTCAACTCTGGTCACCCAGGTGGCTCATTAGGCTGCACCGATTTTATGGTCGCACTCTATTTTGAGATCATGAACCGGAAAAAGGATGACAAAGGGAACCCTATTTTCGATATGGATGGACGCGATGAAGACATCTTCTTCCTGTCGAATGGCCATATTTCGCCCGTATTTTATTCGGTACTGGCTCGGGCGGGTTACTTCCCCTTGTCGGAACTGGCCACGTTCCGTAAGCTGGATAGCCGCCTACAGGGGCACCCAACCACTGCCGAACATCTGCCAGGGGTACGCATCGCATCGGGTTCGCTGGGACAGGGTTTGTCGGTAGCGGCCGGAGCTGCTTATTCGAAAAAACTCAACGGCGATAAAAGCCATGTGTACGTGCTTATGGGCGATGGTGAGCAGCAGGAAGGGCAGATTTGGGAGGCTGCTCAGTTTGCGCCCAACAAAAAACTTGGTAACCTGACCGCTGTCATCGATTTCAACCATGCGCAGATCGACGGTAAAACCGATAACGTAAACAACAACCGCGATCTCGGTGCAAAATATGCTGCTTTTGGCTGGAATATCGAAGAAATGCAGGGTAACGACATGGCCGACGTAATCAAAACCCTTCGCAAAGCGCAGGAAAACCCAGACGTGCCGACGTTGATTCTGATGCATACCGAAATGGGCTTCGGGGTCGACTACATGGTGGGTAGTTACAAGTGGCATGGTGTAGCGCCAAACGCGGAGCAGCTACAGCAAGCTCTGAATCAACTGCCCCTAACTGTAGGTATGTCGGATTATTAAGACCTGTAGAGACGCGACACCTCGCGTCTCCTGACCTGATGGTTTTGGCTGACGTGAAAAATAGCTGACGCATAGGAGACGCGAGGTATCGCGTCTCTACATAAATCCCATGCAAATCAAACGCTTAGTCATCGAAAATTTCAAGTCCATTGAACGGGTCGAGCTTATTGAGCCGAATCCGTTCACGGTCTTTGTCGGCCCCAACGGGTCGGGCAAGTCGAATATTTTCGAGGCTTTGGAGTTTGTGAATGTAGCTTATCAATATAAAGAGGCTGTAAGTTTCTTCGGTGGCTTACCCAGCATTCAACGAAGACAGAATAAAACTTCTAAGTTTGGTTTCAGGGCTGAAATAGGAAAGCTTTTTTTATTTTCCAATGATTTTGCAGGTATTGCTTCCTCTGAGCAGTCAACAGATACTTCAACAGGGCTAGCTTATAGGGGAGAGGATTATAAGCATTTTATCGAAAGATTTAGCCGATTGTTTATCAATAACGAAAGCCTAGAAAAGTTTCGATTGAACGATAGCTTACGTTTATCGCTTTCCGCGAAGAATCTTGAAAAAGTACTTAAGCGCGTTTTATCAAACGAAGTCGTAAGAGACGAAATCTTTGAGTGGCTTGAGCTATTCGTGCCAGGGTTTAAAGCTGTTGAAGTGGATGATCGAGATGAGTTACATTGGTTCGAAGATTCTGTTCCAAATTATTTTACCAAAGACCTTATCTCCGACGGTACCTATAACATTCTGGCTCTTTTAACGGCCGTTTACCAAAGTGATAAGCCACAGTTTTTGTGCATTGAGGAGCCAGAGAATGGCCTACACCCGGATGTAATAAAAGAGTTTGTCAACCTTTGTCGCTATGCTTGTGAGCAAAAAGATCATTTTATTTGGCTAAATACACACTCGCAAACACTGGCTTCTCAATTGACCGCCGACGAGATTATTGTTGTCGATAAAGTAGAAGGCGCTACCCAGACCAAACAATTTAAAGGCCATGATTTCCACGGATTACGGATGGATGAAGCCTGGCTAATGAATGCCTTGGGAGGTGGGCTTCCGTGGTAAAGATTGGATTTATTTGTGAAGGTAAAACCGAGAAAAATGTCATTGAGTCAGACAGGTTTCAGCAGTGGCTAAGTCTGAATGGTTTTGATTGTTCATTGCCGGTAATCGATGCAAAAGGCAATGGTAATCTGTTACCGCACAAAATTGAAGCGTTGCGCCAGGAATTACTGGATCGCCATGTTCAGAAAATAGTCATTTTAACGGATATGGATGTTGACAGTTGTATTACATTGACAAAACAACGCATTACCGAGCGAGAAGGTCAACTTATCATTGTGGCTGTAAAGCAAATAGAAGCATGGTTTCTCAGTGATACGCCTACATTACAAAGTCTATTTGGCGATTCGACTTTTTCGTTCGAATATCCAGAACAAGAAACGAATCCATTCTTTACACTTCAACAACTGCTTTTAACGAAAACGAATCGAGGAGTAGGCAGTAAATCTATTTTAGTAAGCCGTATGCTTAAATACGGTTTCACGATTGAAAATGCTGCTCAACATCCTAATTGCCCGAGTGCCACTTATTTTCTAACTAAATTGCAAACCCTCGCTTCGGCGAATTAATAGATTATGAAAAAATACGAGTTCACCGAGAAAAAAGATACCCGCTCAGGCTTTGGCGCGGGCATTGCCGAACTGGGCAAAACACATCCTAATGTGGTAGCACTTACCGCCGATCTGGCCGGATCACTCAAGCTTGACACATTCATCAAGGAAAATCCTGATCGGTTTATCCAGTGCGGTATTGCGGAGGCCAACATGATTGGGGTATCAGCGGGGTTGACCATTGGCGGGCATATTCCGTTTGCTACCACGTTTGCCAACTTCGCAACGGGCCGCGTGTATGACCAGATTCGTCAGTCGGTTGCGTATTCGAACAAAAACGTCAAAATCTGTGCTTCACACGCGGGCCTAACCCTGGGTGAAGATGGCGCTACACACCAGATTCTGGAAGATTTGGGCATGATGAAAATGTTGCCGAACATGACCGTCATCAATCCCTGCGATTACAACCAGACCAAGGCCGCTACCATCGCCATTGCCGATCACGAAGGGCCGGTGTATCTGCGGTTTGGCCGTCCAGTTATTCCTGTGTTTACGCCTGCCGATCAAAAGTTTGAAATCGGTAAAGCTTGGACCGTCAATGAAGGAAGTGACGTATCGATTTTCTGTACAGGTCACCTGGTCTGGGAAGCCATTAAAGCCGGTGAAATCCTGTCTCAGGAAGGAATTGAAGCCGACATTATCAACATTCATACGATTAAGCCGTTAGATGAAGAGGCTATACTGGCATCGGTGAAGAAAACGGGCTGTGCCGTTTCGGCCGAAGAGCATATGCTGAATGGTGGGCTGGGCGATAGTGTCGCACAAGTACTGGCCCGCAATTATCCGGCTCCGCTCGAATACGTTGGCGTTCACGATACCTTCGGGGAAAGCGGAACACCTGATCAACTGATGCAGAAATATGGCCTCACTGCCGACAAGATTGTTGAGCAGGTAAAGAAAGTAATGGCAAGAAAATGAGTAGTTAGGAGTTAGGAGCGAGGAGTGAGAATGGCTGACGCTTTAACAGATTCGTGCGTTGGCCATTCTCACTCCTCGCTCCTCACTCCTAACTCCTAAAAGAATAATGACTGACGAAGAACTCCTCGCCAAATTTCGCGATCCGTCGAGCCGAAATTATGCCTTTAATCTGCTGGTGCGCAAGTATCAGCAGAAAATCTATTGGCATATCCGGAAGATGGTTATTGATCACGATGATGCCGATGACCTGGTGCAGGAAACGTTCATAAAAGTCTGGAATAGCCTGGAACAGTTTCGGGGTGATAGTCAGTTATATACCTGGATTTATCGGATTGCTACCAACGAGTGTCTTAACTATCTGAATAAGAAACGTCGCCGATTCTTTTTGCCGATTGGGGATGTAGAAGGGGAGTTGATGGAAAAACTGGAAACCAATGCCGCCTACGTAACGTCGGGCAACGATCCCAGTGGCGAAGACGTACAGTTGAAGTTACAGAAAGCGTTGCTGAAACTACCCGACAAACAGCGTTTGGTTTTCAATATGAAGTATTTCGACGATATGAAATATGAAGATATTTCCGAAATTACAGGAACATCTGTTGGGGCTTTAAAGGCATCGTACCACCTTGCCGTTAAGAAGATTGAAGATTTTTTTAATAACTCGGATACAGACGATTAAACCTAGTGCCCTTGATTCTGTCAAATCTTAAAATATTTTAAGATACCTGAATTGTGTGAGACACACACCAGAGCAATGAACGATAATAAACATTTCCGGCTTGATGAATTGCCGCCTGAACATCCGCTTAGGCAGCTTCCGTTTACAGCGCCAGACGGTTATTTCGATGACCTGCCGTCGCGTGTTCAGGCTCGTGTTGTCCGAAAACCCAAGCCTGCCTTCCAGATCAGCTGGTCGTGGCAACGTACGGCGGCATCGCTGGCAGGGGCTAGCCTGATTGCCCTGCTGGTCCGGCAAACGTTACCGCAACGGCAGGAGTCGCTGGGTAGCGAAGCCCTGGCGGGTGTAAGTGACGATGCTATTGCCGCTTATCTCGAAGATCAGGGCGTTAGCGCATATGAATTGGCTGATGTTCAGCAAATTCATTCTTCGTTGGGTAGCGATACCTCAGCGATTCAGTTTCTGAACGTAGCACCGGCCGATATTCAGGAGCTTATTCAGGAGCAGAATCCTGGAGACAACGCAAAGGTCGGCTCCTGATTTTATGAATGGTTAACTTTACCACAATGAGACACGCATGGATTGGTTGGTTGCTTGCCCTGTTAGTAACGACTCAGGTAGCCAACGCACAAAATGACCTAAACGGACGCCAGAAAATTGAATCGGCTAAAATTGGAATGATCACCAATCGGTTGAATCTGACAACCGATCAGGCTCCTCAATTTTGGGCGATTTATAACGATTACAATGCCAAGAAGCAAGAACTGAACCGGCGGATTCGGCAATTGAATAATGAGCCTAATCGGTTTAATCTGAATGATGATCAACTGAAAAATGGGCTTCGGGAAACCAATGCGACCAAACAAAAACTCGCCGACCTGGACGACGAGTATATGGAGCGATTTCTGAAAGTAATTAGCCCAGCCCAGTTGCGAGAGCTTTATAAGACTGAGCAGATGTTTAATCAGATGCTGCTCAAACGATTGAATCAGGAATAAAAAACCGCACCGGCTGACCACCGGTGCGGTTTTGATTTAGTAGCGTACTACTTTAAAATGCGAGATGCCGCCATCGAAACGAATCGTCATCTTTTTAGCCGCTGCATCATAGCCGGGGCTTAGGTATTCGCCACCCCCAACATTGGTAAAGTCATCTAATTCTTCCAGATTCAGGGCGCCATCTTTTTTGATCCGGCATCCTACTTCTTTTGGAACTCGTACTGTAACCGAAGCGGCCCCTACATCGAGTTTGATGTCCGCCTGATCGGCTTTGGCACCAAGTTTCAGGTCGAGGTCAGCGGCACCAACGCCCAACTTCAAGCTTTTAACGGCATAGGCGCTCAAATCCAGGTCGCCCGAGCCAGCGCCCAGCGCAACATCCATCGACCAGACAGGCTTGGCGTTCAAATGTATATCGACCCGATTTTCGTAATGCCCATCTTTCAGATCGAAGTGCTGATCCTCATCTTTTGGCTTTAATTCGATCGTCGGGATATGGGTAGTTTCGTCCTGGTCAACCGACATTGAATAAAGACCAACGGTCTGCTTCGTATCCGCCTTGATAAGTTCGGTGCTGGGTTCGCCGATCGTAAACTTTCCGGCTCCACCTGCGAGCTTTAACACGGCTTCACGGGTGTCGGCGTCCATATTCTCAACGAAGGTGTTTGAATGAACTTCGTCGCTATCGGTATTCCGGCGTTCGCGCTCCGCCCGATAGTCGTCTTCGTTATCATCGTCGTCATTATTGTTATAATTCCTGTCGTCATCATCATCGTCATGATGCCAGCGCATATGGAATCCTTCGTCGTCCTTGTGGCGGTTATGTGAAAAGAAGCCAAACAGTGTTGTGGGCACAGCCACTGCCAGCATGATCGTTGTAATAAAGGCGGCAGGATTAGCCCGGCGCTCCAGAATCAGGTGAACGCCCGCCAAGATTAGTAAGGCCGGCCACAGATTGACCAGTGAATGCCAATCGACGTCGAGCCAGCCTGCTCGCCGGGCCAGGAATAATACCCCCAGCGTCAGCAGAAAAATCCCCCAGAATAATCCGTTTCTTCGTTGCATGTGTTTATAGGTAGGATATATGATGTGTAGGGTAAGACTACTACATATCATATATCCTACATCATATATATAAAGTTACAGCGTTCCGTTCGGGTCGTTGTTGTTTGTATCGTAAGGAGGTCTGATCCGGTCTTTAAAGATTAACCATAATCCGAGGGCAATCAGCATGAACGGCCACAGATCGCCGAAGTCAATGTCTAAGTAGCGGTCAAGAAGGAACAAAACACCCAGGATAATCAGGACGACCCCGCCAATGATGCTACGATCGGGAGAGGCAGGTTTGTTGGGATTGTAGGGATTCATGGAAAAATAAGGATTAGAGAAAGCTGTTGAAGGAGTCACTACACCATCTGCACGTCGTTCGGGTAGAACGATCCACATGATGATGTAAATAATTACAGCCGGAAAATGCGGCAAAAAAATTCCGATTACAAAAAGTATGCGTACTAATGCACGGTCAATGCCAAAATAATCGGCCAAACCAGCGCATACACCCCCAATCTGGGCCTGGTCGGCAATACGTTCCAATCGCTTGTTCATGGCTTCTTTGTGTTTAAAACCGATGTAAACCTAGCCGATTGTGTGATGCCAGGAAAGCAGAATCGGAAGAATGGACGCGGTTATGGATAGAAGTATGTTTTCAATGATAGTAGGTAATGCATAGTAGTGGTTTGTATTGGTAAATCGTATTGGGAGTGAGGAGGGCTGACGCGAAAGATTTATGGTGCGTCAGCCCTCCTCACTCCCAATACGATCTACTAATACTGATTTTATTCTTCTTCAATCGCTTCCAGAATATCCATCAGTTCACCGAACTCTTTGTTTCCAGGCTGTTCTTCGTCGCCACCGCTCAAAGCGATACCCCGCACGGGTAAGACAGCTAATAAATCGTGAACATTTTGGGCCGATATACCCGTACCAAGTAAGATCGGATACCGGGAGGCCAACTGCATAAGAACTGCTTTTAGCTCATCGTCGAAGTGAAGAGCCCCATTACTTTCAAGTAGTATGTAGTCGGCGGTCGAAGCGCCTGTATGAAACAGGGTATCGAGCTGGTCAAGTGTCATTAGCGATACATCGACACGCAGGATCAGGTTTTTGTCGAAGGGGCTCAGGTAGGGGAGCAAAGCAGCCTCATCGATTTGCAATATATCCGGTTGATAGGTAGCCAGTAACTGCTCAATACGATCCAGATCGGTAGCTGACGTTTCGCCAACAATCTGGACTCCAGCTACCCACCCTCTGATTTCCTCAAACTTGCGCGGTTCGATGTAATCGGGGGAATCGATATCCATCGAGAAGCCGAGCATATCAACACCCATACCTGCACAATATCGGGCATCGCTCAGGTTGGTCACATTTGAGATTTTAACGAGGGTTTTGAGTGCCATAATTGGATGGAGTAGTAATCTATAAAAGTCGCCAAAGGTACGGACAACTCTGCATTGTCGTACTTCCTGCCATGTCAGATTGTTCTCAGCGGACGATCATGCGCTAGGGGGATTTCTGAGAAAGGGTCACGTACCGTAATCAACCAGCCTTACTCATTAAAAAACTGGATAATAAAACCGCCTTTAGGCGCAAACGAGTACTGCCAGTTCGATGTGATCGGGTACGTTTCGGTTTTGAACGTCATCAATGGATTGTCGCCTTCCGTGATGACTCTGAATTTAGAGAACCCTTTTCCATAGCTGGCGAGGTTTAGTTTGACAGATTGTGGTTTGTTGGTGCCATTGATACCGACAATGTAGGAAAGACGATCCTTCTGGCGAGAGAGGATGAGTTGTTCACCTGGTTCAGCCACGATGCTTTGTGTGTTATCCCAGGTTGCGGGCATATCTTTTAGTAAGTTACGGACCGATGCCGGTAACGAATCAAATACCTCTTTGGAATCTGCAAAATGGATAATTCCGGACGTATAGATCATAGCCGTAGCCAGCTCATGAACCGCCGTATTCAACCGAGGGTATTTTCGGATGGTCAACGCAAACGGGGTGTAGTCGGTAGGGCCTGCTACGTTTCGGGTGAAAGGCAATAAGGTGTTTTGCTCAGCGGCTTTCTCAGGATATCTGGGTTCATAAAAATAACTTTCTGTTCCGAGAACAGCTTCGGCTGTCATAAAATTTGGCCAGGTTCTATGCCAGCCTCTCGGAACGGTTGTACCATGAAGGTTTACCAGCAAATGCTCTCTGGCGGCATCTTCAAAAAGTGACTGAAAACACGACATCACCTCTTGCCGGTCTGAGCACCAGAAATCGATTTTAATTCCTTTAACGCCCATAGCCGCTAGTTCTTTGAACTGCTTTCTTCGTTTTTCTGGGTCGAAATAGGCTGCCGAATAGGCCCACACCATTGGTTTAATACCCTTAGAAACAGCTTGAGCGATAATTCCTCCTTCAGTGTTTGCTTTTTCCCAGCCAGCATCGAACAGGGTATACTCAAATCCAAAAGACTGGGCAAGCGTAGTGAATGCGTTATACGTTTCAGGTGAATGGTCTTCGGGATGAGACCACCAGGACCAGGTAGCCTTTCCCGGTTCGATCCAGGAGGCATCGTCAATTTTAGAGGCAGGAGCCAGGTCCGTTATGAAGGTTGAAAGCAGAATGTCTCCGGCCTGATCCCCAACAATAATGACCCTCCAGGGCATTGTCCAGGGAAGTGTAGAGACTGGTTGACTATTGTCACTCAGAGGAAGTGTATATTTTTCGTCTTTTTCGGCAAAGGCAATTGTATAGAGGCCACCCTGCGAATTGGGTTGCAAATGGCAGCCCGGAAACGAGCCATCCGTTCCCGACTCTGCCAGTAAAACCCAGTTTTTGCTATTGTTTACCTTAAACAGGGCAGGCATGCACCACCCTACAGATGGGTTGCGGGGCTTATTGATTGAGTCTCCGGGATGTACTTTGAGGTAAAAATCTTCATAGCCTGGGGTGTACTTCCCTGCTTTGTTATAAGGCTGTAACCAACCCACCGCATTTTTTTCGATCTGAAACCCTGTGATTTCTGAGCGAATCATTCGCGTTTTTTTATTCTGATCCGGAAACCGATACCGGAAGGCAACGCCCTCATTTCCGGCCACTAAATCAATGCTCATGAGCGCACCCGAATTGTTTTTAAAGGTTATGCTCTTGCTTTGAAATACATGATTGACCGTTTTGACATTGCCTACCGTCAACTCGTAGGACTCTCTTCGTTCTTCAATAGCGGAAATGGTAACGACTGACAAGCCAGATGTGAAATTCTGATCGTCGCAGGTTAGCCCAAGCGGAGAATCGGCAATAATTAGTTTATCTCGGCGGGTTACGTTATAGGACAATTCTCCTTTTGTATTCAGCGACAATGTGATTCTATTCGATCCCGACTTCGAACGTAAGTCCATCGATTGGCCTGCTGCGTTCAAGCTACTGACTACAAAAGATATTCCGACTAAGAGGGTAAAGACATTGTACGTTAATCTGGCTTTCATATTGCGGTTTAGGAGCATCAATTAATTCGAGACAAAATTGTGTATCTGGTGAACGGGTAAAATAATCTGGAAAGTAGCTCCTTCACCTGGTCGGCTGAAAGCCCGTATATAGCCATGATGGTTTTCGACGATCCGGCGGCAGATCGTCAGACCAATACCTGTTCCTTCATAGGTTTCTCGTCGGTGCAGTCGCTGGAACATACCGAAAATCTTCTCTACATACTGCATGTCGAATCCAATACCGTTGTCTGTTACATTAATTGCCGTATAGTCATGGTCTGATAAGCCAAATTCAGTTCGCATCTGGTCTGTTATAGGACAGCTTTCTATGGTAACCTGAGGTGTGTGATTGCTGACGAATTTTAGTGCGTTGCTGATCAGATTTTGAAACAGTTGATGCAATTGTCCGGGAATACCATCAATAATTGGCAAATTCCCGACTTCGATTAAGGCTTCCTTATCCTGGATAGTTATCTCCAGATCGTCCTGAATACGGGCAATAATGGCATTCAGATTTACTGATTCAAACTGAGCATCCAGCCTTGAGAGTTTCGAGAGCCGTAATACATCATCGACCAGGGTTTGCATGCGAGCGGCTGCCCGAACAATTCGTATAAAATGATCCTGTTCGGAGGGCTCAAGCTTGCTGTCGAGCGAAGCCAGCAACAGGGTGCTGAAGGCCTGGATTTTACGGAGAGGTTCTTTCAGGTCATGGCTGGCTACCGATGCAAATTGCATAAGATCTAAATTGGACCGTTCGAGTTCCATATTCAGATTTTTCAACTCCCGAGTTCGATCGGCAACACGGCGTTCCAGCACCTCGTTAGCTACTTTGCTGTCATGAATGTCGGTACATCCACCAATGTACCCCATAAAAGTGCCATTGGGGTCGAACCAGGGCTTTCCACGTTCGGCAACCCATCGATATTCACCATCATGGCGCCGGAGCCGATAGTCCATGTAAAATTCCTGACGTGCATCGAATGAGGTTGTGTAGGTATTCATACAACGCTGGAAGTCATCAGGATGGACGCCCTGACTCCAGCCATTGCCAATTTCCTGATCCATCGTACGGCCAGTATAATCTAGCCAGCCTTTGTTGAAAAACGTATATTGCTTATCGACGCCTGAGATCCAGATAAGCACCGGAGCCGTATCGGCAATGGACCGAAACCGAATTTCGCTCTGACGAAGAATCGCTTCGGCCTGTTTTTGGTCGTTAATATCCGTAGCCGAACCAAACCATTTAACGATGGTACCCTCAGAATCTCTAACGGGTACCGATCGGCCCAGAAACCAACGATATTGCCCTGGCTGCCGATGGTCGGCAAAGCGGTATTCCATCTGAAACGGCTCGCCGGTTCGTATGCTGTTCGACCATAAGTCCAGGCAGCGTTTCTGATCATCGGGATGAATAACATGAAGCCAGCCCTCATTGCCATAGGTGTCTTTTTCTAAACCCGTATAAATGTACCACTGCTGGTTATAGTAATCGGACGTGCCGTCGGGTCGGGCAGTCCAGACAATTTGTGGAATCAGATCGGCCAGTTGCTTAAACTGTCGCTGGCTTTCTTCAAGCTGAAGGCGAGCCTTTACCGATTCGGTGACTTCGTAGGCAACCATGATGATGCCCGTAATTTGCCCGACCGAATCAGTTAGCGGTTGAAACGAGTAGCTATAATAGCCAGTCGATAACTGGCCGTGCCGTATTAGTTCAACGGGCTGCTCGGCTACCGTAAACGGTTCGCCCGACTGGAAAACCTGGTTGAGCACCAGGCCGACTCCCTGAGCGATCAGTTCGGGAAAGACATTAGGAAACGAGTGCCCAACCAATTGGTTTTCCTGACGGTCGGTTAAGGCCAGATAGAGATCGTTGGCGAGGGTAAAAATATGCTGAGGGCCTTCGACAATGGCAATCGCAACGGGGGCCTGTCGGAATAAGTGCCTAAGTTTTTGCTGAGTTTCCTGTCGAGCCTGGGCTAATTTTAATTGCGATTGGACGCGGACCAGCAGCTCGTTGGCCGAGAAGGGCTTGGTCAGGTAATCGTCGGCTCCAGCGGCATAACCGTTGAGGGTTGATTCCTCCCCCGCTCTGGCCGACAGGAGCATCACTGGAATATGAGCAGTTTGTGGATTTTGCTTAAGGATTTTCAGGAGTTCAGTCCCATCCAGATTAGGCATCATGATGTCCGACAGAAGTAGATCTGGTTGTCGGCGCTGAATGGCTTCGAGAGCTTCACGACCATCAGTAACTGTATCTATAGTATAGTGTGGGCTAAGTAACCGATGAATATAGGCACGCATATCGGCATTGTCGTCGGCCAGTAGTATACGCTTAGTATTGTGATCGGTTATGGATGGTGAGGGCTCGTTTGTGGTTGATTGATTATCTGGCACTGTGGGAAGCATCAGATTGGCATCGGCAACAAACAAACTGGCACTACCTGTCGATGCCTGTTCAGGTGCTATTGACTGTCGTGCCTGATGAACAGGAATCTGTACACAGAATGTACTACCCCGATCCAATTCACTACTAACCTGTATAGTACCACCATGTAGTTCGACCAGTTCATGAACGAGGGCCAGGCCAATACCCGTACCCTCAAACGATCGCCCCTGCGACCCTTCCACCCGGTGAAATCGTTCGAACAGCCGAGGCAGGTCAGCAGCAGGGATCCCTACGCCTGTATCGTTTACGGTTAGTCGTATGCGGTTGTTTGGTAAGTTGACCAACCGGACGGTGATGGTGCCCTTTAGGGTAAATTTGAATGCATTGGATAAGAGATTCAGAACAATTTTTTCCCACATATTCCGATCTACATCCACTAATTCGGGCAGGGGTTCGGCATCTACCACTAGCTGCATACCCGCCTTCTCGATAACAGACCGGAAATTACTGGCAAGATCCGTCGTAAATGTCGAAAGATCGGTGGGGGTAAATGTAGCCTGGAGCCGGCCACTTTCCAGACGGCTGAAATCAAGCAATGTATTGACTAGCCGAAGTAAGCGCTGTGCGTTTCGGTGAGTAGCTTCTACCTGCGTTTGCTGATGAATAGGTAACGGATGGTTTACATCCTGAAGCAATTCTTCCAAAGGCCCCAGTATCAGCGTGAGTGGTGTACGGAGTTCGTGGCTTATGTTGCTGAAAAACAGTGATTTGGCCTTGTTTAGCTCGGCTAGCTGTTCAATTCGTTGTCGTTCTTCTTCGGCTGCCTGGCTTTGCTGGATGGCTGTTGCGACCTGATTGGCAACCAACTCGTAAAACGTCCGGTAATTTGCGTCGAGGGGCCGGGTAGGATTAACGCCCGCTACCAATAGACCAATCGTTTTTTGCGTGCCGGGAGCGATCAAAGGCAAAACCATGGCCTGCGTAATGGGCTGCCCGGCCGGTCCAGGGCTCAACCCTTCGCTGTTTGTCCATGAACTAACGATTGCTTTCCCCTGCTCTACAACATCCATCAACGGAAGGTTTAGCGGGTAAGAAGTAGAGCCGTTAAGGTTTGCTATAGACGTGCTGAAGTGACCGTTGTAAGCTGGTAGACGAACGGCCTGCTCTAGGTACAGTGCTTTCGTATCGGCATGGGTCAGGTAGAGTAGGGCAAAGGGAATGTCATCGGGATTTTGATAAATAGTTTGAGCGGCTGAAGCGCAGGCACTGCGGGTTGTTCGCTCCGTCAATACATTACTGGCCAGAGCCGACAGGGTTGCCAGTCGGCGCGTGTTCAGGTTTTGGGCTGTTACTTCAGTGTTAGGGCAAAAGAGACCTGTTACCTGGCCAGTTTCGTCACGGATAGGGCTATACGAGAACGAATAGAAGGTTTCTTCCAGGAATCCACCTCGGTTCATAAATAAACGTACATCATCGACGAACGAGGATTCGCCCTGCTGGAAAACCTTACTGGCCAACGGTCCACAAAAATCCCATATTTCTTCCCATACGGTTGCTGCTGGTTTACCTAATGCCCAGGGGTGTTTGGCTAGACTCAGTACAGGAATGTAGGCATCATTGTACAGAAACGTGGCCTTGGGCCCCCACCCAATCCAGACTGGCTGTCGTGTATTGAGCATTAGGTTCGTGGCCGTTTTAAGGCTTTGTGGCCACTGGTCAATAGGGCCCAATGGAGTTTCGGCCCAGTTGAAGGTGCGAATAAGCGCGGCTGTTTCACCCCCTCCAGCCAAGAAATCAGTTTCCGCAGTATTCGGGGGCGTTATCATTGAAAAGTAAGTTTAGTAGGTTGAGCCAAATCACTTGTAAAAATACACTATTTGGCTACTCTTTTGTTAATAAAACTAAGTGTGAAGCTAGTTGCTCACAATCAGCTTGTTGTAAGTGAACCGCTTTAGCCTGAGCGCGTGTAGATGACCTACAGAACCGGGGAAATGTAGTAACCACGCCAGTCTGCTTTCCGGAAAGGTGTTATTTTGCTGTCTGATACGTAGCAGAGGATGTGCCCAATTGTTCGTTTACTTGTCTTATTCACCTTTTTGGCTGCTTCCCTTCCCCAAAAGCGTGCCGATATGGGTGATGGACAGACCATTTACAATCGGTTTTTGGCCGATAAGGTACGATTTCACGAGCAGGTGAACAGGTTGGCTATGCATGTTCAGGCCAATGCTCCAGTCGATTCGTTGCGGTTGGCGTTTGAACAAAGTCGATTGGCATATAAACGGATTGAGTGGCTGCTCGAATATTATCAGCCTGTACTGGCAGGGCGCGTTAATGGCCCTCCAATAGTGGAAGTGGAGGATGACGATCCAGCGCAAACGCCCATTCGGCCAGTTGGGTTGCAAGTGATTGAACCCTATTTATTTCCTGAGTATGATCCGACGCAGAACGATAGTCTGTTGTATGAACTGAACAAATTATTAACGTATTCGTCCCGGCTGGAGCAAGGTATTCCGGGCGATCGCATAACGGACTCCGATTGTTGGGAGGCCGTCCGTCAGCAACTTTTCCGTATCCAGACCTTAGGGATAACTGGGTATGATGCCCCTGAGGCCCGAACCGGAATTGTTGAAGCACTTGCTTCTTTCCAGACGCTTCAGGCGATTATCCTGCCTTACTCCAGGCATCTTACCAAATCAATGGCCGCTCAACTGGAAGGACGATGGCAAATGGCTATTAGGATGCTGCAACAGGCACATGATTTTACCAGCTTCGACCGGGTTTCGTTTATCCGAAATGGCTTGTATCCCTTGTGTCAAGTGCTGCAGCAGGCACGGCAGTCGTTAGGAATTTTGCCCGCTTCCAGTGGCCGGTTTCTATCTCCTCGGGTTGCTACCTTGTCCGATTCCGGCGCTTTCCGAACGGATTACCTGATCAATTTTGGTGATTTTGCCACTACTCCGCAGAAGGTCGCATTGGGAAGAACGCTATTTTTCGATCCGCTATTGTCGGGCAACAATGCCCGAAGTTGTGCGTCCTGTCACCAGCCTGAACGTGCCTTTACCGACGGACGGCGAAAAAGCCGGGCTTTTGGTAGCTTGATGAAACGTGTAAAGCGAAATGCGCCGACTTTGTTGAATGCTGGCCTGCAAAACGTTCAGTTTTACGATTCGAGGGTTACGTACCTGGAAGATCAGGCTCATGATGTACTTAAAAATTCCGACGAGATGCACAGCTCGTCGGACGAAGTAGCGCAAAAATTAGGGAGTAGCTCAGCCTACAGATCCTGGTTTGCAGCTACTTTTCCGACGGGATTGACGGGGTATAATGTGCGCAATGCATTAGCCTGTTACGTTCGAAGTTTGACGAGCCTCAATGCCCGCCCGGACCGCTATCTGCGTGGCGAACCTGTAACGCTGTCGACTGACGAACTGACGGGTTTTAATCTATTTATGGGAAAAGGTCGTTGTGCTACCTGTCATTTTTTTCCGATTTATAATGGATTTATACCTCCTCACTACGAAAAGACGGAGAGTGAGATCATCGGGGTCCCACAAAAGGCCAGCACCCGTAAAGCGAAGCTTGATACTGATCCGGGAAAGTTTTCGACGTATCAAAAAAACATCCATCGGTATGCGTTCAAAACCCCAACCATTCGTAATGTGGCATTGACCGCTCCGTATATGCATAATGGGGTGTATCAGACGTTGGAGCAGGTTGTTGATTTCTATAATCGTGGGGGAGGTCGCGGAATAGGTATTCAACTGGAAAGCCAAACGTTGTCCGGCGAACCGCTTCACCTAAGCAGTGGCGAGCAAAAAGCCCTCGTTGCCTTTATGAAAGCCCTGACTGATACAACGGCGCTTACCCAACGACCTGCCCGTTTACCGGAGATTGACGGCAATAAGGCCTTGAATCATCGACAGATTGGTGGCCGATATTAAGCTGTTTTCTTTTACTACCAGATGTTGGGAGAGCAAAATATCACTGATTGACCCAAAGTTTTGCCTGATTCCCCAGTTGCAGCTTACTTCCTGGATCGTAGATTATTTTCTGAGCGTGCCCTTCGGTATTGTCAGGGAGGCTCACCAGATGTTTTAGCTGTAAAACATCAGCCTTTGTAGGAAGCCGATTGCCTGACCAGATAGATGAGTCGTTCCAGTTTCCAGCTTTCATTGTAAACATCATGTCTGAGCTGAGTACGGTATATACATCCTGAACACAGTTTTTGCTGTCACGAACTATGTACGTGGCTGTTGCCCCTGGTGTTGGCGTGATTGTGACTGAGCGACTAGTTGCTGAAAAGGCACTATTGGCAGAGTTACTCCATTGATAGTCGCTGATAAATGAGGCTGTGAGTGTTATTGACTGGCTGGTAGGAATCGTTATTGTTTGTGTTAGGCCGACATCTTTCATCACCGTAAATTGATCGCCAATAGTGTAGGTTGATCCATTCGGTTGAATAAATTTTGCGTCGAGTCGGTTGTCTTCTACTTCGAAATAAAACGCCCCGCCGGTTGTTCGCTGTGTTGACACCATAACAGGATGCGGGTTTAAGTTTTGGTTATAGCCCAATGCGCCGGATGAACCCGCAACAACATACATCGTTCCCTGTTTTTTTCGGGCAGATGTGCTTTTGTAGGCGCACGAACTGGCGGAACCATCGTAACGGCCTGTGCTATTGTCTTTGGGGTAAATGTAGGTGGACGGGCTCGCTGTAAAATCGCTCATAGGGCCATATTGATCATGAAGCGGATAGGATCGTTCATAAACATGGCTGTGGCCCATCATGACTATATCGACCCCAAATCGTTCGAGAATAGGATTGATACGCTGACGAATAGCAATCAGATCCGGTTCGGTTTCTGAATTATGATTTCCTTGTGTATACGGGGGAAAATGCATGTATACAATTTTCCATTTCTGCGTAGTAGCTGCCAGGTCCTGTTTCAGCCAGACAGCCTGTGGGTGATTAGTTGTATCAGCGTAAAAACGAATGTCGCTTCCATTAACGTTACGGGTGCCATAGCCATCGAGCATCACAAAATGAATGGGGCCGTAGTCGAACGAATACCACTCTTTGGTACCAGAGGCAATACCCCCACTTTCAGCTTTGGTGGGCAGACTGAAAATAGAGAAGTAAGGAATAGTATGCGAAGCTTGCAGGGTTGGGTTATTGCTGTAGTCATGGTTGCCAGGTACAGCATACAGCATGGCATTTTTCATCAGGTTGGCTTGGTAAGGAGCAAAAAAATTTACCTGATACGATGCATCGTCGCCGTCGTAAGAGTTGTCGCCAATTAGCATCCAGAGGTCGGTGGTCGTGTTTCCACGAAAGTTTAAAAACGCGTCCCGAACATTCGTCTGGTTGTTGTTGGGATTCATGCCAGCATCACCAAACGAAACAACCCGAATTTTACGCTTTGTTGTTTTTTGGGGGGCCGTCAGAAAATAATTATCTGTTCCCTGTTGTAATACCTGCTCGGAAGTACCAATACCGTAAAAGTACTGTGTATCAGGATTTAAACCCGTTAGTCGAATTTCGTGCTCAGTTGTGCTGGCCGACTCCGTTACACTATTGGTAAAGTTACCCGCCGAAAGCCCGTATAAGACTCGACCAACTGTTGGTACGTCAGTTCGCCATCGGATTGAAACGGCAGTCTGACTTCCAAGCTGCAAATAAGGACCACGTGTAATGGTCTGGGCTACTGCTGATGTGTATAGCAGACATAGCCAAAAAACTAAACGTATTCGCATACACCAACCATTCAGGCAGCCGTATTCGCCGGCCACTCCTGGATTTTTTCGCTAAGATGTTTTTAAATGGGAAGGTGTTGGGTCACTAAACTCGTTGGCGAACGCTCACATAAAGGAGCTCATGGCCGATTCATTGGCCAGTTCTTCAGCGTGTTCTTTGCCCAAGTAGCGGTCAATGAAATAATGGGCTACATACAGGAGTGGTGTTAGCACAACCGCAGAAGTCGCTTTGTAAATATAGTTAATTATACCTACTGCCAATACCTGCGTGAGCGACCAGTTGCCAAAAATATAAAAAGCAATGCCCAATACGACAAACGAGTCGATCAACTGGGAAACAAGGGTAGAGCCTGTGGCCCGAAGCCAGATTTTTTGGCTTCCGGTTATGCGTCGAAGGAAGTGAAAAACATAAACGTCCAGAATTTGACCGATCAGGAAGGCTGTTAGGGAGCCAATAATAATACCTAGTCCCTGCCGAAAGATCATCTGGAATGCATTGTTGATGTTGATCGCATTTCCTGCCCCATCTTTTGCGTTGACATCAAGCCAGAATTGGGCGGGGGGCAGTGTTGTAACGACATAGATAATCAGAAAACTATACGCGATGAAACCGGCTGTCAGGAATGAAATGCGCCGGACACCCGCTTTCCCAAAGTATTCATTGATAATATCGGATGTAATGAATACAAACGGCCAGATAACGGCACCTGCCGTCAGGTTGAAATCCAGAATAAAATCGCCAAACAGATGAATCTGAGCTGGTTTAGTACCGAGTAGCGTTTCGACCGAGAAAATTTTTACGCCGATAATTTCAGCTACCAGTGCGTTGGTCAGAAAAATGGCGCTCAAAAAAATGTACAGGTTCGTACGTTTATTGGTAAATGAGTAGGAAGAGGAAGGCATACCGGGAATGAGTGTCAGTCAATATGGCAAGATACATCACGAAGCCTGATACGCATCGACTAGTGGCTATTTTTTTCGCTTGTATACATCCACAACGGAGGTTGGCTCGTACTGACTGGCTAGTGCAGGAGCACGCTGGAACAGCTTCTCAACGACTTTTTCACGATCGACAATGTAATCGGGTGGGTCTTTGCGGAAGTGATCGTATACATTGATGACCGCTTCGTAATTGTCGAGGTTTTTTAGATCATACTTAGCCAGGTCCCAGTTGAGGTAGGGGGTCGCCAATCGGTTGTATCGATAAGCGCTTAGGTCTTCGCCGATGATGAGTACGTGCTGGTTGCGAATATCTCCGGGTAGGGGAGACGGCTTCACCTGAAGATTACTCAATCGCCCCAGTTCAGCACCTGGTATTAGCCCCAATGCGCCCTGATAAAAGAGCAGCAGCACCAATGAAAAGGCAATCAGAAAGGTAAGTTCGGCCAGCCAGGCCCGGCGTATACCCTCAAAATAAAAGTAGGTGAAATACGCCATTGGCGGCACAAAGCTTAAGAATACCATGGGCGCCAGAAAGGGCATGAGGCCAATCGTCAGAACCGCAATCACAAACCATAAGGCCATTATTTGCTGGATTCGCTGCTGAAAATTGATATAACGGTTCCCTCTATTGAACAAACTCAGAAAACCCAGAACGCCTAATCCCAGCGGAATGAGTAACGACGCCAGCAGTGATTGGAAATCGGAGAGCGAATACTGACGTACGCGGAAAACCGACGCCAGCAGGTTTCTATTAAAATCGTCGAGGCTATCACTGAGGTAATAGAACAGGACAGTAGCCGCAACTGGAAACAGAAAACCAAAAAACGATAGCGAGTATTGCCGAAACGACGCTCCCGTGTAGAATAACAGGGATAGCATTGTCCAGATGATGAAAAGGGCTGAAGGAAGGTAGAATAGGGCGGCAATGCCAATGTAAAACCCAACTTCAAAAACTTCATCGGTCACCCCTCGCCGGTCCATTTGTCGGACAAGGGTTCCGAAGGCCAGTAGCAAAAAACTGGTCGACATTAGTACCGGCGACAACGTCAGGCAGTCGTATGATATATGCATGAACAGCATATAAATAAGCCCAGGCCAGAATGTACGGTCAGGGTAAAGGTCGCGGTTATTGCAGAGGTAGTTGAAATAAACAATCTGAAATACAGACACCACCAGCGCGGCTGCATGTAGGGCGGTTGTAGAGCGGCCAAATAGTATATCGAGCGCCCAATACGCTAATGCAGATAAAGGGCTGACACTGTCCCAGATGTCGCGGTACAATAAATCCCCCTGATTGATCTGTTCGCCTACAATCATCCAGTTCAGTTCCGGCGTTAATAGCGGAAATGAGTGCAGAAGCAGTGGCAGACGGATCAGAACCAGCAACCCCAGTAAACTGACGTACTGATAGGGGAAATAGGATTGAAAAAAACGAAGCAAGACAAATAATGGTTAACGGTTTGTAGTTTTTATCAGACAAAACTGTAAACCGACAGCTGATGTAAAATTACGGCCATTTTCGGCATAATGGAAAAATGAGTGGATATTTGCAGAATAGATTAAGCGCCAAGTAATATGGAATCGAAACGACAGCAGAAGGTAGCCCGGCAGCTTCAAAAGGATTTGAGCGAAATTTTTCAGCGTGAAGTGCCGCATTTGTTCGGTGGAGCGTTCATTACCGTCACGAATGTGCGTGTTTCGCCCGACTTGAGCGTGGCGCGTGTATACTTAAGTTTTCTGGCAACGAAGAACAAAGCTCTTTTACTGGAAACGATTCAGGAGAAAGGCAAAGTGATTCGTCAGCATCTGGGTGATCGGGTTCGGCACCAGCTCCGTATCGTTCCTGAACTGAATTTCTTCATCGATGATACGGCCGAATATGCCGATAAGATGGATAAACTCTTTGCCGGGCTGGATATTCCGCCCGCGCCGGAGGAAGATGAAGAGTGAAAGAGTGAAAGAGTGAAAGAGCGAATTGAAAGGGCCGCTTTTTCACTCTTTCGCTCTTTCGCTCTTTCGCTTTTTAAAAATGAACCTCCCCCTTTGGATTGCCCGTCGATATTTTTTCTCTCGTAAAAAACGCAGTTTCATCAGCTGGTTGTCCATTATGTCGATGCTCGGTGTGGGCGTTGGAACGATGGCCCTGGTGGTGGTGCTGTCGGTATTTAATGGGATGGAAGAACTAAACCGACAAATTTTTAAGTCGTTCGAAGCCGATATGACCATCTCGCCGAAGCAGGGTAAGCGATTTATAGCGTCTCCCGCTTTGGTCAAGGGACTGAGCCAGGTCTCGGGGGTTCATCTGCTGTCGTCCGTTGCCCAGGATAATGCACTGGCCAGGTATGCCAATGCCCAGACTGTTATCCGGCTGAAGGGCGTCGACGAGAATTATCTGCAACGGCAACAACTCGATTCGGCTTTACTTGAAGGACGACTGTTATTGCATCAGGATGGAGCTAACTATGCTATCGTGGCTGATGGAGTTCGCCATGATCTGAGTATTTCACCAGTCGATATTCTGACCCCACTTGAAATCCTCTATCCAAAGAGCGGACAGACATTGAGTGTGATCAATCCCGATGCATTTACCCGGGAACGACTTACTGTTTCGGGGGTCTTTTTTATTGAATCGCGTTACGATAACTTCGTTCTGGCTCCGTTATCAGTGGCCCGCGAGCTATTTGGGTATGCACCGAATGAAGTGACAAGCCTGGAAATTCAACTACATCCTGGCACGAATGAGCAAACGGCCAAACAGGCGTTGCAGCAGGTTGTGGATAAACTGGCGCCAGGAGGAAAGTTGATTGTACAAAGCCGCGATGACCTGAATGTTGATCTTTACCGGGCTATTTACGTCGAAAAGTTGTTCGTAGCCATTACGCTTTCGTTCATTATTCTGGTAGCCTCGATCAACATATTCTTTTCGTTATCGATGCTGGTCATCGAGAAGAAAGCCGATATCCAGATTATGTTTGCCCTGGGAGCTACGAAAAACATGGTCCGGCGCATTTTTCTGACTGAAGGCGCTATTATTGCCTTAACGGGTGCCGTTGGCGGATTGATACTCGGTGTTTTGCTCTGTGTGGCGCAGGAACGCTATGGGATGATAGGTATGGGCCTGATGGATTCCATTATCGATGCTTATCCTGTACATCTTCAATGGGGAGATATAGCCCTGACAGGGGCTCTTGTCATTCTGATCACCATCCTGACATCCTGGTTCCCTGCGCAACGGGCGGCTAATGTGGAGTCTAATTAAGTTAACCTGATCGCCAACCCCTCTGCCACAACAGGAGAGGGGTTGGCGATCAGATTAACGTAACGATGTCCCTTTATCAATCGTAATTATATAAGCTTTGCCGCCTTCGCGTTCTATGGCTTCGGCTACACGTTCGGGTTCATTAGGCGCATAGGCAAACATGCAACCGCCCCCACCCGAACCGTTGATTTTTCCCCCTAAGGCTCCTGCATTCAGAGCTGCATCCAGCATCCGGTCTATTTTTGGAGTACTAATGCGCTGTGCTTCCCGGAGGTTGGTCTGATGATCGGTCAGGAGTTTGCCAAAATGAACATGATCCAGCTTGTTATCAGCTTTGAGAACGGTCAGAGCTTCACGTAAAATATCGCGGTTCGATAGATTTCCTTTCAGCAGGATGTAATCGTCTTTACTCAGAAAATCCTTGAACTCGCCTACTTCGGTAATCTCAAAATCGGTTAGCGAAAATACCGGATTGATCGACTTGAGTTTCTGAATGATGTCGAGCATCCCCAGTTTTACCCGTTTCAGAATGCCGATGGTATCTTTGGGCTCCTGCGAATCGCCGAGAACAAACGTACCTAAAGCCGGATGAAGCTTTTCCAGGTGAATTTGTGGCTGCGACTCCAGGTAGATCACATCACCAACCGCCGTTGAGTAATGATCCATCATACCACCCGGTTCGCCAAATTCCAGGACTTCGGCGACATAAGCTAGTTCGGCCAGCCGTTCCTGCGAAAGCTGCCGGGGCTCGTCGGCCAATTGGGTGAGTGTATGGAGCCAGGTAACCAGTAAGGCCGATGAACTTGATGTCCCTGAATTAATGGGAATATTCCCCCGTACTTCACCCTCAACACCTTTCGAAAACGTAAACCCTTCCCGCAACAGAACATTCACACCCGATCGGAAATAGTCGCGGATTTCCGGGTAAGGCAGTGGCGTCCCATCGAATGGAATAGCAATTGATGATTGAATGTCAGGTAATTCCAGCCAAAATCCCAACTTGTCGGTGTTATGCGCTGATACCTGAATCCGACGCGAAATAGCAGCTGCTATGACGGGCAGCCCTAAATAATCCTGGTGCTCGCCAAACAGGCAGATACGCCCTGGTGTAGATACTGTAATCGACATTACCAGCTTGTTTTCTTATACCCTACTGTTGCGTAGTACAGAATGTAGCCGAAAAGCGGTAACAATAAAGCGTAAGCCATTTTAGGGCTGATGGCATCGGTCAGATAGCCATGTAACAAGGGCAGTAAAGCCCCTCCTGCAATAGCCATAATGAGTAAGGCCGAGCCGAGCTTGGTAAATTTCCCCAGCCGATTCAGGGCGAGCGGCCAGATAGCTGGCCAGGTGGGGGCAATAGCAAAGCCCATCAGAGCAATGCAGAGTACGGATGCAAACCCATCGGTTGCCAGAGCGCCGACCGTTAGGAGCAAGGCCAGAATCATGCCATAACGTAGCGCATTTTGTTGGGAAATCCAGCGGGGAATGGCAATGATACCCAGCAGATACCCCACTAGTAGGCCAACCAGTGTATACGTTGTAAAATGTTTCGCTTCATCGTTACTGAACCCAATGGCATGTCCGTAGCTAATGATTAAGTCGCCTGTTAATACTTCAGCACCTACATAGCAGAACAGCGCCAGAACACCCAGTACCAGGTTGGGGAATGCCCAGACACTGTCATGAATAGCGGTCTTATCGGCTGGGGCGTCGTCCTGCTCTTCCGATACTTCGGGTAGATTGGAGAATCGGATCAGGCCGGCTAATACGACCAGAACACCCGTTAGAACCATATAAGGGGTTACTACTTTTTCGAGCGAAGCGGCTCCAACGGCTTCGTTGGCTCCCGATAGTAGTAATCCACCAAAAATAACCTGACTACAGATACCGGCCAGTTTGTTGGCGATCCCAAGAAAACTAATTCGTTGAGCCGCGCTCTCACGGGGCCCCAGGATGGTGGCGTACGGATTAGACGCCGTTTGCAAAACCGTTAGCCCGATACCGATAATGAATAACCCAATCAGGAACAAAGGATAGGAGACCGACTTGGCTGCCGGAACGAAAATCAGGGTCCCTACGGCCATTACCAATAAACCCAGCGACATCCCATTTTTAAAACCAGTGCGTTTGAGCACTGCCGACGACGGGATCGCCATTACGGTGTATGAAATAAAAAAGGCAAATGCAACCAGCGTCGACTGAAATGATGTCAGGCTGAAGGCCTGTTTAAAAAAAGCAATCAAGACGCTGTTGACCCACGTTACGAAGCCAAAGACGAAAAAAAGAGCCCCAATAATAAGTAGAGGGCCTGTGTAATTCTGGGTTTTAGAAGGTGCCTGAACCAAGATTTCTAAAAGGTTTTAAAAATTGCAGGATTTTGTATTTGTGAAAAGGATTCCAATGTTAACAAAATCCTGCCAATCTTTTTAACCCTGCATGAATCCCAGGTTAGAAATTATCCGTTAAACCGAAGATCGGCTTGTTCGTTTTCCATTTCCCCCGCGTGAAATCCGGTATTTCGACAGACTTGCTACCACCGGCAATACTTTGCTCCGATAGTGGGCTGATAGCGCTCCAGACGGCAGCGTCATAGACGTCGATCGGTGGTGGGGTTTTAGCTTTGACCGACTCAATAAACGCTCGGAGTACAAAAAAATCGATGCCCCCGTGTCCGGCGTTTTCGGCCGTTTGCGCATGCCGTTTCCACAACGGGTGGTCATATTTCTCCTGATAGGGGGCAAAAGGTTCCCAGTTGTGTGGTTTAGGACTGGTACCTTCCAGATAAATCATATCGTTGTCGTCCATCCAGATGCCTTGCGTTCCCTGCGCCCGAAAACCTAGTGAATAAGGGCGTGGGGAGTTCGTGTCGTGGATGA
>Ga0209933_1000738_pt1 | contig 48675 bp, 48 predicted proteins | sample ThiBiot_300_biof_FD_183944 | JGI IMG/M metagenome (GOLD analysis project Ga0209933, IMG submission 183944) | Wastewater bioreactor microbial communities from Cape Town, South Africa - Thiocy_cont_300_biof (SPAdes) | ecosystem: Engineered > Bioremediation > Thiocyanate > Unclassified | place...
GTCTGTCTCCACTGTTCTCGTTGGACGGTCGCGCGCCTCAGGCGTCCGCGGTTCCGTCGGTCACATCGTCGATATCGGTGCCGTCGCCGTCGGCGAGGGCCTTCTGGTTGCGCAGCGCGTCGTCGATGAGCGCGTCGGTGAGGACGAGCTTGGCATCGCCGATGAGCGAAAGCGGCAGGGTCACGCGATCCGGCGCGCCGGCGGGCGCGTCCTCGAGCTTCAGCCCCGTGGCATCGCCCTCGAGACCGGTCAGCGTGCCGCGGAAGCGGCGGCGCCCCTCGATCGGCTGCGATGTCTCGATGCGGGCGACATGGCCGGCCCAGCGCTCGAAATCCGACCGCCGCACCAGCGGCCGGTCGATGCCGGGCGAGGAAACTTCGAGGTGATAGGCCTCGGAGACGGGATCCTCGACATCGAGGGCCGGCGACACGTTGCGGCTGATCGCTTCGCAGTCGTCCACGGCCATGGTGCCGTCCGGCCGCTCGGCCATGATCTGCACGGTCATGCCGTTGCGGCGCGAGGATTTCACCCGCACCAGACGGTAGCCGAGATCGACAATGATCGGCTCGACGATCGCCGCGATGCGCGCGTCGATGCCAGTCTCGACGACGAGGCGGGCGTCATTCTCTGTTTCTGGCTCGGCCAAGGCTGTCCGTCCGAACGGTTCGGCCGGCGATGAGGGCGAAGTCCGCGCTGCAATGCGCTTCTTGCAAGGGGCTTCGCGAGCGGGCCGCGAAGCCCACTCCTCAACGATCCGGTCGTTTGAGATGAATGCAAGCCCTATAGGCCCGAAGGCCGCGGAATGCAAGCTTCGTCGTCGGAGACGGGTTGCCGGACCGTGGCGGCGGTGCAACCGCTCGGCTTTATTTCGATTGCTTCCGGCCGTGGCAATACATTGCTAAGGAGCCTCTCGACACCTTCGCCGTTGTTCGATCCCGAACGTCCTCACCCGGTGCCGCGTCCCATGAAATCCATCGCCCTGCGCCTTGCCGCCTTCTTCGTGCTGACCGCCGCCTCGAGCTCACTGCTCGCCCTGCCCTATCTCGTCGGCAACTGACCGGCGCGCGAGCGGATCAGCGGCGGCGGAACGTCAGATAGGTTCCCCGCCGCCCCTCGCGGATCGCCTTCTGCTCATAGCGCGTCCCCGGCCAGCCGGGGAAAGGCTGCCGCCAGTCGTCGGCATCCATGGCCGTCCATTCGAAGTCAGCGCTGCGACCGATCGCGAGCAGCGTCCAGTCGACATAGGACGGGATATCGGAAGCGAAGCGGAAGAGGCCGCCCGCCGCCAGCACGCGGGCGATGCGCGCGAGATTGATGTCGGAGACGAAGCGGCGCTTCCAGTGGCGCCGCTTCGGCCAGGGATCGGGATAGAGCAGGTCGACGACGGCAAGGCTCGCCGGCGGCAGCCAGTCCAGCAGTTCGGCCGCGTCGCGATCAAAAAGCCGCAGATTGCCGCGCGGCGCCGCGTCGAGCGCCGCCGCCACCTTGGCCATGCCATTGACGAAGGGCTCGGCGCCGATGCGGCCGACCTCGGGCTGCTCAGCGGCGCGATGGAGCAGATGCTCGCCGCCGCCGAAGCCGATCTCCAGCGCCACTTGCTCGACCGGATCAGGGAACAGATCAGCAAGCCGCGCCGGCGACTGGGCGGCGAGATCAAGCGCATAGGCGTCCAGCCCGCGCGAGAGCGCCCCCGCCCGGGCCGGGCGGAGCGTGTGGCCCTTGCGGCGGCCGTAGAAGGAATCGCGCCGGCCGCCCTCGACGGGATCGGTCAAAGCGCGGCCGCGATCCGATCCGACAGGTCGGTCTTCTCCCAGGAGAAGCCGCCATCCGCCTCCGGCGCCCGGCCGAAATGGCCATAGGACGAGGTGCGGGCATAGATCGGGCGGTTGAGCTTCAGATGCTCGCGGATGCCGCGCGGCGAGAGGTCCATCACTTCGGCCAGCACGCGCTCGACCGCCGCCTCGGCGACCTTGCCCGTGCCATGCAGGTCGACATAGATCGACAGCGGCTGCGACACGCCGATGGCATAGGACAGCTGGATCGTGCAGCGCTCGGCCGCGCCGGAAGCGACGACGTTCTTGGCGAGATAGCGCGCGGCATAGGCGGCGGACCGATCGACCTTGGTCGGGTCCTTGCCCGAGAAGGCGCCGCCGCCATGCGGGGCCGCGCCGCCATAGGTGTCGACGATGATCTTGCGACCGGTGAGACCGGCATCGCCGTCGGGACCGCCGATCACGAACTTGCCGGTCGGGTTGACATGCCAGACGGTCGCCGGAGAGATCCAGCCCTCGGGCAGCGACTCGCGGATATAAGGCTCGACGATCGAGCGGACGTCATGCGACGACAGCCCGTCGACATGCTGCGTCGACAGCACGATCTGGGTCACGCCGACCGGCTTGCCGTTCTCGTAGCGGACGGTGACCTGGCTCTTGGCGTCGGGACCGAGCGAGAGCGTATCCTGTGAATGGCGGGCGTCGGCGAGGCGCTTCAGGATGCGGTGCGCATAGAAGATCGGCGCCGGCATGAGCTCGGGCGTCTCGGAACAGGCATAGCCGAACATGATGCCCTGGTCGCCGGCACCCTCGTCCTTGTTGCCGGCCGCGTCGACACCGACGGCGATGTCGGCCGACTGCGCGTGCAGCAGAACCTCGACATTCACCGTGTCCCAGTGGAACTTTTCCTGCTCGTAGCCGATGTCGCGGATCGCGCGGCGCGCGGCGTCAACCACGACTTCGGGGGTGATGCTGGCAGGTCCGCGGGTCTCTCCAGCTATGACCACGCGATTGGTCGTGGCGAGCGTCTCGCAGGCGACGCGAAGAACGCTCGGATCCCATCCCTGCTCCGGGCCGATGCGGAAGAACGTGTCCACCACTTCGTCGGAAATACGGTCGCAAACCTTGTCCGGATGACCTTCAGACACGGATTCGCTGGTGAAGAGATAGGATGTTCTGGACAATCGGGGCCCCCGCATCTTTTGCCGGGTCGCTGGCCCGGGGCGAATGTGGAAAGGTTTTTAATAGGATGGCGCGGGGGGTCAAGCGCAACTGCGGGCGTATGCGCAAATGCACGCCCGAGTGGAAAAAGATTCCAACGTCCGGCGCCGCCGCGCACGCGGCGCAGCGCCGGACGGGAAGAAAGCGCGTTTCAGTCCTCGGCTTCGTCGCCGGCGATGGTGCGGACGAGATCGACAACCTTGCGGCGCACGCGCGGATCCTTGATGCGGACGAAGGCGCGGTTGAGCTGCAGTCCTTCGGACGACGACAGGAAGTCCGTCACGAAGGCAGCCGGTCGCGACTCCTCGAATCCGACCTCCGTCGGCGCGCCGGGCGCATCCTCGAAGAAGAACGACACCGGAACCTGGAGCACGGAAGCGATATGCTGCAGACGGCTCGCGCCGATCCGGTTGGTCCCCTTTTCGTATTTCTGAATCTGCTGGAACGTGATGCCAAGGCTCTCTCCGAGCTTCTCCTGGCTCATGTTCTGCATCATGCGGCGCAGCCGGACCCGACCTCCCACATGAACATCGATGGGATTCGGTACTTTCTTATTGACCATCGAGGGCTCTCTTCTCCCGGAAATGCACAATTCGTTCCGGCGGCGAATATCAATTGTCGCTCGCAGAACTGATTCCAGTCTTTGCTGGACGGCTATGCTTCCGGCGCCATCCAACCGGCCCACGGCGCCAAAATGGCGGGCAACGTCCGGCCTGTCAATTCCGGGTTTTAGCAGGAGTGAAACTTGCGACAATAACGAGCAGCAGCGCCAGCGCGACAAGGGCCAGGAAGATGAGGTCGCCCCATCTGGCGTAAAGCGTCGGCGGCAGGGCTGCCGGCAGGCCGCCATCGACGATGCCCGCCTTGCCGAGCTCCAGCGAAGCGCGGACCCGGCCATAGGGATCTACGATCGCCGAGATGCCGGTATTGGCGGCACGGGCGAGCGGCAGCCCCTCCTCGACGGCGCGCACGATCGCCTGCTGCAGGTGCTGATGCGGGCCGGGCGTATCGCCGAACCAGCCATCATTGGTCACGTTGAGCAGCCAGGCCGGCCGCTGGCGGCTGTCCGTCGCCGCGCCGGGGAAGATGATCTCGTAGCAGATAAGCGGGCCGAAAGGCGGTGCGCCATCGATCGCCATGGTCCTGAGCCGCCGCCCGGCCGAGAAGCCGCCGGGCAGCGCCACCATCTGGTGCAGCCCGAAGCGGGAGAAGAAACTGTCGAACGGCAGATACTCGCCGAACGGCACCAGATGGACCTTGTCATAGGCGTCGCGGATGACGCCGTCCTCGCCGATCACATAGATGCTGTTGAAGACCCGGCCCTCGGCATCCGGATCGGGCCCCGGCTCGTCGCGGGCGGCGCCTGTCACCAGCGTGGTGCCCGGCGGCAGCAGGGCGCCGATCGCCGCGAGCGCATTCGGCTGGTCCGTCAGGAAGAAGGGCAGCGCCGTCTCGGGCCAGATCAGGATGGAGAAGGGAGGCGGCGCGCCGTCGCGGAGGCCCTGGCCACTCAGCGACAGGTAGCGCTGGAGTACCGTGCTGTCGCGCTCAGGCGTCCATTTCTCGTCCTGGGCCAGCACCGGCTGAACGAGGCGCAGCGCGACGCCCGGGACATTCGCATCCGCCGCGACGGTGAGGCGCATGACGCCATAGCCGAGATTGGCAAGGAACAGGACGGCGACCATCGCGACCGCGAGTTTGTCGGCTACCCGGGCGGGACGCCCCGACATCAGCATGGCCGGCGCGCCGAAGACGAGGAAGGCCAGCAGCGTCATGCCCCAGAGGCCGACGACGGACGCCCCTTGCATCATCTGCGGCAGCGGCATCAGCGTGTAGCCGAAGGCGTTCCAGGGAAAGCCGGTGAGGACATGGCCGCGCAGCCATTCGGCAAGGGCGAAGGCAAGGGCCAGCACGACGACGCGGCGCCAGCCCTCCGGCCACCACAGTCGCGCCAGCGCCGCGGCGAGGCCCCAGAACAAAGCGAGGCCGGCCGGCAGCGCGACGACCGCGAAGGGCATCAGCCAGATGAACGTGCCGGCATCCGCCAGGAAGGCGGCCCCGATCCACCAGAGTCCGCCGAGGAAATAGCCGAAGCCGAACAGCCATCCCGCCGCGAAGGCCGGCACGCGGCGGGCGAGGAAGCCGGCGCGCGGCGAGGGCGCAGCCCCGTCGATGAGGAGCACGAGGACGGGCAGCGTCAGCCAGAGGACGGGGAAGAAGCCGAGCGGCGGCAGCGCCAGCGCCGAGAGGGCACCGGCACCGATGCCGATGAGAGCCCGGCGCCAGCCCCAGCTGATGAGGATGGCATCGGCCGGCGCGGCGAACCAGCTGCGGCGGGTCATCGGGCTCGAAATGGCGTCGCTCGCGAATCAGGGGAGTGCGGGACCGCAGCGAGACTTGCGGGGCCGCCGTCGCCGGGTCAAGCGGCGGCGGCATCCTCGCGGCGGACACGCAGGCGTTTCACGCGGCGGCGGTCCGATTCGAGAATCTCGAGCGCGATGCCGCCCGGCAGCGCGACATGCTCGCCGGCTTCCGGGATGCGGCCGAGCAGTGTGAAGACGAGGCCGCCGACGGTGTCCACATCGTCATGCTCCTCGTCGACCTCGATCGGCGTGCCGAGCGCGGCCGCGAGATCGTCGAGATCGGCGCGGGCATCGACGACGAGCGCGCCATCGGCCTCGGGCGTGATGCGCGGGGCGTCGTCCTCGTCATGCTCGTCCTCGATCTCGCCAAAGACGATCTCGACCACGTCCTCCAGCGAGACGAGGCCGTCGGTGCCGCCATATTCGTCGATGACCACCGCCATCTGGACATGGCTCTGCTGCATGGTGGAGAGCAGGGTCGCCGCCGGCATCGAGGGCGGCACGAACAGGACGCTCCGGATGAGATCGGTATCGGCGAGCGTCACCGAGAGGTCGGCGCGGGCGAAGTCGACGCCCTCGGTCCCGGCGCAGGCGACGCCGGTCAGGAAATCCATCAGGTCCTTGATGTGGACCATGCCGACCGGGTCGTCGAGCGACTCGCGATAGGCCGGCATGCGCGAATGGCCGCTTTCACGGAAGGCGCGGATCACCTCGGAAAGAGTCATGTCGCGATCGAGGGCGAGGATGTCGGCGCGCGGCACCATGACATCGTGGACGCGTACGTCGCGCAGCCGCAGGATATTGCGCAGCATCAGCCGCTCTTCGGCGGAGAAGTCGGCGGCCGCGTGCTCGTCCTCAAGCGCGGCCTCGATCTCGTCGCGGAGCGAGCCGGCGGGCTTGAAGCCGACCGCCTGTCGCAGCCGGTCGAACCAGCTATCCTCCCGCTTCTCAGCCTCGCGCTCGGCTGGCGCGAAGGCGGGACTACTTGAGGGTTCGGGGGCGTTGTCGGCGCCCTGTCCGGACGTGTCGGTGTCGGTCATCGGTTCCTGGTTTCGTCTGCGTCGCGCCGCTCGCGCGCCTCAGGCCGCCGGCTCGGCATAGGGATCCGCGATCCCGAGCCGGCCGAGAATGGCCGTTTCCAGCCCTTCCATACGCTCGGCCTCCTCGTCCTCCATGTGATCATGGCCGAAGAGGTGAAGCAAGCCATGGACGAGAAGATGGGTGAGGTGGTCGTCGAATGCGATCCCCTCTGCCACCGCCTCGGCGCGCACGGTCTCCGAGGCGAGGACGATATCGCCGAGCATGGGACCAAAACGAGTGGCGCCGGGCGGCGTGCCGGGAAAGGACAAGACATTGGTCGCCTTGTCCTTTTGCCGCCAGGAGTCGTTCAGAAGGCGAATATGCTCGTCGTCGGTGAACACGATCGACAGCTCCGATCCCTCCACGGCATCCAGCCGGCCTTCCGCGAAGCTCGCTTCGACGGCGCGCGCGACGAGCGCCGCGAGGCTGTCCTCGCCCGGCCAGTCGCCGGCCTCGACGAGAAGGTCGACGGCAATCGGCACCGCGACCGTCACGCGGCGCCTCCCGATCGCGGCGGCCGCGCCGGCGGCTGGGGCCTGGGCGGGGCGGCATCATAGGCGCGGACGATGCGGCCGACGAGCGGGTGGCGGACGACATCGACATCCGTGAAGCGGATCTGGACGATCCCCTGCACGTCGCGCAGCAAATCGACGGCCTCGGCGAGGCCCGAAACCTGCCCGGGCGGCAAGTCGACCTGCGAAGGGTCGCCGGTGATGATCATGCGCGAGCCCTCGCCGAGGCGGGTCAGGAACATCTTCATCTGCATCGATGTGGTGTTCTGCGCCTCGTCGAGGATGACGACGGCGTTGGCGAGCGTGCGGCCGCGCATGAAGGCGAGCGGCGCCACCTCGATCATGCCCGATGTCAGGCCGCGCTCGACCTTCTCCGGCGGCATCATGTCGTAGAGCGCGTCATAGAGCGGGCGGAGATAGGGGTCGACCTTCTCCTTCATGTCGCCGGGCAGGAAACCGAGCCGCTCGCCGGCCTCGACGGCCGGGCGCGACAGGATCAGCCGCGAGACGTCGCCGCGCTCGATCAGCGCTGCGGCATAGGCGACCGCGAGATAGGTCTTGCCGGTGCCGGCCGGGCCGATGCCGAACACCATTTCGGCGCGGTCCATGGCGCGGATATAGGCGTCCTGCGCCGGATTGCGGGCCATGATGGTACGGCGGCGCGTCGAGATCTGGGCCATCGCGAGACGGCCCTTGGGCTCGAGGCTCGGCAGGTTCAGCTGCTCGTCGGTGGCCTCGGCCATGCGCACCGCCCCTTCGACATCGGCCGGGCCGATCTCGTGGCCCTGCTGCAGGCGGAGATAGAGGATGTCGAGCGCCAGCCGCGCCTCGGCGCAGGCCTCGGGACGGCCGCGGATGGTGAGCTGGTTGCCGCGCGCCACCGCCTCGATGCCGAGGCGCTTTTCCAGGATCGCGAGATTCTGGTCGAACTGGCCGAACAGCTCGCTGGCCAGGCGGTTGTCGTCGAAGCCGATCACCACATGGGCGAGGTCGGAGGCGTGCGACATCTCGGAGACGCGGCCGGCAGGCGGGCCGCCGGGTGTCGTCGAGCGTGCGGTCAAGGGGCGGTCTCCGCGCTATGGGCCATCAGGGCCGGCCGAGGGCCGGCGGGCATGTCGACAAGCGTGCCGACGAGGGTATGGGTGACGAGCGCGTCGATGGCGACGCGGCCGATCGTGCCGATCCGCTCGGGCGGCGCCTCGACCGCGACCGGCTGCAGCCAGGGCGAGCGGCCCATGAGCTGGCCGGGGCCGCGGCCCGGCTTTTCGAAGAGAACGTCCATGACCTTGCCGACGGCGGCGCGGTTGAAGGCCTCGGACTGGGCATCGACGAGCGCCTGCAGGCGCGAGAGGCGCTCGGCCATCACGGCCTCCTCGACGGCGCCGTCCTTCAGCGCCGCCGGCGTTCCAGGGCGCGCGCTATATTTGAAGGAAAAGGCCGAGCCGTAGCCGACCTCCTCGATGAGGCGCAGCGTCGCCTCGAAATCGGCCTCGCTCTCGCCTGGGAAGCCGACGATGAAATCGGAGGAAAGCGCGATATCGGGCCGCGCGGCGCGGATGCGCTCGACGAGGCGGATATAATCGGCCGCCTTGTGCTTGCGGTTCATGGCCGCGAGGATGCGGTCGGAGCCCGACTGCACGGGGAGATGCAGATAGGGCATCAGCGCCGGCAGGTCGCGATGGGCCGCGATCAGCGCGTCGTCCATGTCGCGCGGATGGCTGGTCGTGTAGCGGAGGCGATCGAGGCCCGGAATCTCGGCGATGCGGAAGAGCAGTTCGCCGAGGCCCCAGGCGCGGCCGTCCTCTCCCGTGCCATGCCAGGCATTGACGTTCTGTCCGAGCAGCGTCAGCTCCCGCACGCCGGCATCGGCGAGCCGCCGCGCTTCGTCGAGGATGGCCGCCACGGGACGCGAGACCTCGGCGCCGCGCGTATAGGGCACGACGCAGAAGGTGCAGAACTTGTCGCAGCCTTCCTGGATCGTGAGGAAGGCGGTGACGCCGCGCGAACGGGTCTGCGAGCGCGTCGCCTTGGGCAGCGCGGCGAATTTCTCCTCGATCGCGAACTCGGTCTCGACGGCACGGCGGCCAGCCGCGACCTCGCCGAGCAGGCGCGGCAGATGCTGATAGGATTGCGGGCCGACGACGAGGTCGACCACCGGCGCGCGGCGGGCGATCTCGGCGCCTTCCGCCTGCGCGACGCAGCCGGTGACGCCGACCGTGACGCTGCGGCCGGACCGCGCCGCCTCCTCCTTCATGACGCGGATGCGCCCGAGCTCGGAATAGACCTTCTCGGCCGCCTTCTCGCGGATGTGGCAGGTGTTGAGCAGGACGAGATCGGCTTCGTCCATCCGGTCGGTCGGCGCATAGCCGTCAGCCGCCAGCGCGTCCGTCATCCTTTCGGAATCGTAGACGTTCATCTGGCAGCCATAGGTCTTGATATAGACGCGCTTCTTGGTCTCTGGTGCGGCCATTGATCCCGCGATGCTGAGGAGGTGGCGGCGTGCCGCGCGGTTTCGAGCCTTCTTCTATCGTCTTTCGCCACGCGTGAGAATAGCGGCGACGCCGCCTTCAGGCAGGCGTTGCAGCGCGGCAACGCGCGGCGCGAACCGCGCGGACCATCGACCGCACCTCCGCCTCGGCCGCCGCCGTCACGCGCTTGCGATCGGCGGCCGCGGCCAGCACCACCGGCGTCCCGAACGAAACGATCGCGTCGATGGCGCCCGTCGAGACGAGCGTCGCGAGATGTGGCGCGAGGTCCATGTCGCCATGCCAGGCGACATCGCTCATCCGAAGCCGGCCGATCGGCAGGCCGTGCAGCGCGGTGTAGGCGATGGCGACCGGCTGCAGCGTGATCGAGCCTTCACCGAGCGCTCGCGCCGCCGCGCCGACCAGCGCCGAGCGGAAGGGCAAAACCTGCACGCCGTCGCCCGTCGTTCCTTCCGCGAACAGGACGAGCGCCTCACCTCCCGCAAGCCGAGCGGCGATCGCCGCGCCGTCGCCCGCCGTCGCCGAACGGCGCGTGCGATCGACGAAGACGCTTCGCTGCAGCCGCGCGAGATGGCGCACGACCGGCCAGCCGGCCACCTCCTGCTTGGCGATGAAGGAGACGGGCATCACGCTGCCGAGCGTCACGATGTCGAGCCAGGACACGTGGTTGGCGACGAGGAGCAACGGCCGCGCCGCCGCCGGCGTCCCCTCGACGCGCACCTTCATGCCCAGCACGAACCGCGCGACGCGCTGCCAGAGCATCGGCAGCAGCCCGGCATGACGAGGGGCGAATCGCATCGCGAGGAGCTGGAACGGCAGGAACAGGAGGGTCACCGCTGCCAGCACGAGGACGAGAACAACGAGGCGGACGCTCACCCCTTGCCCTTGTCGCGGGCGTCGATCGGCACGGCGTAGAGCTCCAGCCTATGATCGACGAGCCTGTAGCCGAGGCGCTTGGCGATCACCTCCTGCAGGGCCTCGATCTCCTCACTGCGGAATTCGATGACGGCGCCGGACCGGAGGTCGATCAGGTGGTCGTGATGCTCGTCGGAAACCGTTTCGTAGCGGCTGCGCCCGTCGCGGAAATCATGGCGCTCGATGATGCCGGCATCCTCGAACAGCTTCACGGTGCGGTAGACGGTCGAGATCGAGATGCGCGGATCGATGGCCGAGGCGCGCCGATAGACCTCCTCGACATCGGGGTGGTCGGTGGCGGCGTCGAGCACGCGCGCGATCGTACGGCGCTGGTCGGTCATGCGCATGCCCTTCGCCGCGCAGGCCGCCTCGAGCGTCTGGTTCTGGTCCGCCGCTGCCTCTTCCATTCCGTGACCCCCGAAAGCCCGGCCCGTTTCTGGCGTTAGCGAAGTTGCAACCGCATGACAAGCGCGGTGGCCCCACCGGCGCCGTCGGCATAGTAGCCCTTGCGGCGGCCGACCTCCTTGAAACCGAGACGGCGATAGAGGGCGAGCGCCGGCTCATTCACTTCGCTGACCTCGAGGAAGACGCTTTCCACAGCGGCGGCATAAAGGCGGCGCAACGCCTCCTCCATCAGGCGGCGGCCATAGCCGCGGCCCCGCCGGGCCTCGCCCACCGCGACCGTCAGCACCTCCGCCTCGCCGGCGACGACGCGCAGCATGACGAAGCCCTGGACCGAACGCGTGCCGAACACCGATTCGCGGCGGAGCAGCAGCGTGCGCACCGTCTTCTCCGCAATGAGCCGCTCGAACTCGTCGAGGCTCCAGCCACGGCGGAAACCCTCGGCATGGATCGTGACCATGGCCTCGAGATCGGTCTCGCTCTGCGGCTCGTCATAGGCGAGGCGCGGCTGCGGCAGGAAGGGAAGCAGGAAATCGGTCATCGGCGGGCGATCCTGGCCCCACCCTGCGGCGCGGCGTCGGGCGGCTTCACATAGAGCGGCTTCGGGGGGAAGAGAGCCGGATCGAGCCGGGCGCCGAGGTCGAGCAGCATGTCGATCGACGGCGCCGAATCGCGGTGAACTGGCGCGAAGCCTTCGCCGAGGACCGCGGCGCCGGCACCGGCGACCACGAAGTTGCCGGCCGCAGCCTCAGCGGCGAAGTCGGCGCTGGTGCCGGCCGCCGGCGGCGAGAGCGGCGCGCCATTCGCATCGAAGGCCTGGCCGTAGAGTTCGTCGGCGCGAGCGGGCAGCAGCGCCAGCACCGGCCGCGGCATCTCCATCAGCGCGAGCGCATGCGCGGCATGGATCATCAGCGTCGGCACGCCCACGACCGGAATCCGGTTCACGAGCGCGATGCCGCGGGCGGCGGCGATGCCGACCCTGAGGCCCGTGAAGGAGCCGGGTCCGACCGTGACCGCGATCCGCTCGAGCGCGGAAGGCGCGATTTCGGCCTCTGCGAGGAGGCCGGCGATCGCGTCCATCAGGATCTCGGCATGGCCGCGGCCGATGGTGGCCACCCGCGTCCATCGCCGATCGCCGGCGACGAGGCCGACCGAGGCGTTCTCCAGCGCGGTATCGATGGCGAGCAGGATCATCCGGCCGGAATAATGCGCCGCCGCCGCCCTGTCGAGGGCGGAGCCTCGGCGCCTGCCCGGCCGCCGGGGCGGCTTGCACGCCGCCGGCGCTTCTCTATGACAGGAAGCTTCGGGAGCGCTGACGAGCCATGAACGACGACCGGATCTCGAGATCGGCCACCTTGATGCAGGTCGCGGCACGCGCCGGCGTCTCGACGGCGACGGTCGCCCGCGTCCTGAAGGCGAAGGGCTATGTCTCCGACGAGGCGCGGGCTCGGGTCGAGGCGGCGGTGAAGGCGATCGGCTACCGGCCGAACGCGATGGCGCGGGGGCTGCGCCAGCGCCGGAGCTTCACGATCGGCCACATGCTGGACGCGATCATCGTCAATCCGTTCTTCGTCAATGTCGCGCACTGGGCCGAGGAAGAAGCGCTGGAGCACGGCTACAAGACGTTTCTTTTCAATCACAACGGCGATGGCGCGCGCGAGCGGATCGGCATCGAGCGCTTCATCGAGAGGCGGGTCGATGCGGTGCTCTTCACCAATGCCATCGCCACCGAGAATGTCCGCCTGCTCGCTGCCGCCGGCATCCCGGCGCTGCAGCTGGAGCGGTCGAAGACGCCGGCCGCGCCGGCGATCCGTGTCGACAACAAGGTGGGGGCGCTCGAGGCGATGCGCCATCTGGTCGAACTCGGACATCGGCGGATCGCCTTTGTCGGCGGGGATCCCGACCTGATCGGGCGGGGAGCGACCGCCGGGCCGACCGTCGAGGAGGATAGGCTGGAGGCCTATCGGAGCGGCCTCGCGGCGGCGGGGTTGTCGCCCGACCCGGCGCTGATGCGGCTCGGCCGCTATTACAGCCTCGAGGCGGGCGGCACGAGTTCTGAGGGTTACCGCCATGCCAAGTCCTTGCTGGAGCTCGAAGAACGGCCGACTGCCATCTTCGCGACCTGCGACATCCTGGCGGCCGGCGCGCTGCAGGCGGTCTACGAGGCGGGGCTCCGGGTACCCGACGACATCTCGGTGATCGGCTTCGACGACACGATCGCGGCCAATCTCACGCCGCAGCTCACCACCGTCGCGCAGCCGATGGAGGATCTCGGCCGCATCGGATTCCGCGCCGTGCTGGCGGCGATCGAGACCGGGGAGTTCCCCGAACTTCCCCTTCTGCCGAGCCGGCTTGTGTTGCGCCGGTCCACCGCGTCCACCGCGCGCTGACCCTCTTCGATACGAGTTTCGGTCCTCGTTGACCGAACGTGTTTTGCACTGTACAAAATTCAATGTGTCATCGATGACATATGGTGTTCGATCAACATCGGGCACCCAATCCAGCCTGCGAAAAGACAGGCGCCGTCAGGAAACGCCACCGCCGCCTCATCGCGGCCAACCGAACCCATTCGGAGGGACACCCATGCGCATCAAGGCGCTCCTCGCCGCCACGGCGCTCGCCGCTGGCCTCGCCGCTTCGCCGGCCCTGGCCGAGACCAATGTCACGTTCTGGCAGTTCTCCACCCGCGACGCCGACATCGCCGCCTGGAACGACGCCATCGCGGCGTTCGAGAAGGTGAATCCGGACATCAAGGTCAACATGGAGATCGTGCCCTGGTCGGAGCAGCAGCAGCGGCTCGTCAGTGCGCTCTCGGCCGGCGGCCTGCCCGACGTCTCGATGCTCGGCAACAATGTCGTGGCGCAGTTCCAGGCGGCCGGCGCGCTCGCCCCGCTCGACGACTACATCGCCGCCTATGACAAGGAGACCGGCGACGACTTCGCCGCCAATGTCTGGCCCGGCGACAAGGGCTATTACAACCTCGCCGGCAAGTGGTGGGCCTCGCCGGTCAATGTCGAGACGCGCGCGCTCTACTACCGCAAGGATCTCTTCAAGGCAGCCGGGCTCGATCCCGACAAGCCGCCGCAGACCTGGGAAGAGTTCGCCGCCGACGCGAAGAAGCTCACCAAGGACGGCGTCTATGGCGCGGGCCTCTCGATGAGCCTCGACTATTTCACCGTCCAGAACTTCATGAGCGCCTATCTCGGCTATGGCGCGCGCATGCTGAACGACGACGGCAAGTGCGGCTTCGACACGCCCGAGTTCAAGCAGGCGCTCGACGTCTATACGAGCATCTACAAGGACAAGGCGACGCATCCCGATGCGCCGACCATGAATGGCGACACGTTCCGCAAGGGCTTCCGCGACGGCAAGTTCGCGATGATCCTGTCGGACCCCGGCCTCTACAAGGACCTGCAGAACGACAAGGCGCCGTTCCTCGACGAGGTCGGGATCGCCTTCGTGCCGGCCGGCGCCAAGAACCGTTCCGGCTTCCTCGGCGGCTGGCCGCTGGTGCTGTGGGATGCGTCCGAGAACAAGGAAGCCGCCGCCAAGTGGATCCTGTTCGCGACCCATGGCGAGGCGCTGAAGAACCTCGCGACCAAGGGCGGCTTCATCCCCGGCAATGTGGCGCTCGCCAAGCAGGTGCCGTGGACCGAGTTCCCCTATCCGGTCTTTGTCGAGCAGCTGCAGGACGCCAAGGCCTACCAGGCTCCGAGCGAAGCCATCCCGCAGATGGGCCAGCTCGAGGTCGACACGATCCAGAAGGCCGTGCAGGCGGTGGCGCTCGGGCAGAAGTCGACCGACGAAGCGACGGCCGAGCTCTGCACCGCGATCAACGACGTCCTCGCCCGCTGACCGGCGCGGCCTGATGGCGATGACGCTCCAGACGACGAGACGGCCGGCCGCGGCGCGACCCCGGCGCCAGCAGATCCTGCCCGACCGCCTCCTCCCTTACGGCATGATCGGGCCGGCCGTCTTCGTTGCCTTCGCCATCGCCATCATCCCGCTCTGCTACGCTCTCTGGCTGTCGCTGCAGGACTGGTACATGCTGCGGCGGCCGACCCCGGTCTGGGGCGGGCTCGTCAACTACCGCACGCTCCTTTCCGATACCGCGCTCTGGGCCTCGTTCGGGCGCACCTGGATCTGGACGATCGGCACGGTCGTCGTCGAGGTGGCGCTGGCGCTGCCGATCGCGCTTCTCCTCAACCGCGAAAGCGCGGTGGCGCGCACCGCCTCGGCGGTGATCCTGCTCCCCTGGGTGACGCCGTTCATCGTGCTCGGCTTCGGCTGGCGGTTCCTGCTCGATTCGGGCGTGGGGCCGATCCATGCGCTGCTGCACGTCCTTGGCCTCGCGGGCGACTCCTCGATCCTCAACGATCCGGTCGGCGCCTTCGCCATGATCATCTTCATCTCGGGCTGGAAGGGGACGCCGTTCCTGGTGATCGCCATCCTCGCCGCGCTGAAGTCGATCCCGGACGAACTCTACGAGGCCGCCGAGGTCGACGGCGCCGGGCCGGTGCAGCGCTTCGTCCATGTGACGCTGCCCGAGATCTGGAACACGATCGTCACCGTCGGCCTCGTGCTCGGCATCCTCGCCTTCTATTCGTTCGACCTGCCCTGGATCATGACCAAGGGCGGCCCGCAGGACGCGACGACGCTTGTCGGCATCGCCATGTACAAGGCCGTCTTCCTCGATCTCCGCCCGGCCTATGCCGCCGCGATCTCGGTCGTGATGCTGGTGCTGCTGTTCATCGCCTCGCTGATCACGCTCCGGCTCAGGAGGAGGCACTGATGCGCCATCGCTCCCCGACGCGCGAACTGGCGCTCGACGCGACCACGATCGTCGTCATCTTCCTGCTGCTGGTGCCGATCCTCTGGGTGTTCGTCGCCTCGGTGCGGCCGGAGACCGACATCACCGGCGGCGGGCTGATCCCGACCCGCTTCACCTTCGAGCATTACGCGGCGATCCTCGCCAAGAAGCCGTTCCTGATCGCGCTCAAGAACAGCCTGATCGTCGGCATCGCCGTCGCGGTCGTCACCACGGCGCTCGCCATGCCGGCCGCCTATGCGCTGTCGCGCTTCGCCTTCGGCGGCCGCAATTTCTTCGCGCTGCTGATCCTCGGCACGCAGATGCTGCCGAGCCTCGCCGTGCTGGTGCCGCTCGTCGTCATCATCCGGCAGATCGGCCTCACCAACACGCTGACGGCGCTCATCTTCACGCATCTGGCGCTCGGCATGCCGATCGCGGTCTGGATGCTGAAGGGCTATATCGACGCGATCCCGAAGGAGCTCGAGGAAGCGGCGCTGATCGACGGCTGCGGCCGGCTCGGCGCGATGTGGCGCATCGTCGTGCCGCTGATCCGCCCGGCGATCATCGCGGTCGGCACCTTCGCCTTCGTCCTCTCCTGGGGCGAATATCTGATGGCGCTGGCGCTGATCTTGAAATCCGACGTCAAGACGCTGCCGCTCGCGCTGCAGGGCCTGTTCGATCCCTATTCCTTCTCCTGGGGCCAGGTCATGGCCGGCGGCACGATCATCGCCCTGCCGGCCATCCTGCTCTTCCTCATCTTCCGCAGGCAACTCGTCGGCGGCCTGCTCGCCGGCGGCGTGAAAGGATAGTCCATGAGCGCAATTTCCGGCGCCACCCCCCGCTCGACCCGCTCGCTCTATTTCACCGGACCGCGCGACCTCGAGATCCGCGAGGAGCCGCTGCGCGAGCCGGGTCCGGACGAGATCGTGCTCGCCGCGATCGTCTCGGGCATCTCGGCCGGCACCGAGCTCAACGTCTTCCGGGGCCTCGCCCCGCAATGGCGCCAGCACATGGACCCGGAAACCCGCCTCTTCCTCGACGGCGGCTCGGACTGGACCTGGCCGGCGCGCTATGGCTACGCCATGGTCGGCCGCGTCGAGCGGCTCGGCGCCGCGGTGACCGACCGCAAGGAGGGCGAGATCGTCTTCGCCTATGCCCCGCACGGCGCCCATGCCGTGCTGCCGGCCCGCGCGGTGGTGCCGCTCGGCGATCTCGCCGATCCCGAGACCGGCATCTTCTTCGCCAATCTCAACACCGCCTATAACGGCGTCCTCGACGCGCATATCCCGCTCGGCGCCGATGTCGTCGTCAGCGGGCTCGGTGTGATCGGCCAGATGGTCGTCCGCTTCCTGAAGCGGAGCGGCGCCCGCACCATCATCGGCGTCGACGGCATCGATCTGCGCCGCGACCTCGCCAGGGCGGGCGGCGCCGATCATGTGCTGGTGCCGGGCGCCGACAAGGTGGCGGAAACGGTGAGGAGCCTCACCGGCGGCCGTGGCGCCGATGTCGTCGTCGAGGTCTCGGGCGCGGCGCCGGCGCTCAACGAGGCGATCCGCACCGCCGGCTATAACGGCACCGTGGTCGCCATGTCCTGGTATGGCGGCACCTTCGAGAGCCTGTCGCTCTCCGGCGAATTCCACCACAACCGGCCGCGCATCATCTCCTCGCAGGTCGGCAATGTGAATCCGTTCCTCGGACCGCTCTGGTCGACGGCGCGGCGCGGTGCCATCGTGCGCGAGTTCATGGACGCCTATGCGGGCGACCTGAAGACTTTCGTCACCCATCGCGTGCCGCTTGCTGACGCGGCGCGCGGCTACCGCCTGCTCGACCAGGGTTCGCCCGAGGTCATGCAGGTGCTCATCGACTACCGTCTCTGATCCGCCCGGAGCCCTGCATCATGCGTTATTCCGCCTGTCTCGAATGGCTGTTCGCCGCCGAGGCGCCCGATTTCGCCGACCGCATCCGCCATGCGAGGAAGGCGGGGCTCGACGGCGTCGAGTTCTGGCTGTGGCGCAACAAGGACCTCGCCGCCATCCGCGCCGCGCTGGACGAGACCGGCCTTCCGGTCACCGGCTTCTGCGCCGAGCCGATGGTGCCGCTGACCGATCCGGCCAAGCATGCCGAGTTCCTCGAGGGGCTGAAGCCGTCGATCGAGGCGGCGCACCGCCTCGGCGCGCCTGTGCTCATCGTGCAGGCCGGCGCCGACCTTCCCGGCCGCAGCCGGGCCGAGCAGCGCGCCGCGCTGACTGAATGCCTCGGCAAGGCCGCCGACCTCCTGGCCGGCTCGGGCGTCGTGCTCGCCGTCGAGCCGCTCAACACGCTCGTCGACCATGTCGGCTATTTCCTGCCCTCGACCAAGGAAGGTCTCGACATCATCGACGATGTCGGGCGGCCGGAAATCCGAATCCTCTACGACATCTACCACTCCGCCGTGATGGGCGAGGCGATCGAGGACGTGCTCGCCGGCCGGCTCGACCGCGTGGCGCATGTCCATCTCGCCGACACGCCCGGCCGCCACGAGCCCGGCACCGGCCAGCTCGACTGGCAGGCGCGCGTCGCCTGGCTGGAGGCGAACGGCTATTCCGGCATGGTCGGGCTCGAATATAAGCCGACGAAGGATACGGCGGAGAGCCTGGCGGCGGTGCTCGGCCGCTGAGAGGAAGCAAAGGCCCTCACCCCGGCCCTCTCCCGGAGGGAGAGGGGGCGCGCTGTGCGGGTTGAGGGGTCGACCAGAGCTGCCCACGGCACAACCCGTCCCCTCTCCCTCTGGGAGAGGGTTAGGGTGAGGGGCTTCTGCTGCTGCCGGGTCTCCTGACGCTACCCGAAGAGCCCCCTCTCCAGCTCTCCCCCGCTTCGCGGGAGAGAGGGCCTTGCGCGGCCGGCATCGATGCTGCGGCCTTCCGGGGTGGCTCTTCTGCCTCTCCCGCAAAGCGGGGGAGGGTCGGGGAGGGGGTTCTCTTCCGGACCGATGACTACCCGATCGCCTCGCGCAGCGTCTTCAGCGCCACGCGGTGGCCTTCGCGGCGGGCTTCGAGGTCTTTTTTCGGCCAGCCGAAATCGGAATCCTCGTGCTCCAAGGCGATGACACCGTCGAAGCCGTCGGCGCGCGCGGCGGCGATGAAGGCCTTCCAGTCGAGCAGGCCGCGGCCGGGCAGCACGTAGCGGTACCAGGGATTGCCGTGCTTCTCGATGATCTCGCGGTTGAGCACCGTATCCTTGCCGTGCAGGATCGCGATGCGGCTGGCGAATTCGCGCCGCGCCGCCATCGGGTCGATGTCCTGCCAGATGAGATGCGAGGGGTCGAATTCGAGGCCGAGCCGCGGATCGGGAACGAGCGCAAACAATTTGCGCCAGCCGACCGGGTTCACCGCGATGAATTTCTTGTCCGGCCCCGGCCAGTTCTCCATCACGATCTTGATCGGCGAGTCGCTGGTTTCAGCGAGCAGTTCCTTCGCGAAGGCGGCGAAGGCGGCATAGTTCTCGTCGTCGCCGGCATCGGGATCATGGCCGGGGAAGAGGACGAAGACCGGGACTTCCGCGTCGGCGGCGGCGCGGACGAAGTCCTTCGTCAGCGCGTGGAGCGCGGCGCGGGCGGCCGGATCCGGGTCGAGCTGGTTGCCGAACAGCGTGACCGAGGAGACCGTCAGGCCCTTGGCGCGGGCGCGCTCCACGATCGGCGCGAGATCGGCCGGCGCCGGGATATGGCTGCGCACATCGATCTCGATCGCGTCGAAGCCTTCCTTCGCCGCGAACTCGATCACCTCGTCGATCGGGCGATCGCCGAGGGTCGAGGTATAGAATCCGACTTGCATGCTGTTTCCACCCTTGTTGGCCGACCGCGAGCCGGCGGCCGGCACGGTCATCCTCCCCGGAGACCGCGACCGAGAGATAACGCCTGGCGAGGGTGCGGCGCCAGAGGCGAGACAGCGGGCCGGCTCACTCCCGGTCGGCCGACCGCTCGGCATGGTGTCCGATCAGCGAGAGGCTGATGATGACGACAAGCGCGACGACGGTCGCGAGCACGGCGATGCCGATGAAGCCGAGGCCGCAGGCGACGCCGATGGCGCCGGCGAGCCACATGGCGGCGCCGGTGGTGATGCCCTGGACGCGGCCGCGGCTCTGGATGATGGCGCCGGCGGCGAGGAAGGCGACGCCGGAGGTTACGGCCTCGATGATACGGACCGGATCGACGACAACATGCTCCATGCCGAGCGTGTCGGAATGAAGGATCTCCAGCATCACGACCGTGAACAGCGCCGAGGCGAGCGCCGTCAGCGTATGCGTTCTGAGACCGGCGGGGCGGGAGCGCCATTCGCGCTCCGCGCCGATCAGCGCCCCGAGGAGAGAGGCGGCGACGAGACGGAGCGCGATATGCGACTTCGGCAGATGCGTTTCGAGGAAGGCCGCATCGAGAAGGTCGAGCATGATGGCAGGGGCGACCTTACTGGACCGCGCGCTCCACGGCATTGCCGGTCTGCTTCACATCGGTCGCGACGCCTGTGACGGTGTTGGCGCAGCCGGCGAGCGTGGCGACGGCGACGAGGACGAAGGCGGCGGCGGCGGAACGGAAGGTCATGGCGTGTCTCCAGGTTGAGCCTGAAAACCAATGCCGCCGCGCCGCCCAGGTTCCGCCCGATTTCAGTCCCGCACGAGCAGGCGGCGGAACGGCAGTTCGGGACCGAGCGGCACGATCCGGGTGGGGTTGAGCGCCTTGATCGACCAATAGCCGCGCTTGATGTGGTCGATGCTGACCGTCCCGGCGATGCCGGGGATCGCGAGGATGCGCTCCACATAGGCGGAGAGGCGCGGATAATCGGCGAGGCGGCGGAGATTGCATTTGAAGACGCCGTGATAGGCGGCATCGAAGCGGATGAGCGTCACGAAGGCGCGGATGTCGGTCTCGGTGAACCGGTCGCCGACGAGGAAGCGCCGGCCGTCGAGCCGCGCCTCGAGCTCGTCCAGCATCGCGAAGACGTCGAGGAACGCCTCGTCATAGGCGAGCTGCGTGGTCGCGAAGCCGGCGCGGTAGACGCCGTTATTGAGGCGCGGATAGATGCGCTCGTTGAGGGCGTCGATCTCGGCGCGCAGCGGCTCCGGATAGAGGTCGACGCTCGCGTCGGCGAGCGCGCCGAAGCCCGCATCCAGCATGCGGACGATATCGGCGGACTCGTTGTTGACGATCGTGCCGCGCTCGGTGTCCCAGAGCACGGGGACGGTGGCGCGGCCGGTGAAATGCGGCTCGGCCCGGGTATAGAGCTCGTGGATATGGCGGGCGCCCATGACGGGATCGGGCCGCGAAACGCTATCGTCGCCGAAGCGCCAGCCCTCGTCGGCGATGACCGGCTCGACGATGGTGACCGGGATGGCATCTTCGAGCTTCTTCACCGCGCGGGCGATCAGCGTGCGGGAGGCCCAGGGGCAGATGAGCGCGACATAGAGCCGGTAGCGGCCGGCCTCGGCGCGGAAGCCGCCCTCGCCCGTCGGGCCGGGGCTGCCATCGGGCGTGACGAAGCTGCGGAAGGACGAGACCTGCCGCACGAAGCCGCCCTTGGCGTCCTTGGCCTGGACGGGATCCCACTCCGCCGACCATTTTCCGTTGACGAGCATGGCTGATCCCGCTTGGTCCGTTGACGATGCCACGAGGCTAGCGCCCGGCGGCGGCCATGGATATGCGCGCGCCGTCGAACGCTGCGTGCACCGACTCGCATGCGGCCATGCGGGCGCTTTACAGCCCGGCCGGCGCCTTCTAGGTCTCGACGCTTCCCCGACCCGCGAGGCTCAAGATGGCTCCCCCCGCCGCGCCGCTCCCCGACGATCTCCTCATCGATGCCGCGGACGAGATCGCCATCCGCCAGGACCTGACGCTGACGGCGCTCGGCAAGCGCCCGGCCGACCGGGTCATCACCGTCGGGCGCCTGCTCGACGTGCATTCGCGGCAGTGGCGGGAGGACCAGGAGATCGTCGTCAAGGGCCGGCGCATCGCCTATGTCGGGCCGGCCGGCTCCTGGCAGGGCGAGGCGGCGGAGCGGATCGCCGAGCCGTCGCTTTCCGCGGTGCCGGGCTTCGGCGAGGCGCACAAGCATATCGAGAGCTCGCATCTGACGCCGGAATACGAGACGGCGCTGGTCATGCCGCATGGCGTCACCTGGGTCTGCGAGGCGAGCCACGAGTTTTCCAACGTCAACGGACCGAAGAATCTCGAATTCTGGCTGACCGCCCGGCGCATGGGCTCGCCGATGAAGATCTTCCCGCTGCCGGGCTCTGCCGTGCCGCCGACCGCCTATGAATGGGGCGGCGGCCATTTCGGCTATGACGAGCAGAAGGGCTTTCTCGCCGAGAGCCTGATGGTCGCCGGGCTCGACGAGGTCATGGACTGGCCGGCGGTGTGGAACCCCGAGAACCCGTCCTATGACCGGCTCTGGGGCATGATCCGCGCCACCTTCGAGAAGCGCGGCGTCGTCGAAGGCCATGCGGCGGGCATCCGCGACCTCGCCACGATCAACGCCTTCGCCGCGGCCGGCATGGCCTCCGACCACGAGGCCTGGTTCGTCGAGGAGGTGTGGGAGAAGCTCGCGCACGGGCTCTTCTGCGAACTCCGCCCGCATTCGCTGCCCGATATCATCAAGGGGCTGATCGCCAAGGGCCTTGCCGACTGGTCGCAGATCGCCTTCGTCACCGACGACCGCAGCGCTTCGGATACGCTGAAGATCGGCGCCACCGACCACAATGTCCGCCTCGCGATCGAGAACGGCCTTTCGCCCGAGATCGCCATCCAGTGCGTGACGCTCAACCCGGCGCGGCATATGCGGCTGACGCCCTGGGTCGGCTCAATCGCGCCGGGACGCTTCGCCGACATGGTGCTGCTTGAGGACGTGCCGTCGCTCACGATCGCCAAGGTGGTGGCGGATGGCAGAATCGCCGCGGAGGCGGGGCACTATACGGGGCCGTTGCCCAAGATCGACTGGCCGGACTGGGCGACGAAGACGGTGAAGCTCGACCGCGTGGTGACGGCGGAGGATTTCCGGATCGCCGCGCCCTCGGATGCGCCGGTCGCCAAGGCGGCGCTGCTGCGGCCGTTCCACTGGCACGACGATTTCATCACCATGGAACTGCCGGTCGCGGACGGCGCCGTGCAGCGCGACGAGAGCCGTAACGTCACCAAATTCGCGATCGTCGACCGCTTCTCGGGCGAGGCGAAGGTCGCGAAGATGTTCTGGCTCGGCACCGGGCCGCGTACGGCGGACACCGCGCTCGGCGCGACGCTCGGCCATGACAAGCACAATATCTGGGTGGTCGGCTCCTCCGACGAGGCGATGGCGCTCGTCGCCAATGCGCTCGGTGAGCAGCAGGGCGGCTGGGTGCTCGCTTCGGGCGGCAAGATCGTGGCCCGGGTCGGCTACGAGGTCGGCGGGCTGATGACGGCGCGGCCGGCCGAAGTGCTCGATGCCGAGATGCAGGCGCTCTATGCCGAGGGCGCGAAGATCGACTGGATGTATGAGCCGACCTTCTCGCCGCGCTGGTGGCCGGGCTTCCCGGAGCGGCTCTCCTTCGCGACGCTGACCTGCGCGCCCTGGAGGTGGGTGCTGGTGGCGCCCTCGCCGCTGGCGCCGCAGGGTTTCGTCAATGTCGCGACGGGCGCGACGCATCCGATCGTGTGGTGATCCGCACACAAAAGCCTCGCCATTGTGCACAACCGGTAGACCGGCGCACGCATTTCGGGCTGGTCAAAATCCGGGCATCGACTAGACCATTGTCGGAACGGCTTCACGACAAGCGGGGACGATGATGTTCGAGAGATTGAAGAAGGGCCTCCGGATCGCGGTCGCGGCCCTGCCGCTGGTGGCGGGCGGCGTGGCTGTCGCCGAGGCGGACGGCCTCAAGGTCGCGATGGTGCTGCCCGGCCCGATCAGCGACAATGACTGGAACTCGGTCGGCTATAACGGACTGCAGGCCGCCGCCAAGGAGCTTGGCATCGAGGTCGCCTATTCGGAGAACGTCTCCGATGCCGACGCCGAGCGCATCCTGCGCGACTATGCCTCCCGCGGCTACGGCCTCGTCTTCGCCCATTCCTTCTCGTTCGGCGACGCGGCGCTCAATGTCGCCGAGGACTTCCCGGACACGGTGTTCATGGCCGGCACCGCCAAGGAGCTGGCGCCCAATCTCGGCACCTATTCCAACCCCGACTACCAGGGCGCCTATCTCGCCGGCATGCTCGGCGCCGGCGCCTCGAAGACCAAGACGATCGGCTGGGTCGGCGGCATGCCCGCGCCCAACATGCTCGCCAATCTCCACGCCTATGAGGCCGGCGCCAAGGAGATGGTGCCGGATGCCAAGGTGCTGCACACCTTCATCGGCTCCTGGTTCGACCCGCCCAAGGCCAAGGAAGCGGCCATCGCGCAGGTGGAGCAGGGCGCCGACGTGCTCTCGGCGCAGGGCGTCGGCGTCATCGACGCGGCGATCGCCAAGAACGTCTTCGCGCTCGGCGCCATGACCGACCAGAACCATCTCGGCCCCAAGGTCGTGCTGACCTCGGTGACCTGGGACCTCGGACCGCTGGTCACCGCCGTCGCCAAGGCGGTCCAGGACAAGAGCTGGAAGAGCGAGAACTGGTCCTATGGCATCCCCGAAGGCTCGGTGAAGCTCGCCGATTTCCACGGCCTCGACGCCGGCGTGCCGCCGGAGGTCCTAAAGGCGGTGCAGGCGAAGTTCGAGGCGATCAAGTCCGGCGCCTTCACGGTTCCGCTCGATACCTCGAACGTGGAGTAAGGCACCTTCTCACCCTCTCCCGCAAAGCGGGGGAGGGCCAGGGAGGGGGCTTCTCTGGACGCTGCTCCGGCGCCTGAAGTCGTCTCCTGCCCAACGCAGATCCCCTCTTTCCATCTCTCCCCACAAGGGGGGAGAGGGCCTATCGCCCCGATCGCGGCCAATGACCGAAGCGCCTCCCCTTCTTTCCATGCGCGGCATTCGCGTCGCCTTCGGGCCGGTCGTCGCCAATGACGATGTCGATCTTCAGGTCGCCGCGGGCGAGATCCATGCGCTCCTCGGCGAGAATGGGGCCGGGAAATCGACGCTGATGCGCGTTCTCGCCGGGCTGATCGTTCCGGTCGCGGGCGAAGTCCGGATCGATGGCGCGGTCGAGCCGCTCGGCTCGCCGCATGAGGCGATGCGGCTCGGCATCGGCATGGTGCACCAGCATTTCATGCTCGTGCCGACGCTGACCGTGGCCGAGAATGTCTGCCTCGGCCTCCCGTCCACCGGCCGCTTCCTCCCCGATCTCAAGGCGGCTGGCCGCCGCATCCGCGATCTCGCCAGCCGCCATTCGCTGGAGATCGATCCCGATGCACGGATCGCCGATCTTTCGGTCGCCGGACGGCAGCGAGTCGAGATCCTAAAGGCGCTGTTCCGCGGCGCGCGCATCCTCATCCTCGACGAGCCGACCGCCGTGCTGACGCCGCAGGAGACCGAGGGCCTCTTCCGCATCCTGCGCGCGCTCGCCGCCGCCGGGACGGCGATCATCTTCATCAGCCACAAGCTAAACGAGGTCATGGCGCTGACGGAGACGATCACCGTGCTCCGGCAGGGCCGGGTCGCGGCGACGCTCCGCACCGCCGATACCGACGCTCGCGCCCTCGCCCGGCTGATGGTCGGTGCCGATGTGCGCCTGCCGACGCTGGAGGACGAGCGGGCGGCGGCGCCTCACGACGATGGAAAAAGCAACGCAGCCGCGCGGACGATCCTCGCCGTTTCCGGCCTCGTCTGCCGCGACGCCGACGGGGTGGCGCGCGTCGATGGCGCCAGCCTCGAGGTCGGCGCCGGGGAGATCGTCGGCCTTGCCGGTGTCGACGGCAACGGCCAGCAGGAACTGGCCGAGGCGATCGTCGGCTTGCGCGCGGCCGAGGCCGGGCGGATCGCAATCTCCGGCGAGGACGTGACACGCGCCAGCGTCGCGCGGCGCATCGCGCTCGGCCTCGCGCATATTCCCGAGGACCGCCATCACACGGCGCTGGTCGAGCCGCTCGCCATCCGCGACAACATCGCGCTGGAGCGGATCGGCGAGCCGCCGCTCTCGCGCCGCGGCTGGATCGACCGCAAGGCCGTGGCAAGGCTCGCGGCCGAGGTCATGGCCGCCTTCGACATCCGCGCCTCGGGGCCGGGCCAGACGGCCGGCACGTTGTCGGGCGGCAACCAGCAGAAGATCGTGCTCGGCCGCGCGCTCAGCCGCGATCCGAGCCTCGTCGTCGCGGTACAGCCGGCGCGCGGCCTCGATGTCGGCGCGACGGCCTTCGTGCATCGCCAGCTGCTGGCCCGGCGGGCGGCCGGCGCGGGCGTGCTGCTGGTCTCGACCGAGCTCGACGAGATCCTCGCCCTCTCCGACCGGATCCTCGTCGTCTACAAGGGTCGCATCGTCGGCGCCATGGCGCGGCGCGACATCTCGGTCGAGCGACTGGGGCTGATGATGGCAGGAAAAGCGGCGTGATGGGCAGCATGAACGCGATCCTCGCCCGCCTGCCGGCGGGCCTTGCCGGAAGCGTCGCCGCGGTGCTCGCCGCCTTCCTCGTCGGCGCGGCGCTGATCGCCGCCGTGGGCGTCAGCCCCGTCACCGCCTATGCCGCGCTCTTCGAAGCGGCGCTCGGCAGCGCCAACGGCCTCGCCGAGACGCTGGTGCGCACCGTGCCGCTCGCGCTTTGCGGGCTCGGCATCGCCCTCGCCTTCCGCGCCGGCGTCTTCAATGTCGGCGCCGAGGGCCAGCTCTTCGTCGGCGGGGCGGCAGCGGGCGCCATCGGCGTCGCCGGCGCCGGCCTGCCCTCGATCGTGCTGCTGCCCGCCATGGCGCTTTCGGCGATGATCGCCGGTGCCGCCTGGTCGGGCATCGCCGCCGTGCTGAAGCTGCGCTTCCGCGCCGACGAGCTGATCACCACGATCATGCTCAACTATGTCGCCATCCACCTCGTCTCCTTCCTGCTGCACGGCCCGCTCAAGGACCCGAACGGCGCGCTGGCGCAGACCGCGCGGCTGACCAGCGACGGGCGGCTGCCGGTGCTGCTCGGCGGCACGCGGCTCCATGCCGGCATCCTGATCGTGCTCGTCGCGGCGATCCTCGCGCATCTCTTCCTCTGGCGGCGGACGGAAGGATTTCGCCTGCGCGTCGTCGGACTCAACCAGCGCGCGGCGCTGAATGCCGGCATGAATGTGCGGCGCGCGGTGCTGATCGGCTTCCTCGCCTGCGGGGCGCTCGCCGGGCTCGCCGGCTTCTCGGAGGTCGCGGGCGTGCAGCGCCGCATGATCGAGAATCTCTCGCCCGGCTATGGCTATACGGCGATCATCGTCGCGCTGCTCGGCCAGACGAGCCCGTTCGGCGTCGTCGCCGCCGCCTTCCTGTTCGCCGCGCTGCAGATCGGCGCCACGACGATGGAATCGGCGGCCGGCGTGCCCTCGACGCTGACGACGGTCATCCAGGGGCTTGTCGTGCTCTTCCTGATCGGGCGCGACGCGATCCCGCTGATCGGCGATGCGCTGGCGCGGCTTGGCGATGCGCTGGCGCGGCTTGGACGGAAGAGCGCCTGACATGCTGGCCGTGCTCACCGATCCCGCCTTTGCCGGCTTCCTCTCGGCGACGATGCGCCTCGCAGTGCCGATCCTGCTCGCGGCGCTGGGCGGGCTCTATGCCGAGCGCTCGGGCGTGCTCAATATCGGCCTCGAAGGGGCGATGCTCACCGGCGCCTTTGTCGGCTTCGTCACCGCCTATGCGACGGGCAGCATCGCCGTCGCGGTGCCGGCCGCCATCGCCGCGGGCGGGCTGTTCGGGATCGTGCTCGCCTTCTATGCGGTGACGCTCGGCGCCAACCAGGTGGTGGTCGGGATCGCGATGAACCTCGTCGCGGTCGGCGTCACCTCCTTCTTCTATCGGCTCATCTTCGGCGCCGGCACCGACCGGCCGCGCATCGACACGCTGCTGCCGCCCGATTTTGGCGCTCTGGCCGACTGGCCGCTGATCGGGCCGCTGCTTTTCCGCCAGGACGCGCTCGCCTTCCTGGCGCTGGCGCTGGTGCCGCTCACTTGGTTCGTGATCGCCAGGACCCGCTTCGGCCTCGACATCCGCGCCGTCGGCGAGCATCCGGAGGCGGCCGAGACGCTCGGCGTCAATGTCACCAGGGTCCGCTATGGCGCCGTGGCGATCTCTTCAGGGCTCGCCGGCTTCGGCGGGGCGACGCTGTCGCTGGCGGCGACCGGCGTCTTCCTCGACGGCATGACCGCCGGGCGCGGCTATATCGCGCTCGCCATCCTCATTCTCGGGCGGCGACATCCGCTCGGCGTGCTCGGCGCGGCGCTCCTCTTCGGGGCGGCCGACGCGCTGCAATTGCGCGCGCAGATTCTGCCGACCGGGCTTCCGTTCCAGTTCCTGCTGATGCTTCCCTATGTGCTCACCATCGTCGTGCTGGCCGGCTTCGCCGGTCGCGGCGGCGCCCCGGCGGCGCTCGGCGTTCCGTTCCGCCGCCTGAAGAAGGATTGATCCGATGCTCGATCTTCGCGCCGCCACCTCGCCAGAGGTCGCCGAGGCTCTTTCGCGCGGCGACGCAGTCGCCGTGCTCGCCGTCGGCGCGGAGGAGCAACATGGCGCGCATCTGCCGCTCTCGACCGATACGGTGATGGCTCAAGGCGTCGCGACGCGGATCGCCGAGGGGCTCGGCAATGCGCTGCTGCTGCCGCCCCTCGCCTATGGCGACGCCTGGAACAACGAGGGCTTCGCGGGCACGCTGTCGCTTTCACCCGATACGCTGCGCGCGGTGCTCACCGATCTCGGGCGCGGGGTGAAGCGGCTCGGCGTCACGGCGCTCGTCATCGTCAACGGCCATTTCGGCAACCGAGAGCCGATCGCGCTCGCGGCGCGGGTGCTGACGGGCGAGGGGCTCCGCGTGCTCCATCTCGACTATCCGGGCATGGAGCGGATTGCCGGCGACATCTGCGACAGTACGCCCGCCGCGCCGACCTTCTATCATGCCGACGAGGTCGAGACCTCGATGATGCTGGCGCTGGCGCCCCAGCTGGTGCGCATGGAGAAGGCGGCGCCGGAATATCCGACGTTCCCCGAGACCTTCGGCATGGAGCCGATGCAGCTCTCGAGATTCAACCGCTCCGGCGTCTTCGGCGATCCTCGCCCGGCCACCGCGGAGAAGGGCGAGGCCCTGATCGCCGGCATCGCCGCGGAAAGCCTCGGCATCATCACCCGTTTCCTCGACCGCTCCGCTTGACAAGCCGCGCCGGCGCAACCAAGGCTCGCCCCACAATCAGCCATGCGGCGAGCGCAAGGTCCGACCATTGGGCGCCACCTTTCTCCTCGTCATCAATTTCGCGATCGGCCTCGCCTTCGCCATCACCTTTCTCGCGCTCGCCTGGCGGAGCGGGGTGGCGCTGTCGCGCTGGTGCGCCGCCGGTTTCCTCTCAGCCTCCGCGACGGTGACGGCCGAGGCGCTGTCGCCCGTCATCCCCTCGGTGCGGGTGACCTCGACGCTGTCCTTCTCGATGCTGATGCTGGCGCTGACACTGATCTCGGCCGGACTCATGCGGCATTACCGGCCGGGCGCGCATATCGGCTGGCTGTTCGCCATCGCGCTCGCCGCCTCGCTCTTCAACACCGTCGTGCTCGTCGACCAGCCGCGCGGCTACCCGCTCAACGCCTTCGGCTATCAGGCTCCCTTCGCGCTGATGACGGCGATCGGCGCCGGCGCCATCCTGATGCTCTCGCCGCGGCGACCGGTCGACCTCGTGCTCGCGACGGTGCTCGCGCTCTCGGCGGTGCAATTCCTCGCAAAGGCCGCGATCGCGGTCGCGACGAAGACCGGCCCGGGGGTCAAGATCTATCTCTCCAGCGACTACGCCTTCTATTCGCAGACGGCGGGGGGCATCCTGTCGCTGCTGCTCGGCATCGCGCTGATCGGGCTCGTCGCCGTCGAGGTGATGGCCGCTGCCTCGCGGCGGATGCGGCACGACGATCTTTCCGGCACGCTGACGCGCGGCGCCTTCCTCGAGGCGGCGAGCGAGCGCCTCGCCCGCGCGCCGGGCGGCATGCCGATGGCGCTCATCATGTGCGACCTCGACCATTTCAAGCAGATCAATGACGGCTTCGGCCATGCGGCGGGCGACGCGGTGATCAGCGCCTTCGCCGGAAATCTCATCGCGCTGGCCGGCGAAGAGGGTGTGTGCGGGCGCATCGGCGGCGAGGAGTTCTGCGTGCTCCTGCCCGATTGCGGCGCGGCGGCAGCGCATATCTATGTCGATGCCATCCGCGGCCTCAACGCCATGACCGCCGTCCCGCTGCTCCCCGATCAGCACCGCGTGACGGCGAGCTTCGGCATCGCCATCACCGGGCGGGACGAGCCGGTCGAGGCGGCGATGCGGCGCGCCGATCTCGCGCTCTATGCCGCCAAGTCGGCCGGCCGCGACCGCTGGCAGATGGCGCCGCAGGTGGCCGAGATGCCGCTTGGCACGGCCGGCCTCGGCCTCGCAGGCTGAGACCCGTTTCCCGCCTTCGCCTCGCAGGCTGCAACGCGCCTTGCAAATTGCAACGGGGCTTCCGGAAAGACCCCGTTAAGATTGACGATATCTTGGCGCGATCGACGCAATTTGAACCATATCTTGTGGCTTCTCGCAGGACGGCGCGCTGGCAAGACGCTTGCGACAGGAAGATCAGGCTGATCTTCAGGTTTTGCGTAATCAGCTAGACCCGGACGGAGAGGGGAACTGTCGACCCCCGGAACCCCTCTCCGATCCGCCTCGTCACGGGTGTGACGCGCGACCTTGCATCCGGCATCGACTGCGGCTTGAGTGACAGCTGAGGCTTCTCGCCTCGCCGGCCGATCCGTCGAGAACCGCATCCATGCAGCATCATCAAAATCCCGAGGCGCTGGCCGCCTCGCTCGCCTGCTGGAGCGGGCCGATCACGCTCGCGCCGCTGCCGGGCGGGCTCACCAACACCAATTTCCTCGTCGAGGACGGCGGCCGCAAATATGTCGTGCGGATCGGCGGCGATCTCAAAGTGCATGGCATCGTGCGCTCGATCGAGCTGGCCGCGAGCCGGGCGGCCGCCGCGGCCGGCATCTCGCCGATCGTCGTGCATGCCGAGCCCGGCGCGATGGTGCTCGACTATATAGAGGGCAAGACGCTGACACCGGAGGACATCCGCGATCCGCGCATGCTGGCGCGCCTCGTGCCGCTGATCCGCCATGCCCATCGCGACATCCCGCGCTTCTTCCGCGGCCCCGCGCCGATGTTCTGGCCCTTCCAGGTGATCCGCGACTACACGCACACGCTGGAGGAGGGCGAGAGCAACTATCTTCCGATACTGGTGCGCCTGCTCGACGCCGCCGACCGGCTGGAGACGGCGGTCGGGCCGATCGAGCTCGTCTTCGGCCATAACGACCTGCTCGCCGCCAACTTCATCGACGACGGCACGCGGGTGTGGCTGGTCGACTGGGACTATGCGGGCTTCAACTCGCCGCTGTTCGATCTCGGCGGCCTCGCCTCCAACAATTCGCTGTCGACGGCCGAGAACGAGTGGCTGCTGGAGCATTATTTCGACCGGCCGCTCGACGACAGCTGCCGGCGCAAGGCGCTGGCGATGCAGGCCGCCTCGCTGCTGCGCGAGACGATGTGGAGCATGGTCTCCGAGATCCACAGCAGCCTGAAGGTGGATTACGTCGCCTATACCCATGAGAATCTGAGACGCTTCGAGGCGGCGCTCGCCGCGTTCGAGAAGGCGTGAGGGGCGGACATGAGCATGTCGGAGCTTCCCGGTTCGGCGAAGATCGTCGTCATCGGCGGCGGCATCGTCGGCTGCTCGGTCGCCTATCATCTCGGGGCGATGGGCCTCACCGACGTGCTGCTGATCGAGCGCGACCGCCTCACCTCCGGCTCGACCTGGCATGCGGCGGGGCTCGTCGGCCAGTTGCGGACCTCGGCCAATATCACGCAGCTCCTCGGCTATTCCGTCGCGCTCTACCGGCGGCTGGAAGCAGAGACAGGGCAGGCGACCGGCTGGAAGATGAATGGCGGGCTGCGCCTCGCCTGCAATGAAGACCGCTGGACCGAAGTGAAGCGGCAGGCGACGACGGCGCGCTCCTTCGGTCTAGAGATGCAGTTGCTGACGCCGAAGGAAGCGCAGGATCTCTGGCCGCTGATGCAGGTGGACGATCTCGTCGGCGCCGCCTTCCTGCCGACCGACGGCCAGGCCTCGCCGTCCGACATCACGGCGGCGCTGGCGCGCGGCGCCCGCATGAAGGGCGTCACGATCCGCGAGGGCGTCGCGGTCACAGGCATCGCGGTCGAGAACGGCCGCGTCGTCGCGGTCGAGACCGACCAGGGACGGATCGCCTGCGAGAAGCTCGTCATATGCGCCGGGCAATGGTCGCGCGCGCTCGGCGCCATGGCGGGCGTGAACGTGCCGCTCGTCTCCGTGCAGCACCAGTATCTCATCACCGAGCCGATCGCCGGCGTCAGTGCCGAGTTGCCGACGCTCCGCGATCCCGACCGCCTCACCTACTGGAAGGAGGAGGTCGGCGGGTTGGTGATGGGCGGCTACGAGCCCAATCCGAAGCTCTGGGACGTCGATCCGCCGCCGGCGGACTTCGCATTCCGCCTGCTCGACAATGATTTCGACCATTTCGAGCCGATCATGACGGCGGCGCTCGGCCGCGTCCCTGCGCTCGAAGAAGCGGGCATCCGCCAGTTCATCAACGGGCCCGAGAGCTTCACGCCCGACGGCAACTTCATCCTCGGCGAGGCGCCGGAGGTGAAGAACATCTTCGTCGGCGCCGGCTTCAACGCCTTCGGCATCGCATCCGGCGGCGGCGCCGGCATGGCGCTCGCCGAATGGGTCGTCAAGTGCGCGCCGCCCTTCGACCTCTGGCCGGTCGATATCCGCCGCTTCGGGCGGCATCACCGCGATCTCTCCTTCATCCGCGCGCGGACGCTCGAGGCCTATGCCCGCCACTACACCATGGCCTGGCCCTTCGAGGAGGCGGAGGCGGGCAGGCCGCTGCGCCGCTCGCCGCTCTATGACCGGCTGAAGGCGGAAGGCGCCGTGTTCGGCGAGAAGCTCGGCTTCGAGCGCGCCAACTGGTTCGCCGACGCCGATGCGGGCGAGGAACCGCATGACCGCTATTCCTACGGGCGGGGCAACTGGTTCGCCGCCGTCGGCCGCGAGCACAAGGCGGCGCGGGAAGCGGCGGTGCTGTTCGACCAGAGTTCCTTCGCCAAGTTCGAGTTCAGTGGGCGTGATGCCGAGGCGGCGCTCTCCTTCATTGCCGCCAACGATGTCGCCCGGCCGGTCGGCCATCTCGTCTATACGCAGATGCTGAACGATGCCGGCGGCATCGAATGCGACCTCACGGTCTCTCGCCTCGCCGAGGACCGCTATTTCATCGTCACCGGCACCGGATTCGCGACGCATGATCTCGACTGGATCGCGCGGTCGATTCCTGAGGGGCTCGATGCGCGGATCACCGACGTCACCTCGGCTTACGCGACACTGGTGCTGATGGGGCCCGAGGCACGGCGGATCCTTTCGTCGATCAGCCGCGACGATCTCTCGCCGGCCGGCTTTCCGTTCGGCCGAGCCCGCTTCATCCAGGCGGGCGGCTGCCCGGTTCTGGCGCTCCGCGTCACCTATGTCGGCGAGCTCGGCTGGGAATTGCATGTGCCGACCGAATTCGCGCTGACGCTGTTCGAGGCACTGATGGCGGCGGGACGGCCGCTCGGCCTCCGCCTCGCCGGATACCGCGCCATCGAGTCTCTGCGCCTCGAAAAGGGCTATCGCGCTTGGGGCGCCGAGATCGGCCCTGACCATTCGCCACTCGTCGCCGGGCTCGGCGCCTTCGCGAAGCTCAAGAAGGACATCCCCTTCCGTGGCCGCGCCGCGCTCGAGGCGCAGGCGGCGGCGCCAATGCCGCGGCTTCTCGCGGGCTTCACCACCCTCGACCCGGAGATCGTGCTGCTCGGGCGCGAGACGATCTATCGCGACGGCGAGCGGGTCGGCTGGCTGGCCTCCGGCGGCTTCGGCTACACGGTCGGCAAGCCGATCGGCTATGGCTATGTCCGCCGCGCCTCAGGCGTCGACCGCGATTTCGTCCTTTCCGGCCGCTACGAGCTGGAAGTGGCCGGCGAACGCGTCGCGGCCGAGGTCCATCTCGACCCGCTCCATGACCCGCAAGGCACCAAAATCCGCGCCTGAGATTGCGCCGATCGCTTGACAGCTTTGGCGACCGGGTGTTGGACAGGCTGAAACGCCTGCAATAACATAGAGTTATTCTAATGTATCCGCTCTCGCGCCGTGCGCTTCTCAAAGGGGCCGCCCTTGGCGGCGCCGCGCTGGCCGCCACCCCGGCTCTCCTCGCCGCCGCCTCGCGGCCGGCCCGGGCCGCCGATGGCCCGCTGGCACTCTATAACGGCCAGCACCGCCCGCCGGTCGAGGCGCTGATCGCCGCCTTCACCGCGGCGACCGGCATCGAGGTCGCCGTCCGCCATGGCAGCAGCGCCCAACTCGCGAGCCAGCTGATGGAGGAAGGCGCGCATTCGCCGGCCGACCTCTTCTGGTCGGAAGAAAGCCCGTCGCTGTTCGCACTCGCCGAGAAGGGCCTGCTCGCCCCCCTCGCCGCGGAGACGCTCGCATCCGTTCCGGCGGAATATTCGGCCAAGGACGGCACCTGGATCGGCGCCACCGCGCGCTGCCGCGTCGTCGTCTACAACAAGGCGGATGTCGACCCGGCGACGCTGCCGGCCTCGGTGCTCGATTTCGCCAGCGAGGCCTATGCCGACAAGGTCGCCTTCGCGCCCGCTAGCGGCGCCTTCCAGCAGCAGATCATGGCGGTCATGATCCTCAAGGGCCGCGAAACGGCGCTCGCCTGGCTGAAGGGGCTCCGGCAGTATGGCCGCGTCTACAATTCCGACAGCGCGGCCGTCGAGGCGGTGGAAAGCGGCGACATCCCGATCGCGCTCTCCAACAATTACTACTGGCAGGCGCTGGCCCGCGAGATCGGCGAGGCGGATGTCCAGTCGGCGATCCATAATATCGGCCATGGCGATCCGGGCACGCTCATCACCGTCTCGGGCGGCGGCGTCCTCAAATCGGCGAAGAATGCCGAGGCGGCGCAGCGCTTCGTCGGTTTCATGGTGAGCGAGGAGGGACAGAAGGCGATCGTCGCGGCCATCGCCGAATATCCACTCCGCCCGGGCGTCACCTCGCCCTTCCCGCTGACGCCCTTCGGCGAACTCGACCCAGCACCCGTGACGCCGAACCAGCTCGGCGATGCCGAGGCGGCGCTCGCCCTTCTGCGCGAGGCGGAACTGGCTTGAGCGACACGTTCGGGGAACTGGCCGAGATCGCGGCTGCGCCGCGGCCCCGCCGGGTCCGCCGGACCCGCGCACTGCCGCGCGCCATCGTCGCGGCGGCGCTCATCCCGATCGCGCTCATCGCGCTGCCGATCGTCTATGTGCTGATCCGCTCGGCCGATGCCGGCTGGTCGGGCATCGTCGCGGAACTCTTCCGCGAGCGCACGCTGATGCTGTTCTGGAACACGAGCGTGCTGACCTTTTCGGTCACCGGGCTGGCGCTCGCCATCGGCGGCGCCGCGGCCTGGCTCACCGAGCGCTCCGACCTGCCGGGCCGCGGGCTCTGGCGCGTGCTGTTCTGCCTGCCGCTCGCCATGCCGGCCTTCGTCGCCTCCTTCGCCTGGAAATCGATCGGCCCGTCCTTCCAGGGCCTCGGCGGCGCGATCCTCATCCTCTCCATGGAGAGCTTCCCGCTCGTCTTCCTGCCGCTCGCCGCCGCGCTCCGCAGCATGGATCCGGCGCCGGAGGAAGTGTCGCGCTCGCTCGGCCGGGGGCCGCGGGCCACCTTCATGAAGGTCGTGCTGCCGCGCGCGCTGCCGGCGGCCGGCGGCGGAGCGCTGCTCGTCGCGGCGCATATGCTCTCGGAATTCGGCGCGCTGTCGCTCCTGCGCGTGCAGACGCTGACGACTGCGATCTTCCAGCAATATGAGTTGCAATTCGACAATGCGAGCGCGGCCGTGCTCTCGGCCATGCTGATGCTCTTCTGCCTGCCGGTCGCGTTCGGCGAGATCTATCTCCGCGGCGCCGAACGGCGCGACAAGGTCGGCCGCAGCGCGGTGCGCAGCCGGCGCGAGCAGAGACTGGGGCCGTGGCTCTGGCCGGCGCTCGCCTTCTCTGCCCTGGTCTGCGTGCTCGCGCTCGGCGTGCCGTTCGGCCGGCTCGGCTACTGGCTGATGCGCGGCGTCTCGGCCGGGCGCGGCATCGAGGCGATCGGGCCGGCGCTCTGGGGCTCGCTCAGCCTTGCGCTGCCCGGCACGATCGTCACCACCATCGTCGCGCTGCCGCTGGTTCTGCTCGCGCTGCGCGGCGGCGGGCGGATCGCGCGGGTCGCCGAGCGGCTGCCCTATGTCGTGCATGGCCTGCCCGGCCTCGTGGTGGCGCTGGCGCTCGTCTATGCCTCGATCCGCCTGCTGCCGGCCGTCTACCAGACGCGGGCCGTGCTCTTCGCGGCCTATGCCATCCTGTTCATGCCGCTCGCCCAATCCGCCTTGCGCGCATCGGCCGAGCTGGTCTCGCCCGAGATGGAGGATGTCGCGCGCACGCTCGGGCGCGGCGCGCTCCGCGCCTTCGTCTCGGTGACGCTGCCGGCGCTGGCCCCCGGCCTCGGCGCGGCATTGGCGCTCGTCGCGCTCGAACTGATGCGCGAACTCACCGCGACGCTCATCCTCGCGCCAACCGGCGTCGCGACGCTCGCCACCGAAGTCTGGTCGCTGACCAGCGACGGCGCCTATGCCGCGGCGGCGCCCTTCGCGGCGGCGCTGGTGCTGATCTCGGGCCTCCCCGTCTATGTCTTCACGCTGCGCACGCTCGATCCCGGCGGGCGCGGCCGCAAAGGACGTCCGCGCAAGAGAAGGCCGCGAACTGGCTAAGTCTCGCCTCATTTTTCGCGCAGGACTGACACTGCGGGGCCGCCTACAGAGACCCGCACGCCTTTGGGAGGCGTGCCGCTTCCAAAAAGAAGCGCGCATTTTAAGTGATTTTTAGCCATGATCGACCGCGTGCGTCCGATCACGGCGTGTCGCGGAGTTGCCGGCGGAGGACCGGTAGGGCGGGGCTCGGCACCAGGTCTGAGGGGTAGCATGACACCACCTGCGAAATCAGCGGCGCTGCGCTCCGCTTCGAGCGGCGATCACGACACGTCCGAGGCTGCGGAGCAGGCGCGAAGCCGCATCCTGCCGCCGCGGCCCGTGAACCGGCCCCCGGCACGCGCCGAGGCCCGCGCCGACGACCGCCTCGTCTCCTTCCCGAGCTTCGAGGCGAGCCGCGCATTGCAGAAGCCCGCTCCCGCACCTGCCGCGACCGAGACCTTGCCCGATCTCGGCGCCGAGCTCGAAGCGGCGCTGATGAACGACCTCGAATCCATGGTCGCGTTGTTCGACCAGGCCGCGCGCGACGGAAATGCGGCCGATCCCAAGGCTGCGCCCTCGGCCGATCCGGACCAGGAGGCGCTGGAACGCCTCCTCACCAGCATCCGCCAGGGCGACGGCGCGCCGCGCGGGGCCGCGCTGCCCGCGAGCGTGGCGCCGGTCGTCGCGATCCCGGAGGCGGAGCCCGCAGCCGAGATCCCCGCGGAGATCGTAACCCCGCCGCCGCGCCGGCCGGCCTCGCCGCGGCCCGAGGGGCGCGAAAACCGCCTGGCACCGCCCTCGCCACGCCAGCGCAAGCCGAGGCCCGATCCGGCCAATGACGTCGGTTCCGGCGCAAAGGTCGTGGCCCGGCCCACGGCGCAGCGTCCGCCGCGCGCCCAACCGATCCCCGCTCTGACGGAGCCGTCCGAGCGCCGCTCCTATCTGAAGCCGGCCATCGCCGTCTCGGCGCTGATCCTTGTCGCCGCCATCGGCGCCGGCATGACCATCCGGGCGCTCACCGCCACCAGCGATCCGGCCCCGGCCGAGACCGCCACGGCGGCGCCTGCGATGGCTGCGCCCGCCGAGACTTCGAGCGCCGAGACTTCGAGCGCCGAGACTTCGGCCGCCGCGGCACCCGCCGCTCCCAAGGCCAGCGAGGCCCCGCTGACCGCTTCGCCCGAGCCGGCTGCGACCGAAACCGGATCGTCGCCGGTCCGCATGGCAGCGGACAATTCTTTGGATGCGCCTTCAGCGGCGCCCGCGACCGCGATGGCGCCCGCCACTCCGGCCGACGCATCGCCTGCCCCGGTCCGGATGGCGGAACCCGCCGCGCCGGCCGAGACGGCTTCATCCTCCGCGCCGATCCCGATGACCGCCCCGGCGCCCGCGCCCGTCGCGGAGCCCGAGGTCGCCAGCGCCGAGCCGCTGCCGGCCGTATCCGAGCCCGGCACGGCCACGCCGGATCTTTCGGCTGCAGAGGCTCCGCCGGTCGCAGAGGCTCCGGCCGCGCCGAAGGTGGTCGCCTCGATTCCCGCCGGCTCCAGCAGCGGCGGCCTGCAGCCGGGCGCGGCGACGATCGCCAGCGGCGTCAATCTGAGGAGCAATCCGGACAATGGCGCGCCGGTGATCGGCGTTCTCAAGACCGGAACGAGCGTCGAGATCGTCGGCTGCAAGATCTGGTGCGAGGTCGTCGCCGGCGACAAGCGCGGCTTCGTCTTCCAGAAGTTCCTCAGCCAGTCGTAAGGCGAAAGCCCGCCCTCAGCCCTCGAGGCTGATGGCGGCGCCGGCCGTTCCGCTCGCGAGGAAGGTCTGCAGCTGGCCGACGATCTGCCGGGCGTGACGCCCGGCGATTGCTTCCGCCGCCGCGGCGTCGCGCGCCGCGATGGCGTCGATCATCTCGTCATGCTCGGCGACATAGGGGTCGGGCAGGTGGTCGTCGAAGGACGAATAATAGACGCGCAGGATGCGGCGGCCTTCGTCGAGCAGGCGCGTGAAGAGGTCGGTGTAGTAGCGGTTGCGCCCCGCCTCGGCGATGGCGACATGGAAATCGCGATTGGTCGCGATCATGGCCGCGGCATCGGCGGCGCGCACGGCCTCGGAGAAGAGGGCCTGTCCCTCGCGTAGCCGCGCGAGATCGGCCTCGGTCCGCTTCAGCGCGGCGAGGCGCGTCGTGACGCGATACATGAGCGTCAGCGCATCGAAATAGACCGGCAGATTGGCGAAATCGATCGGCGCAACGATGGTGTTGCGGTTGGGCAGCGTCGTCGCAAGGCCCTCGGCGACGAGGCGGACGAGCGCCTCGCGCACCGGCGTGCGCGACATCAGGAAGCGCTCGGAGAGCCGCGTCTCGTCGAGACCGGCGCCCGGCTGCAGGCGCAGTTCCAGGATGTCGCTCTTCAGCGCGTCATAGATGAGCTGCACGCCGAAGCCGCGCCCGCCTTCCGGCTTCGCCGTCTCGCCCGCTGGATTTCCGGCCATGCCGCGTCCGTCCACCATCCTGTCGACCGGCTCCGCGCTTACACTGCCCCCCGTGGCGGCGCAAGGCGAGCAAGACGCGTGCACGCCTTCCGATTTTGTTAAGACGGCGCCTGAACGATGAGGCATTGCCCGATTCGCGCCGCCGGAGTCCCCATGCTGATCGAACGCCGCCTCGAAGAGCTCGGCATCACGCTGCCCAAGGTGCCGACCCCGGTCGGGTCCTATCTTCCGGCCGTGCAGATGGGCGATCTCCTGTTCCTCTGCGGCCAGGGTCCTCTTCTCCCCTCGGGCGTGAATGCCAAGGGCAAGCTCGGCGGCGGCGTCTCGGTCGAGGAAGGCTACAAGCTGGCGCGCCTGACCGGGCTCTACCTGATCTCGGCCATGAAGGACGCGCTCGGCGATCTCGACCGCGTCGCGCGCATCGGCAAGGTGCTCGGCATGGTCAATTGCGTGCCGGAATTCGAGGACACGCCCGGCGTCATCAATGGCTGCTCGGATCTCTTCGTCGAGGTCTTCGGCGACAAGGGCCGCCACGCCCGCTCCTCGGTCGGCATGTCGACGCTGCCGGGCAATATGAGCGTCGAGATCGAGGCTGTCGTGCAGGTCGTGGCAGACTAGCGAGGTCGCGGAAGAGAAGACAAGTCCCTCACCCTGGCCCTCTCCCAGAGGGAGAGGGGATGGCTGGCATCGATGACGGACGCCGTCTTTCCGGCTCCTCAGCCCGCACGACCTGCCCCTCTCCCCATGGGAGAGGGCTGGGGTGAGGGCCTTCGGCGGCTCGCGCCGCTCCGCTCACGCCGCGCGTTCTGCCGTTCCGAAGGTGACGCCCTTTTCCTTGAGCCAGCGGCGATAGGCGACGGAGGACATGTCGGCGCGGGTCGGGATTTCGGCGCGCGGCTCCAGGGGGAGGAGGCGCGGGCGCTGGTTTTCCAGGATGATCCGGTCCTGCAGGAAGATGAGCTGCTGGAAATGGATCATGCTGGTCAGCGTGCTCTCGTCGTCGACGATGAACATCACCGGATGCGCGCGGCAGCGGTCATGGTCGAGCGGCTGCACGAAGAGGCAGATGACATCCCAGCGATTGGTCGCGGCGGGGCAGGTCTTGTAGAGCAGCGTCTGGAAGGGCGCGGCGACGCGATACATGTATTGCGTCATGATGCCGCCCGAGGCCGAGAGCGCCGCCTGGGGCTGGAAGAACTCGCAATTGGTCGCCCAGACCTCGTCCACGTCGCGGCGAATCTCCGTCGTGTAGTGCCGCACCTCGGTATGCGGTTCGGCGCCGAGGATATCGGTGTGCACGAAGGGGAAATGCGCCATGTCGAGGAAGTTCTCGACGATGCGGAGGCCCGAGGCGCGCACCTGAACGGCGCCGCAGACGACATGGCGGCGATCGGGCTCGTCGGCCTCGGGGATCTCGAAGAGGCCGCGCGGCGGCTCGCCGAGCGTCGTCCAGCAATAGCCCCAGCGCTCATGCGTCGGCAGCGGCGCGCCGAGGCTGCCATCCGCGAAGCGCTCGCGCACCACGACGTTCTCGCTTTCGTCGCGCGCGACGACGAGATCACGCCCGAGCAGCCGGTTCGGCCGGGGCGCGGCCGGGATGTCCTGCAGCGCGTCGATCACATACCAGTGGTCGAGCGAGGCTTTCTCGGCCGGTCGCGCCATGCTGCGTCCCTCGTGTTGATGTCGCATTGCCCAGCCGCTAGACATGCCGCAATGTTGGGCGGAAGCGCAAGGGCATCGGCCGCGGGCGCGACGGGACGGGCATGAGAGAGCGGATCGAGCTGGTGTTTCTCGGCGTCTTCGAGCCGGCGAGCTTCGCGGAATTCATGCGCCATCGCGCGGGGCGGCTGTCCGTCGCTGCCGAGACGCGCCGGCTGGATGCGGGCCGGGTCGAGGTGACGGTGGAAGGCGAAAGCGCCCTCGTCGACATGTTCGAGGTCGCCTGCAGCCTCGGCCCGCTTGACTGCCTGGTCACCGATGTTTCTCGCCGCGCCGCGTGACCACGAAATGCCGAGGAGATGCCCTTGACCGATCCCGCAGTTCCCGCCTGGCATGCCGTCGCGCTCGCCGCCGATATCGAGCCGGGGACGTCGGCCGGCGCGCGGCTCCATGACCGGGAGCTCGTGGTCTGGCGCGACAGCGGCGGGGAAAGCCATGTCTGGGAGGACCGCTGCCCGCATCGCGGCATGCGCCTTTCGTTCGGCTTCGTGCGCGGCAACCACATCGCCTGCCTCTATCATGGCTGGGCCTATGACACGGCAGGCCAGTGCCGCGCCATTCCTGCCCATCCCGACCTCGCGGTGCCGGAGACGATCCGCGTGCCGACCTATGCCTCGGCCGAGGCGTCCGGGCTGATCTTCGTCTGGTCCGAAATGGGCGCGACGCCGCCGTCGCCGCCGGCCGCGCGGCCGCTCACCGCGCTGCGCAGCCTTTTCGTCGAGGCGGCGCCGGAGCGCGTGGCGGCGCTTCTCGCCGGCCGTTTCGCGCCGGGGCCTGATGGAAGCTTCGCCGGTCGCCTCGTCGGCGCCGATGTCGTGCTCTTCCTGCAACCTTTCACGGCTGATCAAACGGGGCTGCATGTGACGATCGACGGCGCCGGGGACGGCGCGCTCGTCTCGCGCGCCGCCGAGGCGCTCAGGCACGCCATCGAGGCGGCGGCGCCGTCGCGCTTCGCCTCGCTGGAGTTCGCGGCATGAGCCCGCCTCGCGCAAACCAAGCCCTCGAAGGACCCCGCCTCGTCCTGCACGACTACGAACTCGACGCCGACTGCTACAAGGTGCGGCTGCTGCTCGCCCTTATCTGCGCGCCCTATGAGCGGGTGGCGGTCGATGTCCATCCCGGCCATGAAGAGCGCTCGCCGGCCTATCTCGCGCTCAATCCGCGCGGCAGCCTGCCGATCCTCGAACAGGACGGGCTCGTCCTCGCCGAGGCGGAGGCGATCCTCCTCCATTGCGCCGGGCTGCTGCCGGGCGGCGGCGCGCTCGTGCCGGAGAGCGCTGCCGACCATGCCCGCATGCTCTCCTGGCTGTTCTTCGCCCGCGGCCCGCTGGCAGCGGCGGGGCTGGCGCGGCTTCATGCCATGCTGGAGGCGCCCGGGGACGGTCCGGCGCTGGAGCGGCAGGCGCTGGCCGCCTTCCGCGTCATGGAAGACCACATGACGGCGCAGCGCCTCGCCGGCTCGGACTGGTTCGTTGGCGCCGCGCCGAGCCTCGCGGATATCGCGCTCTTCCCGGCGATCGCGCTGTCTCGCGATTTCGGCGTCGATCACGACGCCTATCCGGCGCTCCGGCGCTGGATGCGGCGGCTGAGGGCGCTGCCGGGCTTCGTCACCATGCCGGGCATTCCCGACTATCACTGAGGGACCGCGCGGCGACGGCTTGTCAGACGAGCCGCCGGGCCGATAACCTCCGCCTCCCCGAGAATGAGTGGAGGATGAGCATGCGATCGCGGACATTCGGCCGGACCGGCCGCCAGGTGAGCGAAATCGGCTTCGGCGCCTGGGCGATCGGCGCCAGCTGGGGCCATGTCAGCGAGGACGACGCCATCGCCGCGCTGGAGACGGCGCTCGATGCCGGCGTCACCTTCATCGACACCGCCGACGTCTATGGCGACGGCCGCTCGGAGAAGCTGATCGCGCGCGTCCTGAAGGCGCGCGGTGGCCAGCGCCCCTATGTCGCGACCAAGGCCGGGCGCCGGCTCAACCCGCATGTCGCCGGCGGCTATACCGGCGAGGCGCTGGAAGGCTTCATCGACCGCAGCCGCGATTATCTCGAGATGGAGACGCTCGACCTCGTGCAGCTGCACTGCCCGCCGACCGACGTCTATTACCATCCGGAGGTGTTCGCGGCGCTGGACGCGATGAAGGCGGCCGGCAAGATCGCGGACTATGGCGTCAGCGTCGAGCGCGTCGAGGAAGCGCTGAAGGCGATGGAATATCCCGGCGTCGTCTCGATCCAGATCATCTTCAACATCTTCCGCCAGCGGCCGATCGAACGGCTGTTCCAGCGCGCGATCGAGACCGAGACGGCGATCATCGCCCGCGTGCCGCTCGCGAGCGGTCTCCTGACCGGCAAGATGTCGGCGGCGACGACCTTCGACGCCTCGGACCATCGCCAGTTCAACCGCCATGGCGAGGCCTTCGATGTCGGCGAGACCTTCTCGGGCGTTCCCTACGAGGTCGGGCTGGCGGCGGTGGAGAAGATCCGCCCGCTGGTCGGCGACACGACCATGGCGAAGTTCGCGCTGAAGTGGATCCTGATGTTCGAGGCGGTCACCGTCGCCATTCCCGGCGCCAAGAATGCCGAGCAGGCGCTGGCCAATGCCGACGCCGCGACGCTGCCGCCGATCGCCGACGAGACCATGGCCGCGCTCAAGGCCATCTATGACGAGGATATCCGCCCCCACGTCCATCAGCGCTGGTGAGCGGCGGCGGCTGGAGGGTCACTTCTCGAAGGGATAGATGACCTTCCAGTCGGTCTTCATGTCGACGACCAGCCAGCCGCACTTCGGCGCCTCGTCGAGCGCCTTGTCGAGGCGCCCGACGAGGGAATCGCGGTCATAGGCCCATTCGCGCACCGCGTCGGTGTGATGGACGATGAGGGCGAAGCGCGGGCCGCTGTCGAGCGTCGTCCATTGCAGCATCTCGAGATCGCCGTCGGAATTGCCGGCGGCGAAGACGGGCCGGCGGCCGATGAAGCGCTGGATGCCGAGCGGCTTGCCGGGGCCGTCGTCGATGAAATCGACCTCGGGCAGCTTCATGATGGACGGGCGGTCGCCGATCAGCTGCCATTTCGTCTTGCCGGACGAGCCGACGATCTGCTCGGGCGGGATGCCATAGGCGGCGGGTGCCCAGGGGCGCATGAAATCGATGCCGCCGCCGGAGACGATGAAGGTCTTGAAGCCGTTCGCGCGGAGATAGGCGAGCAGTTCCAGCATCGGCTGGTAGACGAGATCGGTATAGGGCCGGTCGAAGCGGGGATGGCGCGCGCTGGCGATCCAGGCGCGGACGATGGCCGAGAAGTCGTCGACCGACATGCCGGCATGGGTCATGGCCACGATCTCAAGCAGGCCCTTCTCGCCGACGGCCGCGAGCTTCGCCCGGTCGCCGGAGAGGACCGCCTTGACGGTCTCGTTCCCGGCGATCGCCGGATCGGCGGCGGCGATCACCTTCAGCCGGTCAACGGCGAAGGCGATCTGGAAATACATAGGCTGCTCCGACCAGAGCGTGCCGTCATTGTCGAAGGTCGCGATCCGCTCCTCGACCGGCACGAAATCCTGCGAGCCGGCCGTCGTGACCTTGTCGACGAAGGCGAGGATGGATGTCTTGGCGGCGCCGTCGTTCCAGGACGGCAGCGGATCGTCCGCGGCGAGCGCCGCCGTCGCAGCGACGAAGACGAGCGCAAGCGCCACGAGCGCCCTGATGCGGAGCTGCTGCCAGAATGCCTGCATGGTGTCCCCCCCTTGCTCGCGCGAGGCTAGCGCGAGGGGCGGGCGGGGTCCATCGGCCCCAGAAACGCAAAAGGCCCGCCGGGTGGCGGGCCTTTCGGGCGTTCGGACGGGGAGCCGGGGCGATCAGTTGATCGACTGGACTTCCTGAACCTCGGGCACGAAGTGGCGCAGCAGATTCTGGATGCCGTGCTTCAGCGTCGCCGTCGAGGACGGGCAGCCGGAGCAGGAGCCGCGCATGTTGAGATAGACGACGCCGTCGCGGAAGCCCTTGAAGGTGATGTCGCCGCCATCCTGCGCCACGGCCGGGCGCACGCGGGTCTCGATCAGTTCCTTGATGGTCTCGACGAGATCGGCATCCGCCTCGGCGAAGAACTCGCCGTCGTCGTCATCCGCGCCATGCAGCGGCCCGGCCTGCGCCATCACCGGCACGCCGGCGGTGAAATGCTCCATGATCGCGCCGAGCAGCGCGGGCTTCAGGTGCTGCCACTCGCCGTTCGACTTGGTGACGCTGATGAAGTCGTGGCCGAGAAAGACGCCGGAGACGCCACCGACCGAGAACAGACGCTCGGCGAGCGGCGAGCGGCCCGCCTCGGCGATGTCGCGGAATTCGGCCGTTCCTTCGGGAAGAACCGGGCGGCCGGGCAGGAACTTCAGGGTCGACGGATTGGGCGTCGCTTCGGTCTGGATGAACATGGGGGAGCCTCGCCGCTGTCTTTTGGAATTCTTCTAAGAGAGTTTTGGGCGATCGACCCCTCGCCTTCAAGGGGGATTCGCCGGTCGCCATGAGAAATCGTACTTCTGAAGTCAGGATTCAAGCGGCTGTTGCGCCGCAGCCGCGACTGCAAGGCTGTCATCGAAACGCAATCCGGCAGGCCTAACGGAGTCCCCGCTCACCACCACGGGGCCAATCCGATCATGAAACTGATGCTCGTCACCACCACGGCGCTCGTCGCGCTGTCGCTGCCGGCGCTCGCCGAGCCGATGAAGCTCGCCTCCGCCGTCGTCAAGCCCGCCGAGGACGTGCTCTCGCCCGGCCTCGCCGAGGTTCCGGTCGCCGAAGGCGCCATGAAGCTCGAGAACGCCTCGAAGCAGCTCGGCTATTACGGCTATGGCAATGACGGCCCGCTGGCCCCCAAGAAGGGTGCCGTCCAGGCCGAAGGCCACAATGTCGAGGCGACCAAGACCGAGCCCGACAAGAACACCTATCTCGCGCTCCAGGGCCAGAAGGGCGCCGCCAAGGGCGTCAAATATGGCACGCATTTCCTGTTCCAGGGTCATGAGAACGGCCCGAAGGACGCCGAAGGCGTGACCTATGGCGCCCTGACGCGCATCAATCTCGATGCCGACAAGGCGCATCGCGTGACGCTGATGGCCTCCACCGATGTCGACGGCAAGCCGCTGCCGCTCATCGACGGCTCGGCCTGGGACCCCTTCGCCAAGATGCTGCTCCTGACCTCGGAAGAGGGCGCGGATGGCGGCGTCTGGATGGCGACCGTCGACTTCCCGTCCAAGGTGACCGACATCTCGGCCTTCACCGGCCGCGCCGCCTATGAGGGCGTCGAGGTCGACAAGGACGGCAGCATCTGGCTGGTCGAGGACGAGGGCGGCAAGGGCGGCCCGAAGACCAAGAACGCCAAGCAGCCGAATTCCTTCGTCTACCGCTTCGTGCCGGCCGACAAGTCCGACCTGACGAAGGGCGGCAAGCTGCAGGCGCTGCAGGTGCTCGACGCCTATGCCAAGCCGATCGTCTTCCATGACGGCCAGCAGGACGCCGACATCCTCGCCCTCGAGCAGAAGCTGCTCTACGCCTATGGCAACGAGCTGCCGACCCGCTGGGTCACGCTGAAGGAGACCGCGGCCGGCGCCACCGAGACCTTCGACGCCAACAAGCTCGCCAAGGCGGCCAGTGCGACGCCGTTCAAGCGGCCCGAGAACGGCCAGTTCCGCCCCGGCACCGACTTCAAGGAATTCTACTTCACCGCCACCGGCGACACGAACGCGAAGACCGAAGCCGGCACGGAATATGGCGGCTTCGGCGGCGTGTTCCGGGTCACGCAGGACGCGCCCTCGGACGACAAGGGCTCGATCGGCATCGTCTTCCGCGGCGATGTCACGAAGACCGGCCTCGACAACCTCTCCTTCCTCGACGACAAGCAGCTGCTGGTGGTCGAAGACGCAGGCGACAAGCTGCACGGCCAGCGCAATGCGCTCGACTCGGGCTATATCGTCGACGTCACCGCCGACTATGCCAAGGCCTCGACCGCCGACCCGGTGCGCTTCCTGACCCAGGTGCGCGACGACATGGCGACCATCGATGCCGCGCTCGGCGCGAAAGCCTCCGAGAACGGCTTCCAGAACGACGGCGACAACGAGATCACCGGCATCCATGTCTCGAATGGCGATGCGAGCGTCGAGGGCCTGATCGGCACCGCCGTCCCGACCCCGTTCGAGAATGGCTGGCGCGTGTTCTACACCCGCCAGCACGGCCGCAACGTCACCTTCGAGATCGTGCAGGCTTCCGTCAAGAAGTAAGCGGCGCATTTCGCCGGCAAAATAACGAAGGGCGCCATCGCGGCGCCCTTTTTCATGGACGGCCCATGTCAGGCGATGGCGGCGATGTCCTCGTCGGCGAGCGAGCCGGGGACGATGGTGACCGGCACCGGGAAATGGCCGGCGAGGCGGCCGGCCATGGCCGAGACCAGCGGGCCCGGCCCTTCCTTGTCGGTCGCCGCGGCGAGCACGAGGATCGCGATATCCTCGTCCTCGCCGATGAGGCCGAGGATCTCGTCGGCAGGCTTGCCTTCGCGGATGACGAGTTCCGGCTCGACCGAGCCGTGGCGGCGGGCGATGTCGGCGAAGCGGGCGAGCACCGCCTCCGCCTCGTCCATCGCCTCGGCGCGCATGATGTTCTCGACGCCGATCCAGTGCTGGAAGCCGGTCGGCTCGATCACATAAAGCATGGTGAGGCCGCCGGAGGTGCGCTCGGCCCGGCGGGCGGCATAGACGACGGCGCGCGAGCATTCCGGCGTGTCGTCGATGACCGCCAGGAACTTGCGCCGGTGACCGGCCTCGGTGGAACGCCGCTTCAGCATGATGCGATGCTGCCACCCCGTGAGGGCGGCAGCAAGCGGGCGTCAGTTGCGGCGGATGAAGCCGACGACATCCTTGACGCCGTCGAGGATCGGCCGGGCGATCGCATCGGCGCGCAGGGCGCCATTCGCAAGGATCTGGTCGATATGGCCGGGATCGGCCATCAGGCGGCGCATCTCGGCGCCGATCGGCCCGAGCTTCTGGACGGCGAGATCGGCGAGCGCCGGCTTGAAGGCCGAGAACTGCTGCCCGCCGAACTGATCGAGCACCTGCTGCTTGGAGATTCCCGCCAGCGCGGCATAGATGCCGACGAGATTGTCCGCCTCCGGGCGGCCCTTGAGCCCCTCGGTCTCGGAGGGCAGCGCATCGGCGTCGGTCTTCGCCTTGCGGATCTTCTGCGCGATCGCGTCCGCATCGTCGGTCAGGTTGATGCGCGAATAGTCGGACGGGTCCGACTTCGACATCTTCTTGGTGCCGTCGCGCAGGCTCATGATGCGCGTCGCCGGGCCGGTGATCAGCGGCTCGGTCAGCGGGAAATAGGCGTCGCCATAGCCATGGGCGGCGATCGAGGCGGCATAGTCGTTGTTGAACTTCTGTGCGATGTCGCGGGTCAGCTCGAGATGCTGCTTCTGGTCCTCGCCGACCGGCACATGCGTCGCCTTGTAGGCGAGGATGTCGGCCGCCATCAGGCTCGGATAGGCGAGGAGGCCGAGCGAGGCGTTCTCCTTGTCCTTGCCGGCCTTGTCCTTGAACTGCGTCATGCGGTTCATCCAGCCGATGCGCGCGACGCAATTGAAGATCCAGGCGAGCTCGGCATGGGCCGAGACCTGGCTCTGGTTGAAGACGACGTGCTTGACCGGGTCGATGCCCGCCGCGACGAAGGCCGCCGTGACCTCGCGGATCTGGCGGGAGAGCTCCGTCGGATCCTGCCAGACCGTGATCGCATGCATGTCGACCACGCAATAGATGCAGTCATGGCTCTCCTGCAGCGCGACGAAATTCACGATCGCGCCGAGATAATTGCCGAGATGCAGATTGCCGGTCGGCTGGACGCCGGAAAAGACGCGCGGCTGGAATTCGGTCATTTCTCGCTCGATCCTGCTGATCTCGTGTCGCGGGGCGGCGCGTTATCGCGCGGGCGGGGCGG
>Ga0209933_1000739_pt1 | contig 48591 bp, 45 predicted proteins | sample ThiBiot_300_biof_FD_183944 | JGI IMG/M metagenome (GOLD analysis project Ga0209933, IMG submission 183944) | Wastewater bioreactor microbial communities from Cape Town, South Africa - Thiocy_cont_300_biof (SPAdes) | ecosystem: Engineered > Bioremediation > Thiocyanate > Unclassified | place...
TGGGCGTGTAGGTGTAGGTGCCGTCGGCGTTGAAGACCACCGTACCGTGGGCAGGATTAGTCAGCTTGGTAAAGCCGTTAGGGTTCAGATTGCCATCAGGGTCTGAATCATTTGTAGCCACCGAAGCGGTAACTGAGGTATTTTGAGCGGTGCTAGCGACATCATTAACCGGAGTAGGTGGGCTGGCTTTCAAACCGAAGTTCTGATCCGTTACCGATGTACTGCTCACTGTCACACTGGTAATAATGGTAGACGTCGTTGCTGAGTAACCAGCAGGCAAAGTAGGCGTTACGTCAGTCAGGGTCGTGTTGTCATCAACTACCAAACAATACGTACCTGTCTCAACGGCGGAGAAACTATAAGCCCCTGTGCTTGTATTAGCCGCTACGGCTGACACAGCCGTTGTGCCACAGGTATTGCCAGACTTAGGAACTAATTTTACATATACTGGTAATCCAACGCCGTTTTCGGTTCCCCCTTTGGTTCCATCGCTATTGGCATCATTGAAGACGAAGCCTGAAATAGGCTGCTTCGGCAGCGGAGCCGCAATGGTTATCGTCTTCGTATCGAAGAATTCGCGTCCACATATGTCGGTAATGACAACAGTGATCAGGCAATTAACACTACCTGATGTTACAGTGGGTGCTGTAAACTGTATGTTTTGCGAATTGGCGCCAGGGGAAAATGTACCTCCACAAGGCGAACTCCATGTAAACGTATAACTTGACGGAAGTGCACCCTGTGGTAATACAGCCGATAGGTTAAGCGACTGTCCTGATGTAATTGTGCTGGAGCCACTCATACCCGTTATAGTAGGGAGAACGGCTTTATCATTCGCGGCTAAAAAACTAAAGTTTAGAAAGGCCCGTTGAGCCGCCACACTCGCGGCATTATTACCTATGTCTATATTATGGGCTGCTTCATACATCACCAACCCCCGATTATTGTCGCCAAAGCCTCTACCGTAAGCAATTAATGCTGCCTGGCCCGGTGATTTACCCGCTGTCACATCGGTCTGCGTAGGATCGTATACCGAAACTCGGGTTGTGCTGGGTAGCCAGCCACCGCCTAGTAACGGTAAATAAATCTGCTCAGAACCATTTTGCTGGGCCGCATCCGTAACCCCCATAAACTGCATAATAGGATCAGTCGGATAGATCGTCGTATAAGGGGTGCTACCGTCCGCGTGGTTCTTGTAATTGATCAGACCCGTTTGCGTCAGAAAGTTCATTTTATAGACGGTATTGGGATTAGCTGGATCAACCCGTGAATCAGTACCACTCAGGCCTTCCATAACCGATACCGCATGACAGCCAGCCCAGATAGCCCCCTTATAGGTTTTATTCCAATAATACAGATTGCTGTGAGTAGCCCAGGTTGGGTCAGCATGAGGCATGACAAATATGTCGTCACAGGCTCCCAGATCAATAGGATCCTTCCAGCCCTTTTTATCTGTGCCTCCATAAGCTGTTCCTGGGATTCCGGCATTATCCAGAAAGCCCTGAGCGATTGCTCCATTCTGTAAATCAAGTGTCCACCGTGGCGCTACCCGAAAGGTAGAGTAGATTTCAGCGGTAAAATCAGAGGTAGTTGTTACACCCTGAACACCCTTAGCGATCCACGTGTTAATCGTTGCATTGACAGCTGATGTTCGATAAGGTGCCGTAATAATTAACGTTCCTCCTTTGTAGTCGACACCGTTATAGGTGAAGTCAGCTGCATCTTTTGATTTGGTACTGTTGATGGCCCAGAGTACAGTAGCGTTCCGGTTTTTGAGTAAATCGTAGAGCAACCCATAAGGCTTCAGGCCACTGTTATAGGTCTGGCTTGAAACGCCCATATTCACAATAAAGGAACCTGCCGGAATGACCTGCGATCCCTGCGCATAGCCCTCGACCACTATTCCCTGAACAACAAGTGCCAGTAGAATAGTCCGTATCCAGTTACTAAGTATATATGATTTCATAAGTGAATTGTGTTGTATTTAAATGGGTTTACATAAACCAAACTTTCTATTTATCCGCTAATCGGTTTCTCTTCAGCAGGCTTATTTGCGTTTCTCCTTTGTGTATTTGTGATAATTGGCCAGAGTTAACATATGGCAATACTGACTTGCATTCAGGGGGTTCATATGCATTGTTTCGTTAAATGTTATAGCTGTTTGTTCAAAAATTAATCTGCTTTATAGGAAGCAGGATGCATAATAACCGGAGCAACAATTATACTTTATCGTATGTATGGTTAACTATATGGTGAAGAAAGAACTGATTATGTACATAACCGGAAGGGTGTTTTTTCCCAATATCGTTTGGTGTGAAAATTGAGAGGAAGGTTGTTCACATTTGGTTACTTTGCCAAACGGAATACAACGATGGTTTTTCTCTTAGCTAAATGGTAGATAGATAGCCAAGTTGCGACAATGCTAATACATGGATACCCATGCACACCGCAACCAGCTACTTATGAGGTAGTAGAGAAAAAGCAGGATTAAAAGTTGTTGATCAGGTCAGTTCGATTTGCGTGGCTGTATTTATCCAACATTCAATGTATGTACCAAGCGAAAGTTCTTCTTTTTATAAAGAATATTATACTTAGTGACCCTTATCTGTTCACCCTGAGTACAACCTATTTGCTTGTTTTATTTGTAGTGAGCCTTTTATTGCTCGTTGTTTTAATGTTGGCCTTTCAGCTTAGGCAAAAGCAAGAAGAACTCACCCAGGCTAATATCAATCTTATCAATACGCTTCAGGAAATGAAGCAACTTAGCAGTGCACACAGCTATTTCATACGAATAATTGCTCACGATATGCGTAGGCCACTTATCTCTTTTCGGGGCTTGGCCGACATACTCAATAATCTGTTAAAAGCAGGTGATTTTCTGAAAATAAAAGCAATTTCTCAAGACATAGATTCGACTAGTTTAGCGTTGGAAACGATGCTTGACAACCTCATCCTTTGGGCAATAAGCCAGCACGAGCCAATTCCCTACCAACCTGAAAATCTGGAGGTTGCTGACATTATGCATAAAGTTGTGAATATATTCGAATTGCTTACGAAGTATGATAAAATAACGATAACCTTGCAATGTCCATCTGATCTGACCCTTTTTGCCGATCCGAACGCCCTGAAGCTTATACTGCGGAACCTCATCGATAATGCGATCAAGAACTGTTCAGAACAGGGGGACATCCTTATTGCATGCGAAGAAAAAATAGACAGTAACATGGTACAAATTATGGTCACTGACAACGGGGTAGGAATCAAAAAATCACAGTTAGAAATCATACAAGACGTGCTGGCAGGCCGTCGCATTACGTATCCTGAACAAGTGGGGATGGGGATGGGCTTAATGCTTGTTCGTGATTTTACTATTCGAAATCAAGGTTCTGTATTTATCGAGAGTAAATTGGAGCAGGGAACTCAAGTCTTTCTGTTGTTACCCCGTGCAAACTTTTGATCAATACCTATATTCCCTGTTTCCCCCCTTTTTTATACCGGAAATCACCGAAGTTGATTAAATATATGTTTAGCAGAGATAAGGCGAAAAGTTAATTCATATATCTTTATATAATATTTAATTGATGTAGTGTAGTGTATGTTAAAAATACTTATCCTTGAAGATAACGTTATAGAACAAGTTCGTTTAACGAGTCAACTTCAGGCGGTTGGTTACAATAGAAATGTTTGTGTAACTAATATCAATGATGCTCAAAAGGCCATCCGAAAAACTAAACCAGATTTGTTAATAGCTGATATTTTTTTACAACAAGGTACCAGTTTAAATTTCGTTTACGAGCAGACGATTCCTACCATTTTTATAACCATTGTAAAGGATATTCATGTGTATGAATCACTGAAGAGTAAAAACTTGTTTGCTTACATAGTAAAGCCTGTTGAAACCTGCACATTATTAGGGTCGATCAATTTATTATTGCAATCCTCTACTTCTTCTAAAAGTACAGAGTCAATAGTATCTCCAACTACTAAAGATACGTACTTCGTTGTCAGACAAGGCAAAGGCCAATACCGCATTGACCATTCGGATATTGTTTTCTTACAATCGGAAGGAAATTATACGCACCTTGTTACGACCGGAAGGAAATTTATTGTCAAGAAATCAATGCGGCAATTGTTGGCAGAAATTAAGAGCGATTTAATTCGAACACACAAGCAATATAGTATTAACGTCAATTATATAACCAGGGTTGAGCAAACTCGCCTATTGGTTAATGATCAGGAGATTCCCATCAGTAAACGATTTCGGCCTTCATTCATGAAAGCATTCTTACAGAGAAATCAAAAATTAGGATTATTGTCCTCCAATAAAGCAATCGGTTGATGTCGATCAAGCCTGGACAAAATTATACTATAGATTTTGGCCTTACCTGTTGCCTGAAACACCAGTCTCACAATCATCGCTCAAATGCCCCTTGATAATCAAAATCGATCTGGACGGAAAGCGCTAATATCCAGGCTGGTAGTCTGATTATCGATAATTTCGCTAACTAATTTACCTGTCGCTGGTGCCAGACTGAGCCCTATCATGCCATGGCCCGTCGCCAATATAACGTTGTCGAAACGTGTAAACTTTCCAATGTAGGGCAGTCCATCTGGTGAACAGGGACGTAGCCCACGCCATACCGTTTCGACCGTTGGCATATTGACCTTAATATCGGGGTAGTAATTAGCAATGGATTGCACAATCCCGCGTACCCGATTCATGTTTATGGTCCTATCTGTATCAGCCACTTCTAGTGTTCCGGCCAGCCGCAAATCATGTCCCATTGGGGTCGCTGTAGCGCGGGCTTCAAGCAGGATGGCCGGTACGCGCAGGTTGTTGTCTATGTTTCGAAGCATGAAACTATACCCTTTTCCTCCTTGAATGCAGAGGTCTGACCCAAGCATTCGGGTAATAGTAGGTGACCAGGCACCAGCTGCCACAACTACAGTATCGACTTGGTAGGTTCCATGTTGAGTTTGTATTGCGCTAATCAGTGAACCGGTTTTGTTAAAACCTGTGACAGAATGGTTTTCCAAAATTTGTACTCGATTTTTCTGCAGATAAGTCACCAATGATCGCATTAGCTGGCCAGGATTGAGGTGAGCATCGCCAGGATACCATACACCACCTCTCACATCAACTCGCACATTGGGTTCCATATCCTGCACCTGATGACCGCTAAGGATCTTCGCCTGAATACCTGCCCAGTTCGCTACCTCAGCTTCTTCAGCCATTTCGTACTCCGCCGAAACGGTTTTGTAGAGCATTAATAGGCCCCGTTCTTGCCATTCGAATGTCAAATCACCGTTGGTAGCTAAGTCTTGATAAAGCATTTTGCTTAACAGGCTTAGGTTGCGTAATACCGGAACCGAACGTTCCACATGTTCAGGTGTTGCATGTCGATAAAATAACCAGCCCCATCGCAGCAACTCTTTATTGAATTGGGGTTTAATGTAGAAAGGACTAGTCGATTTCATCATCCAGCGCATTCCTTTAGCAATTATACCGGGCTGCGTCAACGGAATAATATGGCTAGGAACAATCATTCCCGCATTTCCAAATGAACATCCATCTGCAATATTGTCCTGATCAAACAGAGTAACTTGATGGCCTGCCTTCTGTAAATAATAGGCTGAGCAGAGCCCAATAATGCCTCCGCCCACAACACCAATGTGCGCCATATATGAAATGATTGAATGGTAGATTTATTGAATAGAGTATAAAGGCCCGCCGTTGCAGTTGACGCTTATGAATTACGCACTCGCATCGATAAATGGTCGGTTAGCTAAAGCTGTTTGAATAGTCTCAAATATCAGCTCCCGTTCGGCTCCAGTGAGTGACAAACGAGGTGCTCGTACATATTCGGAACCAATGCCAGTAACGGTAACAGCCAATTTGATGTATTGAACCAGCTTAGGGTGAATATCTAACTCCAGTAGTGGCATAAACCATCGGTAAATCTCTAGTGCTTCAGTAATCTGTCCTGTTCTGATTAGTTCATAAATGGCGATGGTCTCCTTTAGAAAGGCATCGACCCATCCAGCCACCCAGCCATCACAACCAAGCAGCAAGGCTTCCAAAGCCAACGCATCTACGCCACCCATCAATTTGAACCGATCACCAAATGCATTTCGCATCCGGGTTATACTGGTCATATCACGAGTGGATTCTTTCACGGCTTGAATATTTGGTTGTTGAGTCAGCTCCTCGAACATGCTTAAGGTTGTCATGATTTAATAATCAAAGGGATTATTATAAATCATGATCGGTAGCGCGCTTTCCTGCGCCACAGCCCTAAAGTATGTAACGGTCTCCCGTGCATCGGCAAAGTAGCGCATAGGAGGTATAAGCATTAGGCCACGAGCACCAGCCGATTCGGCTTCTTGAGCACAGGCAATAGACTGTCTGGTGGCTTGTTCAGCTATGTTAACTATCACCGGAACTTTTCCACCGGAAACCGATAGCGTAGCTCGCAGCAGTTGCATTTTCTCTTGATTAAGTAGCGTGCTAGCTTCTCCTAGAGATCCTCCGATGATAAAGCCATGTACCCCATTTTCAAGTTGGGCTTCTACGTTTTTTTTGAACAGGGATAAATCAAGCTGATCATCAATAGTAAATGGCGTAAGAAGCGCTGGATAAACGCCCGTCCAGGCAACAGAAACGTTCATGCGATTAGGGCATATAGAGTATGTACGAATTACCCAGTAAAATTACTCATACCTATCTAAGTGAAATTGCCTGTAATTGACCTATACTAATATTATTTTCACTATTTTTAAATACAAAATGTACTTTATTTGATAAATATCTACCAATGAAACCCTTGTTATTTAGAGTGCCGTCAATTGAAGACCGTAGCTTTCAAATAGAACATGACAACTCTACTCACTTTTTACAGGCGTTTGCATTTTCATTCCGAAATTCAATTGACGCTTATTCAAGAAGGGGAAGGCACATTGATTGTTGGTGACAAAATAGATCGGTTCGGCTGCAATGATTTACTGATGTTAGGGCCCAACCTTCCACATGTACTATGTAGTGATCCCGACTATCTAGCCCCCGAATCTACCCGGCGTTCGGTTGCGACTTCCGTATTTTTTCGGGCCGAACACCTGGAATCAACCGTATTCTGTTTACCCGAAACTCGGCATTTGCTGCAACTACTGCAGGAGTCACAGCATGGGGTACGATTCCGGTGTCAGGATGGGCATTCGCTACTTAGAAAATTTAAGTCTTTACCAACACAGCCCCTCCGCAACAGTTTTTGTCTTTATTGAGTATACTTGACTATTTATGCACCCAAACAAATCGGGAGGTGCTGTCTGCGACCTCCTTTTCATATCCGCAACGCCCCGAAGATCAACAGCGGCTCGAACGCGTATTTTCTTATATTCTCGAAAATTATTACTTGCCGATTACCCTGAAAAATGTAGCCTACAGGGCTAATTTGACCCCAGGTGCATTTTGTCGGTTTTTCGTCAACATACCCGAAAAACATTTTCAACACTACTAAATGAGGTTCGAATTGAGCAGGCCTGTCGATATCTGCGCGCATCGAAACAATCTATTAACCAGATTGCAATTTCTTGTGGTTATACCAACTTATCTAATTTTAATAGACGCTTCAAGGAGATTATTGGCATGTCTCCTGGCGAATACATTCGTAGCCATAACAACCTATCTGACTGATCATTGCTGAAGAAGAAAAAAAAGCTTCTATAGCATGACACTAATTAAGAGTCGTCTTCAGTTTTGCTTAAAGCAAAAAAGTCGTTTTTCAATACGAAAACGACTTTTTTAAATACTGATTTACTCATAATATGTCTAGTCAAATAAGAGCAAAAACTATACTTCGTTTTAGGTCAACAGTTAAATTAGGGGACAAGCGGTAAAAGAATGGTGTTAATGAGTGGTCTTGTAGTGTTGGATTAATGTGAGGTATGTAATAGTTTTAACCATATACAGCTTTTACGTCGTCAAATAAAATGTACAAAAGGGCCGGGCCAACGTTTCGTTAAAAAGAGAATAAGCGATTCAGTAAGGCCTTCTTCAAACGGATGGTCGCCCGCTGCCAGCAGATAAACCGGAACACCTCAATGGACTTGGGAGGAAGGCACTATAGCCACAGCTGCTTTCTCACCAGTGATTGACTAAAAAAACTTAACAATTTTTTTAATAAGCGGCTTGAGCTTATAGTTTATGCAGTGGACTTGCAACAGTCAATTAAGCTTTAGCACTGAAACTACCTATGTCTCAAAATACGCTCCCATCTGAGACGAAGAATCTTTCATATACGCTATTTAAATTGACAACACTCAAAAACCAATATCGTCTTTAGCCTTTTTTAATCGTCAGGCATGTTATTTCCTCTTTATAAATTGAATCAATGAATTTAGGGCGGGCTTTGTCTTCCAATAAGATCGTGAAAATGACAGTTAACGAGGTTATCAACGATTAAGCTTCGTACATCTAGGTCGGTTCGCAGTGTATCAACTAGGGACAGCCATTCTTGTTCATAGGTACAATTGATGAACTGATCGAACGGTTTTCTTAAGGAAAAACAAAGAGTTCGTCCGTTTAGCGACAGGTTCGCAAATACGAAATTGATGAGCTTACGCTTCTGCTCAACACTCGAAAGGGTGAATAACTCATGGGCTTGTGATGACAAGGATACCAGCGAAATCAACGAATTCTTGAAACTATCATCGCCCTCACGATTCGCAGCCATGTGATTCTCCACATCCATCTGCTGGCTCCGTAAACTGGACTTCTTGGTGTCAAAATCGTGGCGATCGATGGTGCCATCCAGCAGTAAATCCATTAGTGTATCCAGCCGATTTTGAAGCAGGGCATGTTGTCGTTGCAACTCACCCATCTGGCGACGCAAAAAGACCCGTTCAGCTTGATCAGTTTCACGGATATAGGCCAGTACTTTGACTAATGTATCGGCTGGAATCTGTATCCGTTTTAAGACCTGCTCAACTTGGGCTAAAATCTCTTCTTCACGAACCCACATCGTTTTAGTAGGATTGGCAGGATCACTACAGCGTAGATAGGTCCATTGAGCGGTCTCACCGCTGACATAGGTTTTCTTCTTGGTATCAGCGGTAACCATTCGGCCCGTTGTGGCACAGGTTAACACACCACGAAAAATATATTCTTTACCCGCCCACTGAAACGGCTTTTTATGCCAGCCTTGCAAAACCGCCTGACATTGATCGAACAGGCTTTTGGAAATCAGTGGTGGATACCGATGGTCATGCAGTTGGCCTTTGACGCTCATCCGGCCATAGTAGAACGGATTGGTGATGAGCTGGTGGAGTTGGGATTTGGTGAGATAACCCTGTTTGCCAAAGCGTGTCTTGAGCCCCCAACTCATCGTTTGCTGGCGTAGCTCGGCTAACGTGCTAGTGCCAACGGCATAAGTTTCAAATATTCGACGAACGAGTAACGCCCGATCAGGGTCAACAATCACATCCCCTCGTCGGCGGCTATCCTTGACGTTCAGATAGCCCAAAGGAGCTAGTGAAATGCATTCGCCTTGTCTGATTTTATGATCGATCGAGCGTTTGACGTTATCGCGTAAGCTATCGACGTAGGACTGCGCCATGATCACACCCATTGACCACATGAGCCGTTCCTGACTAACCGAATTTTTATGGATGATGTAATTTTCTGAATTGAAATGCAGTTCAATTCGTCCGTCCTGGATCAGCGCATCCAGCATTGGGTATTCTTTAAACGAACGCTGAACACGATCTACTTTGTCGGCCACAATAGCAATGGGTTCCCGATGGCTTTTAACAAATTTGATCATGGCCGTGAACTGCTTGCGATCCCCTTGCGTGGAGGATTCCACCAGTTCAAAGACTTTCAAGATGGAGAGATTGCGTCGTTGGCAGTAGAGTTGTAACCGATGCTTCTGAGCTTCGATGGAATAGCCTTCTTCCTGCTCTTTGGACGATACGCGCGTGAGAATAACAGCTTTGGTAGCCGTTGTCTGGCGTTGGCTGATATCAATGACTTTCCGGCCCATAAGCCTATCCTAGGGGTTTTGGCGTTTGATTTCAAGCAATACTTGACAAAAGCCAATCAGATTTCGGGCTGCTTGATGAGCATCCCGTTCGGATAATACGCCCTGATAAAGTTCATGCATGTGCTCAACCAGGCCATGGTAGGCATCGCTTTCAGGGCTTTTTATTGGTTTCGGCTCTTCTGACTTCATCGGCGTTGCTCATGAGAGTGGATGTATGATTGTCTTGGCAGCGAAGCCATCGTGTTTGGGGAATTAGTGGCCCCGTTCCCCGGCTTCCAGCCGTGACTAAGTTGATGGAGCGAAAATAGGGCCTGATGGATCAGCTAAATGGTATACAACCCTTTTGATGGGAGGGTTGGAAAATGTCATTCCATTAAAAACGGATATACATGACTCAATAAGACCTAAGCCGAAGGAATAGAATCACTCGTACCGGTACGTAATGTTGATGATTCATGTCTGGCACTAGACCTCATTTTCGATAACAACCCGTTTGTTGATAGATCGTTGTTATCAGTTATTAATCAACCATCAATTGAATTGACAGTCATTCCTAAACTTATTTAGCTTCTGGACGTAAACGGCACATTGCCCTTGCCGATGATCGATACGCCCCCTTACCAAGGATGATACATGCCCCATAGAACTCCTCCAGAACCGCTGCTGGACCGAAAGAGCGCGGCTAAATACCTGCGGATCTCTCCAGGTACCCTTGCGGTTTGGGATTGCACGAAACGTTATGATCTCAAACCCGTCAAAGTAGGGCGATCCGTTCGCTACCGCCGGTCGGAGTTGGACAAATTCATCGAGCGCCAACTTCAGCAGTAAATAACTTTCATTCATTCCACTCATGTTTGAGGAGATCGCCCGTGAACATTGATCAGGCGAAAGCGATAGCTATTGTCGAGATTCTAGCCAAATTGGGTATTCACCCCCAACGTAGGACCGCCGATAAGGCATTCTATTTATCTCCCGTACGAGACGAAAAAACGCCTAGCTTTTGGGTCGATACCAAGACCAATCGTTGGCACGATTTCGGCGACGGTCGAGGAGGGGACGCCGTAGATTTGGCTACTGCCTATCTACAATTCACACGGGAAGCCCATACGGTTTCGGATGCGTTGCGCTGGATTGGCAATATGGGTGTTGTTGCATATGAGATGACACCCATTTATCGGGCTGACGAGCATCGAAATCATGATGATGGATCATTGGTCCTGAAATCAAAACGATCTATTCAACATGTAGGGCTAATCCATTATCTGGATAAGCGCGGTATTCTACTTCCGATTGCCCGTCGCTATCTCAAGGAACTTCGCGTTCAGAATACGCGGACGGACAAGTATTTTACCGCACTTGGTTTTCCCAACGAAGAGGGTGGCTTTGAACTGCGCAATCCCTTCTTTAAAGGCTGTTTACGTCCGAAAACGATTAGTTTTGTTCGGGGGAAAACGCCGAAGCCGGAAGGTATTCATCTCTTTGAAGGCTTCATGGATTATCTGTCAGCCATCAGCCAGTTGCAGGGCAGCGGCCTTGCCGACGATGCTATCATTCTCAACTCGCTTTCCTGTCTGAAACAAGCCATTCCCTATATGCAGAATTACGGTTACCGCGTTGCGTATAGCTGGATGGATAACGACGAGGCCGGAGCAAAAGCGACCAATATCATCGCTGAATTCTGTCAGACGCAGACCGATTTGCGGCATACGCCCATGAACAAAGTTTATACTCCGCACAAGGATGTCAATGCGTGGCATATGCACAAACTCAACTTGACGCTGTAAAGAGAGGTAAGAATGTCACAACTGAACATTCAATCGCTGTTTACTGTCAACGAAGTTGAGATCAGCTACCGTAACAAAACGCCGTATCAGGATCGGATTCAAATTACCCGCTCCGCAACAGCTTACGAAATTCTGCGTTCGGCTTGGGATGAAAATAAGCTGGAATTGCTCGAACAGTTCAAAATTCTGCTACTGGATCGGAAGAATAATTGCTTAGCAATCTCTGACATCGCCACGGGCGGTATGACCGCTTGCATTGTCGATCCCAAAGTGATTTTTGTGACAGCACTCAAAGCCAATGCTTGCAGTATTATTTTGGCACATAACCACCCATCCCAAAACCTCCAACCTAGTCCACAAGATTTAGCGCTGACGCGGAAACTGTCCGAGTGCGGCAAGCTGCTCGATATTGCTGTTCTTGATCACTTGATTGTCACATCGCGTAATTACTACTCCTTTGCCGACGAGGGCTGTATGCCACGCTAACGGTCACCGGTTCAATTTTCATTCTGCCAAAGGCCAGAGTTACTTGTTGGTCTATACCCGACGCCACTCACTCGCCAACCACAATTTTCGCCTGCTTTGCATTCCCCGCCCCACCAAAATTCTGGTTGGTTCTCTCGCTAAGCCGCCGTGTTTTTTCATTCCCTGTAATCCCAACCATTGGAGCATGATACATGACCAAACTGATTCCCCGCAAAAACACATCAAGCCCTGCCGAACAGCCTCAACAAGATATTTATGCCCGTGTTACGGCTAAAATCCTAACCGATCTTGAAAGCGGCAATCTCTCATGGCGCAAACCGTGGCACTCTGAGCATTTAGCTAGTCAGGTCATGCGTCCGCTTCGCTGGAATGATATTCCTTATACCGGCATCAATACGCTCATTCTTTGGAATGCCGCCAGTGACCAAGGCTTTACCTCACCCTACTGGATGACTTTTAAACAGGCGACGGAGATGAAAGCCTCTGTTCGCAAAGGCGAGAAGGGCACCCAGATTGTCTATGCCGACAAATTCACCAAAGAAGAGGAAGATGCCAATGGCGAAGTCAAATCCAGCCAGATTCCCTTTCTTAAAAGCTATACCGTCTTCAATACCTCCCAGATCGAAGGCTTGTCAGACGGTTTTTATCAAACACCTGAACCCGTTTTTATCAATCAACAAGAACGTAATCAAGAACTCGAACAGTTTTTTGCTCAGACGAAAGCCGATATTTATACCGGTTCCAAAGCATGCTACACGCAGAGCACCGACCGTATCCAAATGCCGCCGTTCGAAAGCTTTGAAACAGCCATGCGATATTATGCTGTTTTAGCGCATGAAATTTGTCACTGGACGAAACCTCCACACCGGTTGAACCGTGATTTCGGCAAAAAACAATACGGTGATGAAGGCTATAGCAAGGAAGAACTCGTGGCTGAACTGGGAGCCTGCTTTCTGGCGGCTGATCTGGGCTTTGAACCGCAGCCGGAAGACCATCACGCGGCTTATATCCAGTCCTGGCTGCACGTGCTCAAGGATGACAAACGCTTTATCTTTCAGGCCGCATCCCACGCACAAAAAGCCGTTGAATATATTCATGCCCTGCAGAGCCCTCGACCTTAAATTCCAAAGGTACAAACCCATGCGTTGGCTCACGGACGATTTGGCGGTTTCTTCAACGGCATCTTTCTTGGGGTCAGTTGATAGAGGATGTCAGCTTAGCCCAATTGTCCGTCATGGCGCTTATCCCTCATTTTTACGGTGTAAAAACGATCTACGACTGCGGGGAGCTGTCACGGCTCCTTGAGCTTTGTTCGCTTCCATCATCAACAACACAAGAAAGGAGATTTGATGATGACTAACCAAACCGAAACCGGTTCTAACAAACCAACCCACACGGTTTATATTCTCAAACTGCAAGCTGATACAGAACAAGCTGACTGGATCAGAGTTGGTGCTGCTTGGGAACACGGCGATAAAGACGGCTTGAACCTGTCCTTGAACATCCTCGGCCAGAAAATTCCGGTTGTTGTCCGTAAGAACAAACCGAAAGCCAATTAAATCAGCAGGCCGGACGGCTTGGTTGTCGTCCGGCTTTCATCTATCGAATTTTGATAAAGCAAACGGTTATTCTACGCATATTTTGCGTAGAATAAAGGGTCTAATCAACGCATAAGACCTATATTACTCGCTTTTAAGCAAGATTTCAGTCACAAGACTATACTGCGTTTGCCCGTCAACCAGATAGCGTGGATTGCTAGCTCTAATCGTTTTGAGGCTATGATCGAACAATAAATCGAATAAGGGGCTTAGCTGATACCCTTTCAACGTGACGATATGCCCACTGAAATAAAGTAGTATCTCATTCAAATTGTCAGTGATTACCAAGTCAACCGATACCAGATAGGCGTAATTGAAAAATGCCCGTCGTCCGTTTTCCCATACGAAGCAGAGATTTCGCACTGTACTGTCTATATCATGCAACTCTGTGCTACCAACCGTGTAATCAGTAAGATTATCGCTGGTTGTATCCACTACCTCATCTTGCGAGAAATTCGCCCTAAAGTTTTGGACTTGGTGCATAACCGTTTGGCTTTCGTTGCATAGGCTTTGGCTTGCTTGGGGTATTGATACGCTTGATTGATGATTTCACCTTCGGTGGTGCAGGCCGTGTTGTTCTGATGATATGCTCGACAGCATTTCGTTTGGTGTTGTTTCGGTTCACCAGTTCTAATGCTGACAATCGATCTCCTGCTTCAGATGCATGAGCCAGCAAAGCGGCTTTATCATCGGTATAGATATGCACACCATCCCGCGCCCGTGACACCGACACATAGAATTGGTTGAGATTGGTAGCCGAAAAGCTGCTAGCCGGTTGCGCAATAAAGACCTCATCGACGGTCTTGCCCTGTGCCACGTGCGAGGTCAGGCAATAGCCATGGGCGATATGGCCGAAGTTAGCCGGAACGGTATAGGTGGCTTTGCTTGCCTTGTTGTGTAGGCGCAAAGCCCCATTCGGCTCAATGGCGATAACATCCAGCATTTGTCCGTTCGTCAATCGTTTTTTATTTGCGTCATATCCGTTCCGGGTAATGCGCACTTTATCACCTTTGGATAGCGCGATTTCGCTTGGCCGGTACACATCGAATTGCTCCATGCGGTCTAGGGGCAGGGAAGTTTGCTGGCCACTGGCATCCTGAATGTGCACAATGTTATTGACCACAGAGTGAACCACCCACCGCGAACTGCGCTCAATGCCGACCAGTTTCTGGTTGAACTGGATGACTTGACCAACGCGATAATTCCGATGATCGCTTTTTTCAGCCACTGTCAGATTGGTATTGACCAGTTGTGGCAGGTCTGTTTCCGCAATGGCAATCCGCCCGGCCTCGCGCAATCTCTCGCGAATGGCTTTTGTAACCTGTTCGCCTTCCTTATGCGTCGGTGAAATCACCAAAGCCGATTTTCCTTTTTTCAAGGCAGTTATATAATCATCGGCTAAGACGGTAAAGGAATTGACGGGACTCAAGGTCTTGATCGCTCCAATTTTATCCAGCACCGAAAACGCTTCACCAACTTTATTATCGGCTAAGGCTTGAACGGCTTTGCGATAGTCCAGATTGCGTTGTCGGTAGATGCGGCTGACTTCGGCTGATTGAATACCCGCCACCGTATTGAGAATGCGCAAAGCATCCCCACGTATGACACTGCTATGTTGCCGTGTGTCGCCACTTAAAATCAGCCGGGCGTTTTTTTCAATGGCCAACGTGAGCAGGGTGGTCATATCTTTTGTGTTCAACAGTCCCGCTTCATCAACCCACAACACGCCATCGGCTAAAGCCGCTTGCAGTTCGGGTGAGGACAACAATTTGGCGACGGTGTCGGCTTCGCTAAAGCCTTCCTCCCGTAACACGCCCCGTGCCGCTTGCGCCGTCGGTGCCACAATGGTGACTTTATGCCCTGCGTCCTCGATCAGCCGAATGGCTTCTTTCATGAGCGTGGTCTTACCGGTTCCAGCCCGGCCTCGAATAATCGACACGCGATTGGTGGTAGTCAACACATGAGATATGGCCTCATGCTGTTCGCCTTCCAGTAAGATTACGGGGGCAACCGGATAAAGTGGTGGTATCTTACCTTTGCCTTGTTGCGCTAGAGCCACCATGCGTTTTTCCTCGCGTAACACCTCTTGGGTGGTACAGAGCGTTTTGGCTCCATCCTTGACCTGAATAATTCGCTTATCGTCTGCAAAGCGGTCGGTAATCTGATCGACAGTCAACATTGGATGGCCCAAGCCTTGCCGATAGGCGACTTCCAGAATCCGCCGATCCTGCATAACCGATACGCGCTCAAACCGCATGGCTAATGCATAATCAATACAGTGTTTAGGCGAGGGAGGGGCAAAAGGTTTGACAGGGGCAAAACGGATCGGCTGGTCACCTTCATCTTTATCTCGCATCCCCAGCGCGAATATCTGTTTACGCCATTCCTGCTTGAGTTGGGTCATCGTCAAACCCTTTTGCTTCTTGGCGCGGGTTCGCGCTCCCAATTGATCCAGTTCAGCCTGATCGGTAATGCCGAGTTCTTTGGCGATCTGACCGATTTCATTGGTGCGTTTAGAAAACAGGTCAATGATGTCTTCTGGCACACCAGCGACTTCAAAGGCTTTATCCGTTCGTCGGATGCGATAGCCCAACTCAACCAGCTTATCGGCCAGTCGTTTGTGAAACCGCGCCTGATAATACGGCATGTCCTGTTTGATTGACCGGAATTGTCCCGCCTTGAATTGCTGTTCAACGGCATCCCACGTCACATTGAATACAAACGAATGACAGTGGAGATGTGGATCAGGCACTGATTTATCAACGGGCCTTGCGGTTTGGTGGATAAAGTTCGCCCAAAGCAGTTCACCCGTTGGTCGGTCTTCATCCTTGTCGTTTTTGCGAACCCGTGTCTGAGCATCGGCTTCAATATCCAGCATTGTTTGCTGAACACTTTCCTGAAACGCACCCAGAATGTGATTATCATCGATCAACGCCTGAAGGATCGAAACCGACTTCGGACAGTGGAAATTGATGTCGTACCCGACCGTGCGATTATCTTTTTTACGAGGTGTAAGGGCCTGGCCCGTGATTGGGTTAATGTTTTCGCAGAGGGCGTGAAAGGCGTTCTTCGTCGCTACCCCTGTAATGCTAAAACGAGCGGCTATCCGTCCATAGAAACACCCAGGCTGTTCCTGATCATTTAAGTAATAGTCGGATTGGTGCAACGAGTCATTGAAATACTCTTTAGCCTGTCCAGCCGAGCTGCTTTGAATCATACGGATCATGTATGATTCTATACATCAGAAATGACCAGCGACTGGGTAGATTGTTAGTTTGTTATAGCTGGTAGCAGAGTAATAAAGGTGTAGGAAACAAAATTTTCTAGGCCGTCGGAGTATTGAGAATTCCCGCAATAGTAATTCTGAAATGAATTGTTATTACTAGACTGGAGAGAGCGGGACGTTCTAGTGGAGAACCATGCAATAGCGTAGCGGTCATCAACTACTCGTTAAGTAAACGTGAATAAACATACCTCAAAAAGAGAGTATTTTAAGAATCGTCAGTCTACTAATCTACATACATACATGTAGGTTAGTAGACTGATTATAAATAGTATTCAATTTGAAATCTAAATCTATTGGGTTCATTAATATCGTAGCTTTGATAAAAGATAAAACTATGCCATCTCCTTGTTCACCCGGCAGTGGACGGTTTACTATCCTATTGATTGAAGATGATAGAGTTGTAATCGACATGCTCCAGCGGGCCGCTAAAATTTGTTTTCCAGAAGCTGATTATGTATCTATTACCACTTTTGAAGAAGCGGTTCTATATCTGTTTAGTTTAGAAGGGAAAGGGCCCCAATTAATTCTAGTGGACGTTTTCTTTTCGGGCCTGCAAACGGGGTTGGATTTTTTAAAGCTCCTAAAAACCGATCCACAAGGGAAATTCATACCGGTTATTGTCCTGTCGGCTAATGACAATGAACAACAGGTTAAACAGGCTTATCGAGAAGGGGCAGCCTCCTATTTCGTGAAACCATTCTCCTTTGAGGAATGGAAGGTCTTTATGACGAATCTACGTCTATTCTGGTTTCAAACGGCGACGCTTCCATTAACTTATTTTGAACGGCGGGTAAGTATACTTAGAGAGTGAGACGACTGAGCTAAAGCAAAAAGTCAACCTATTATAAGAATAACTCATTCTCGTTAGCGTCAATTGGATTGTTCATTCTTGGTCGTTTTCTGAGATGCCGTATTTTCTACCTCAGCAGGAGTCCCTGTGACCATTTGGGTTATCAGCAAGATATACAATAACTGAGCCAGTAAAATCAGTAAATTACTTATTCCAGCATGCAGGTAAGATACCCCAGGGCTATAAAAAGAAGCCTGCTAGAATCAACATTCTTCGTTTTACCAACCAGCCAATTCGCCCGTCCAGGTTGGGATCAATTAGGCGGTTTTTATAGATGGCATACCCCATTGGGGTGGAAAGCCAGGAATGACTCAATGGCATTACTGCCATAGATCAATATGGAAGATTGACTTACCTGTTTTTCACTCAGCAAGTCGTCAGAAAAGGGAATTCGCTAGGAAAGCCACTTTTAGCAAGGTTGGCAAACAAAAGCACGCTCTCTTGAGTAGTATTAAGTAAACCAATTAGTAAGGGTACCTTTCACTAAAATGATAAACATCATGAATAAGATTATCCTAGGGGCATCCATGGTCGTCATGTTAACCCTAACCCAAACCAGTTTTGGCCAGGCTGTTCAGGAAGCCAAGGCGGAGAAAAAAGAGCAGAAAGCCGACAAAAAAGTAGCCAAAGCCCACGAGCTCAAGTCGAATGCCGCCATGGGTAAAGGTATGGAGATTGCCGGGATTTCGGACCCTAAAACGCGTAATGCCAAAGCGGATCGTAAATTAAAACATGCCGAAAAGAAAGAACTGAAAAGTGATGCTAAAGAACTCAAAGCCGTCGCTAAGGATAAAAAGAAAAAGGCCGATGGGATCGATTAGGAAGAAGTCCGTTTGATGAGGTGTTTGTTTTCATTGAGTAACTGCTATCTGGCAGAGGAGTGTTAAAACGCAGCCACATTAATGTCGCTGCGTTTTTAATTGGGGACTTATACGTCTTCAAGCGAGTAAATTAATTGCGGTTGTATATAGTAAGCCCAGATTGATTGGGACTAGTTCTATCATCACTAAAACCGTGCAAAGCCCCTTAAGCAATAAAGAGTTAATCCAAGGAAGTCAGGGGTTGGCCAGGGCATGCTTACCCGTTTCGCCGAAGCTGTACGACTATCTCCCGATCGCCATCTGATCTATTTATCTTACGTATGACAACTGCCGTCCATGAGCCAATCGCCAGCAATGGCAGCATGTCACTACTGTTTGCTCCAGTTTGTAAGTGACGACCTCGGCTGTATTTTCCCTACAAATCCCCTGTTCGTTCACTATACCTTTAATCGTCTGAATGATAGATACGCAAATCTCTCATAGTCTCAGTTGGGAGGCTATTTTGATATTTAGAAATACACTAATCCGGCTCTGTTCGGGTGATCTGGTAGCCCTACTGCCGGGTGTAATGCCATACTGATTTCTCCTAGGCTTCTAGCCTCAACCCGCTTTTCCCCTCGCGGTCAGTCGATACCTGGTAATAAGCGATGGCTGGCATTATTGCGTATTTTTACTTAAGTATTTTTTTTGTTTCTTTGTAAGAAATTATTACTGAATACCAGTAACATACCTAACTTAACCTAAATCATGAAATCTCACAAAGAAGAAGACCGCTTCAATGCGCTTCTTATAGCCTATCTCCAGAAGGTTCAAAACCACTATAGTGTTAACCGGCCAACTAGTGACGTCATTGCCAAATTGATTAAACAAGTACAGGTAGAATCCGCTCGAACTCAAGCAAAGAAATAGGCTGGTGGAATAGGAAAGGGCGAAGCTAGCCTATTTTGTTACTAAGGAACCAACGTTTATGTAGTATCAGAATAGAAGCGTTTATAGGTAAGCGTTCGTATGCTTGTGAACAAAAATAACAAATGAAATCTGTGTCGTCTCAGACAATAGGCCATTTGAGACTTGAGCTTTCGTACTATACTTCCCAAAGTACGAAAGTTGCGTAACAGCTACAGTAGTATTTGAGCTATTTAAGCTAGCTAAAAAAGAGGGATAATGTTGAATCCATTAACCTATAGCTATGCATTTGGTTGAGATTATACGAATGATCATCAACTTGAATAAACCCAACGCTGAAAGACCAGACTGAGGATTCAGCATGCCACTTGGCTGCACTGGAAAGATAAATTCGAACCTGGGTAATCTGCTGGAGTTCGATTAACTCTTGCAGGTTGCTACCTAATCGCTCTGCTGGGCTGCTCATTCCGGATAATATAGATTGTCTAAAACGGATTTATAAATAAAAGCATTGTTGATTGGGGTGGATGAGATCAATGCCATTTTTTCAGGCATAGGCCTCTAGGGCTTCGAACTCCAGCGCGATTGTAAAGGTAGCCAAGAACATAATGAGAAGCGATTTGTTTACCTTATAATGTTAGGAACTTTCCTGTTCATCTATTTCATTGAGTGAAAGCCTATCTTCATGAGGTCAGGCTTTTTTTGTTGTCCCTATCTGGATGTTATAGACTATTCCGTTCACTAGCTTTCAGTCGATTGGTGATTGGTTTCTAACCAATACTGACAAACAAGTTCAATCAAGTCTTTTAACTCATTAAACTCTACTTTTTTAACTAGAAACGAGTTCACCCCTCATGCGCACGACAGATGTTAGTTTTAAAGGATTTATTGTTACTCGCTTAATTGGATGCCGATTAAAGTGGCTTCTTGGCAGACAAAATCAATTAGGCAGCAGAATATAGTTCGGATTGGAGGTACTATGGACCAACTTTGGTCTAATCAATAATCAAACACACTACATCATGAAAACACTGCTCCTTTTGGGAAGCTTATTCGCTTTCTCACGAGCCACTGGACAAGAGAGCCGCGAACACAGGCCATTCAAGACAACGCTTATAATAAATCTATTTGACAGGCCCAACACTACATTGACTCATTACGAAGAAAACAAGACATTCCGGGCATCTCTATTTGTGTTGGAACCACCCAAAAGATACTCTGGGCGCAGGGGTTTTGCCTTGTTCACAAATCGTACCTGGTCGCTTTGGATAAAATCGAGTCCGTTGAACGAGATCGCATCCGAATTCATCAGGCTATTTTACCTATTTCCAATACTTACCGGGACCATTTTTACGACCAAATTGGTCGCTCTTCCAAATAATTGATCCATGGACAATTGAATAATCAGTTAATCAACTGAGCGAAAAACCCTCTAACTAACTGGTATATTCTTGAGGCAGCCGGTTGTAAGGCTATTAAAGTAAATCCATCAGACATCTTCCCTAAGCTGTGCATTTTATTTAATACTTAAAGTAACGTGAACTATGAGATCATTCAGGCTGCTAGAACCCAATCCGGTTCAGCTGCCTTCAGCAAATGGTCGCCTAAGTTGATACTTACCACGGGCTTATGCTCATAGAACGAGTAAGCGATCAGGCTGGCGTAAATGTTGACAAACGCATTGGTGGTTGAGCGATGGCGACTATGCTCCAAATCGCATACCGACTTGCTCTGCCCAATAACGGTTTCGATCAGATTCCGCTTTTGGGCCCATTTCTTAGCCGCCACAGGCCAGTCGACCACCTGCTTAGGCTTGCGGGGTTTAGCCGCCCAAATCAGTTGACCTTCTCGTTCTAGAAACGCTTGCTTTTCTGGGTTAAGCAGATACCCCTTGTCGCCGAAAACCCAGCCAATCAGATCTTTGGTGAGTGAAAAAAGCACTTTAGGATGGGCATCATGAGTACTCCCACCAGTGATACGCACCTGGATCAACTCGCCTAAGTTATTGATAACCAGATGGAGTTTTAGGCCAAAGAACCAGCCCGTCGAGGTCTTGCCCCAACCCGCAAAGCCTTTTAGAGTCCGATGTTGATGAGCCCGTTTGGGATGAGAAGCCTGCAGCGAATCTACTTCAATCCTTTTACTATTATAGACCCTATTTTGCCCCCTCTGACAATCTGGTATTGATGTAATTAATCGATGAACAATATTTGTTAACACTCCAATACCGGTACCGTAAAATGACGATGTTTTTACGTGAAACAGCGCATTTGATTAATTATAAGCGAGTACAGCGATTGATGCAGACAATGGGCAAAGGGGCCATCTATCCTAAACCGAATACTTCCCAAGCGGCTGTAGGCCAACAGATTTATCCCCACTTATTGCGAAGGCTAATGATTAATCGGGTGCATCAGATGTGGGCCACTGACATCAGCTATGTACCCATGCCTGATGGATACATGTATTTAACGGCGGTGAAGCACTATGTAGTGGTTGGGTTAGATCTCTAACATGATGGAAGCTGATTGTTGCAGTCAGTTGGTAAAGAAGGCCTTGGTCAGCTCTCCTACTCCATCCATTTTTAACACTGATCAGGGGAGTCAGTTTACCTCAGATACATTCACATCCATCTCGCAGGGTGCTAATATTCGGATCTCGATGGGTGGAAAAGGGTTAACCTTAGATAATATTTTCATTGAACGTCTTTGGCGCATGGCAAAATATGAACGGTCCGTCGTACATATCTTTGTTTTAGGTTGATTACATCAGAAAAAGTACAATTTTTGAGTACGACTTGACAAGGCTAGTCAGCACCCTGAGTTCCGCCGTTAGTACGTCCAACCGATACTGTGCCGCTGGTTGCTCTGGCTAGCTTGTCTTTTCCCTGTAGCTTCAACAGTACCTATAGACGTAGCCAATGGCCACGATCTGGCATGCATGTGCAAAGGCGGGAAAAGGCGGTCGGTCAACCTATTCATGCTTTATTCCCTTTTCTATGCCACTGCTACGCTATTGTGTTGGACTAGACCGCACCGGCGGCCCGGATCAGTAAAGAGTCGCTTCAAGTCTGTCTGTCGGTAATCGACACCGATGGCCGAGTCGTCATCAAAGGGTCGACTAAGGTAGCCAACAAACCGGTTGCTTTTGCTCAGTTAGAGCACTGGGTTAGTAAGCATCGCAAAGCGGACGGCTTCCCACTGCGCTACGTGATGGAGTCGACTGGTGTCTATCATGAGGCTGTAGCCTGGCACCTCTATCAAACAGATCAGTCGGTCTGTATTCTATTGCCTAACAAGGCAAAACATTACCTGAAAAGCTTAGGCTACAAGTCTAAGAATGATAAAATTGATGCTCAGGGGTTGGCTCGAATGGGGCTCGAACAACAACTTACTCTGTGGAAGCCTTTATCCAAGAACATCTACAGCTTACGCTTGCTAACCCGACAGCATCAGCGGCTTCAGGAATGGAAAACTCAGTGCCGTAACCAGCAACATGCCTTGGATTACAGCGCAATAGGCGATGATTTTATCACAAAGCAGAATGCCAAATTGCTTGCTGTCTATGATCAACAGCTAGAATCTTTAGAGACAGCCATTCACCAACTCATTGAGCAGGATGCTATTCTGAAAGAACAGGTCGAACGCTTGACCGCTATCAAGGGGTTAGCACTTCTATCGGTAGCAGTTTTGATTGCTGAAACCAATGGCTTTGAGGGGTTCACGAACCAACGACAATTAGTGAGTTATGCAGGCTATGACGTAGTCGAAAATCAGTCGGGCAACCGATCAGGCAAAACTAAAATCTCGAAAAAGGGCAATAGTCGTATTCGCCGTATTCTTCACTTACCGGCTTTCAATGCGGTTCGCTTCGGGGAACCTACCTGTCAGGCCCTTTATGAGCGGGTCTATCAAAAGACCAACACCAAGATGAAGGCCTATGTGGCTGTGCAAAAGAAGTTACTCTTATTAGCGTATGCGTTGTGGCGTCATCAGACGAAATATGACCCAATGCATTCGGTTCAGGCAGAAACTGAATCTTTACTGCCCAGAATGGCTGATCAGGATAGCAAAAAAATAGTCCCAACTAGCGGGACTACACGGGATCAATCCACCGTGGCGGAGTTGTCCTTTGGATAGATCAAAGATATTGAAAAAATCCTAACGCAAAATTTGTTTTTCACGACAGTACCAGCGGCATCTTTATTTGTATGCCTATGCAGATGGCTGGTAATTCGAAAAAGGCTTGAGTAAGTTATTTATATTTTTCAAACAGCGCCGGTATCATCAAGGCCTATCTTATCGCACACCTGAGCAAATTTTCAGATCAACCGAATAAGAAAAGCAAATGGAAGAATCAATCAACTAACAACTTCATTATCACGCTGGCTGGTACAGGTCTAGAGGTTCACTGTACCCCCTCCGATTTAAGTCACATTGATAAATCTACTTTGCTAAGCCTTTTACACTTACCATACACCTACTAATTGCTATCTGAAAGCTTGTGAATAAGTCTGTAAATTCTTCAGCCATTGTCGAAGGCTATCATACTTTCTGCATTTTTAAATATACACCATAAGTGTGACAGAATTTTATTTCGTATGATTAGATTATTTTTTGATATTTCAAAATTTTAACAGATTTTTTGGATTTATAAAAAATTTTGTATTGTTATTTGAAATATTAAAATTTTGTATTTTTTTTGTTAAAAAATTTAAATAAATCATGAGTAAACAGAGGACCTTCAATGAAGGAGAGCCATATGATCATCTGAATAAGTGCCTTTCTACTGTATTAGCACTTAATAATTCACACCGTGATATTTTGAAAAAAGGCTTAGCTGAGTCTTGTGCATGCTTACATACATTTAGTGGACAAATACCTAATCCACAAGATGAAACTGTTCGAAGCGCAGAGGATATAAGCCGGGGGGTAAACACTAGCATAAAAAGTTTATTATCATTTCGAATGGTTTTGACAACAAGTATGGCTAGAGAGTACGTTTCGTTTTTACAGAATAAAGAAGTAACAAAAAGTGAATTCGAAAACATGGTTAATAAAAGAAGGCATAAAGACAAATTTGGCTTTGAGCCGACTGTTGGAGAACATAACGCAAATTGCTATACTTACGCTGCTATTTTTCAACTTTGGGAAGTAGAGCCTATGGAAATGCCGAGTATAGATTTCACTCTTTAGTTGAACTACTATGCGCATAACTAATATATTTAGCTCAACATCAGCAATAAGAGATTATAATTTGGAATTATTTGTTGGGAGAAACGATAAATTAAAATATGGATTAGTCAATATAAATAAATCAGGTGCAATTGTAGGGGTTTTTGGTGAAAGAGGGATAGGAAAGTCTTCTTATGTATGGCAACTATTAAATTTATTGTCAGGCAATAAAGATGTTGCTTCTATCTTCAATATAGATATCGATGGTGAAAAAGAGAAAATATGTTTCTATATAGAATGCACTAAGCGTGTAAAAAATCTTGAAGACTTATTATTAGAATTTATATTTAGAAAGCACAATGAAAAGGCTACTTATTCTCATATAAGTCTAAATAAAATTTTTAGAAACCTAATCCAAAGCATTAATAACACTGGAATAAAAACACAGTTAGAGTATGATCTAAATTATGCAGAAGCCAAAATTAAAGATAACGAAAAAAATGAAATAGACGCCATTAGGCTTTTTTTAGATTTAACTGATTTTTTAACAAAAACTCTACAAAAAGATTTAGTATTTGCAATTGATGAAGTAGAAGTAGTTGAAGATTTTACAGGTATAGGAGACTTTTTGAAGAAAGAACAACGTAATAAAGATTTTTTAGAACCAAAAGTGAAATATATTTTCTCAGGTTTACCAAAGGCAATTGAAAAATTGAGAGAAGATAATGACTCTGCAGTCCGTAAGATAATACCGATTCCACTTGATAGACTTAATAAAAGCGATATATTTGAATTATTTCGTAATGCGGTCAGGACAATTACAAATATTTATATTGATTTTACCGATCAGTTTATTGAAAAATGCTTTGATTTTTCTGATGGTTATCCTCCCCTTGTTCAGTCATTTGGTGAATATGTTATTGATTCATTCAACCTAGGATATATAAATATGGAGGAATCCATCATAAATTATATTGATGAAAATATATTTTCTGTAATTGTCAAAATGGTAGCTGATAATCAAAAGACTTTAAATGCTGATGAATTTAGTAAGATAAGAAAAAAGATAAATACTATTGGAAAAGTTTCTATTATAAATAATTGTATTAAGCACACAGGGTACTTTAACATAGATACTGTGACTTATAATGAAGAAAATAACGTTAGAAGAAGAATTAATAATTCAATAAGAGATATCAATTCTTTGATTGATGAAAATGTTCTAGAATATGTAGAAGGTAGTAGTAAACTGTTGAGATTTGTTTCTCCGAGGTTTCGATTTATATTAAAATATGGCGATTATACTGGTAATAGCCTTACATATGAGAACGTTTGATTATATTCCAATTATTTTTTGAAATTCAGCGACAATTGCCTGATTTATAGAATCAATGCCTCTCAATGTGTTGATTCTATCAACATTATTACTTGTTTTTATCAGGCTGAAAGTTTCTATATAGAAATTAATTAGTGATTCTATCTTTTTATTTATATTCTCTGAAAAATATATTTTTTTCAAATTGAACAATTGAGCCAATTCCCTCTTTTGCTCAAATATTTCTTGTAATAAATTTTGTGCATCTATAGTTTGATAATCATTACTATTTATCAAATAAGAAAATTTATTTTGAAGATTCGCTATTATTAAATATAGTTGCTCAACAGCTTTTACTTGTTCACTGTATATCCGTGTATACTGGAGCTTATATAACTCAAGCTCTTTACTTAATTTATTTTGAAATTCAGCTTTTTCTTTTTCAAAATATTTAGCAATATATTTTTCAGCTATAATTTTAGATATATAAGAGATTATGCCAACGGAAATTAAGCTTAAACCAAGCACTTTATAGACAATTTGAACAGCATCCTCGATATTCATAAAAATATTTTTTGAAATTTTGATTTACTATGACAAGTAATGATTAAGGGGGTCTTTTGCTATTTTTTATATATCCTTTGCTCCATTTTAAGGATTCAACAACATCGCCTAAACATTCCTTAAACACTGCTTCAAATATAACAACTTTAATTTCTTCAGATACTCCTTTGTCTATATTTTTGTTTAAATCATTTGCGAAATTACTAATGCCTTCTAAAAGAAGTTTTCTAAAATTAAATGATTCAGTATTTCTTTCAATTTTCTGACTATCACTAAGATCTTCAAGCTTCTGAGACATAATAACCTCTGATGTTGACTACGTTAAAAATAATATAATTATTTTTAACGTAGTCAATAAAATAATTATGTGTGAAATATGATATTAAATAGTTCCTTTTTTTTAGGGTCGATATTAATATTGAAAAGATGGATATGAATATTATATAGTCCCTTTTGTTAATTAATTCAAGACTATAGATAAGGGTTATAGCCAGCTTTGATTTGTAACTCAGAAATTTGATAATAAGGACGCTTAGGAAATACAGTCGCTGGATTACCCCCAAAAAATGCAAAGATGTTTTCTGCTGATCCACGACGTACTTCATCTGGCGTGACTAGTGGCCTCTGATTGGCATTAGTGTCCTGTACGCCAAACCAGCTTCGCGTTGTAATGACATGAGAGGTTTGGCCAATAGCCGCACTTACATAGTTCGCCGTAAAATTATCGTTGATCGTAAAGAACTGTCGGATTGCTGTATTGGCTGTGAAGGTCTCCCAGTTCTCACCATACAATCCCTGCAACTGAATGAGCGATTGTAAGATCGGCCAGACTGTGATCTCAAATCCCGCATAGGTGCTTAAAGCCGTCTCGATTTCAGGTAAATAACCCAAAGCTGCAAATTCGTCGAGTAAAAAAGTTACACGCTTATTGGGATTCCTAACAACGGCTCGAAGTGTCGTCGTTGCCATGAGTCGCAGCCACCGCGCATGGCTTTGCAACTTGTCGGCGGGAATAATGATATAGAGTGCCGTATCGCCATCGGATAAGGTGGCTGGATCATAGCCAGAGCGTAACGCTTTTTGTAATGAGGGACTTTTGAGAAAATACTGCCAAATGTCTCTTCACCTGCTTCCATCAATTTGACGATCTCATTACCGGCGTTGCGGATGATTTCTCCATTCACCGGATCATTGTTAAGCCGCATACGAGCGACCAATTCGTCCCAATCATCACCAGCTAACCGTGCCCACCGCCAGAGCGTAGTGAGGGTTCGATCATCACCTTCCTGAGTTGTCGCAATTTGCATGATGAGGCCGGTGACGACCGAACGCGCTGTATCGGTAAAGAAGCGGTTCTTATCGTCGCGCTCGACGGGGACGAGCATTTCCGCGATCATGTGCGCATCATCGACTAAATGAATGCTGCTGGTATCGGCTAGAATATCGAGTGGGTTATAGGATTCCGCTTCACCAATATGCTCTTCGAGCAATCCCCACGGATTGAGAATGACAACCTGTCGACCACTCTCCCGCTGATACCTCGCTGTGATCGCGGCATTCTCACCTTTGGGGTCGATGATAACCCAGGAACCGGTATAACCACCCAAGCCGAGCAGATTCGGGATAATCAAATTCGTGCCTTTGCCACCCCGTGTACCGGCAACGCTCAGAATGTGGCCTTTGTCCTTGAAGACGAACCCGCCACCGATATAAATCCCTGGGCCTTGCCTGTAGGGATTTAATTCATCAGGTCTGGCAAAGCGTGCCGAGCCAAACCGGTTGCCTTCGATCAGCTCGTTGTTAACACCAATCTGCCAACGTCGGAAAATGAAAAATACGACGAGTGAAAAGAAAAGATTGAAGCTCATGAAAACAAGAAACGCATAGCCCTGCATTCCCATTAGTGATGCGACGAACCAGAGAACGAACAGAAGCCCAAACAGAACGAACCAGCCCAATATCGCCCAGACAACCATCGCAAACTTAACGATGGGCCGCAGGGGATAGAGCAGGGGGTATTCCGCCAATGGCTTCATAAAACGCAGATAGGCTTGCGTATAGCCGAATAAGGCTCCTGCCAAAGTAATAGGTGTTAGGAAGAGGCCGACTAGAAACAGAATAATTCTGTTCTGTAGCGAAGGATTGGGGGTGATATTGAAAAGCTGATTGATTTCATCAGAGGTCACACCGAACCCGTTTGTGGCTGGTTTTGGTGCGCCTACCATTTGGGGTTGGGCGGGATTCATCAAAGAGTAGGTTAAGGAGGGTAGAAACGTTGCCCAAAAACGAAAAAAGAATAACTCCCCGCAACGGGATTTTTCCCGTATTTGTGAGATGGTCTAATTTATCGGCACACTGGACTTGCTTAACTTCGCAAGACCATGCAGCAAACCAGAAAGCCCAAAACTCGGTGTAAATATGACGCTGACTTCAAAAGTGAAGTCGTTAAAATGTTGGTCAGCGGCCAGACTGTCGCCTATATCTCTAAAGCATTAGGCATTTCAGAAAATCTAATCTACCGCTGGAAGAATCAGAACCAAGGGGTAAAAAAGGCAACCTGTGAGCAAAATGAGTTAGCTCTGGAAAATCAGCAACTTAAGGATCGAGTACGGCAATTGGAAACCGAGCGCGAAATCCTAAAAAAAGCCTTGAGCATTTTCAGCCGACAGACTTGACGTTATACTATGAGCTCATTCATGCCCTGACTGATACGTTTACGGTCGAAATACTCTGCTCTGTGTTAGGCCTGAGTCGGACGGCTTACTATCGTTACCAGCGAGGGGAAAGCTACAAACCAACGGTTGAAAAGGGGAAGAAACAGCAGTTGATCGAACAAGTTTTCGCCAATCATAAGCGTCGGTATGGGAGTCGACGGGTTGTAGCTGAATTGAAGGAGCAAGGCCATGAAGTAGGACGGCATCAGGTGCGAACACTTATGAAACTAGCTGGCTTACAGCCTATTCAGCCCAAGTCGTTTGTACCACGAACGACGGATAGCACTCATGGAAAAGGCTATTGGCCTAACCTATTATTAGATCAGCCCTTACCACAGGAACCTAATTTGATTTGGGTAAGTGATATCACGTATTTGCCTTCGACCAATGGAGAATGGGCCTATTTAGGCGCTTGGCTGGATCTGTTCTCCCGGCGAATCGTAGGGTGGCGCGTCGACGATAACATGGAAGATGCCTTGGTTATTATACCTCTGCGTAACGCCTTGCAATCTCGCCAGCCTTCACCCAGCTTAATTACCCACTCAGATCGAGGAGGTCAATACGTATCGAATGAGTTGCATGAGTTGATCAACTTGTGGCATATTAGGCCCAGCATGAGCCGAGCCGACGATCCCTATGACAATGCCTTTGCGGAGTCATTCTGGAGCCGCCTAAAAGCGGAATTATTGGAAGGAGGAACGTTCTTGAGTGTGGACGATGCTCGAACCGAAATCTTCGAGTATATTGAAATGTACTACAATCGGGTGCGCAAGCATTCGTCACTGGGCTACAAAAGCCCTGAACAGTTTGAGCAGGAGTATTATACAAAACTTGCAAGTTCAGTGTGCCGCTAAACCGGACCACCTCATTGAATGGGTGTTTTTCGCACAGGAAAAGTAATTGCCCAGAAAAAAGAAAAATCGGTTTGCCTTGAAAATCAGTGCTTTCCTTGTCTTAAAGTAGGTATTGTAGGACGGACAAGCGAATTAAAAACAGCACTCCGAAATTATTTTAGCGCTATATTGATGGTCAACCCTTTTAAAGGTTGAACTCAAGATTGATAGTTTATAGCTGCTACTATTGAATGGTGTGGATAGAAACTAAAAAAGGGACCAACATTGTTAGTCCCTTTTTTTTCTAAGCAGTGCTTAGGGAAGGTATCTGATAGAGAATCTAACGAACCAAGTTTAGCTACAACTATACGTTTTGCCGCTTAAGAATTCATACGAACCCGCATTTTTATCGTACGTGATAACGAGTTTGATTTGCTTGACACCCTGCTTACAGTAGGTGAAATCTTTTCGGGCTGCCAGTGTCTTAGTGGTGGCCAGCACCCATCCTGAACTAGGCGATGTGGTCATGTTATAATAACATGCAACGGTAATGGAGCTTGTGGTCGATTTGTTCCAGACCCAACCATAGGTATATGGATAAGATACAATTCGTGTTTCAGTTGCTACATTAGCAGCCGCAATTTTTAGTGCTCCTTGAGGATCGCTAATGCGATCATCGATTGCACTTTTTTCGCAAGCCGACAAGCCGATGAAAACAAAGAAGAACGTGATTACCCAAGTAAGAAGTGCTTTCATTATCTCTTATGGTTTAGAAGTGAACTTTGTTCGATTCTAAATTAAGGCTAATTTTCAGTATTCCAAATTTTTCTTTGAGCAAAATTTTTAAGGATCTTAAAACGGATGGGGTATTACGAAGCGAGGCACATAGAGCATAACTGGCGTTCCTCTGAACGGAATATAATGCAGGATAAAAAAGGGGTTTCCGATTGTATAATGTTTCGTTATCTTCCTAAACAGATTGACAATGAACATAAGGATTCTGCTTTGTCTGCTGAACAATCTCAAAATCAGTTACCCATATCATTTAAGGCGTCAGTTCGTGATATTGTAAAAGCAATCGCTACGAATGTTGACATTCAGGGTGTTAACCTTGTCGATAGAGTACAAGATCCTGGTTTCCGTTTTACGAGCGAGGTTGACCCTGATTTTGGAACTGATTTGTCGGAAGCCTTTGCCGTACTATTAGCAAGAGCTCGCGCTCTTGCTAGCCAACTGCATTCTGAAACGGCTAAAAAGGGTGGAGCGACAAGTAGTATTTCCCGGAATGAACATGCCAATGCTTACGCAGCGAAAATGTTTGGTATGATTAGCGACTTAAAATCTGAACATGGTATTTCAACTTATCAAGCAGTAGTGGACTTGCTGAATGATAAAAAAGTTGAAACAGCCGGTGGTAAAACGACTTGGCATATAAAAACGCTGCAAAATTTAGAGAAGCGTTGGCAGAATTTAGGCTTAGTGCCGTCTAAGCCTAAACTGAAGTAAATCACTTGTTCTCGTTACCCTTCCATTCAGACACATCTGATTTCTGCTTGGCACCGGAAACATAGATAAACTCCTTACCGGCAAAAATCAGATGTCTCCTTGCTTCCTATCGTCCAAATTCCGAACGTTGTAGAAACTGAAATGGGTGAGTGTCGCAAGACGTGCTTTGTAGCTACAAAAACTCCGTAATTGTAGTTTCCAAACCGTTCTTGTAAGGGCGGGGATGCTCCCTCCCTTAACCCTCCCTGTAACCGCTACCGCGTATGGCACGACCCCAAAAGGACGATGCGGACAAACGCGAATTCACCATTCGCGTTCGCGTCACGGCATCTGAGAAACTGCGTATCTGGCAGATGGCAGCCGAGAACGGCTATACGCCCAGCGACTTCATGCGGTTACGGACGATGGCCGCTACACAACCCTTGCGGCATAAGCCGACACCCGAGCGTGAATTGATGCTCAACGTCATGGCCGAGCTTGGTAAGATCGGCAGCAACGTCAATCAGATTGCCCGTGCCCTTAATAGCCGTGATGAGACGGGGCAATTGATTGGTATCAATACGGATGAGATCAATCAGGCCATGCAAGGTTTGGATAACCTCATGGCACATGTTCTCAAACTCCTCAGCTAATGGTCATTCGAGGAGCGATACGGGGCAATGGCAAACAGCTAGCGCATTATCTTCTCTCCGGTGAAGCCAATGAACGTGTCCAGATTGTGGAAGTTGCCGGTCGCTCTAATGCAACCGACGCTTATTTGCACCAGACCTTGCAAGGTATGTCCTTAACCTCCGAACTGACCAAAAGTCAGAAAGGGCTGTATCACGCCCAGATCAATCCGGCCTATAGCGAAGACCGGAAGATGAGCGAAAAGAACTGGCTGAAAGCGGCAGACATTTTGGGTAGTGAGTTAGGGTTACAGGAGCAACGGCGCGTGATTGTCCTCCACACCAAAAAGGGTCGGACACACGCGCATGTGGTCTGGGAACGCTACGACCATAAAACGGGTAAAGTGATTTCCAACAAGTTTAGCCGGTTGGCTCAGGATCGCGCTCGTAAAGAAATGGAGCGGGTGTTTGAACAGCAGCCAACACCCCATCGGAATCAGCATCGGCCTGAACTTAAAGAAGCACTAACCAATCTGTGGAATGAAACTGGAACGGGGAAAGAGTTTGTCAAAGCCGTTCACGACAATGGGTACCTGTTAGCCGAGGGAGTCCCGCGCCATCCGTTCATGGTAGTGGATGAGAACGGACGGTCGTTCGATCTGGTGCGCCAGCTAAAAGGTGTACGGATTAAAGAGGTGCGTCAGCGTTTACGCCATGAAAAGCTAATCCCTGAAAAAGAAGCCATCGAACTGATGCGGCAAAAGCAGGATGGCAGCAGTGACGCAAATAAGGATGAACAACAGCGTGATTTAGATAAAGCGAAACGAACGGCTGGTGCTTTCTGGGATAATAAACAGGAAACGACTTTAGAGAACGCAGAGACTCAGAGTGAGAAGCGCATGAAAGATTTGGCTGAAAACTTTATTCAGTCAGGGAGGGAGTTGGCGGAAATCATAGATCAATCTGATAGCCTTGAAAAGAAAAAGAGACGGGTAGGGGAATATTTTCTGAATGCCGATGAATTGACGGGCGAAGCCGAGGAAACCGAAGTCGATGAACCTGCAACACAATTAGTAGACGATTACACAGAGACACAAGAGGAGATAACTACGAAGTCACAGAGCACAAAGAGCCGACAGAGACAGCAAAGGGTAGCGCAGCAATTTGCAGCTAACGAAGAAGACACAAGCCAACCGAGTGCAAAGCCAGATAGTAAACGGCATCAGGACATCCTGAAAGAGCTTATGCAGGCCGAGTACGAATTGGTTAATCAAAATGATAAACCACAGGAAGAAACCGTGCAGCGACAGCAGACAACCGCACGGCAATTTTTTGAAAATGAAGACTTAACGACAGCCGAAGTTGCCAACGACGAAAACGAGCTTCAACGACTGATGCAGGAGCAGAGGGCGATCCGAGAGCGCAAACAGCACAAGGTCAAAAAGCGGTCTCGCTAAAAATATGCGTGAAAAATTCGTTGAACTGGTGCCCTTATTGGTACGGGCCTAAAATTCTTGTCCAAATAAAAATCACTTACAAGGTTTACCTCATAAGTGATTCATCTGCTTTTGACTGCTCGGAAAACAGTTGCTTATCGTTAATAACTTAAAACAGTATCGAGGGCATCATCTGCCTCTTTGTGGATGAAGTTGGACTGATAGTTAAGGGTTGTCTTCAAGTCCGAGTGGCGATAGAGCTTTTGCAACATCAATGGATGAATTTTATCCCCTGCTATATTTCCGAAGGAATGCCGCGCGATGTGAGCGGACAGATTTTTTTGGATGCCACACATCCCGGCGATTTTCTTTAAATTCTTGTCAATCAGCCGTGTCGCATTCCGAGTTTTTCTGAATATATCGCGTGGATCGCCGAGGTTTGCATCTTTCAGAAACGGAAAAACGAACCCCTGATTTTCCGATCTTTTCCCAAAATAAAGTTCTAATATCTTTTGGGCTTTCTCTGGGACTTTGAGGCTTACAGGCTTTTCGTTTTTGTTCATCCTATAGTAAAGGCGGCCATCTAAAAAATCCAGCCACTTCAGTTCCACCACATCCGAAACTCGGATGCCAGCGAAATAGAAGGCAAAGAGCCAGACATTCTTGGTATCCCACAGGGATGTCTCCGGCTCCAATACTAAATCTTCGATATTGTCGATTTCGCCTGGTGTGCATCCAATTTTATTGCCGGACATAATTCTTATAATTTCATTGTCTCCGCCAAAAGGATAGTGCTTCTCATCGACTAACTTTTCCTGTATGGCCGCATTAAAAAGGGTTCGTATAAATATTAACTCGTTGGCAATGGTACGTGTGCTGTGGGCTAGGTACGCAGCACAGAACGTTTTGAAGCGGTTGAGGAAATTGACATCGATTTCCGAAAAAGCCAGTTTAGTGTTGTTTTCGAAGAATTTTAGGTGATCTTGTAGGGTGAGTGTTCCTTTTCGCCCCTGAGATATTCGCTCTTTTCGTCGGGCATTGATGCCCTCAATGATCTTTTCTCTGGAAAGTGCGGGGTTCCAGGTGATAAACTCATGAATATTATACAGGATAGAAAGCTCTGGCTGGCTAACCGAAAACGTCCCGGTTAGATGTTTGCTTTTGATCCTTTCGGATGCAAACTTGAAAAAGGATACTTTGGTATTCTTCCGGGTATATTTTTTCTTGATCTGTGCAGACGACAAATCCTCATCCAGAAGGTCGGCTCTATCAGAGATGGTTTCGACCTTGGCGAGCTCCTTGCCAAGAAAGACATTGAGCCGGGTCGATCCCTCATGCGATTTTTTTACTTTACATTTTTCGGCATCCCAATCCTTTTCGAGTATATACTTTCCAGTAAAGACATATCGGATTTTTCGATCCTTGGTTATCCGGATCGCAATAGGGAAGGTATTGTCGGTTTTTTGATCCTTTTTGTTCTTCCAAAGAACTAATTTCACGGTTGCCATACGTCTTTAGTTTATTAGTAAAGATACAAAAAAGAACGCAATCGCCTTAAACATACCTTAAACATTTTATGGTTTGAGGTGTATCAATATGGTCTTATAGTAGATAAGAAACAGCCTAATTTTGTCAGAAAAGCACTTCTTGAAATAGATCAAACCATAGTTCGTTAGGCTCATAACCCAAAGGTCGCTGGTTCGAGTCCAGCTCCCGCTACTAAAAGAGGCAAGCCGTTACAGATCAATTCTGTGACGGCTTTTTCGTTTCTTGCGACTGCTTCATAGTATTGCCATATCGCCAATAGGTTTGTCTGATTCATGGAAGAGCTCATCGCCTATTTGCTCCAGTTTGGATACCTTAACTTTCAACAGCGTGAATTAATTCTGGCTAAAGCCAAACACTGGCGCATTGCCAAAGGGGCGTATTTTGCCGAAGCTGGAAAAATTTCTACTCAGATTGGTTACGTAACCGACGGGATTTTTAGGGTTTGTTACTATGATAAACAAGGCGATAGTTTCACCCGGTACTTTGTCTATGAGAACCGATTTGTTGTCGATGTGAGTAGCTTTCGGGATGAAATTCCATCCGCCGAGTACATTGAAGCGATTACAGATTGTCAGCTTTTAGTGTTCTCCAGAGAAGACTTTATCCAGCTTTCTGCCCTTATTCCCGGCTGGCACGATATGTTCGTGAAAATTACGTCATATGTCCTGGAAAATAAGTTGAAGGTAACCAGCAATATGCTGGTGCAGGATGCTCAAAAACGATACCTGAATTTTCTTGACCATTACCCAGGGTTGGCTAATCGGGTTCCGCTTAATATGCTGGCTTCTTATTTAGGCATTACACCCTCTTCACTCAGCCGGATCCGAAAAAATATCCCGTGATTGTATTTCTTGCCAAATGGCAATTGCGTTTATCGGCTTACAGGTCAACTTTGCCTCGTCATTAAACAGAAACCGATGGAAACGACGAATCTCTTGAGGCAGATTGAGTTTATAAAGGAAGTGGACAAGCTGAAGTACATCGTTCGCAAAACGAAGCTATTCAACAGTGATCGGAATGAGAACGACGCCGAGCACAGTTGGCATCTGGCTCTTATGGCCATCGTTTTGGTCGAGCACGCTAATTTTCCGGTTGATCTGCTCAAGGTTATTAAGATGCTACTGATTCATGATCTTGTCGAAATAGACGCTGGCGATACCTTTATCTATGACACGCAAAAAAGCCATGACAATACGGCTGAGGAGCGGGAGGCTGCTAAACGGATTTTTGGCTTACTGCCCGATGAACAGGCTACTGAATTGATCACTATTTGGGAAGAGTTTGAAGAGCAGCAGACCAATGAAGCTAAGTTTGCCCGAGCGATGGACCGACTTGAGCCTCTGTTGCAGAATACCTCGAATCAGGGTGGTACCTGGACTGAATTTGGTGTGCGTTATAATCAGGTGTACGCTAAGAAGAAAGTAATTGAACAGGGGTCTACGCAAATCTGGCAATACGCTGAGCAGCTTATTAATGACAGCGTTGAGAAAGGAATCTTAAAAAAGTAAGGCAGCCGCCCTGGCTGGGCATGACATCCACTATTTTGGGCGTCATGCCCAGCCAGGATACTAGCCAATCACTGTGCAAGGATACGCAACTTGGTGGCCCATCACCAGACAGTTATCCGTTCATGCTCGGGTTTGTACATTTTGTCGCCTTCTCGCACATTAAACGCTTTGTAAAACGGAGTGAAATTCATCAGTGGCCCATTTACGCGCCATTTAGCCGGTGAATGTGGATTGGTGTTTACGTACATCCGTAGAAACTCGTCTCGTGTTTTTACCCGCCATATTCTGGCAATGGAAATAAAAAACCGTTGGTCAGGCGTAAATCCATCCAGTTTCGTTGTGTCTTTGCCTTGCTGGGTTAGTTTAAAGGCGTCATAGGCGATGGCAACTCCGGCCAGATCCGCCGTATTTTCTCCAACGGTTAGCGGGCCTTTTATAGGTACCGAATCCAGCACGGTAAATCGGTTATATTGATCAATCACCTGCTGGGTTTTCGCTTTGAATTTGGCATAGTCTGCTTTTGTCCACCAGTTTGTCACGTTACCGACTTTATCATATTGAGCACCCTGATCGTCGAACGAATGGGTTATTTCGTGACCAATGACCATACCAATGCCCCCATAATTCAGCGCATCATCGGCATTCATATCAAAGTAGGGCGATTGTAGAATGCCAGCCGGGAACACAATTTCATTGAGAGGAGGATTGTTATACGCCGTTACGGTGGGTGGTGTTGTAAGCCATTCTGTCCGGTCGACTTGCTGGCCTACTTTGGCCAGGTTATAAAGATAGTCCTGTTTATTCGCCGATAACCGGTTTTCGAAGTAAGCATCTCGTTTTACAATTACTTTTGAGTAGTCGCGCCATTTGGACGGATAGCCAATTTTTTCGCTAAAGGCGTGTAGCTTTTCTTTCGCTCGGGCTTTGGTCGAATCGCTCATCCAGTCCAGTTTGTTGATGCGGGCTTCAAAGGCTTTTTTGAGATTGTCGACCAAAGCGGTCATCCGTCGCTTGGCTTCTTCAGGGAAATACTTCTTTACGTAGATCTGCGCCAGTGCATCGCCCAAAGAACCATCGACGGCCTGGGTCATTTCTTCGGATCGGGTTTTCTTAACCGCTTGCCCAGTCAGAATTTTAGTGTAGACAAACGTGGCTTCGTCAAAGGGTTTACTTAAATATGTTGCGTAGTTGGTAAGCGCATGGGCTTTTAGGTAGATTTTCCAGGTAGGGATCGAAACGGAGCTTAACAAAGCGTTGAGCTTTTCATAATAAGCAGGTTGGCCTACGTTGACGGAGTCGGCTTTTACACCCAGGTTAGTTAACAAGCCAGTCCAGTTGAGAACAGGTTGTTTTTTAGATAAAGCAGCTACTGCCAGCTTATTGTAATTGGCATTTACATCCCGAAGTTCGATGTTGGTTCTGTGGGCGGTTGCTAATTGCTTTTCAAGATCATAGACCACCGTTGCGTTATTCCGGGCGGTCGTTGGGGCAGCGCCGGTTAATTCAAACAGACGGGTGAGGTAGTTTTTATAGCCTTGCTGAATAGCGCGTGTCGACGAGTCAGTTTTGAAATAATAGTCTCGTTCAGGTAATCCAATGCCGGTTTGGTAAAACTGGGCAATATTGACCGTGCTCTGTTTATTGTCGGGACTAACCGAAAAGCCGATGATCGACGCATTGCCAACTTTTTGTTCGTCGGCCACCAGTTTCAGTAACGACCCAGCATCCGTAATCGCATCGATACGGGTCAGAAGAGGTATTATAGGTGTATAGCCGCGTTTGTTGATCGCGACCGTGTCCATACCTGATGCATAAAAATCACCCACCTGTTGTTCGAGGCTCCCCACGGGATGCTGGCTTGCAGCCAGACTATCCAAAATTCCCTGTAATCGTATCCGTTGCGGGTAATTCAGAAAAGAATACGACCCAACACCCGTCTGACTGGGTGGTATACGGGCGGTATCATACCAGATGCCATTGGCGTACATGAAAAAATCATCTCCGGCTTTCTTCGTGGTGTCAATCCCTGTTATGACCACCCGTTTGGTATCCGAATTGTGCTTACAGGCAACTGCCAGCAGCAGTGCAATTGAGAAATATAAAAATCGTTTCATGCTCTATGTATACTGGTTGTTGTACCAGACCTGGTTTTGCCTTTGTAAGTTAATAACGATCACGACTTGATAGCGAATGTTTTCCTGGATTCCATGAGGCTGTCGGGGAAACAGGTCAAGTAGAGGTAGCGCGAAAACAACTTCTTAAGAAGTCAACCCGTTTGCCTCGACCAATGAAGTATGTATTAGCCACGGTGTTAAGTCTGCTGCTCATGACCAGCAACGCCCAATCTCCCCTCCGACTTGCCATTGCGGGTCTAAGCCATGGCCATGTAGGCTGGGTGTTTAACCGTCCCGACAAGAAAGATGTAGAACTTGTTGGTATTTACGAAACGGATCAGGCATTGGTCGATCGGTTTGTCAACCGCTACAAGTTGGATAGAAAGTTGTTTTTTACGGATATGGGTCAGATGCTCGATCAAACCAAGCCGGATGCGGTTTCGGCCTTTGGCGCTATCAGCGATCACATTACTATTGTCCGCGCCTGTGCCCCCCGAAAAGTGCATGTGATGGTCGAAAAACCGCTTGCTACGACGTTTGCCGATGCGAAGGAAATTCAACAGCTTGCCCTGAAAAATAGTATTAAGGTGTTAACCAATTTTGAAACCTCCTGGTATGCCAGCAATCAGTATATCCATGAACTCTACCAGGCCGGGAAGTTGGGGGAAATCAAGAAAGTGATGATCAACGATGGGCATGAGGGGCCTAAAGAAATTGGTGTTAGTAAGGAGTTCTTTGCGATTTTGACCGACCCGGCTAAAAATGGTGCTGGTGCTCTGGTCGACTTTGGCTGTTACGGGGCCAATCTGATGACCTGGCTGATGAACGGCCAAAAACCGCTGACTGTAACCGCCGTTACCCATCAGAATAAGCCTGATATTTACCCCAGAGTCGACGACGAGGCTACCATTGTTCTGCAATACCCGTCGGCCCAGTGCATCATTCAGGGCTCCTGGAACTGGACATTTGCCCGGAAAGACATGGAAGTATATGGCACAAAGGGGTATGCCGTTGCTGTCGATGCCACTACCATTCGGGAGCGGCTCCAGGCTAAGGAGCCTGAAGAACGCAAGAAAATCGCTCCTCGCCCTGCTCCTTTCACCGATCCGTTCTCGGTACTGGCCGATGTGGTGCAGGGTCGCCTGAAATTAGAGCCAAACGACTTATACGAGCTACCTGTTAATGTGACGGCCGTTGAGATACTGGAAGCCGCAAAACAGTCGGCAAAGTCAGGGAAGACCGTTTCGTTAAAGTAACCTGTTTTGCTCTATACATGAATCGCAGGGATTTTCTTGCTATAACGGCCGGGGCTTACAAAACCGTTGGGCTTAGCTCCTTAGTATGGGGAAATGATACGCCCATCCCTATCATTGATACCCACATTCATTTGTTCGATACGAAGCGCCCGGAAGGTGTGCCCTGGCCGACGCCCAAAGATGGTCCACTATATCAGCCAGCCCTACCCGATCGCTATCGGAAGATCGCCACACCGCTGGGTGTAGTAGGCGCCATTGTGGTGGAAGCCAGTCCCTGGGTTGACGACAACCAGTGGGTGCTTGACCGGGCCGCTCAGGATAAAATCATTGTTGGAACGGTAGGCAATCTTGAACCAGGGAAGCCAGATTTTCGCCGACAGCTCGAACGGTTCCAGCAAAATTCGCTGTTTCGTGGCATCCGGTATGGAAATCTATGGGATCGGGATTTGGCTATCCAACTGGCAAACCCTGGCTTTGTGGCCGATCTTCAGGTGTTGGCTCAAGCGGGTTTGGTGCTGGATACCGCAAACCCGAACCCGGCTTTACTGGCTGCGATCGTTCGGTTGACGGAACAAGTGCCGACCTTGCGGATCATCATCGACCATCTGCCCCAAATGATTGTTCCTACAGAAAACGCAGCCCGGAAAACCACCGAAGCTTATTTGCAGGCATTGAGCCAGCGCCCTCAGGTGTATGTGAAAATTTCGGAAGTACTGCGCCGGGTAGATGGTACGGTTCCTCGGCAAGTAAGTTATTATCGCGAGCGGCTGGATGAATTGTTTGGACTTTTTGGCGAAGACCGATTGCTCTATGGCAGCGATTGGCCCAACAGCGATCAGAGGTTGCCTTTCGATGCCGGATTGCGATTGGTACAAACGTATTTTATGAGCAAAGGCCGACGCGTGGCCGAAAAATACTTCTGGAAAAACTCGGTGAAAGCCTATCGGTGGATCAGACGCGACCCCTCGCAACCGGCCTGAATTCGGTAGTGAGACGGGAAAGAGGATGCGTCTGATTGAAGCAACTTGACGGTTATCAAAAGAAAATGATGCGTATAAGCGTTTATGGGTGTAGTAAACACCTATACACCTTCACACATGGCCGATCAGCCCAACTGGCTTCATAAATTAGGGAATCTTCTCGTTCCCTCCAGCCAGAACCAAAGCAACGCCAGCGCCACGGTAACGAATAAACGAATCCTGGGCGAGCTGGTCAATTCGTTTCAGGACTCTATAAGTCGGGAGTCGGTTGGGGCAAGCATGCTGTTCAATGCCCACTTTCTCATCATCCTGCATCCCGACACGTACGAAGAACGACAAAATGCATTCCCGGTTATTGTTGATGAAGCGGTGAAGGCTTTCAAGGCGCTTATTGAATCGCAGAAAGGGCAGTATGAACGCGTAGCGCCCGTAGCCTCTAGCTGGTTTTTTAAATTTGGAGGTGGTCGGGAGTTCAGTGGTGAAACCGTCTCACCTACGGATGTGTATGTGGTAGGAGCGCTTACGGGTATTTTGCCCGGTAATCAGCAGCGGCAATCACCGGATAAGCTGCACGTAACTCGCCGGGTGAAACAAACCAATCGCTACGAAAAAGTGGATGTGGACCTGAATACGTTTCAGCATATCGACTTTCGCGAACCGGGCGCTTTTGTTGTGAAGTTCAAATTTAAGCCAACGCCATCCACCAGCGAACGAGCCCCTATGCCGGGATCAGCGACCCGAAATGCACCAAACTTACCACGTAGCCTCGCTTCCGGACTGGCTGAGATCACGTATTACATAGCTGAGCTAAACAAGGAAGATGCGTACCTGATGCGTGACCGGGAGATTGTAATCGCTCGGAAAGAACCCGAAAATCAGCATTTCCCGAACTATCTGCTTCTCGAATCGGCCTACGTGTCGAACCCCCACGCCCGTATTCGGTACGACGATGCAACCCAAACTTTTCACATTGCGTCGTTCAGTCGGAATGAAACCCGTGTGAACGAACAGCTTATTCCCCGCAGCGAACCCGCTAGTCCACAATGGTACACCCTGCCCGATAAGGCTCAGATTCTGCTGAACAGTATGGTCACGCTAAACTTCCAACGGACGACCTAAGATGATCGATGCACTGATTGTTTTCGCCCTGCTTTTGTTTGTCGGTTTGCTGATCTGGAAACATTTTCAGGATTTACCTCGATAATATATCTGACAGGATTTACAGGATTTCCTGAGAGAAAGACAATCCTGTAAATCCTGTCAGATAAAAAAGCCTTGCACCGCTGAATGAATTCAATCGTATTTACCGGCAGAACCGATGTAGGCCGACGCCGAACCGATAATCAGGATGCTTTTCTGTGCGCAACGATCTGGGCAGAAACCAGTGCATTATTGGCGGTTATCGATGGGGTTGGTGGGTATGCCGGGGGCGACCGGGCTGCGGCTATTGCCAGGGAGTCGATAGAACAGTACATGGCTGCTCCTAACGGCAATCCCTTATCGATGTTGCGTGAAGCAGTCGTCTTTGCCAATAATCAGATTTATAGAGAGCGACAACAGGAGCTTCGGCTGGCAAATATGTGTTGTGTGCTGACTACGGCCATAGCGGATAGCCAGTCGAGTAAATTGTATTTTGTTCATGTGGGCGATACGCGCCTATATCGGTATCGCCAGGGCATTCTCGAAAAACTTACTTACGATCACTCACTGGTTGGCGTTCGGGAAGATGCCCAGGAACTGACCGAAGCCGAAGCCATGCAACACCCGCGCCGGAACGAAATTTTACGGGATGTTGGCTCCGCCATGCACCGGGTCGATGATCCTGACTTTCTGGAGTCGGGCGAAACGGATTTTCTGCCGGGCGATCAGTTGCTGCTCTGTAGCGATGGTCTTACTGACCTGGTCACGCAGGCCCAGATTAAAGCTGTTCTGGAGCAAAAACAGTCTTTGGATGAACAAACAGCCGAATTGGTTCGATTAGCCAATCAGCAGGGAGGGAGCGACAACATTACTGTCGTGCTGGCTAAGAATAACGGGGGAATTGATGAGCCTGCTGCGAATAAGGATGCCAATAAGGGTACTCAGGCGTCGACGTTGAAACAGCCTGGCGTAGTAGTTGCCGCTGTTGCGGATACGCCAACGTCTGCTAGTTCGAAGCCAGGCCGGAAGCGATCTGTAGGCTTTTTAGTCCTGGTTGGCCTGATTGTGATCAGTCTGATTACTGCCATTGTGTGGTATCAGAATCAGCCATCCGGCCAGTCTGATTCCGCAGCGGCCGATTCGGTGTTAACTACCAATCGTCAACCGTCTGATTCATCTGTAGTGGTGAAGCCCGACGGACGACTGGATTCATTGGTGCAAATGGCCTATCGAAGTAAAGAGCATCGGTTGATTTTGTCGGCTGATACGTTCCGGCTTAGTAAACCCCTGTTGGTAACCGATTCGTTACAAGGTATACTGGGCGGCAATCGACCAGCAGTGCTGCTCCCTGCCGATTCTACCAAGGCTCTGCTGGCTTTACAGATTGTTCGATCTGGAAAGGTTCAGTTGGAAAATATTATCATTAGCGGGTTTAAAACGGGGATAGAAGTAACCCAGGGCACCCGGTTACAGTTATCCAATGTATCCTTTCAAAACGTTGAACTGCCTGTTCGGGCGGCTATTCGGCAAGAAAATTTCCGCAAGGCCGTCATCACATTGTCGGTAGAAAATCAGCCTGATTCAACCAAAACACGACACCAGTAATGTCCACGATTCGATTTGACACACGGTTTCCGGGTTATGAAGTGCTGAGCGAATTAGGACGCAGCAATGCCCGTATCCTGAAAGCGCGTCACCTGGCAACCGGCGATTTGGTAGCAATTAAGCACTTTGCGCTCAATACCGATGCTGAAACGCTCCGTCGGTTTGAGCGGGAATCGGCTATTATGTCCAGTATCGCCCATCCTAATATCGTAAAGGTGCGGGAGGTGCGTTTGGAAGCGGAGTTACCTTATCTGGTCATGGAGTTGATTGAAGGGGGAAGTCTCGATCAACTCATTGCCAGTCGGGGCTCGCTGGATACGTCGACGGCTAGCCGGTTGGGTTTGCAAATGGCCAGTGCGTTTAAGGCGATTCATCCGCAGGGTATCGTTCATCGGGATATTAAGCCGGAAAATATTCTGTATCGTCCGCTGCCAAGTGGAGAACTGCATTTCCTGTTGACGGATTTTGGCGTGGCCCGCCTGCACGAGCAGTCGAATACACTGACTGGCCAGTCGCTGATGACCTACGAATATGCTTCTCCCGAGCAGTTCAACGATCCACGAAGTGTGGGGGCGGCAACGGATTATTATTCCCTGGGTGTGGTTTTGTACGAGTGCCTGCATGGAAGCGTACCGTTTGCTCTGGACGATCATACAGGTATTGTGACGTTCATGAATAAAGTACTGACGGAAGCTCCTCCCGCCCTGACAATTTCGTCGAACGACCAGACCCTTAGCCCATTTGCTGACTTACTGCGGGGCTTGTTGCAAAAGAAAGCCGCTGATCGACTGAGCGATCCTGACGAATTGACCTGGCTACTCAAACAGGCTGAACTAACCTGGTTACAGGCGAATCGTACCCATCAGGTCCGAACCTCAGCAGAGCCTATAAAGTCTGCAACGCTCAGGGAGCCTGAAAAGAATAAGGATACCTCAGCAAACGTAGCCCCGCTGGAAGCCAGGCCGATACAGAATCCTCGTTCTCGTAATCCGATGTCCGGCAGTCTGAAATGGGCCGCTTTGGCAATCGCTATTTTTCTAGGCATCGTTGGCTTATACCTTACCGTTCTCAAACCTAGATCCGGTACACGCACAACGCTCGTTGATACGCCCATTACCCACACGGATTCGACTGAAGTATCTGACCGTAGCGAAGAAACGGAGCGCCAGCAACGGGAGGCAGAGGAAGCCGTTCGGAGAGAACAACTTCGGCAGGAAGCCCAGGCCGCAGCTGATGGGCTGACTGTTAAGGCGAATGACTACCGGGTTGGCTTTTTCGGCGGCATCAAAAACGTGCAGCTTCAACTGAGCAACCCAAGCCAGGTCACGTTCTCATCGGTTGTCGTTAAGGTGAACTATTACAAGGATAACGGAGGGCTGTATAAGTCAGAAAAGGTGTCTTTCAACAATGTCGGACCCAATTCATCGGCCATTCAGAGCGCACCGAATAGCGATCGGGGGACCAAGCTTACCTACAAAATTGTGGAGCATCGGTTTGCCCCTCCGCTTGATTCCCTAATGCAGACCGCTTCATCAGACTCGATCCACTAATTGACCCATGCCAACAACTGTCAGTGTCAATACGCATTTTCCGGGTTACGAAATCATAGGCGAGCTAGGCCGATCGAACGCCCGCGTGCTGAAGGCGCGTCATCTGGCAACGGGCGATCTGGTGGCGATTAAGCACTTTACCGTCAATACCGATGCCGATACCCTCCGGCGGTTTCGACTCGAATCGCAGTTGATGACCGACATCCAGCATCCAAACGTCGTGCGTGTGCGCGAAGTGCAGCTGGATATGCCTATGCCATTTATTGTGATGGAATGGGTTGAGGGCGGGAACTTACGCACCCTGCTTGGCGAACAGGGATATCTGGACATACCCAATACCATTCGTCTGGGGCTCCAAATGGCCGAAGCCTTTAAAGCGATTCATCCGCGCGGTATTATTCACCGCGACATCAAACCCGAAAATATCCTCTTTCGCTCGCTGCCTTCGGGGGAAATTCATTTTCTGCTGACCGATTTTGGCGTGGCCCGCCTGCGGGAACAGTCGCAAACGATGACGGGCCAATCGTTGATGACCTACGAATATGCGTCGCCGGAGCAGTTCGATAATCCACGGGGTGTCGATGAGGCTACCGATTACTATTCGCTGGGCGTAGTATTGTATGAATGCCTGTCGGGCAAAGTCCCCTTTTCGATGACGGATAGTACGGGCATTGCGCGGTTTATGGGCGAAGTGCTTCGTTCAACACCCCCCGCGTTGCGGTTGCCATCCGGGCAAAACGTGCCCCCAAGTCTGGATACGATTCTGGAATGGATACTGGCCAAAAGCCCAGCCAGACGACTGCATGACGTGAACGAGCTTATATTCCTACTGAAGCAGGCCCAGGTTGAACAGACCCAGACCAGCCGATTGTCGGCTCAGCAACCATCGGTTCCGTCGCGTACGATGGCTGCTCATGTACCGATGTCCCAATCGGTGGCACCAGTCGAACCAGTCGCTGATGTGGAACCCTATATCCGTACCAACCGATGGCTGAACGGACTGATCTTTTTTATGGTCACCCTACTCATTGGGTTAGCGGTGCTGTACAAAAATTATCTGGACGATGCCAAAACCAAAATCCATATCGTAGCCGATTCAACACGCATGACGACGGACTCATCGGATACGGATGTAGTCGAAGGTGATACCACATCAGCGTCATCCGAGTCCCCGATAGAGACTATTACTGATTCGACCAACACAGAAACTCCGCCAGAAACAGTGCCTGAACCACCCGCCAACGTACCCGATTCATCGAACGTAGTCGTTGACTCAGCCGCAGCGTTTAACGAATAACCTTTCAACCTTGCTCGGCCAATTAAGAAAAGGGCAAAAAAGGGTATGACTACCAAACTATGAATATATCCTCTGGTCATTCTGGCCGTTACTATTTGCTGGGCGTATCGGTTATGTTGCTACTGCTAGTTGGACGGTTGTATATGAACTTGCTTCCCACGCTTAATCAGGCGAAGGGGGCTCTTGCCAGTGGTCGGGCCTTAACGCTCCATTCCGGGCTGAAATCGGCGTCTGTCCAGCGACTTCTCAACACGGGTAATTACTACAGTGATCCGAAAGACCGGGCGCTGGTTGCCGATTCGCTGGTCGCTAAACTTCGACAACAGGGGTCGCCCGAAAATCTGGGGGCCTTAAATAAGCGGCAGTTTTCGGTACTGGCACCCGTCGCGTGGCGAGGGCGAATGGGCGGAGTCGATTTCCAGAGCCGATTGCAGGTGTCCCGCCAGCAAATGGGCTTCGATTCAGTTCTGTACGTTCGCGAACTAAACAACCCAAAACCCTACCCAGCTTCGGTTAGTGCAGGAAACGGCACGGAAGCGATAACGGGTCAGGTTATTCGGGATGAACAGCCAATGGCCGATGTGTTGGTTCAGTTAAAGCGACATCCGGCCACGGCCCAACCCGATACCCTTCCAGACCGATTCATCTATGCCCGAACGGATGCCGATGGCCGATTTTCCTTCACGGGCTTGACCAACGGTGCGGGCTACAGTGTTGTGCCTTTGAAGCCTGGTTTTGAGTTTGGAAGCCGGCGAGGAACGAGCCATCTGACGAGCGACCAGAGCTTCACATTTGCAGCACGTCGGCATCAACTACGGCTAATTGGCTCAACCGTTTACGGGCAACTTAAAACAGATCATGCCTTCACCGTTCGAACCCCAGCGGCTTTTACCTTACAATTCTGGGCAATTGTTGGCCTGTTCCTGCTGGTTTTCTGGCTCGTTCAGGGCTTCTGGGACATCCGCCGTTTCCACCCCGACCCTTTGTTATTAGCCATTCTGATGTTGCTGACGGGTATATCGGTAGTAACGCTACTAGCTATTCAGGACCCGTTGCAGGATATGCTGTATGCCTGGCAAACCGTGCAGGGAGTTGCGGCTGGACTGCTGGGTATGACCATTGTATCTCAACTGCCTGTTGGTCGCTTGTATGCAGATTGGCGCTACGACTGGCTGTTTACTTTTCGGAATCGGGATGCCGTGCGGCTTTCTGGCTGGACCTGGCTGGTACTTGCTGTCGGTCTGGCAGTCTTGACTTTACTGGTTGGTTCGGGACCGGAAGGGAGCGGTGTACGGGTAAATCTGTCTATACTGGGGCTGACGTTTCAACCCAGCGAAATCACCAAATACCTGCTGTTGCTCTTTTTTGCGGGTTTCTTTGCTGCCCATGAGCAGCAGATTCGACAATTGCCCGATCTGCGCTGGCGATTTGGGGTAAGTTTCGGCGCTCTGGCTGGCGCAGGAGCACTGATGCTGCTCTACCTGTTGCTGGGCGATATGGGCCCCGCCCTGGTCGTTTGCTTTACGTTCCTGTTATTTTATAGTATCGCCAGGGGAAATCTGCCCCTCACGCTGGCAACGGGGCTAGGGTATGGGTTGGCACTCTGGTTATTGCCCGGTTGGCTGGCTACTATACTCAGTTTTGTTGGGCTGATCGGGTATATGTACTGGCGGGG
>Ga0209933_1000743_pt1 | contig 48023 bp, 43 predicted proteins | sample ThiBiot_300_biof_FD_183944 | JGI IMG/M metagenome (GOLD analysis project Ga0209933, IMG submission 183944) | Wastewater bioreactor microbial communities from Cape Town, South Africa - Thiocy_cont_300_biof (SPAdes) | ecosystem: Engineered > Bioremediation > Thiocyanate > Unclassified | place...
GCATCCGCTGCATCCGCCGCATCGGCCGCCGCGGCCTCGCCGGCGCCTGCATCGAGGGCATGCTGGCGGCGCAGGCGCCCGTCGTCGCGGTGATCGACGCCGACCTGCAGCATGACGAGACGGTGCTCCCCGCCATGCTGGCGCGGATCGACGGCGGTGCCGACATCGTCGTCGCGACCCGCTATGCCGGCGGCGGCGACGCCTCCTCCTTCGATGCCGCGCGCGGCGCCATGAGCCGGGCCGCCACCATGGCGGCGCGGCTGCTGCTCAAGGTGCCGTCCAGCGATCCGATGAGCGGCTTCTTCATGCTGCGCCGGTCGGTTGTCGAATCCGTCGCGCCGAAGCTCTCGACGCAGGGCTTCAAGATCCTGCTCGACATCCTCGCCAGCGTGCCGCCGGGGCTCACGGTCGCCGAGGTGCCCTATTCCTTCGGCGTCAGGACGAGCGGCGCCAGCAAGCTCGACAACCGCGTGATGGTCGATTTCCTCGGCCTGCTGCTCTCCAAGGCGACCGGCGGCGCGATCTCGATGCGCTTCGTCTCCTTCGCGGCGGTCGGCGGGCTCGGCCTCGTCGTGCATCTCGCCGCGCTGCGCCTCGCGCTCGGCGCCGGCTCGCCCTTCACGACGGCGCAGACGCTGGCGACCGTCATCGCCATGACCTTCAACTTCTTCATGAACAACGCGCTGACCTATCGCGACCGCCGCCTCTCCGGCTGGCGGCTGATCCCGGGCCTTCTCACCTTCTATGTCGTGTGCGGCTTCGGCGCCTTCGCCAATATCGGCGTCGGCAGCTGGGTGTTCATCGAGACCGACCGCTGGTGGGTGGCGGGCCTCGCGGGCTCCGTGGTCGGCGCGGTCTGGAACTATCTTTCCAGCACCACGCTCGTCTGGAGGACGCGCCCGTGACGGAGGGCGCGCCGGCAGCAGGCCGCCCTGCCCTCGCGCCGCTCGAGCGGCTGCCGATCGCGCTCGGGCTCATCGCGCTGACGATCCTCGCGCGGCTGCTCCTCGCCGCGCTGGTGCCGCTCGTTCCCGACGAAGCCTATTACGCGCTGTGGTCGACCCGGCTTTCGGCCGGCTATTTCGATCATCCGCCGATGATCGCCTGGTTCATCCGGCCGGGCACCATGCTGCTCGGCGACACGGCGCTCGGCGTCCGCCTGTTTCCGGTGCTCTCGGCCCTCCCCGCGACGTTCTTCATCTGGCGGGCGGCAAGGCACCTCGTCGCCGACCCCCGCGCCGGGGCGCTGGCCGCGGTTCTCTTCAACCTGACGCTGCTCGGCTTCTTCGGCCTCGCGGTGGCGACGCCGGATGCGCCGCTGATCCTCTTCTCCGCCGCGATGCTCTATGCCGCCGCGCGGCTGCTCGACGACGAGCGCCCGTTCTGGTGGCTCGCGGTCGGCGTCGCGACCGGCCTGGCGCTGCTCTCGAAATACTCGGCAGCGCTCGGCGCGGCCGGCTTCGGCATCGCGGTGCTGCTCGTCCCGGGATGGCGGCGACGGCTGCTCTCGCCCTGGCCCTGGGCGGCGCTCCTCGCCGCGCTCATCGTCTTTTCGCCGAACCTCATCTGGAACGCGCTCAATGGCTGGGCGACGGTGATGAAGCAGGGCGGGCGGACGACCGAGGCGTGGCAGTTCCAGCCGCAATATCTTGTCGAATTCTTCGGCGCGCAGATCGGCCTCGCGACGCCGCTCGTCTTCCTCTTCGCCGTTCTCGGCCTCCTGCCGCGCTTCCGCACGGCCTGGCAGGCGAATGGCGCGATGCGGCTGGTGCTGGCGCTCGTCCTGGTGCCGACGGCCTATTTCCTGTTCCATGCGCTGCGAAGCCGGGTCGAGGGCAACTGGCCGGGCTTCCTCTATCCGGCGCTGGCGGTCGCAGCGGCGGCGGCGCTGACGCTCGTTCCAGCCGATACCGGCAGCCGCTTCTCGAGGCTCCGGCGCGCGACGGTTCCCGTCGCGCTCGGCTTTCTCGGCTTCGCCTTCATCTATGCGCTGGTCGTGCCGGTGACGCTGCTGGGGAGCCGCGACCCGATCCTCCGGCTGACGCGCGGCTGGGAAGGCCTCGGCGAGGTGGTGGACACCATCCGCCGCGAGACCGGCGCCCGCTATATCCTGACCTATGACTACCAGCTGAATGCCGAGCTCGCCTGGCTGCTGCCCGATGTGCCGGTCGTGCAGGCCAATGAGAGCCAGCGCTACGACTTTCTCGGCCATGACGGCGACGCGTTTGTCGGCCCCGGCATCGTCGTGACGCGCGACCCGATCGAACAGGAACTCGCCGGTCTCTTCGGCAGCGCCGAACGCATCGCCGTCGTGCCGCGCCGCTTCCGCGGCGTCACCATCGCCGACTATTACATCGTCCGCATCGACCGCCCGACCGCCGGCCCGCTGCCGCAGTGACGACACCAAAACGTCAATTTCGATCAGAAAGCTGATTGACTGCGATCATCCGCTATGGATTGATTGAGCGGTTCCGGCATTTTGCCGGGGCACTTTCTCGACAGCGGCGGCACGGATGGCGCATGGCGGCGGCATGAAGGTGGGGCGGCTCGACGCGATCCGCAGCCATCTCTACGCGAACGGCCCCTCGACGATCCAGGCGATCGCCGACGCGGTCGGCGCCTCGCTCGCCACCATCCGCCGCGACCTGCAGGTGCTCGAGGACGAGGGCGCGATCGACCGCGTCCATGGCGGCGCGCGGATCGCCGAGGGCTCCAGCGTCGAGGTCGCCTTCCAGCAGCGCGCCAAGCAGAATCTCGCGGCGAAGCGCGCGCTGGCCGCGGCCTGCTACGCGGCGCTGAAGCCGCATGGCAGCGTGTTTCTCGATGCCGGCACGACGGTCTTGCAGCTGGCGCGGCTGCTCAAGGTCAACCCGCTGCCGCTGCGCGTCTTCACCAACGGCCTCGCGGTCGCGCAGGAACTCATCGACGTGCCGAAGCTGCAGGTCGTGATGCTGGGCGGCCAGCTTCGCAGCGAGAACGCCTCGCTGGTCGGCCCGCTCGCCGAGGCGATGCTGGACGGCATCTGGCTCGACCAGCTCTTTCTCGGCGCCAGCGCCATCGGCCCCGACGCGGCGATCTACAGCATCGACGCCGCCGAGGCGTCGCTCAACGCCCATATGCTGACTCGCGCCGCCGAGCGCTATGTCGTCGCCGATTCCTCGAAATACGGCACGCTTTCCACGTGGAAGGTGGCGCCGCTGGCGAGCGCCGGCCGCGTGGTGACCGATGGGGGACTCTCCGCCGAATGGCGCCGCCGGCTCGTCGAGCTCGGCGTCGAGGCGATCATCGCCGAACCGGCGGGGGACGCGGCATGACGGGCTCGCTGGTGCTCGGCATCGATGGCGGCGGTTCCAAGACGTTGATCGCGCTCGCGGATCGCGACGGCACGGTCGTCGCCACCAGCGGCGGCTCCGGCATCAATCCGATGGACCGGCCCGACTGGCGCGGCGCGCTCGATGCGATGCTCGCGCCATACCGCGAGCGGCTGCCCGAGATCGGCGCCGTGGTGGCGGGCCTGCCGGCCTATGGCGAATTGCCGCCGCTCTCCGCCGAGCAGGAGCGGGCGATCGCCGATTTCTTCGGCGAAAGGCCGCAGCGGGTCGTCAACGATGTCGAGGCCGCGCATATCGGTGCCTTCGCCGGCGGCCCCGGCGTGCTGATCCTCTCCGGCACCGGCTCCATGGCCTGGGCGCGCGACGCCGCCGGCCATTCGCTGCGCGTCGGCGGCTTCGGCGAGGCCATCGGCGACGAGGGCAGCGCACACTGGATCGGCATCACGGCGATCGCCTGCGCCAGCCGCGCCATGGACGGCCGCATCGACGCGCCGGATTTCCTCGCCGCCTTCATCGCCCATCTCGGCCTCGATCCCGCCTCGCCGCAGGACGGCCTCATCGCCTGGCGCGCCTCGGTCGAGCATGCCCGCTCCGAGATCGCCGCCCTCGCCCGCCTCGTCGACACGCTCGCCGAACGCGGCGAGCCGACGGCACTCGCCATTCTCGACAGCGCCGCCGCCCATCTCGCCACCCATGTGGAGGCAGCGCGGCGGCGGATCGGCGATCCCGCCCTTCCCTGGAGCACGGCCGGCGGCACATTCGCCAGCCGCCTGCTCCGCGAGCGGACCGCGGCCCGCATCGGCTCGGAGCCGCTGCCGCCAAGGCTCCCTCCCATCGGTGGCGCCCTCCTGGGTGCCGCTCGAGACCTCGACTGGCCCGTGGACGAAGCATGGATCGGGCGGTTGGCCGCCTCGATCGAGAACAATGCGATCCACGCGAGGAACGGCCGCACACCTTCACCAAGACGGGATGATCAGTGATGAACAAGCTGCTTCGAACGACCGTCGCCCTCGCGGCGCTCGCCCTCGCTATGCCTGCCCTCGCCGATGACGCCAAGCCCCTTGCCGGGCAGAGCATCACCGTGCTGCTGCCCTCGGGCCAGTCGCCCAACATCGCCTCGGATTTCGAGAAGGAGACCGGCATCAAGGTCGATCTCCAGATGCTGTCCTGGGACGATATCCGTCCCAAGCTCATCACCGGCCTCATTGCCGGTACGCCGCCGGCCGACGTGACGGAGTTCGACTGGTCGTGGACCGGCCAGTTCGGCGCCGCCGGCTGGTACGAGGACCTGACGCCGCTCATCGACGCGGAGTCGATCAAGGACATGCCGACCGCCTCGATCTTCACGGTCGACGGCAAGCTGCTCGGCGTGCCCTATGCCAACGATTTCCGCATCCTGATCGCCAACAAGGACCATCTCGCCAAGGCGGGCATCACCAAGATGCCGACGACGATCGACGAGCTCATCGCCGACGCCAAGCTGATCAAGGAGAAGGGCATCGCCGAATATCCGCTCGGCGTGCCGCTCTCGCCCTCGGAAGGCACCTCGACGCTCTGGTACCTGATGACCTTCGCCTTTGGCGGCGATCTCTTCGACAAGGACTGGAAGCCGCTGTTCACGAGCCCCGATTCCGGCGGCTACAAGGCGCTGCAGTTCTATGTCGACATGCTGAAGGCCGGCCTCATCGATCCGGCCTCGACGGGTCTCAAGGATTCCGACGTCCACCAGATGTTCATGGACGGCAAGGTCACCTTCGACCTCGGCGTCGGTCCGGGCTGGGTCGGGGCCTTCGAGGACAAGACCAAGTCCAAGATCGCCGGCTCGACGACGCTCGGCCTCGTGCCGACCGAAAGCGGCAAGACCGTCAGCTACGGCCTGCCCGAGGCGCTCGGCATTCCGGCCGCTTCCGAGAAGAAGGAAGCCGCGCTCGCCTTCGTGAAGTGGATGACCTCCAAGGACGAGCAGATCAAGCTCGCCGCCGAGCAGGGCCTCCTCGCCACGCGCACCTCGGCCTTCGAGGAATTGAACAAGCAGGGCAAGATCCTCGACGGCGACGTCGTGATCGAGCAGGCCGGCACGGTCGGTCCGCTGTTCAAGCAGGGCACGCCCACCTGGTATCCGCAGTTCTCCAGCGCGGTGAACAATGCGATCAACCAGGCCGCCAAGGGCGAGATCAGCGTCGCCGACGCGATGAAGTCGATCGCCGACGAAACCGCCAAGGCGCAGCAGCAGTGAGCCTCAGCGCCGTCCTTCCGGCACGGCGCTCCCGCGAGAAGGGCATCGACGGCACCGCCGATGCTCTTCTCGGGCTGCTCCTCGCCGCCCCCATCGTCATCGCGATGGTCGCGCTGGTGCTGTTCCCCGTCGCCTCGACGCTGTGGGACAGCCTGCACCGGGTCAATCCGATGCAGGCCGGCACGCCCTTCATCGGGCTGCAGCACTACCAGGACCTCCTGAAGGACCCGATCGTCAACGAAGCGTGGCGCAACACCTTCATCTATGTGGTGATCTGCGTCGTGCTCGAGACCGCCGGAGGGATCGGCGCCGCCCTGCTCATCAACCAGGCCGGCCGCTGGCGCCGTTTCGTGCTGGCGGCCGTCATCCTTCCCTGGGCCCTGCCCGGCGTCGTCAACGCCGTGGTCTGGCAGTGGATCTACAACCCGGCCTTCGGCCTCCTCAACGGCCTGCTCGTCGCCGCCGGGCTCGATTTCGAGAAATATGTCTGGTTCAACGACCGCACCGTGGCGCTGTTCGCCGTGTCGCTGGTGCATGTCTGGCGCATGCTGCCGCTGACGGCGGTGATCGTCCTCGCCGCTCTGCAGTCGATCCCGGCTGATCTCTATGAGGCAGCGCGCATCGACGGCGCCAGCCGGCCGAAGATGTTCACCAACATCACGCTGCCGCTGATCCGCGGCGGCGTCGCCATCGCCATGACGCAGTCGACGGTGGCGGCGTTCAACTTCTTCGACGAGGCCTGGATCCTCACCGGTTCCTCGCGCGGGACACGGCCGATCCTGGTGCAGGTCTATCTCGAGGCGTTCCAGAACCTGCATTTCTCCTATGGCATGGCGCTCAGCGTGCTCGTGATGTTCGCCTCGCTCGCCGTCTCGCTCGTCTATGTCCTGCGCGTCCAGCGCGTCACGAGGTTGGACTGATGGAGCTCAGACTTTCCCAGCGCATCCTGCTCGGCATCGGCTTCACCGTGCTGATCCTGTGGTCGATCGGCCCGATCTACTGGGCGATCGCCACCAGCCTGACGCCGACGCCCGATCTGATGTCGCAGCCGATCCATTTCTTCCCGCAGCGGCTGACGGCCTATCATTATGAGCGCCTGGCCGGCTTCGGCTATATCGCCTCCAACGACGTCACCGTCGCGCTGCAGTTCCGCAACGCGCTGGTGAACTCGATCATCACCTCGGTCCTCGCCACCGTCATCTCCGTCTTCCTGGCGACGCTCGGCGGCTATGCCTTCGCGCGGCTGACTTTCCCCGGACGGACGGTGATCTTCTTCGTCGTCATCGCCACCATCGCCATCCCGGGCTACACGGTGCTGATCCCGCTCTACCGGATCATGATCGGCGCGAAACTCCTCGACACCTATACCGGCGTCACGCTGATCTATCTCTCGGCCTTCCTGCCGCTGGCGCTGTGGCTGATGCGCAGCGTCTTCCAGCAATTGCCGCTCTCGATCGAGGAAGCGGCGCGCATCGACGGCGCCGGACGGCTGACGATCCTCTTCCGGATCGTCATGCCGCTCGCGGCGCCCGGCCTCGTCGCCGCCTCGATCATCACCTTCCTCGGCGCTTGGGGCCAGTACATGGTTCCGCTCATCTTCTCGCCGAACAAGACCAAGCCGCTCACCGTGCTGATACCGGAATTCTCGACCAAGAACTTCGTCGATTACGGGCTCATCAATGCCGGCGGCACCATCGCGATGATCGTGCCGATCCTGATCGTGATCTTCCTCAACCGCTATCTCGTGAGCGGGCTGACGGCCGGTTCCGTCAAGTAGCTCCCGCTTTCCAACGACAAGAGACCAAAATGGGCATCACCGAACAGACGATCGTCGAGCAGTTCCCCTTCTGGCGGGCCGCGCTCGTGCCCCGGGAGCGGCTGCCTTCGGCGCCCGTCACCGTCTTCGTCGGCTGCGGCACCTCCTATAATCTCGCGCTTGCGCTCGCCGCGTCCGCCAATGGCGCCGGCATCGCCGCCATCGCCGTCCCGGCGCGCGAATGGCTCGACCGGCCGGCCGCCTATTGGCCGCGCTGGCAGGAAGCCGCGGTGGTGGTGCTCTCGCGCAGCGGCGAGACGACCGAGACCGTCGCCGCCGCCGCCGCGAGCCGCGCCGCCGGCATTCATGTCACGGGCATCACCTGCGCCGAGGGCTCCAGCCTCGCCGCCGCTTCGGACCGCGTCGTCTATGCCGAGACGCATCCGAAGGAGGGCATCGTCATGACCTCGTCGGCGAGCCTCATGCTGCTGATGGGGCTGCAGATCATCGGCATCACCGTCGGCGAGGACGTCGTCGCGGCGGCGGAAGCCGCGCTTCAGGCGACCGACAACGCTGCCGACGCGCTGATCGCCGGCCGCTCGCATTTCGTCTATCTCGGCGGCGGCGCGCTCTATGGCGTGGCGCTCGAAGGTGCGCTGAAGCTGCTCGAGATGAGCCAGACCTATGCGCAGGCCTTCCACCCGCTAGAATATCGCCATGGCCCGATCAGCCTCATGGACGAGCGCACGGTCGCGGTCATGCTCTATGGCGACGCGCGGCCGGACGACGAGGCGGTGCTCGTTGGCGAAATGCAGCAGAAGGGCGCCCGCGTCCTCGGTTTCGGCGGGCCGGGGGACGTCTCGGTGCCGCTCGGCGTCGCGCCGGCGCTGGCCGGCCTCGCCGCTTTGCCGGCGCTGCAGCTCCTCGGCGAGCGGGTCGCCGGCGCCAAGGGTCTCGACACGGTTGCGCCGCGCCATCTGACCAAGGTGGTGATGCTCGCCAGCGCCTGAACGGAGTGTCTTCGATCGCGGCGGTGTCCTGTGACAGGCGTTTGGGATAGGACGGTGCGCTGACCCGCCGCCGCGATTCGATTTTTCGCTGCGGCGAGCGAAGGAGCGATCCGATGTCCGAAGCGCCGATGATCGCGATCGAAGGCCTTTCCAAGACCTACGCATCCGGCTTCACCGCACTCAAGAATGTCTCGCTGACCATCGACCGCGGCGAGATCTTCGCCCTGCTCGGCCCGAACGGCGCCGGCAAGACGACGCTGATCAGCATCGTCTGCGGCCTCGCGCGGGCGAGCGGCGGCCGCGTCACGGTCGGCGGCCACGACGTCGTCACCGACTATCGCGCGGCGCGCAGCCTGATCGGCCTCGTGCCGCAGGAACTGACCACCGACGCCTTCGAGACGGTGTTCGACACGACGAGCTTCTCGCGCGGCTTGTTCGGCAAGCCGCCGAACCCGGCCTATATCGAGAAGGTGCTGACCGACCTCTCGCTGATCGACAAGCGCGACAGCCGCATCATGACGCTTTCCGGCGGCATGAAGCGGCGTGTGCTGATCGCCAAGGCGCTCTCGCACGAGCCGGCCGTGCTCTTCCTCGACGAGCCGACGGCCGGCGTCGATGTCGAGCTTCGGCGCGACATGTGGCGCGTCGTGCGGCAGCTGCGCGATGCCGGCACCACCATCATCCTGACGACGCATTATCTCGAGGAAGCCGAGGAGATGGCCGACCGGATCGGCGTCATCAACCGCGGCGAACTGATGCTCGTCGAGGAGAAGACGACGCTGATGCGGCGGCTCGGCGGCAAGCGGCTGACGATCGAGCTTGCCGAGCCCGTCGCGGCGGTGCCGGACATGCTGGCACCCTACGGCTTCGAGATTTCCGCCGACGGCCGCAAGCTGGTGCACAGCTATGACGCGTCGGGCGAGGGCAGCGCGATCGCGCCGATCCTCGCCGCGCTCGCCGGCACCGGCCTCGCGGTCAAGGATCTCGGCACCGAGGAATCGACGCTGGAGGAGATCTTCGTCGGTCTCGTCGGAGGCAAGTCATGAACGCGCTCTCGCTCAACATCCACGCGATCCGCGCCATCTACCGCTTCGAGATGGCGCGCACGCGGCGGACGCTCTTGCAGAGCATCGTCTCGCCGGTGCTCTCGACTTCGCTCTATTTCGTCGTCTTCGGATCGGCGATCGGCCCGCATATGAACGAGATCGCCGGCGTCAGCTACGGCGCCTTCCTCGTGCCGGGGCTCATCATGCTCGGCCTCCTGACGCAGTCGATCTCCAACGCCTCGTTCGGCATCTATTTCCCGCGCTTCGTCGGCACGATCTACGAGCTGCTCTCGGCGCCGGTCTCGCCGCTCGAGACGGTCATCGCCTATGTCGGCGCGGCGGCGACGAAATCGACGCTGCTCGCGCTCATCACGCTCGGCACCGCGGCGCTCTTCGTCGATCTTCGCATCGACCATCCCTTCTGGATGGTCGCCTTCCTGCTTTTGACCGCCGTCACCTTCAGCCTCACCGGCTTCATCATCGGCATCTGGGCGGATAATTTCGAGAAGCTGCAGCTGGTGCCGCTGCTCATCGTGACGCCGCTGACCTTTCTCGGCGGCAGCTTCTATTCGATCGACATGCTGCCGCCCTTCTGGCGGACGGTGACGTTGTTCAACCCGGTCGTCTATCTCGTCTCGGGCTTCCGATGGAGCTTCTACGGCCATTCCGACGTGCCGGTCGGCATCAGCCTCGGCATGACCTTCGTCTTCATGCTGATCTGCCTCGCCGTGATCTCCTGGATCTTCAGGACCGGCTACCGGCTGAAACGCTGAGCCGCTTGCGCCGTCGACCGTCGAGCGTCTAGCTAGAGGACGCTCGACCGGGAGAGGAACGATCGCAGCCTTTCGCTTCATCCATGCGGCGGACATCCATCTCGATTCGCCGCTGCGCTCGCTGGCGCTGCGCGACGCTGATCTCGCGGCGCTGATCGGCGACGCCACGCGCCGGGCGCTGACATCGATCGTCGACCTGGCGCTCGCCGAGCGCGTCGACGCGCTGCTCATCGCCGGCGATCTCTATGACGGCGACCAGACCTCGATGAAGACGGCGCGCTTCCTCGCCACCGAGTTGAAGCGGCTCGACGAGGCCGGCATCCGCGTCTTCATCATCCGCGGCAATCACGACGCGCTGTCGAAGATCACCGCCGAGCTGATCCTGCCAGACGGCGTGAAGCTCTTCCGCGGCCGCGCCGAGGCAGTGGAGATCGCCCGCGCGCCCGGCGAGCGGCCGGTCGTCGTGCATGGGCTCAGCTTCCAGAAGCCGCTGGCGCCGGAAAGCCTCCTCCCCTCCTACCGCCCGCCGGTCGAAGGCGCGGTCAATATCGGCCTCATGCATACGAGCCTCGACGGCGCCGCCGGCCACGACGTCTATGCGCCCTGCCGGCTCGCCGATCTCGACGCCGCGGGCTTCCGCTACTGGGCGCTCGGTCATGTCCACCAGCGGGTCGTGCATGAGGGTGCGGCGACCGTGGTGATGGCCGGCATCCCGCAGGGCCGCGACATCAACGAGGCCGGCGCGAAATCGGTCAGCCTCGTCACGGTGCGCGACGACGGCGCGATCACCGTCGAGGAGCGGATGACCGGCATCGCCGAATTCCGCCGCGTCACGCTCGACGCGACGGGCATCACCGAATGGACGGAGCTCGTCGCGGCGCTCGGAAGACGGCTCGGCGAGGAACGGGCGCTGACGCAGACGCCGCATCTCGTGGCGCGCGTCGCGATCACCGGCGCGACGCCGCTTGCCTGGCGCATCCGGCGCGACTCCGATCTCTTGAAAGCCGAGGCCGACCAGGCGGCGACGGCGCTCGGCCGCGCCCATGTCGAGAAGCTGGAGCTTTCCATCGGACCGGCCGCCGGCGCGGCGCCGATCGCCGGCGATGCGCTCGGCGAGCTGGCGCGGCTGGTGGCCGAGGACGTGCTGCCGTCGGAGAGCTTCCGCTCCACCGTCACGGGCGCGGCGGCGCAGCTGCGCGGCCTCCTGCCGGCCGAATTGCGCGATCTCCTCGGCGCCGACGAAGCCGCTTCCGAGGCGCTGCTCGCAAGGCTGGCCGCCGAGGGCAGCGAGGAGGTGCTGGCGCGCATCGAGGCGGATGCCGGCAGCGGGGAGGGCGGCTGACATGCGCATCGAGCGGCTCGGCCTCACCCGCTACGGGCGCTTCACCGACCACGCCCTCGATTTCGGGCCGAAGCCGGCGGGCGCCGATTTCCATCTCGTCTATGGCCCGAACGAAGCCGGCAAGTCGACGACGCTCGCCGCCTGGCTCGACCTTCTCTACGGGATCGGGACGCAGAGCCCGTACAGCTTCCTGCATCCCTATGCGACGATGCGCATCGATGCGGTGCTGGAGATGGGCGGCGCCGAGCGGCGCTTCGCGCGCATCAAGCGGCCGCAGGCGAGCCTTCTCGACGGGGCCGACCAGCCGCTGCCCGACGCGGCGATCCTCGCCGAACTCGGCGGCATCGGCCGCGACGCCTACAAGGCGATGTTCTCGCTCGACGAGGAGACGCTGGTCGCCGGCGGCGAGAGCATCCTTGCGAGCCGCGGCGATCTCGGGCAACTGCTCTTTTCCGCCAGCGCCGGCCTCGCCGCCCTCACCCGCCGCCTCGATGCGCTGAAGGCGAGCGCCGAGACGTTCCACAAGCCGCGCGCCCACAAGACCGGGCTCGCCGAACTGAAGGGCCGCCTCGCCACGCTGCGTGACGAGCGCGCCGCCATCGACACGCTCGCCGCCGATCATCACCGCCTCACCGCCGAGGAGGCCGCAGCCGACGCCGCCTATCGCGAGGCGGTGGCGAAGCGCGGCGAGGTCAAGGCGCGGCTGGAGCGCGTCCTCCGCATCCTGGCGGCGCTGCCGCGGCGCGACGCCATGGCCGAACTCGTCGCGCGGCGGGCCGGCCTGCCCGCGCCCGCAATGCTGCCGGCCGGCCTTGCCGAGGAGCTGCCGCGGCTGCAGGCGCTCGAAGTGGAACTGGCGACACGCAGCGCGGCGCTCGCCGAAGAGGCCGAGACGCTGGCTTCGGAGCGCGCCGCGATCGTGGAGGACCCGGCGGCGCTGGCGCTCGCCGACCGCTTCGACGCGCTGCAGGAGACGCTCGGATCACGCGAGCGCTCCGCCGCGCTCGATCTGCCCGACCGGCGCCAGCAGCTTTCCGACGCCGGCCATGCCGTCGCGACCTTGCTGCGTCGGCTCGGCAGACAGGATGAGGAACGGCCCGGGGCGCTTCTCATCGACACCGCCCGCGCGGCCCGTCTCGACGCGCTCATTGATGCGCGCTCCGGCATCGAGGCGCAGCTGGAAGCGGCGCGAGCGGAAGAGGGCGCTTCGGCGGCGCGGCTCGCCGAGGCCGAGGGGGCGCTCGCGGCGAGCGCCGGCAATGCCGCGCCGCTCGATGCCGCGGCGGCGGCCGAGTTGCGGACAATCCTCGCGATGATCCGCAGCGACGACCCGGAAGGCGCGCTGGCGCGCGCGACGGCCGAGGCGCGGCGCTCGGAGACGCGGCTCGGCGACGCGATGGCGCTGCTCGCCCCTTTTCCCGGCGACGCCGCGGCGCTCGCCGCGCTGATCACCCCGTCGCCGGCGATGATTGCCGACTGGCGCTCCCGCCGCCAACGCGCCGAGGCGGCGCTCGTCCAGTATTCGGCTGATGCCGTCCGGCTCGCCAACGAGATCGCGCGGCTGCAAGCGGAGGCGGAGGCGCTTGCGGCCCGCAGCAGCGCCCGCGCCGAGGCGGAGGCCGAGGCGGCGCGGATCGCCCGTGATGCCGCCTGGACGGCGCATCGCGAACGGCTCGATCTGGCAAGCGCCGACAGCTTCGAAGCCGCGCTGCGCCGCGACGATGCGGCCATGCTGGCCCGGCTCGCCCATGTCGGCGACGCCGCGCGCCGCGCCGAGATCGCCACCACGCTGGCGGTGACGCGCGCCGAGGCCGAACGAGCCGCCGCGTTGCGCGCGGAGGCCGAGGCGGAGCTTCGCGCGATCGACGAAGTGATCCGAGCGGCTGGCGACGCCTTGGCACCTGGGCTCGTCGCGCGTGCCGGGCTGGACGGGCTGGAGGAATGGCTGCGCCGCCGCGAGCAGGTGCTGGAAGCCTTCGCCGCTGCCAAGGAGGCGAGGGGGGCGGTGGCAATGGCCGAAGCTGCGATCCGCTCGGCGACGGCGCGGCTCGGCGACGCGCTGGCCCGGACCGGCGACAAGGCCGAAGAGTTGAGTCTGGGCGCGCTCGCCGCCCATGCCGAGGACCGGCTCACCCGCTGGTCCGGGCAGATCGCCGATCGCCAGCGGCTCGACGAGCGGCGGCGCGATCAGGGTGAGCGGCTGGCCGCGCTGAAGGCAGCGGAAGCACGCGATGCGGCGTGGCAGGCGGAGTGGCGGGCGGCGCTCGCCACGACCTGGCTCGGCGGGGACAGTGTGCCGCCGACGCCGCGGATCGTCCGCGACAGCCTCGCGGTGCTCGGCGAGCTTGGGAAGGCCGCCGAGAAGGCCGCGGCGCTCGCCGACCGCATCCGCAAGATGGAGGACGATCGCAGCGCCTATGCGGCACAGATCCGCGCCATCGCCGAGGAACTCGGCCTCGCGACCGACGGCGATATTGGCCCGCTCGCAATGCGGATCGGGTCGCGCATCGAGGCCGCCGGCGCGAATGCGAGAAAGCGAGCCGAACTCGACGCGCGCCTTGCCCGCCACGGCGAGGCAGCCGGCCGGCTCACGCTGCAACAGGAGTCGTTTAGCCGGCAAAGAGATACGATGACCGAGACGCTCGGCGTCGCGACGCTGGCGGAGGGGGCGGCGCTTCTCGGCCGGCTCGCCGAGCGGGGACGGCTGGAGGCCGATATCGAGGCCGCGCGGCGTGACATCCGCAAGGGACTTGAGGCCACTTCCTTCGACGAGGCGGAGGCGGTGCTGGCCTCGGTCGATCGCGACGCCCTCGCCGCCGAGCGGCTGGCGCTGGAGCAGGAGAGCGAGGATCTCGACCAGCGCTGCCGGGAACTCTTCGCGGCGAAGTCGAAGGCCGAGGACAGGCTCGCCGCGGTCGGCGGCGACGGACGCGTGGCGGCGATCGAGGCGGCGCGGCGCACGGTGCTGGTCGAGATCGAGGAGGGCGCCCTCGCCTTCCTGCGCCTCACCGCCGGCATCACCGCGGCGGAGACGGCGATCCGCCTTTATCGCGAGCGCCATCGCAGCCAGATGATGATGCGCGCATCCGACGCGTTCCGCACCATCAGCCGCGGCGCCTATGCCGGCCTCACCGCCGAGCCGGCCAAGGACGGCGAGCGGCTGATCGCGCGCATCGCCGGCGGCGGCTCGCGCGAGGCGAGCGAGCTTTCCAAGGGCACCCGTTTCCAGCTCTATCTGGCGCTCCGCGTCGCCGGGTATCATGAATTCGCCGCCGGTGGCCGTTCGGTGCCGTTCATCGCCGACGACATCATGGAGAGCTTCGACGACTTCCGCGCCGAGGAGGCCTTCCGCCTCTTCGCCGGCATGGCGGCGGTAGGACAGGTGATCTACCTGACGCATCACCGCCACCTGATCCCGATCGCTGAAAGCGTCTGCCCCGAGGTCCGCATCCACCGGCTCGATCGCACCGAGACTGGCGAGGTTGTTGACGCTCTAGCGTCGTGATAGGTTTCCGTTCGTCTTTCGTTCACGGAGCGGGCCGATGACCCGACGCGCGGGAAGTGCCGACCTGCCGCTGCATGGCGGCCGCGTCCCGGCCTGGCTCGGCCAGCGCATGGCGCGGCTCGGCGCCGTGATCACCGAGGCGATCGTGCTGCATTACGGCCGCGAGGAATTCCTGCGCCGCCTCGCCCATCCCTTCTGGTTCCAGTCCTTCGGCGCCGTCATGGGCATGGACTGGCACTCTTCCGGCATCACGACCAGCGTCATCGGCGCGCTGAAGCGCGGGCTCGGCCCGCTCGGGGGCGAACTCGGGCTCACGGTCTGCGGCGGACGCGGCGCGCAGTCGCGCAAGACGCCCGGCGAACTCATCGCCGCCGGCCTGCGCACCGGCTTCGACGGCGCAGCGCTCGCGGCGGCGAGCCGGCTGGTCGCCAAGGTCGACAGCGCCGCCGTCCAGGACGGGTTCGATCTCTATCTGCACGGCTTCATCGTCGCCGATGACGGGCAATGGGTCGTCGTCCAGCAGGGCATGAACGAGGCGACTCGCACCGCGCGTCGCTATCACTGGCAGTCGGAGGGGCTGACGAGTTTCGTCGATGCGCCGCATGCCGCGATCGACGGCCGCAATCGCGGCACGATCGTCAACCTGACCGACCACCGCGCCGAAGCCTCGCGGCGCGGCCAGCTCGCCCTGCTTGCCGACTTCGGGCCCGACGGCATCGTGCGCGAACTTGCGGCGGCGACCGGCCGCGACGCGGCGCCGAAGCCGCCCGAGGCGCCGCTGCTGCCGCATCTCGTGATGCCGGCGCATCACGATGTCCGTCCGAAGGACGTCATGCTGCGCCGCCTGCATGGCGCGCTCGCGGCCGCCAGCGAAAGCGGGCCGCGCGACTTCGCCGATCTGTTGATGGTGCCGGGCGTCGGCGCGCGCACGGTCGAGGCGCTGGCACTGGTCGCCGAGGTCGTCCATGGCGCACCTTGCCGCTTTGCCGACCCGGCGCGGTTCTCGCTCGCCCATGGCGGCAAGGACCGCCATCCCTATCCGGTGCCGCTCAAGGTCTATGACGAGACGATTGGCGTCATGAAATCGGCCGTCGCCAAGGCGAGGCTCGGCAATGACGAGCGGCTCGACGCCATCCGCCGGCTCGACGAAGCGTCGCGGCGGCTGGAGCAGACCGCGAAGGGACCGAGCTTCGAGGCCTTCGTCGCCCGGGAGCGGGGAGCGTCGCATGCCTATGGCGGCATGAGCGTGTTCGGCCCCGAGCCGCCTGCGGATGATCTCTTTGCCGGCTTTGCATCGCCGCCGTCGGGCCGCACCCGATGACGAGCGGCGAAGGCATGTCGGACCCATTCGGCCTGCAGCGCTTTCGCGATGCGCAGGCGCCGGTCATCGCCCGCGTCGAAGCCGAACTCGCCGCCGGACGGAAGCGCAGCCACTGGATGTGGTTCATCTTCCCGCAGCTTCGCGCGCTCGGCCGGTCGGAGACGGCGCTCTTCTACGGCATCGGCTCGCTCGACGAGGCGCGCGCCTATCTCGCCGATCCGCGGCTCGGCGGCCGGCTCCGCCGCGTGACGGAGCTCGCCATCGCGGCCGAGGCACCATCGCTGACGGCGCTGTTCGGCACGCCGGACGATCTCAAATTCCGCTCCTCGATGACGCTGTTTGCGCTCGCCGACGGCACGGCGGGCAATCTCTTCGAGCGGGCGCTGGAGCGCTGGTGCGGCGGCGAGCGGGACGAAGCGACGCTCGATCTGCTGCACGCCGACTGAGGCTTCAGGCCGCCGTCGCCCTGACACGCTCGGCGCGCTGCTCGGCCATGAAGGCGTCAATGGCGGCGATCTCCTCGGTGGAGAGATGCAGCCCGAGCTTGGTCCGCCGCCAGACGACATCGACGGCCTGATGCGCGAATTCATGCGTCATGAGCCAGCAAAGTTCGGCCTCGGTGAGCGTCGCGCCGAAGGCGCGGCCGAGATCGGCCTCGGTCTTCGCCGCGCCGAGGATCTCGCGTGCCTCGGTGCCGTAGCCGCGCACGAGCCGGGTCGCCCAGCGCGCATCGAGGAACGGATAATCGCGCAGGAGCCCGGCGATGAGATCGGCGACGCCGTCATGCGGGAAATTGCCGCCCGGCAGCGGCACGCGCGCCGTCCAGGCCGGACGCGGCGCGCCGAGCTCGCGGCAGAGCTCGTCCACCGCATGCTCCGACAGGCGGCGATAGGTTGTGATCTTGCCGCCGAAGATATTGAGGAGCGGTGCGCCGTCGCGATCGAAGCGCAGCACATAGTCGCGCGTCGCCGCCGTCGCCGAGCTGGCGCCGTCGTCATAGAGCGGGCGGACGCCGGAATAGGTCCAGACGACATCCTGGGGCGTCACCGGCCGCTTGAAATAGCGGCTGGCGAAATCGCAGAGATAGTCGCGTTCCTCGTCGGTACAGCGCGCCTCCGATGGCGCGCCGTGATGATCCTTGTCGGTCGTCCCGATCAGCGTGAAATCCTGCTCATAGGGGATCGCGAAGATGATGCGTCCGTCGGTCCCCTGGAAGAAATAGCAGCGGTCATGGTCATAGAGGCGGCGGGTCACGATATGGCTGCCGCGCACGAGACGGACACCCTCGCGGGTGGCGATCTTCGTCACGTCATGGATGACCTCGCCGACCCAGGGACCGCCGGCATTGACCAGCGCGCGGGCCGAGAAGGTCTCCTCGCCGGCCGGGCCGGAGACGTCGATCCGCCACAGATCTCCCTCGCGCCGCGCCGCGACGACCCGCGTCTGCGTCAGGATATGGGCGCCGCGCTCCTTGGCGTCGCGCGCATTCAGCGCCACCAGCCGGGAATCCTGCACCCAGCAATCGGAGTATTCGAAGGCGTGGCGGAAACCCTCCTGAAGTGGGACGCCGGCGGGATCGCGCGCGAGGTCGAGCGTCCGCGTCGCCGGCAGGATCTTGCGGCCGCCGAGCGTGTCGTAGAGGAAGAGGCCGAGCCGGATCAGCCAGGCCGGCCGCCGTCCCTTCATCCAGGGCATCAGCCGCGCCAGCAGCTTCGAGGTCGGCGTCTCCGCCTCGAAGCGCATGTCGGAGCGCCAGGGCAGCACGAAACGCATCGGCCAGGAGATGTGCGGCATGGCGACGAGCAGCGTCTCGCGCTCCTCCAGCGCCTCGCGCACCAGGCGGAACTCGAAATATTCGAGATAGCGCAGCCCGCCATGGAAGAGCTTGGTCGAGGCCGAGGAGGTGCCCTGCGCGAGATCGCCCTGCTCGGCCAGCGCGACCGACAGCCCGCGGCCGACCGCGTCACGCGCGATGCCGCAGCCATTCACGCCGCCGCCGATGATGAAGAGATCGAAAACCGCCACGGTCGCTCGCCTCCGGCCAGCCGGGCTCGCGGGTTCGGGACCCTCGCCCAGCGTCCGAACCCTGCGGCCGATGCGCGCTTCTGTCAACGCCGATTTTCGCTTTTCTTCGTTTTCGCCCCATGCGAACATCGATGCATCCCAGTCGATCATCCGTGAGAGAAGCGCGTCCGTGGCACTCAGCATCCGTCAGGCCGACATTCTCGATCTCGCGCGCAGCGAGGGCCGCGTCGCGGTGGAAGACCTTGCGCGGCGCTTCGATGTCACGGTGCAGACCATCCGCCGCGACCTGACCGAACTGTCCGATGCCGGGCTGCTCGACCGCGTCCATGGCGGCGCGGTTCTGAGGACCGGCGTCGCCAATCTCGGCTATGACGAGCGCCGGCGCATGAACGAGGCTGGCAAGGCGGCGATCGCCGGCGCCGCGGCCGCCGCGATCCCCGACAATTCCTCGCTGATCCTCAATATCGGCACCACGACGGAAGCCGTCGCCCGCGCGCTGCTCGGCCATCGCAACCTGACCGTCGTCACCAACAACATGAATGTCGCCAATATCCTCGCGTCCAATCCGTCCTCGGAGGTCGTGGTGGCGGGCGGCGTCCTCCGCCGCAGCGATGGCGGCCTCGTCGGCGAATTGACGACGCATGTCTTCGAGCAGTTCAAGGTCGACATCGCGGTGATCGGCTGTTCGGCGCTGGACGAGGAGGGCGACATCCTCGATTTCGACCTCGCCGAGGTGCGGGTGTCGAAGGCGATCCTGCGCCAGGCGCGGCGCGCCTTCCTGGTCGCGGACGCTTCCAAGCTCGGGCGGCCGGCGCCGGCCCGGCTCGCCTCGCTCTGCGAGATCGACGCCCTCTTCACCGATGCGCCGCTGCCGGAGACACTCGCGGAGCGCTGCCGGGCCTGGGACACCGATGTCGTCGTGGCGGCTCCGGCGCTATAAGGATCCGGCCGGCGGCGAGGGAGGATGGCATGGGTTCGGGCGAAGCGGCTTCGGAGGCGACGACGGCGGTCATCGATCTCGACGGGCTCGTGCGGCTGATGGCGTCGCAGCCGCGTGACAGGCGCACCATCCTCGCCATCGCCGGTCCGCCGGGCGGCGGCAAGTCGACCATCGCCGAGGCGCTGGTCGAGCGGCTGAATGCCGATGAGCCGGGCGTTGCCGCGCTGCTGCCGATGGACGGCTATCATTATGACGACCTTCATCTCGTGCCGGCCGGCCTCCGCCCGCGCAAGGGCTCGCCGGAGACCTTCGATGTCGGCGGGCTGCGCGCCATGCTGGAACGGCTCGCCCGCGACGACGAGGATTTCGTGGCGGTGCCGGTCTTCGATCGCGCCATCGAGATCGCCCGCGCCGGCGCGCGGCTGGTCCCGCGTTCCGCGCGCATCATCGTCGCCGAGGGCAATTACCTGCTGCTGCGCGACGCACCCTGGGACAGCCTCGCGCCGTTCTTCGATATCACCGTGATGATCGAGGTTCCGGAGGGAGAGCTCCGCCGCCGCCTCACCGAGCGTTGGGAGCACTATCGCCTGACGCCGGACGAGATCGCCTTCAAGCTCGACGTGAACGACCTCCCGAACGGCCGCTTCGTGGCCGCGGCCAGCCGCGCCGCCGACTATCGCCTGCTGAACGGCCGCGACGAGGTCTAGCCGGAGCGGGGGAGCAGGCGGAAGACGCAAGGGCCGGGGCCGGCGGAGCGATTCGTCGGTGTTCCGCGAAGAATGTGATGACGCCCGCGAACCTTCGCGCGCCTGGATAGTTCAGGGAAGAGCCGCCACGAGGCGCGCCGCTCCGCTGAGAACAGAGCCGGTGCGCTCGGCACTCAGCGGAGCAAAACAATGGCCATGTCCCCTGCACTCCCTCGCCTGGATGGTCTGGCGCTGCCGGCCCTCCATCCCTTTCTCGCTTCCATCGTCGCGACCTGTCTGGTGAGCGGTCTCCTGACCGACATCGCCTATGCCTCGACGGCCGTGATCATGTGGGCCGACTTCTCGGCATGGGTGATCAGTGCCGGCACCATTCTCGCGTGGCTGTTCGCCATCGCCGGCGTCATCGAATATGCCGCGCGGCCATGGCTTCGCCATCGACGCGGCCTCGGTCTCTACGCGCTCGGCTATCTGGTCGTGCTGGTGCTGGCGACCTTCAACATGCTGATCCACACCCGTGACGCCTGGACGTCGGTCGTGCCGACGGGACTGGCTCTCTCGATTGCGACCACGCTCGCGGTCCTGGTCGCCGCCTGGCTCGCGCTTCCCCTCGTGTCCACCGCCAGGAAGGAGGTTGTCCTGCCATGACCGGCCGCACCTCTGATTTCGCCAAGATCCTCGCCGCCGCCGCTTTGGTCCTGCTTGCCGTCCCGCCGAGCCTGCACGCGCAGCAGGCGCCCACGGACGATCCCCAGGTCGGACCCAACCCGCCCTTGCCCGAACCGCGGCAGTCGCTGTTCCCGACCATGCATCTTGCCGATGTCATCGGCTGGAAGGAAGGCGAGACCCCGAAGGTGCCGCAGGGCCTCAAGGTCGCTGCGCTCGCGACCGGCCTGCAACACCCGCGCTCGCTCTATGTGCTGCCGAACGGCGACGTCCTCGTCGTCGAATCGAAGGCGCCTGGCGGAGAGCCGGTCAAGCGACCGAAGGACATCGTCATGGGCTGGATCGAGTCCTGGGTGACCTCGGGCGGCGACAGCGGGCCAAGTAACCGCATCACGCTGCTCCGCGACGCCGACGGCGACGGCGTGCCCGAGACGCGCAGCGTCTTCCTCGACCATCTCAATTCGCCCTTCGGCGTCGCCCTCGTCGGCAGCGATCTCTATGTCGCGAACACGGATGCGATCGTCCGCTATCCTTACACGGACGGCGAGACGAGCATCACGGCCGCCGGAACCGTCCTGACCCCGCTGCCGGGCGGCCCGATCGACCACCACTGGACCAAGAGCCTCGTCGCCACCCCCGACGGCAGCAAGCTCTATGTCGGCGTCGGCTCGAACAGCAACATCACCGAGAACGGCCTTCAGGCCGAGAAGAACCGCGCCGCTATCCTCGAGGTCGACCGCGCGAGCGGCCGCTGGCGCATCTTCGCGAGCGGCCTTCGCAATCCGAACGGGCTCAGCTGGGAGCCGGTCACAGGCGCGCTCTGGGCGGTCGTGAACGAGCGCGACGAACTCGGCCCGGATCTCGTTCCGGACTACCTGACCTCGGTGCGGGACGGCGCCTTCTATGGCTGGCCCTACAGCTACTGGGGCCAGCATGTCGACCCGCGGGTCAAGCCGCAGCGCCCCGATCTCGTGAAATCGGCGATCCTGCCCGACTATTCCCTCGGCTCGCATGTCGCGCCGCTGGGCCTTGCCTTCTACACCGCCGACGCGCTGCCCGCGCATTACCGCGGCGGCGCCTTCGTCGGCGAGCATGGCAGCTGGAACCGCGACCACTTCAATGGCTACAAGGTCGTGTTCGTGCCGTTCGCGAACGGCATGCCGAGCGGCAAGGCCGAGGATGTGGTCACCGGCTTCCTGACCGGCCAGGGCGAGGCTCACGGCCGGCCGGTCGGCCTCGCCGTCGACAGGACCGGCGCGCTTCTCGTCGCGGACGATGTCGGCAACACGGTCTGGCGCGTCACCGGGTCGCCCCAGCAGGTCGGCGCGGCCGGAGACTGACGAGTCGAGTTTCCAGAAACGCAAAAGGCCGCGGGAAACCGCGGCCTTTTCGCAATCCGGTGGGTGCCGGAAAATTGGAGCGGGCGAAGGGATTCGAACCCTCGACCCTAACCTTGGCAAGGTTATGCTCTACCCCTGAGCTACACCCGCATCCGTGCCCGGCAGCGCCGGACGGCCGCGTTATGGCGCAAGGTTCGGAGGATTGCAACAGGCAATTTGCCGGCGATCCACAGGGGGCCGGGGCAGGCCGCCCCGCGGCTCGCTTGCGGGCCGCGGACGCCTTGCCTCCCGCCCGCTTATGGCGCATTCGCTTGGCCTCTCGCCTCGACAGGGACCGCGGCGCCATGCCGATGACACGTGACGATCTCCTCGCTTTTCTCGAAACGCTCGGCATCGCGACCGAGACGGTGGAGCATCCGCCGCTCTTCACCGTCGCCGAGAGCAAGGAACTGCGCGGCGCGCTCACCGGCCTGCACAGCAAGAACCTCTTCGTGAAGGACAAGAAGGGGCGGCTCTTCCTCGTCGTCGCCGTCGAGGACAGTGTCATCGACCTGAAGCGGCTGCATGAACTGATCGGCGCCTCGGGCCGGCTCTCCTTCGGCTCGGCCGAGCTTCTCCTCGAGGTGCTCGGCGTCACGCCAGGGTCGGTCACGCCCTTCGCGCTCGTCAATGACGCGCCGCCGCGCGTGACGCTGGTGCTCGACCGGCGCATCGCGGAGGGCGCGGAGGCGAATTTCCACCCGCTCGTCAACACGGCGACGACGCGGATTGCCGTCGCCGATCTCCTCGCCTTCGCGAAGGCGACCGGACATCCGCCGCTCGTCGTCGCTTTCGGGACGCCGGCGGGCGAAGCGGATTTGTAAATCCGCGCCGGACGATCCATCTTCAGCAGCGAAACGGCGCCGGCCTGACCGGCGCGACAGCCATTCAGAGGCGGACGCTCATGAACCAGCCCAGCTACAGCTTCGGATCCTCCTATCAGCCGACGGCGGAGCCGGCCGGCGGCGGCGCGGACGATCTCATCCGCGACACGACCACCCAGGCCTTCGCCCGCGACGTCATCGAGGCCTCGCAGAAGCAGCCCGTCCTCGTCGATTTCTGGGCGCCCTGGTGCGGCCCGTGCAAGCAGCTGACCCCGGTGCTCGAAAAGGTCGTCAAGGCGGCCAAGGGTGCCGTGAAGCTCGTGAAGATGAACATCGACGATCATCCGTCGATCGCCGGCCAGCTCGGCATCCAGTCGATCCCGGCCGTGATCGCCTTTGTCGGTGGCCGGCCCGTCGACGGCTTCATGGGCGCCCTGCCCGAGGGCCAGGTGAAGCAGTTCATCGAGCGGCTCGGGGGCGCCGGCGGCGCCGACGAGATCGAGGCGGCGCTCGCCGAGGCCGAGCAGCTGGTGGCGGGCGGCGCGCTCGCCGAGGCTGCGCAGCTCTATGCCGCGATCCTCGCCGCCGAGCCGGAGAATCTGAAGGCGCTGGCCGGGCTCGCTTCCTGCCATGTCGCCGCCGGCCAGATCGAGGAAGCCAAGGCGCTCATCGCCGGCGTTCCCGAGGCCAAGGTCGCCGACCCGGCGCTCGCCGCCGTGCGCGCCCAGCTGGCGCTGATCGAACAGACCGCCGATCTCGGCGAGGAGGGCGAACTGCGCGGGCGCATCGCCGCCAACCGCAAGGATTTCGCCGCGCTCTTCGACCTCGCGCTGCTCCGCAACGGCAAGGGCGATCGCGAGGAAGCGACCGATCTCCTCCTTGAAATCGTCCGCGCCGACCGCAATTGGGAGGAGGACAAGGCCCGCAAGCAGCTGGTGCAGCTGTTCGAGGCCTGGGGACCGACCGACGAGGCCACGCTGAGCGGCCGCCGTCGCCTGTCCTCGATCCTGTTCTCCTGAGGCGTCGTCGCCGACGAAAGCGTTCATGAAGGCTGGCAAGGCCACTTATCAGGGTCCGCGCGACCTGCCGGACAGCATCCCGGTCTTTCCCTTGACCGGGGCGCTGCTGCTGCCGCGCGGGCAGCTGCCGCTCAACATCTTCGAGCCGCGCTATCTTGCGATGGTCGACATGGCCATGGCCGGCGACCGGCTGATCGGCATGATCCAGCCGGCCGGCTCTTCCGGCGAGGATGGGGAGCCGGCGCTCTCCGCGATCGGCTGCGTCGGCCGCATCACCTCCTATGCCGAGACCGAGGACGGCCGCACCATGATCGTCCTCACCGGCATCGCCCGCTTCCGCGTCGTCGAGGAGATCGAGGGGCGGAGCGGCTTCCGCGTCTGCCGCATCGCGACGGGCGACTTCATCGATGATTTCGCGGAGAATGCCGGCGCCGAAGCCGTCGATCGCGCACGGCTGCTCGACGTGTTCCGCGCCTATCTCGACGCCAACCGCCTCGAGGCTGACTGGGACAATATCGGCCGCACCTCCAACGAGACGCTGGTCAACGCGCTGTCGATGATGAGCCCCTATGGTCCGGCCGAGAAGCAGGCGCTGCTCGAGGCGGCGGATCTGCGCACGCGCGCCGAGACGCTGATCGCGCTCACCGAGATGACGCTGGCGCGTGGCGGCGACAGCGCCGCCTCGCCGCTTCTGCAATAGGTGCGCGATGGCGCCGCTCGACCGCCCCGCCGCCCGCATCGACGTCAAGCTCTTGGAAATGCTCGTCTGCCCGGTGACGAAGACGGCGCTCGCCTATGACGAGGCCCGGCAGGAACTGGTGAGCCGCGCCGCCCGCCTCGCCTATCCGATCCGCGACGGCATCCCGATCATGCTGCCCGACGAGGCAAGGCCGCTGGTCGACGACTGACGTCGCCTCTGTTGCAGCGCAGCATCGCCGGCGTCATAGTCGCCGCAGCGCCGATGATGCGGCGCGCCGCATCTCGGAGCCCCCATGCGCCTCAAGGTCTATCTCGCCGGTCCGGAGGTCTTCCTGCCCGATGCCCGCGCCCAGCAGGACCGCAAGATCGCACTGACGCGCGCGGCTGGCCTCGTGCCGCTGGCCCCGGGCGACCTCGCCATCCCGCCGCAGCCCTCGAAGCGAGCGCTCGGCCATGCCATCAGCGCAATCGACGAGCGGCTCATGGAAGAGGCGGATGCCATCATTGCCAATCTGACGCCCTATCACGGCGTCTCGGCCGATACCGGCACCTGCTTCGAGCTCGGCTATATGTGCGCACGCGGCAAGCTCGCCTATGGCTACACCAATGTCGCGGCCGACATGCGCAGCCGCTCGGTGGCGCATTACGGCGGCGATGTCCATGTCGACGCGGCCGGCCGGTTGCGCGGCGCCGACGGGCTGATGATCGAGGATGTCGACATGGCCGACAACCTCATGATGCAGGGCGGCATCGAGCGGCGCGGCGGCAAGGTCGTCGTCCATCAGGCGGCGCCGGAGGCGCTCTATACCGACACGACGGCGTTCGAGATCTGCCTCGCGCTGCTCGCCGAGCGCGCCGGGCTCAGGCCGCGGGTTCTGGCGGCCGGGTAAGCGGCGTCCGGCCGCCAAAGATCGCCGAGCCGACGCGGACATGCGTGGCGCCGAAGGCGATGGCGGTTTCGAAATCGCCACTCATGCCCATCGACAGCGCGCGCACGCCAATCTCACGGGCGAGTTTCGCCAGGAGTGCGAAATGCGGGCCGGGCGATTCCTCGGCCGGCGGAATGCACATCAGACCCTCGATGGCGAGCCCATGCACCGCGCGGCAGCGCTCGACGAAGGCGGCCGCCTCGCGCGGCGCGATGCCGGCCTTCTGCGGCTCGAGGCCGGTGTTCACCTGGACGAAGAGGCGAGGGCGCCGGCCCTGCCTGGTCATCTCGGCGGCGAGCGCGGCGGCTATCTTCTCGCGGTCGACCGTGTGAATGACGTCGAACAGCGCCACGGCCTCGCGCGCCTTGTTGGATTGCAGCGGCCCGATGAGATGCAGCTCGATATCGGGATGATCGGCGACGAGCGCCGGCCATTTCCCTTCCGCCTCCTGGACGCGGTTCTCGCCAAAGAGGCGCTGGCCGGCCGCGAGCGCCGGCCGCATGTCCTCGGCGGGAAAGGTCTTCGACACGGCGACGAGCGCCGCCGACCCGGTCGGACGGCCGGCCTCCTGCTCGGCGCTGGCGATCCGGGCGCGGATGGAAGCGAGACGTTCGGCGACGGTGTCGGTCATCGGCGGATCCTCGATTGTCCCTGATGGCTGCGCCTAGCACGGCCGCCGCGCCTGCTCAACGCATCCGCCCACCTCAAAGGTTGACCGCAGAGCACCTTTCTGGTGATGGTCGCAACCTCTCACAGCGCCGCAATTCGGCGCCGTTTCTCCCGCATATCAAAGACGACCATGGCGACAGAACGTTACAACCCGCGCGAGGCAGAACCCCGCTGGCAGCGCGAGTGGGCCGAGCGCGGCATCTTCGAGGCGAAGAACGGCGATCCGCGGCCGAAATACTATGTCCTCGAGATGTTCCCCTATCCCTCGGGGCGCATCCATATCGGCCATGGCCGCAACTATGTCATGGGCGACGTGGTCGCGCGCTTCAAGCGGATGAAGGGGTTCAACGTCCTGCATCCGATGGGGTGGGACGCCTTCGGCCTGCCGGCCGAGAACGCCGCCATCGAGCGTAACTCGCACCCGAAGATCTGGACCTACGAGAATATCGAGACGATGAAGGCGCAGCTGAAGCTGCTCGGCCTCTCGCTCGACTGGAGCCGCGAGATCGCGACCTGCGATCCCTCCTATTATGCCGAGCAGCAGCGCATCTTCGTCGACCTGCATGAGCGCGGCCTTGCCTATCGCAAGGAGAGCGAGGTCAACTGGGACCCCGTCGACAACACCGTGCTCGCCAACGAGCAGGTGATCGAGGGGCGCGGCTGGCGCTCGGGCGCGCTGGTCGAACGGCGCAAGCTCTCGCAGTGGTTCTTCCGCATCACCGAATTCGCCGACGAGCTGCTCTCGGCGCTCGACGAACTGGAGCGCTGGCCGGACAAGGTCCGGCTGATGCAGCGCAACTGGATCGGCCGCTCCGAAGGCCTGTCGCTGCGCTTCGCGCTCGATCCGGCCACGGCGCCGGCCGGCACCAGCGAGCTCGAGGTCTATACGACCCGGCCCGACACGCTCTATGGCGCGTCCTTCCTCGCCATCGCCGCCAATCACCCGCTCGCCGAAGCACTCGGCGCGGCGAACCCGGCGCTGGCCGAATTCCTGACCGAATGCCGCCGCGGCGGCACTTCGGCCGAGGCGATCGAGACGCAGGAAAAGAAGGGCTTCGATACCGGCCTCCGCGCCGAGCACCCGCTGGTGCCCGGCTGGATGCTGCCCGTCTACGTCGCCAATTTCATCCTGATGGACTACGGCACCGGCGCCATTTTCGGCTGCCCGGCGCATGACCAGCGCGATCTCGACTTCGCCCGGAAATACGGCCTGCCGGTCAAGGCGGTGGTGCTGCCGGACGGCGAGGATCCCGCCACCTTCGATGTCGGCGACATCGCGTTCGACGGCATCGGCCATCTGTTCCATTCCGACTTCCTCGACGGCCTCTCGATCCCCGCCGCCAAGGAAGCAGTCACCCGCCGTCTCGAGGCGCAGGATCTCGCCGGCAAGCCGCAGGGCCGCCGGCAGGTCAATTTCCGCCTGCGCGACTGGGGCATCTCGCGCCAGCGCTACTGGGGCTGCCCGATCCCGATCATCCATTGCCCGTCCTGCGGCCCGGTCGCGGTGCCGAAGGCCGACCTGCCGGTGCTGCTGCCGGACGACGTCACCTTCGACAAGCCCGGCAATCCGCTCGACCGCCATCCGACCTGGAAGCACGTCGCCTGCCCGCGCTGTGGCACGGCGGCGGTGCGCGAGACGGACACGATGGACACCTTCGTCGACTCGTCCTGGTACTTCGCCCGCTTCACCGCGGCGCCTGGCGAGCCGCCGCTGACCCGCGAGGCGGCCGATCACTGGCTGCCGGTCGACCAGTATATTGGCGGCATCGAACACGCGATCCTGCACCTCCTCTATGCGCGCTTCTTCACCCGCGCGCTCCGCAGCGCCGGCCGCATCTCGGTCGCCGAGCCCTTCGCGGGCCTCTTCACGCAGGGCATGATCGTCCACGAGACCTACAAGGACACGGCCGGCAAGTGGCTGTTCCCCGAGGAGGTCGAGCAGCGCGACGGCGGCGCGTTCCGGATCGGCACCGACGAGCCGGTGACGGTCGGTCCGCCCGAGAAGATGTCGAAATCGAAGCGCAATGTCGTGCCGCCGGAGATCGTCGCCGACACCTATGGCGTCGATTGCGCGCGCTGGTTCATGCTTTCCGATACGCCACCCGAGCGCGACAGCGAATGGACCGCCGCCGGCATCGAAGGCGCCTGGCGCTTCACGCAGCGGCTGTGGCGCCTCGTCGGCGAGGCGGCGGAACTGGCGGGCAAGCCCGACCATCCGCTTTCTTTCGGACCCGAATCGACCGCGCTCCGCCGCGCCGCGCATCGCCTGATCGCGCAGGTCGAGGAGGATTTCGACCGGCTGCGCTTCAACGTCGCCGTGGCGCGCGTGCATGCCTTCGCCAATGTCTTCGGCGAGGCCGTCGCCGCGGCGCGGTCGGCGGCCAGCATCGCGCCCGACATGGCCTTTGCGCTCGACGAGGCTGCGGGCTTCCTCGTCGCCGCGGTCGGCCCGATGGTGCCGCATCTCGCCGAGGAATGCTGGACCGTGCTCGGCCGCTCGGGCATCGCCGCCGAGGCAGCCTGGCCGCATGTCGACCCCGCGCTTCTCGTCGATGACGAGATCACGCTGCCGATCCAGATCAACGGCAAGAAGCGCGCCGAGATCACGGTCTCGGCAAGCGCCGACCAAGCTGCTATCGAGAAGGCGGTGTTGGAGCTCGACAGCGTCGTCCGCGCGCTCGAAGGCCGCGCGCCGAAGAAGATCGTCGTGGTGCCGAAAAGGATCGTCAATGTCGTCGTCTGACCCGAAGGGTCGCGCGCGCCCGTTGCTCGGCGTGGCCGCGGCCGTCCTGATCGGCCTCACCCTCGGCGCCTGCACCGTGCGGCCCGTCTATATGGCGACGACGCCCGGCCAGGCGCCGGCCGCGGATCTCTCGGCGATCTCGGTCGCCGATGTCGGCGACCGCGTGGCGCAGCAGGTGCGCAACAATCTCGTCTTCGCCTTCACCGGCGGGAAGACGGCGCCGCCGCCGCGCTATGACCTCTCGATCAATGTCTCCAGCTCCGAGGCACGGCTCGGCTTCGAGAAGGACGAGACGGCGCCGGCCTATCAGGTCACCGTCGCGGTGAAGTTCCAGCTCACCGAGCGCGGCAGCGGCCGCGTCATCCTGCGCTCCGCCTCGAACGGCATCGCCAGCTACGACCGGTCGAACCAGAACTTCGCCAATGTCCGCGCGCGCATCGATGCCGAGAACCGCGCCGCGCAGGCCGTCGCCGACCAGATGCAGCTCCGCCTCGCCATCGCGCTCGCCAAGGAGGCGAAGGTGACGGTGGCGCCGGTCTATGCGCCGCCGAAGGTCGACGCCCCGGGCATCATCGGGGGCGGCACCTAGGCGCGCGCCGCCGGGCCCGTACCGGTTCGGCGCGGCGCCCGATCGGGAGGCGACGAACCATGGTCCAGATCCGGCCGCAGGAGGCCGAGCGCTTTCTGGCGAAGCCCGATCCCGCGGTGCGGGTCGTGCTCATCTATGGCAGCGATACCGGCCTCGTCTCCGAGCGCGCCGCCGCCTTCGCGCAGCGCATCATCGAGGGCAGCAGCGACCCCTTCGCGCTGGTCCGACTCGATTCATCCGATATCGCCTCCGATCCCGGCCGCCTCGCCGATGAGGCGCGCACCATTGGCCTTTTCGGCGGCAACCGCGCGATCCGCGTCCGCATTGCCGGCAACCGGACGATCCAGCCCTCCGTCGAAGCCGTGCTGGCCGATCCGCCGAGCGACGCCTGGATCATCCTCGAGGGCGGCGACATCAAGAAGGGCACCGGCCTCCGCAAGCTCTGCGAGGGCGCCCGCGGCGCAGCGGCGATCGCCTGCTATGCCGACAGCGCGGCGATGCTGGATGGCCTGATCCAGACCGAGATCGTCGGCGCCGGCCTCGGGCTCGACGCCGAGGCGCGCGACATCCTGAAAGCCTCACTCGGGGCCGACCGTCTCGCCAGCCGTTCGGAATTGCAGAAGCTCGCGCTCTATGCCGACGGGATGGGGACGGTCACCGCCGAGGCTGTGCGCGCCATCGTCGGAGATGCCGGCGCCTCCGCCGTCGACGATGCGGTCGACGCGGTGGCTGGCGGCGATCCCGGCGCCTTCGACCGCAGCTTCCGCCGGCTGGTCGCGAGCGGCACCCCGGCCTTCGTCATCGCCGCGGCGGCGCTCCGCCATCTGCAAGTGATGCACCGCGTCGCCGCCGAGATGGGCGAGGGGAGGCCGGCCGAGGCGGCGATCGATACCGTCGGCGGCCCGATGTTCCCGCAGCGCAAGGCGAAGCTCGCCGGCCAGATGCGTCTCTGGAGCGCCGACCGGCTGTTCGAGATGTGTGGCAGGTTGGAGCGGGCGATCTTCGAAAGCCGGACCAAGCCGGCGCTCGGCGACGCCGCGATCGAGAAGACGCTGACCGGCATCGCGCTCGCGGCCCGCCAGCGCCGCCGCTGACGGACGCTGGCCTCGGACCGCGCCGCCGAGCCTATTCGCGCTTCAGAAGCCGGCAGACCTCGTCGAGCTGTTCGAGGCTCGTATAGCGGATCGACAGCTGGCCGGCGCCGTCGCCCTTGTGGTCGATCTTGATCGCGAGGCCGAGGCTGTCGCCGAGCAACTTTTCCAGCGCGCGCGTGTCGGCATCCTTCTCGCGGCGCGGCTTGGCAGAAGGGCGCTCCGCCTTCTCGGTCTGCGTGATCGCTTCCGCCTCGCGCACCGTCAGCCCGCCTTCGACGATCCGCTGTGCCACCGCTTCGGGATCGTCGACCGTCACCAGCGCGCGCGCATGGCCGGCGGTCAGCTTGCCCTCGCGGACATAGGCCTGAACCTTCTCGGGCAGCTTCAGGAGCCGCAGCGTGTTGGCGACATGCGGGCGGCTCTTGCCGATGACATCGGCCAACGCCGTCTGGCTATAGGCGAACTCGTCGATGAGCTGCTGATAGCCGAGCGCCTCCTCCAGCGCGTTGAGATCGCTGCGCTGGACATTCTCGATGATCGCGAGTTCCAGCGCCTCCTGGTCGGAGACATTGTTGATGAGGACGGGCACGTCATGCAGCCCGGCGCGCTGCGCCGCCCGCCAGCGCCGCTCGCCGGCGATGATCTCATAGGCTTCGCCGCCGCCGACCACCGAGCGGACGAGGATCGGCTGCACGATGCCCTTCTCGCGGATCGACGCCGTCAGGTCGGCGAGATCCGCCTCCTCGAAGGCCTTGCGCGGATTGCGCGGGTTTGGGCGCAGGAACGCAATCGGCACGCGCCGCGACAGGCGCGAGCGCTCGTTGACGACCGATTCGGTATCGACGTCGCCGATCAGCGCCGCAAGGCCGCGGCCGAGCCGACGACGGTTGCCATCCTCCATGGGAGCGTTCCTCTTCTCGTTACGTCGTCAGGCGGCGCGCAGGCGCTTTTCGCGTTGGATGATTTCCGAAGCGAGCCGCAGATAGGCCTGGCTGCCGGTGCTCTTGAAATCGTAGAGCAGCACCGGCTTGCCATGCGAGGGCGCCTCCGAGATGCGGACATTGCGGGGGATGACCGTGTCGTAGACGGCCTCGCCCATATGCGCGCGCACATCGGAGACCACTTGGCCGGCGAGATTGTTGCGGCTGTCGAACATGGTCAGCACGATGCCATGCACGGTCAATTCCGGGTTGAGCGCATGCTTCACCTGCTCGACCGTCTGCAAGAGCTGCGACAGTCCCTCGAGCGCGAAGAACTCGCATTGCAGCGGCACCAGGATCGAGTGCGACGCCGACAGGGCGTTGATCGTCAGCAGGTTGAGCGAAGGCGGGCAGTCGACGAGGACATAGGAGTAGTTTCGCCCACGAATCGATTCCGCGCGCTGCACATGCGCGGCAATCGCGCGACGCAGCCGGAAGGCGCGGTCCGAGCGGCCGGCGATCTCCAGTTCGACGCCAAGCAGATCCATGGTCGACGGCGCCACCGAAAGGCGCGGGACAGCGGTCTCCATCGCGACTTCCGAAAGGATCGATTCGCCCACCATGAGGTCGTAGGTCGAGCGGAGGCGAAGCTTGCGATCGATGCCGAGGCCCGTGGAGGCGTTGCCCTGCGGATCGAGGTCGACGATCAGCACCTCTTCTCCGATTGCCGCCAGCGCCGTCCCGAGATTGATGGCCGTCGTGGTCTTGCCGACGCCGCCCTTCTGGTTGGCGAGCGCGATCACGCGCGGCGCGGCGGCCAGCAGCGAAGGGGGAGAGAAAGAGTGCGTGTCGGACATTCGCCTGCCCTCGAAGCGCCTCAGAGCCTGCGCTCTGCGCGGCGGATTTCCACGATCGAACTCGCCGGATCGATCAAGCTCTTGTGTCTTACCAGATCGAGCGACCAAGATTGAGAGGCTTCCGCCAGCTCCTCGTCAAAATCCTCGCCTTTATGGAACGCAGCTGGCACGCCGCGCGCCATGAGCGGCGACGCGAGATCGAGCAACTTGTCGAGCGGCGCCAGCGCGCGGGCACTCATGCGATCGACGGGCCCGTCCAATTGTTTCAGAACCGATTCGATGCGGCCGTCCCGGACGGTGACAGGCGCCCCGGTCTCGCGCGCCACTGTGCGCAGGAAGGCGCACTTCTTCTGGTTTGACTCGACGCAGACGATGGAGGCGCCCGGCTTGTCGGCAAGGAGGATGCCGGTGACGAGGCCTGGCAGACCGCCGCCACTGCCGATATCGACCCAGTGCCGGTCTTCCGGAAACAGCGCCACGAGCTGCGCCGAGTCAGCGATATGCCGCGTCCAGATCTCGCCCATCGTGCGCGGCGAGACGAGATTCTGGGCCGGCTGCCATTTGCGGAGGAGCTCGACATAGAGCGTCAAGCGCCGCTCCGTTTCACGTGAAACAGGAAGGATGCCGCGGAGCGCCGCGACGCTTTCGGGAAGAGCGGTCATGCCGTCGCCCGCGCCTCGGCCCGCCGGGCGCGCTTCACGGCGCCGAGGAGAATGGCGAGCGCCGCCGGCGTCATGCCTTCGATACGGCCGGCCTGGCCGAGCGTGGCAGGGCGCACCTGGGACAAGCGCTGCTTCAATTCGTTGGAAAGACCGGTCACCGAGGCATAGTCGAGGCCGGCATCGAGCTCGACGCTTTCCTCGCGCGCGACTTCCGCGATGTCCGCCTTCTGCCGATCCAGATAGACCGCATATTTCGCGTCCGATTCGATCTGCGCCAGCGCCCCCGGCGAGTAGCGACCGAGATCAGGCCAGATGGCCGTCAGCCGGGATGCATCGATATCCGGATAAGCGAGCAGATCGAAAGCGGAGCGCCGGACACCATCGGCGTTGATCACCAGACCATGGCGCGCCGCTTCAGTGGGCGTCATGCTGACCGCATCGAAGGCCTTCCGGGCAGCCTCGATCTCGGTGAGCTTGGCACTGAACGCCTGCGCACGCTCGGATCCCACGACGCCGATCTCGATCCCGAGCGGCGTCAATCGCTGATCGGCATTGTCGGCCCGCAGCGACAGGCGATACTCGGCCCGCGAGGTGAACATGCGGTAGGGCTCGGTTACGCCGCGCGTCACCAGATCGTCGATCATGACGCCGATATAAGACTCCGACCGGCTGAAGGTGATCCCCTCGCGTCCTGCAGCGCGGCGCGCGGCGTTGATCCCGGCGACCACGCCCTGCGCTGCCGCTTCCTCATAGCCGGTCGTGCCGTTGATCTGGCCCGCGAGGAAAAGACCCCGCGCCCGCTTCGTCTCCAGCGTCGCCTTCAGCTCGCGCGGATCGACATGATCATATTCGATGGCGTAGCCGGGGCGAAGGATGACCGCTCGCTCAAGGCCAGGGATCGAGGCGACGAGCGCCGCCTGGACATCTTCCGGCAGCGAAGTCGAGATGCCGTTCGGATAGACGGTCGTGTCGTCCAGTCCTTCCGGCTCGAGGAAGATCTGATGACCCTCGCGCTCGCCGAAGCGAACGATCTTGTCCTCGATGCTCGGGCAGTAGCGCGGGCCGCGGCTTTCGATCTGGCCGGAATAGATCGGCGATCGGGAGAGGTTCGCGCGGATGATCGCATGCGTCTCCGGAGTCGTGCGCGTGATCGCGCAGTCGACCTGCCGGTTGGTGATGACGCTGGTCACCGTCGAGAATGGCTCTGGTTCGACATCGCCCGGCTGCATTTCGAGCCGGGCCCAGTCGATGGTGCGCCCGTCGAGGCGGGGAGGCGTGCCGGTCTTGAGACGGGCGAGCGTGAAGCCGATCGCCTCGAAGGAGGCGGAGAGGCCCATGGCCGGCTGCTCGCCGACACGCCCGGCCGGCATGCGCTTCTCGCCGATATGGATCAGGCCGCGGAGGAAGGTGCCAGTCGAGACCACGACCGCGCGACAGGCGATGTGACGCCCATCGGCCAGCGTCACGCCTTCGATAGCGCCGACGGGAGAGACCAGCGCATGCGCCTCGCCCTCGACGACATCGAGACCGCTCGTCGCCTCCACGGCTGCGAGCATGGCTTCGCGATAGAGCCTGCGATCAGCCTGCGCACGCGGACCCCGCACGGCGGGGCCCTTGCGGCGGTTGAGCAGGCGGAACTGGATGCCGGCGGCGTCGGCGACCCGGCCCATCAGCCCGTCGAGGGCATCGACCTCCCGAACGAGATGACCCTTGCCCAGCCCACCGATGGCCGGGTTGCAGGACATGACGCCAATCGTGTCGCGGCGATGGGTCAGGAGGGCGGTACGCGCGCCGAGTCGTGCCGCCGCTGCGGCGGCCTCGACACCCGCATGGCCGCCGCCGATCACCACGACATCATAGTCCAGACGATTCATCGCTCACCTCGATCACTCGTGCTGCGCTTAGCGGAAGCCGGAACTGCGGACAAGCATGACAGCTGTTTCACGTGAAACAGCCCTTCATTTCCCGATGCAGAAGGAACCGAAGATCGCGCCCAGAAGATCCTCGACACCCGTGCGCCCCGAGACCCGGCCGAGCGCATCAGCCGCCCGCCGGAGTTCCTCAGCGATCAACTCCGGCGGCTGCCCGGGATCGATCGCGGCCAAGGCGTCGCGGGCAGCGGTGATGCCTTGCCGCTGCCGTTCGCGGACGATCAACGCATCGGGCCGACGCTCGGCCAAGCCGAGCGCGGCGCCGATGGCGCGCCGCAAGTCGTCCAGCCCGGTTCCGGTCACGGCCGAAACGGCGAGACCGCAAGGCATGGCCCCGCTGCGGTCGATCTTGGTCCGAACGGTCAGGGCGACAACTCCGGCCGGCGGCTCCACGGGGGGCTGTTCGCCGTCATCGAGCAGAAGCACGAGGTCGGCGCTTGTGCTGCGCCGCCTGGCCCGCTCGATCCCCTCGCGCTCGACCAGCCCCGCTGTGTCGCGCAGTCCCGCGGTGTCGACCAGCGTCACCGCATAGCCGTCGATATCGAGCGCCACTTCGATCAGGTCACGCGTCGTTCCCGGCTCGGCTGTGACGATCGCCGCCTCGCGTTGCGCGAGCGCGTTAAGGAGGCTCGACTTCCCGACATTGGGCGGGCCGAGCAAGACGACGTCGAAACCGGAACGGACGCGCTCGCCAAACGCGCTGGCTGAAAGCAGCGCGTCCATCTCCTGCGCCAGCCGTCGCGCTTCAGCGACCGCCGATGCGATCACCGAGGTCGGAACGTCCTCCTCATCGACGAAGTCGAGCCCGGCCTCGAGCATCGCGCGGGCGTGAAGGAGTGCTTCGGACCAGATGCGCAGGTGCGTGGCGAGCCCGCCCTCGGCCTGCAGCAGGGCTTGGCGCCGCTGCGCTTCGGTCTCGGCGGCAATGAGATCGGCCAGGCCCTCGACTTCGGTCAGGTCGGCGCGGCCATTCTCGAAGGCGCGGCGGGTGAATTCCCCCGCCTCCGCCGCGCGATGGCCAGGCAGTTCGGCCAGCGCAGCGAGGACAGCAGCCACCACGGCGCGGCCGCCATGGACCTGCAGCTCCGCGACATCCTCGCCCGTGAAACTCGCCGGACCGGCGAAGAACAGCACCAGGCCCCGATCGAGCAGCTGACCATTTCGATCACGAATCGGTCGCAGCGCCGCAAGGCGCGGCTCAGGGACGGTACCGAGCATCGTTTCGAGTCCGAATCGGACGCCCGGTCCGGACATGCGGATTACCGCGACCCCGGCCGGAACAGGACCGCTCGAAACGGCATAGATGGTATCGCGCGCCATTCGCCCTATCCTCGTCACGCCCGATCAACGGATGATCCCGATGTTCAACCTGCTCGCCCTCGAGACCAGCCCCTATCTCCTGCAGCACAAGGACAATCCCGTCGACTGGCGCCCTTGGGGCGACGCCGCACTCGACGAGGCGGCGGCCTCGGATCGCCCGATCCTTCTGTCGGTCGGCTACGCGGCCTGCCATTGGTGCCACGTGATGGCGCACGAGTCGTTCGAGGATCCCGAGACCGCGGCGGTCATGAACGCTCTCTTCGTCAACATCAAGGTCGATCGACAGGAGCGCCCCGATATCGACCAGCTCTATATGGCGGCGCTGCACGCCTTCGGCGAACAGGGCGGCTGGCCGCTCACCATGTTCCTGACGCCGGACGGCAAGCCGATCTGGGGCGGCACCTATTTCCCGCCCGAGGCGCGCTACGGCCGCCCCGGTTTTCGCGACATCCTGCGCAAGGTAGCGGCGATCTATCGCGAGGATCGCGCAGCACTGGCCGAGCAGGGAGACCGGGTCGTCGCCCATCTCGCCCGGACGCGGCCGGATGGCGCGACGCTCGGACCGGACCTTCTCGACCGCGCCGCCGAAACGCTTGCGGGGCTGATGGACCCCGTGCGTGGCGGCACCAAGGGAGCGCCGAAATTTCCCAATGCCTCGGTGCAGGACTTCCTGGCGCGGTCGGCCGAGCGCATGAACCGTCCCGATCTTCGAGCGCTCGTCGATGCCACGCATCGCGGCCTCGTCGACGGCGGCATCTATGATCATGTCGGCGGCGGCCTCGCCCGCTACAGCACCGATGCCGAATGGCTGGTGCCGCATTTCGAGAAGATGCTCTACGACAATGCTCAGCTGGTCGAGCAACTGGCGATCGATCTTGGCCATGCTGCCGATCCGGCGCTTCTGCGCGGCCGCATCGCCGGCACCATCGCCTTCATGGAGCGCGAGCTGCTTCTCCCCGAAGGCGGCTTCGCCTCGGGGCTCGATGCCGACGCCGCCGGGGTCGAGGGGAGCTTCACCGTCTGGGACCATGCCGAACTGCTGGCGCTGCTCGGCGCCGAGGACGGCGCCTTCATGGCCGAGCTCTATGACATCGCGCCGGGCGGCAACTGGGAAGGGAAGTCGGTACCGAACCGGCTCCGCCACCCCGAAACCCTCTCTCCCGCCGACGAGGCCAGGCGGCTCAAGCTTCTGGAGCGCATGCGGGAGCATCGCGAGACCCGCCCGCGGCCGGCGCTCGATGACCAGATCCTCACCGACTGGAACGCGCTCGTCATCGCCGGCCTTGCGACGGCCGGCTTCCTTCTGGAGCGGCCGGACTGGATCGCTCGCGCCGAGAGCGTCTATCGCTTCCTCGGCGATAGCGTCTCCGTCGACGAAAGGCCGGTGCATGTCTACGCCAAGGGCCGTAGCGGCCGGCTGGGGCTCGCGACCGATCTCGCCGGTCTCGCCCGCGCGGCGCTCGCGCTCCATCAGGTGACGGCCAAGGCGGCCTACCAGTCCGACGCGGCGCGGTTCCTCGCGCTGCTCTGGCAGCATCACGGCGACGGCGCCGACGGGTTCTGCCTCGCCCCGGACGATGGCGACCGGCTGATCCTGAGACGCGCCGAGCGGTTCGACGAAGCGACGCCGAACGCGCATGGAATGGCGGCAGAAGCCCATTGCCGGCTCTGGGCGCTCACCGGCGCCGACGAACACAGGGCGGCGGCGGATGCGATCCTTGCCGCGGCAGCGGGCGACATGGTGGCCAATGTCTTCGGAACGGCCAGCCTGTTCGCGGCGGTCGATCTCCGCCTCCGCATCACGACGCTGGTGATCATCCTCCCTGCAGGGACCACGGCCGAGGCCCTGCTGCCGGCGATCCGCCGGTCGTGGTCGCGCCGCTTCGTTCTCGACATCCGTGGGGAGGCGAGCGCGCTGCCGCCGACGCATCCCGCGCATGACAAAAAGGCCGTCGGGGGCAAGCCGACGGCCTATGTCTGTCACGAAGGGCGGTGTTCGCTGCCAGTCACCGACGAGGCCGAACTCGCGGCCCTGCTCGAGCCCGGCGGATAAGCCCGTCAGGTGTTCATCTGGTCGAAGAAGTCGGCATTGCTCTTGGTCTGGCGCATCTTGTCGAGCAGGAACTCGATGGCATCGACCGTGCCCATGGGCATCAGGATGCGGCGCAGGACATACATCTTCTTGAGGATGTCGGAAGGAACGAGGAGTTCCTCCTTGCGCGTGCCGGAGCGGGTGATGTCGATCGCCGGGAAGACGCGCTTGTCGGCCACCTTGCGGTCGAGAATGATCTCCGAATTGCCGGTACCCTTGAACTCCTCGAAGATCACCTCGTCCATGCGGCTGCCGGTATCGATCAGCGCCGTCGCGATGATGGTCAGCGACCCGCCTTCCTCGATATTGCGCGCCGCGCCGAAGAAGCGCTTCGGACGCTGCAGCGCATTGGCGTCGACGCCGCCGGTCAGCACCTTGCCGGAGGACGGCACGACCGTGTTGTAGGCGCGGCCGAGGCGGGTAATCGAATCGAGCAGGATGACGACGTCGCGGCCATGTTCGACGAGGCGCTTGGCCTTCTCGATGACCATCTCGGCGACGGCGACGTGGCGGGTGGCGGGCTCGTCGAAGGTCGAGGAGATCACCTCGCCCTTCACCGATCGCTGCATGTCGGTGACTTCCTCGGGCCGCTCGTCGATGAGCAGGACGATGAGGTAGCACTCGGGATGGTTATGGGCGATGGAGGAGGCGATGTTCTGCAGGAACACCGTCTTGCCGGTGCGCGGCGGCGCGGTGACGAGCGCGCGCTGGCCCTTGCCGAGGGGCGCCACCAGATCGATGATCCGCGGCGTCATGTCCTTGCCGGTCGGAACGTCCAGCTCCATGCGGAAGCGTTCGTTCGGGTAGAGCGGCGTCAGATTGTCGAAATGGACCTTGTGGCGGGCCTTTTCGGGATCTTCGAAATTGATCGTGTTGACCTTCAGGAGGGCGAAATAGCGCTCGCCGTCCTTGGGGCTTCGGATATTGCCCTCGACCGTGTCGCCGGTGCGAAGCGAGAAGCGGCGGATCTGGGAGGGCGAGACATAAATGTCGTCGGGGCCGGCGAGATAGTTGGCGTCGGGGGAGCGGAGGAAGCCGAAGCCGTCCTGCAACACCTCGACGACGCCCTGGCCGATGATCTCGACATCGCTCGCGGCCAGCTGCTTGAGGATCGCGAACATCAGTTCCTGCTTGCGCAGCGTGCTCGCGTTCTCGACCTCGAGTTCCTCCGCGAAGGCCAGCAGCTCCGTCGGGGATTTGGACTTGAGGTCCTGAAGTTTCATTTCACGCATGAGTTTTGCGAATCTCGCTTGGATTCAGTCGAAAGCGTATCATCGAGGGGATTGGCAGAACTTGAGCCTGGATGCGCAGGGAATTGGCATCGGCATGGTGCGTGAGCTGGCCCTTGGGCTCGGCCGACCCGCACCGGTCTGCTTCGATAAGATGGCGCACCATAGTCGCTCGGGCGCCGCGGAGCAAGCCGTCTGCTGAAATGTGACGGAGCCGTTCAGAAAGGCTTCACCACGACCAGGACGACGATCAGGATCATCAGGAGCGTCGGAATCTCGTTGGCGATCCGGTAGGTCCTGCCGGAGAGGTCGTTGCGATCCTCGGCGAAGGCCCTGCGACGCTTTGCAAGCCACATGTGGAACGCCGTCATCACGATGACAAGGGCGAACTTGGCCATGAACCACGGCTCGCGGTCGACACGCAGGATGAAGACCAGCGAAAAGCCCGTCAACCAGACGACGATCATCGCCGGATTCATGATGATGCGCAGCAGCTTCCGCTCCATCACCTTGAACGTCTCCGACTGCTCCGAGCCGGCCGGCGCGGCCGTGTGGTAGATATAGAGGCGGGGCAGGTAGAAGATGCCCGCCATCCAGCTGATCACCGCGATGATGTGCAGCGCCTTGAGCCAAAGATAGTAATCGGCCATCGATCGTCTCCGGCTCAGCCGCGCACGCGGCGGATCAAATGCTCGACATGGGCGATCGGCGTCTCCGGCACGATGCCGTGGCCGAGATTGAAGATGAAGCGCGCCCCAGTCATCGCGTCCAGGATCTCGTCCATGGCCGCGTCAAGCGCGGGTCCGCCCGCGACGAGCAGCATCGGATCGAGATTGCCCTGCAGGGCGCAGCGGCCGCCAAGCTCCTCGCGGACGGCGCGAAGCGGGACCGTCCAGTCGACACCGACGGCATTGACGCCCGTCGCCGCCGCGAAGGGCGCCACGGCGCGGTCGATGCCTTTCGGGAAGCCGATGACGCGCGCGCCGGGCTTGCGCGCCCGGACACCGGCGACGATGCGGGCGATCGGCTCTTCGCTCCAGCGGCGTAAACTCTCAGGCGCCAGCACACCGGCCCAGCTGTCGAAAATCTGCACCGCGTCGGCGCCGGCCTCGAGCTGAGCGACGAGATAGACGATCGAAGCCTCGACCAGCCGGTCGATCAGCAGCTGGAAGCGATCGGGGTCGCGGGCGGCCAGCAGGCGGGCAGGCGCCTGGTCGGGCGTACCGCGCCCGGCGATCATATAGGTCGCCACCGTGAAGGGAGCGCCACAGAAGCCGATCAGGGCCGTCGAGGCGGGCAGGCTGCCGCGGACACGCTCGACGGTCTCCAGCACGCTCGCGAGCCGCTCCACGACGCGTTCCACCTCGAGAGCCTCGATGCCCTCGGGAGAGATCGGTTCGAGGCGCGGCCCCTCGCCCTCGGCGAAGCGGACGCTGCGGCCCATCGCATGAGGGATGACGAGGATGTCGGAGAAGAGGATCGCCGCGTCGAAGCCGAAGCGCTCGATCGGCTGCAGCGTGACGCGGGCGGCGCGGACGGGATCGAAGCAGAGGTCGAGGAAGCCGCCGGCCTCGGCCCGGAGCGCGCGATATTCGGGGAGATAGCGGCCTGCCTGCCGCATCAGCCAGATCGGCGGGGGCGAGACGGCTGCACCGTCGAGAACGGCGAGGAACCGAGAGGCCTCGCGCTGCGTCGTGCCGGCGTCCGTCACCACACCTCCTTCATCCCTAAAAAGAGAGCCTTGAATCTTTTGTTTCTTCTTCTTGAGGGGGGAATTAGCGTCATTCGCGGTCGTCCACAATCGACCGCCGCTGCGGCATAGGCGCTGCCCGGCCGACGGGAGCGGCTGGGGGATTCGGGGACAAGACTCGCGCCGCCCCCGTCAGGCCCTTGAATCGGCGCAGGTCTTTCGCAGTCGTTAAAATTCGAACGATCCGGAGCAGCCTGTTAACCTTTCGTTAGGAATTGGGGCGGCGAGCGGCGGATTCACGATTCACTTGTTCGGGCCGGCGATCTTTCCCCAGAGCCAGGGCCTGTTGATCGCCGGGGCCGCATCGGGGAGAAGGGACGGGGGTGCGGGGCTTTCGCCCCCTTTGTGCGCCTCCATGCACAGGGCTGGGGACAAGGACGTGAAGAACGAGCTTCGGCATCTCCATCTCCATCTCGTTTCCGACGCCACCGGCGAGACGCTGCTCACCGTCGCGCGGGCCGCGACGGCGCAGTATCCCGGCGTTTCGGTCATCGAGCACATCCACGCCATGACGCGCTCGCCCAAGCAGGTCGAGCGCATTCTCCTCGATATCGAGCGCGAGCCGGGCATCGTTCTCTTCACGCTCGTCGATCGCAGCATCGCCGATCCGCTGGAAGCCGGCTGCCGGCTGATCGCCGTGCCCTGCTTCTCGGTGCTCGATCCGGTGTTGCAGGTGTTCCAGTCCTATCTCGGCGCGTCGTCCGAGGGGCGGGCCGGCGCGCAGCATGCGCTCGACGGTGACTATTTTCGCCGCATCGAGGCGCTGACCTTCGCCATGATGCATGACGACGGGCAGATGCTGGAGGATCTCGACCTCGCCGAGATCGTCATCATCGGCGTCAGCCGCACTTCGAAGACGCCGACCAGCATCTATCTCGCCAATCGCGGCGTCCGCACCGCCAATATCCCGGTCGTGCCGGGCGTCTCGCTGCCGGCCGAGCTCGAGCGCGTCACCGGGCCGCTGATCGTCGGGCTGGTCGCGACGGCGGACCGCATCGTGCAGATGCGCGAGAACCGCGTCCTCGCCTTTTCCGGCCTCGGCAGCGACGATCCCTATGTCGACCGCGCGGCGGTGGCGGCTGAGATCGCGTCCACCCGCCGCATCTGCGCGCGCAAGGGCTGGCCGGTGATCGACGTGACGCGGCGCTCGATCGAGGAGACCGCGGCGGCGATCCTCTCGCTCCGGAAGGGCGGCGCGCTGGAGAGCCGCGAATGACGCCGATGATCCTCGCCTCGACCAGCGCGGCGCGCAAAAGCCTGCTCGCCCAGGCCGGCCTGACCTTCGCCAGCCTCGCCGCGCCGGTCGACGAGCGCGCGCTGGAGGCGCCGCTGATCGCCGCCGGCGAACCGTCGGAGTCGATCGCGCTGGCACTCGCCCGGGCCAAGGCGGAGGCTGTGCTGGCGCTGCGGCCCGGGGCGGTGGTGATCGGCGCCGACCAGGTGCTCGATCTGGGTGGCCGGCGGCTCGTGAAGTCCGGCGACCGCGCGGGCGCCCGCCGCCAGATCGGCGAATTGCAGGGCCGCACGCATCGCCTGGTCTCGGCGGTCGTCGTCGCGGAAGGAACGGGCTGCGTCTGGCAGCATGTCGCGGACGCGCGGCTGACGATGCGGCCGCTGTCGGCGGTTTCGATCGAGCGCTATCTCGACGAGGCCGGCGAGGGCATCTTCGGCTCCGTCGGCGCCTATCACCTCGAAGGCGTCGGGGTCCGGCTGTTCGAGGCCATCGAAGGCGACTATTTCACCATTCTCGGACTGCCGCTGCTGCCGCTGATCGGCTGGCTTCGCGCGCGCGGCCTCATCGACCAGGAGAACACCCCATGAGTTCATCGACCGCCGGCGCGCCGGTCGCCGCCGTGATCGGCTGGCCGGTGAAGCATTCGCGCTCGCCGCTCATCCATCGCCACTGGCTCGCCCGTTACGGCATCGCCGGCGACTATGTCCGCCATGCCGTCGCGCCCGAGGAGATCGACGGCTTCCTCGCGAACTTTGTCGGCGGCGCGTTCGTCGGCGCCAATGTCACGGTGCCGCACAAGGAGGCCGCCTTCGCCGCCGTGGCGCGGGCCGATGGCGTCGCGTCTGCGCTCGGCGCCGTCAACACGCTGTGGCTGGAGAAGGGCGAACTCGTCGGCGGCAACACCGATGCCCTCGGCTTCCTCGCCAATCTCGACCAGAGGTCGCCGGCTTTCGCCACGATAGAGGGACCCGCTCTCGTGCTCGGCGCCGGCGGCGCGGCGCGGGCGGTGCTCTATGCGCTGCAATCGCGCGGCTTCGGTCCGATCCATGTCGTCAATCGCAGCCGCGACCGGGCCGAGGCGCTGGTCGAACGCTTCGGCGCCCCGCTCGCGGTGGCGGGCTGGGAGGACGTCCCGCGCCTCCTCGCCGAGGCGGCGATCATCGTCAACACGACCTCGCTCGGCATGGAAGGCCAGCCGCCGCTGGCGATCGATCTCGGTCCGGCGCGAGACGATTGCCTCGTGACCGACATCGTCTATGTGCCGCTCGAAACCCCGCTCCTCAAGGCTGCGCGGCTGCGCGGCCTCGCCACCGTCGACGGGCTCGGCATGCTGTTGCACCAGGCGGCGCCGGGCTTCGAGCGCTGGTTCGGTGTGCGGCCCGAGGTCACCGAGGAGCTCCGCGCCGTCATCCTCGCCGATATGGGCCACGCCGCGTGATCACGCTCGGCCTCACCGGCTCCATCGGCATGGGCAAGTCGACGACGGCGGCGATGTTCGCCCGCCACGGCGTCGCGGTGCACGATGCCGATCGGGCGGTGCACCGGCTCTATAATCAGGGCGGCGCAGCCGTCGGACCGGTCGGAGCGCTGTTTCCGGACGCGGTCGCGGAGGGCGCTATCGACCGCGTGGCGCTGGCCGCGATCGTCCAGCGCGATCGCGCGGCGCTCGCGGCGCTGGAAGCCACCGTCCATCCGCTGGTGCGCGAGGAGGAGACGCGCTTCCTCGCCGCCGCCCGCGCGGCGGGCCGCCGCGTCGCCCTCGTCGATGTGCCGCTGCTGCTCGAGACGGGCGGCGAGCAGCGGGTCGACATGGTGGTCGTCGTCACGGCCGCGCCCGAGATCCAGCGCGCCCGCGTGCTGGCGCGGCCGGGGATGACGGAAGAGAGGTTCGCGGCCATCCTCAACCGCCAGATGGCGGATCAAGAGAAGCGCCGCCGCGCGCATTTCATCGTCGATACGGGCCATGGCCTTGCCGCCGCCGAGCGCGCTGTCGCCGATATCCTCACCGCGCTCGCGGCCGCGGCGGCCGGCCGCGCGGGATAACGGCGCCCAAGCACTTGCGGTCAGGTGGCGCAGTCGCCACCATGGGTGGCGCTTCAGTCATACCGGACAGGAACCACGCCGCGTGCGCGAGATCGTCTTCGACACCGAGACCACCGGCCTCGAGCCACTGAAGGGCGACCGTCTTGTCGAGATCGGCTGCGTCGAGCTCTACAATCACCTGCCGACTGGCCGGCACTTCCATGTCTACATGAATCCCGAGCGGTCGATGCCGGTGGAAGCCTTCCGCGTCCACGGCCTTTCCGACGAGTTCCTCGCCGACAAGCCGGTCTTCGCGGCCGTTGCGGGTGACTTCGCGGACTTCATCGGCGACGCGAAGCTGATCGCGCATAATGCAAGCTTCGATATCGGCTTCATCAATGCCGAGTTCGCGCGCCTCGGCATGGCGCCGGTCGGACCCGAGCGGGTGGTCGACACGCTGATGCTGGCGCGCAAGAAGCATCCGAACGCGCAGAATTCGCTCGATGCGCTCTGCGCGCGCTATGGCGTCGATACCTCGAAGCGCACGCTGCATGGCGGTCTTCTCGACGCGCAGCTTCTGGCGGAAGTCTATCTGGAGCTGATCGGCGGGCGGCAGCCGGATCTCATCCTCGTGCCGGACGATACGGCGGCGCAGCTGGCGGATGGCACGACGCCGGCCGCGGCGCGCGCCATCCATGTCCGTCCCGTGCCGCTGCCCTCGCGGCTGACGGACGAGGATCGCGCCGCCCATGCCGCCCTCGTGGGCAAGCTCAGCGGCGCGATCTGGCTCGGCTATGCGGAAAAGCCCGCCGAGGCGGGCTGAGCGTCAGCTCGGCCGCGTCTGCTGGTTCTGGAATTCCATCAGACGCTGGCGATAGAGCGCCGTGAAATCGACCGGATCGATGAGCAAAGGCGGGAAACCGCCATTGCGGGTCATCTCGGCGAGGATCTGACGCGCGAAGGGGAAGAGCAGGCGCGGGCACTCGATCATGAGCAGCGGCGCGAGGTTTTCCTTCGGCACATTGGCGATGCGGAAGATGCCGGCATAGAGCAGCTCGGCGACGAACAGGACCTGCTCGCCATCGGTGGCGCGGCCCTCGAGGCGCAGCTCGACCTCGAAATCCTCGGCGTCGAGCGGATTGGCCGAGACATTGATGCCGATATTGATCGCGGGTGCGGTGCGGCGCGGGCCGAGCGAGCGCGGCGCATCCGGATTCTCGAAGGACTGGTCCTTCACATACTGGGTCAGGACGGAGAGGTTCGGCTGGCCCTGGTTCGGGGCGCCGTCGGCGGGAGTATCGGCCATGATCGCGGATGTTTCCTCGAACGCGGGAACGGCCGTTCCGGCCGGTTCCTTCCAGCGGCTCGCTAACACTTCCGACCCCGTGATACAAGCGATTGAGGGCGCGCCCGGGCGCCGCCTTGACGGGAGGCCTTGACAGTCCGGCCGTGTCCCTGTCTTGAACGGTCGGGGCATCCGCAAGCGGCTGCCCTTGGATCGGCGACGGTCGATACCAGATAAACCGTCAGGTGCGTGCTGCCGTTCGAGGCCGGCTGCGCAGCGCGGGGTTGGACGCCTTCGGCAAGAGCGGTTTTCGTGGACATCTATACGCTGATCTTTCTCGTCCTGGCTGTCGTGATCTTCTGGAAGCTCAGGAGTGTCCTGGGCCAGAGGACCGGCAACGAGCGGCCGCCCTTCGATCCGTTCAGCCGGCGCGGCAACGACGCGGCCAATGGCGGCAAGACGATCGACGCCCAGCCGACCGAAGTGCGGCCCGGCGACAAGGTCGTGCCGCTGCCGCGCCGCGCCGAGGACGGCACGGTGATTGCGCCTGCCGATCCTTCCGCCGAGCGCATCGCCGCCTATGCCCCCGCCGGCTCGCCGCTCGCCGCGGGTCTCGCCGCCGTCGCCAGCGCCGACCGCAGCTTCGACCCGGCCCAGTTCCTCGACGGCGCCCGCACCGCCTATGAGATGATCGTCACCGCCTTCGCGCAGGGCGACCGCAAGGCGCTGAAGCCGCTGCTCGGCCGCGAGGTCTTCGACGGCTTCGCCGGCGCGATCACGGATCGCGAGCAGAAGGGCGAGAGCGTCGAATTCAGCTTCGTCGGCATCGACAAGGCCGAGATCACCGACGCGGCCGTCCGCGCCCGCTCGGCGCAGATCACCGTGCGCTTCGTCTCGAAGCTCATTTCGGCGACGCGCAACAAGGCCGGCGAGGTCGTCGACGGCGACCCGGTCGTCGTCGCCGACGTCACCGATGTCTGGACCTTCGCGCGCGACACGGGCTCGCGCGATCCCAACTGGCTGCTCGTCGCCACCGAAACCGTCGAATAGCGGAGCCTCGTCCGTGCCGTCGGGGGAACCGCGTCCGCTGTCGCCGGTCGGCTTCGCCGCGCTGCCCGGCTGGGAGGAGGACGACCATGCCGCCGCGTTCCGTGCCTTCCGCCTCTCGGCGCTGAAGGCCGTCGAGGCCTCGCCGAAGACCCGCGCGCTCGGCGTCGATGGCGCCAGACTGGCGCTGGTCGCGGCCAAGGCGCTCGAACTTCCCGAGACGATCGACGGCGCCGCTGCGCGCGCCTTCTTCGAGGCGCATTTCGAGCCCCATGAGGGCGAGGCCGGCGAGGGCTTCTTCACCGGCTATTATGAACCCGAGGCCGACGCCGCGCTCGTTCCCGCCGGTCCGTACCGGACGCCGCTGCTCAGGCCGCCGGAGGAACTGGTCGAGGTCGACGAAAGCGATCCGCCGCCCGGCCTCGAGCCCGGCATGCGCTTCGCCCGCCGCACGGCGACCGGCTATGAGCCCTTCTTCGATCGCGGCGCGATCATGGACGGCGCGCTCGACGGCCGCGGCCTGGAGATCGCCTTCCTCGCCGATCCTGTCGACGGCTATTTCATCCATGTCCAGGGCGCCGCCCGGCTCCGCCTCGGCGACGGACGGCTGATGCGCGTCACCTATGCGGCCAAGTCCGGCCATGCCTATACGCCTGTCGGCCGCGTGCTCATCGAGCGCGGTGCGCTGGAACGGAGCAAGGTGACGATGCAGGCGATCCGCGCTTGGCTCGCCGCGCATCCGGATGAAATCCGCGACGTGCTCGGCGCCAACCGCTCCTATATCTTCTTCCGCGAGGCTCCGGTCGAGGATCCCGCGCTCGGTCCGATCGCCGCCGCCAAGGTGCCGCTGACGCCCGGCCGCAGCCTCGCCGTCGACCGTACGCTGCACACCTTCCATGTCCCGATCTGGATCGACACCGCCGTTCCGGGAGCAAGCGGCAGCGAGCCGTTCCGCCGGCTGCTGGTGGCGCAGGATACCGGCTCGGCCATTCTCGGCCCGGCGCGCGGCGACATCTTCTTCGGTTCGGGCGATGCGGCGGGCGAGATCGCCGGCCGCATGCAGGCGCGCGGCC
>Ga0209933_1000745_pt1 | contig 47994 bp, 37 predicted proteins | sample ThiBiot_300_biof_FD_183944 | JGI IMG/M metagenome (GOLD analysis project Ga0209933, IMG submission 183944) | Wastewater bioreactor microbial communities from Cape Town, South Africa - Thiocy_cont_300_biof (SPAdes) | ecosystem: Engineered > Bioremediation > Thiocyanate > Unclassified | place...
CCCAAACCGGACAATGCCCGACGGGTCAATCCCTTTGCTCGACACGTACCCGATAATGTCATCGGCCAGCGAATTTTCGGGGAGTACGGTGCTGTATTTGACGGGAACGTTCCATTTGGCCAGCGCTGTAGCCACATTCAGTTCGGCTCCTCCCACATAAACAGGCATAACCGTCTGCCGAATCCATTCTCCATTGGCAACCGGGGAAAACCGTAACAACAACTCACCGAAACAACAAACCATTTGATTTTAATTGAAATGTATAATGGTTAATGTACAATGGGTAATAGGTAATGAAAAGCGTCTCATTGCCAGTCGTTTATTTATTGTGCATTAACCATTATACATTGTACATTATCCAATTACACAGCCAGCGACATGGGCTTGCTACTGAAGCCGAAATAGGTTTTAGCGTTACCGTAGCAGATGTTTTGTACAACCTGACCCGTCCAATCTATATCGTCGGGGAGTTCACCGTTTTCAATGTCGTTACCAAGCATGTTACACAGAATCCGACGGAAGTATTCATGCCGTGGATACGACAGGAAACTGCGCGAATCGGTCAGCATACCTACAAAGCGACTCAATAGCCCCATGTTAGAAAGAGCATTTATTTGCCGCTCCATACCCTCTTTCTGATCTAAAAACCACCAGCCTGAGCCAAATTGTACTTTTCCAGCTACCGATCCATCGTTGAAATTGCCAATCATGGTGGCGATCAGCTCGTTGTCGGCGGGGTTCAGGTTGTAAATGATGGTCTTGGCCAGTTTATCGTTGGTGTCGAGCCGGTCGAGGAAGCGGGCCATGGCATGTGCCTGCGAGAAATCACCGATGCTGTCCCAGCCCGTATCTGGCCCCAGTATACGCAGCATCCGGGAGTTGTTGTTCCGAAGCGCGCCCAGGTGGAACTGTTGCGTCCAGCCTTTCTCCCAGTCCATCTCGGCCAGATACACCAGCATAGCCGATTTGAATTGCAGAATTTCTGTGATACTAAGTGAATGCCCTGAACGGAGTTGATGGAAGATGTTCTGGACTTCTTCTTCGGTATAGTCTTCAGCATAAATCTGCTCCAGACCGTGGTCGGAGAGTTTACAGCCCATAGCGGCAAAGAAGTCATGGCGTTGACGGAGCGCTTTCAGAAAATCGGCCAGATTACTGATCGATACATTGCTGGCAGCTTCCAGGCGGTTTACATAATGATTGAACGCTACGACATCTTCAACGGCCATCGCCTTATCGGGCCGGAAGGTGGGCAATACACCAATCTCGAATCCTTCTTCGGCTAATTTCTTATGGTGTTCCAGCGAATCCACTGGATCGTCGGTTGTACAAACGGTTTCGACGTTCATCCGACGCATCAGGTTTCGGACCGAAAAATCGGGCGACTGCAATTGCTCCGTACAGGCGTCATAGATCTGCCGGGCGTTGTTGCCGTTGAGGGTTTCTTTAATGCCAAAATACCGTTGCAGTTCGAGGTGAGTCCAGTGATACAGCGGGTTTCGAAGTGTGTATGGAACCGTTTCGGCCCATTTCTGGAACTTGCTGAAATCATCGGCATCCCCTGTGCAGAACCGTTCATTCACGCCATTAGTCCGCATGGCCCGCCATTTGTAATGGTCACCATAAAGCCAGATTTGCGTAATGTTCTCGAACTGTCGGTTTTCGGCAATCTGATCGGGCGGCAGATGGCAGTGGTAATCGATGATGGGCATCGGCTTCGCAAATTCGTGGTAGAGTTGCCGTGCCGACTCCGTTTGCAGCAGAAAATCTTCGTTCAGAAAGGGCTTTTTCATGTATTAAAGAGCGAAAGAGTGAATGAGTGAAAGAGCGACCGACCAAAGAGCATGAGTCGCTCTTTCAGTCTTTCGCTCTTTCACTCTTTAAAGAGAAACTCCCCGTTTCCAGGGTATAAAATCGTCCTGACCGTGACGAACGGCGGCTACGTCGACCTCACCACTGGCTACCCGAATGATCTGATCAAGGATTCGTTCGCCAGCCTGTTGAATTGTCTCGTCGCCGTCGATCACTGTACCGGTGTTGATGTCGATAATATCGGGCATCCGGTTAGCCAAAGCGGAATTAGATGCAATTTTAACCACAGGAGCGATAGGATTTCCTGTTGGCGTACCTAAACCAGTCGTAAATAATACGACTGTAGCGCCTGAGCCGACTTCAGCGGTGGTCGATTCGACGTCGTTGCCGGGCGTGCAAAGCAAATTCAAACCGGGTTTGGTCACCAGTTCGGGGTAATCCAGTACCGCTACCACAGGGGAAGTGCCACCCTTTTTCGAGGCCCCTGCCGATTTCATGGCGTCGGTGATGAGGCCATCACGGATATTACCCGGCGAGGGGTTCATATCGAAGCCCGAACCCACTTCCTTAGCACGCTGTGCGTATACGTTCATCAGTTCCCGGAATCGGCCGGCGGTTGCTTCATCGACGCAGCGGTCGCACAGTTCCTGTTCAACACCACAGAGTTCGGGGAATTCTGACAGGATAACCATACTGCCCAGCGCGACCAGCAAATCGGAGGCATGCCCAACCGCCGGATTGGCCGAAATACCTGAAAAACCGTCTGAACCACCACATTCCAGACCAACCACCAGTTTGCTTAAAGGCATTGGTTGCCGAACGCAGGTATTGGCCTGCATCAATCCGGCAAACGTCTGGCGAAGGGCCTGACTGATGAGCGATTCTTCGGTGCCAATGGCCTGCTGTTCCAGTATGAACAGGGGTTTGTCGAACTGCGGACTGCGCTTCTGGATTTCTTCCTGAAGCATGGCCACCTGCGCATTCTGACAACCCAGACTCAGGACGGTGGCTCCCGCTACATTCGGATGCGTGATATAGCCTGCCAGAAGCCCGCACAAGGCCTGTGCATCCTGACGGGTGCCCCCGCACCCCATATCGTGCACAAGAAATTTCACCCCATCGACATTCGGAAACAACTTGAGCTGGCCACCCAGCGACTGCTCGGCCGTTTGCAGATCGGCCTGTAAAATCTCCTCGACCGATCGGCCTGCCTGTACCAAAGCTGCCAACTCCTGGGCCTGTTGCTGGTAGGTATTCCGACGGCCGTAGCCCAGATCGTGTACGAGGGCATCTTCCAGAACCTGAATGTTTCGGTTCTCGCAGAAAACGAGCGGAATCACTACCCAATAGTTGGCCGTTCCGACCCGCCCATCCGAACGAGGGTAACCCATAAAGGTATGACCCTGCCAGCGGTCAACAGAGGGCGCTGCCCATTGATACGATGACCCGTGCAGGTCATAGCTGTTGGTTGCGTGCTGGACATTAAAGGTCGTGAGCCGACCACCCATCGGAATCGCCTGTTTTGCTTTGCCGACCAGTACGCCATACATTGTGATGTCATCGCCCGGCTCGAATGCGTGCAAAGCTACTTTATGCTTGGCCGGTACGGCTTCCGTTACAATTAAATTCGTATGTTCCCATTGCACCCGGTCGCCCGGTTCCAGGTCAGTAAGAGCGACAAGGACAGAATCATCAGGGTGTATTTTCAGAACGTTCTGTTTCATTTTGTTATCGTTTCAAGGTGATCGAATTGGCTCGATACTGTAGAGAATACGCCGGTTTCGATCATTTGTACTAAATAGTGGCTTACCGAATCCGCAAATCCGGCTAATAGCGTCAGGTCGTGACCCCACAACGCGGTATTTTGCAGAACGGTTGTTGTCAATTCCTCTGGGGAGAGTCGCGCCCATAGATCGGCGAAGTAACCAGCCTGCGCGTCGTAGATCGGGTATTTTACTCCTTCCCGTTCGCCATACCACACTTCATTCTCCTGTATGGTGGCCTTCATGAATAGCAGATAAGCCGCAAAGCCGAGGGTAATGTAGCGGGGCGTTACGTCCAACTGCTTATAATAGTGGAGTAGGGTTGGTATATTTCGCATTTGCATTTTAGCCGAATACTGCATCGTAATGGCCAGCCAGCGGTGCTCAATGAATGGGTTTCGGAACCGATCGAGAACCTGAAAACCAAAGCGCTGGGCTGCTTTCTCATCAACAGGATAGGGGATGCCCGGAATGAGTTCGCCCAGCATAACTCCGCTGATAAAGGCCGACAGAATCTCGTCTTCCATAGCTTCGCGAACCGTATCGAAACCGCTCAGGAATGCCAGTCCGCAACTGAGGGTATGCGTGCCGTTCAGCAGCCGAAGTTTCAGCTCACGGAACAGGTCGATATTCGGACGAATAAAAATGTTCTCGTCGGCCTTATGAAACGACAGGACGTTTTGTACCTGCTCGTCCCCTTCGATGGCCCACAATCGGTATACTTCCGAAATGGTCAGTAAGTCATCTTCGTAGCCAAGTTGCTCGGTCAGGGCGTGCTGTGTGGCTGGGTCAGGGCGGCCGGGTACAATACGGTCGACCAGTGAGTTGCAGCAGGTATTGGCACTTTCGAGCCAGTCGATGAAGGCGCCTTCCAGCGCGTTGCGATGGGCCAGTTCGAGCAGAATGGCTTCGAGTTTGGTGCCGTTGTCAGGAATCAGTTCGGTCGGCACAATGACCAGCCCTTTGGTCGGGTCACCGTTGAAGGCTTTATAGCGAGCGTACAAAACCGCCAGTAATTTGCCCGGAAACGATTCGGGGGGCGATTGCCGGATGTCGTCCTGAACAAGTTGAATACCTACCTCGGTTGTATTCGAAAGAACGATTTGCAGATCGGGGCTGGTAGCTACCTGTAAAACCTCACTCCACTGTTGTTTGGCCGAAAGAACCCGGCTGATAGCTGAGCAAACGATGTTCTGCTCAACCAGTTCGCGATTCTCGACGCCCCGTATACACAGCGTATATAAATTATCCTGACGGGCAAAGGCCGTCATATCACCGCCATCGGTCGACTTTACAACCACAATCCGGCCATTGAAGATACCCTGACGGTTGGCTTTATCGATAAAATAATCGGGAAGGCCGCGCAGCAGAACCCCCGTACCAAACTGGAGCACGCGTTCAGGCAGTTGCTGATGATTGGGCAGTGGCCGCGTAAGCGCAAGTTGAGACTGAATGGTTGGGAGCGATTGAACAGATAATGGTTGCATAAGAATGTCTTAGATCAGAAAGCTGTAGGCGATGCTAAAAATTGTCTTTTTTATGGAAAGCGTCGAAGCGAATCAACTGACATGTAAGTAAGTTGGTGAAGTAAGATTAAGTAGGCTGTTTTTTATATTTAAACTTTTAAAGATATTTATTCACGCAATCGTTATCGGGAACGTTGCCAATTGGCGGGTTTGTTGGCTACAGACCAGGAAATGGCGAATTGGCGGTTGACCCGATCATGGGTAAAGGACGTGTTAATGGGTGCGTGTATTTTTGTATTTTACGAATAATCTACTTTGGATACCATCACAATAAAAGATATTGCCCGCGCCCTGAATCTCTCGACATCGACGGTGTCACGGGCGCTGCGCGACAGCTACGAAATCAACCCGGAGACCAAGCGTCTGGTCATCGAATATGCTGAGCGGCTCAATTACCGGCCCAATCCTATTGCGCTGAGCCTGAAAGAAAACCGGAGCCGTGTTATTGGCGTCGTTGTACCGCAGATTGCGAATAATTTCTTCTCGCAGGTAATTAATGGTATCGAAGCAATCGCCTACAATCGAGGGTATCACGTTATCATTTTTCAAAGCCACGAATCGTTTGAGCGAGAGGTGCTGACGGTTCAGCAGGCCGTAGCCCGGAAGGCCGATGGACTTCTGATTTCGTTGTCGAGTAGTACGTCGGATGTGTCGCATATTCGGGAGCTTCAGGAAAAAAAGCTGCCTATTGTTCTCTTTGACCGGGTGGCGCAAGAACTCGATTCGATCAGTGTGACGGCCGATAATTTTGAAGCAGCATTCGCAGCCACTGAGCACTTGATTCAAACTGGCCGTCGACGGATTGCCCACATTACAATTCCGCCCTACATTTCCATTACGCAGGAACGATTGGCAGGGTATAGGGCCGCTTTGGAAAAATATGGCATTTTCTACGACGAAAGCCTGTTACGCTATGCCGGTTTTGGGCAGAATGAAGTCGAACCAATTATTGACGACCTGTTGAGTCAGTCGCCCGATGCGTTTTTTGCCGCCAGCGACCGGCTGGCTTTGGGCACATTAGCCGCCTTGAAAAAACGGAATATTGCCATTCCGGGGCAGGTGTCGTTAATTGGGTTTACCAACACACCTGTAGCCGATCTGCTGGCTCCGCCTATGAGTACGGTCGAACAACCCGCTTTGGAAATCGGTCAGGTAGCTGCTGAACAATTGATCAATCTGATTGAGGGGAAATACAAAGGACTTCAGCCTGAACGCATCAAAATCCCCACGCGCATGGTCATTCGCGAATCGTCGCAAATAGACTAGAAGGTGTTATTTTACCGACGTATTAGTTGGCTTCTGGAAGCCCATATGTATCTAATCCTTTTGTAATTCATTATCAACCTTTTTTAGAAGTTTTATTGCTATTTTTTTAGTAGTAATAAAACTATTTATGCCTTCTTTTTTATAAACGGCGTTTGCTAGAAGCAAATTTCTTAATTTTTTTAACCTTAATGCTTTGGTTATTTCTTGTGAAGAAATAATCTTCAATGAGTCAGCCACGACTGGGAAATAGTTACTCATCTCAGGGATCAATTGTGTCATTGTATGAGTTTCATCTATTTTACACCATTCTGTACAATAAGGTATTGTTGATGTATAATAGGATAAGAATAATATTTTTAAAGAATCATTTTTGATCAAATTTGTATGTGCAGTTTGTCGGATCTCTTCATAAGCCATTTGATTTGGTTTAAAAAATAAATAACTAGCTGCGTTGTCAATGTGAAAATGAATACTGTCTTTTATCTCTGTATCAGATCTGAAATAAGTTAATTTGTTGATACTATTCACTAATTTACTGCTATGTTTAATTCTACTCGTTAGATTTAGAGTGTCTTCTACTAAATTTGTTCTTAAAAATTCTAAATGTTTCTTTATTGTTTCATCATCTCTTCTGCCTTCTCTCCACTCATCAAAGAAAAAAGAAATAGATATGCCAATAAAAATAACAAGAATTTCAGAAATGTATTTTTCGAGAATAACTTTAAACGGATGTTTTTCTTCTTTTTCAGACATAACCACAAAACGGTGTTTGACTAGCTAAATTGATGATTTCGGTTTTAATATAATTATACTTGATTTCTGAATCAAATTGAGTTCACTAAGTCGATTTAACAGCTCTTCTGGGTTCACTAGCCCGCGAACATGGTGGCGGTTGGGTTGTACACTTCTCTGAGGATGATCGGCCTGCCGTCAGACAAGTGTATGGATATACGATTATAAATAAATGAATTGGTCGATACAATAACATCAGGGTGAAAGATTATATAACGTCCTTGCCGAAATAAGTCGCAAGCGAACTTGACTAACTGTGGCTGCTTCGGTCAATAAAAAAGCCCGCGAAAAGGCGGGCTTTCTGATAAGTATGCTGCGAGTGTTATTTCCCCAGCCATTCTTTAAATTCGGTCATGCGGTCGCCACTGACGAAGACTTCCTGACGGGATTTAGGCTGCAAGTCGAGTTTGAGCTTACCTGCCGAAAACGTATGGATAGTCTGGATGGCTGGCAGCGACACCAGAAACTGGCGGCTGATACGAAAAAACTGACGTGGATTGAGCAGTTGCGTAAGCTTATCCAGACTGTAGTCGACGGGTAAGTTCAGTCCGTCTTTCGTAACCAGAAAGACCACTTTCTCTTCCAGAAAAAAGTAAGCGATTTCGGAGGTCTCGATGCTGCGAATCTTGGTACCCACCGTGATCATGAACCGATCTTTGTAGTCCGTCTGCCGCGATCTGCCAATGAGATTGAGCAGCGTTTCGATATCGGGAGCCGAACTCGCCTGACCAAACTGCTTTTTCAGGGCTTTAAATTTCTCAATGGCCGCTACCAGTTCATCATAATTGATGGGTTTCAACAGGTAGTCGATGCTGTTGACTTTGAACGCCTGAATCATGTATTCGTCGTAGGCCGTGGTGAAAATAACGGGCGTACTCAACGATGTTTGCTCGAAAATACGGAATCCGAGGTCATCTTCAAGGTGAATATCCATGAAAACCAGTTCGATGGGCGGATGTGACTCATTGAACCACTCGACCGCTTCGGCTACAGAGGGCAGTTTAGCCAATACGTTTATGGATGGATCGTATTTCTGGAGTAGGCTTTCGAGCCGCTTTGCTGTCAAGCTCTCGTCTTCAATAATTAGTACATTCATAAAGAGCGAAAGAGCGAAAGAGCGAAAGAGTGAAAGAGTGAATCAGTAAAAAAGCGAGAAATTGTCGTAAGGACATTTTTCACTCTTTCACTCTTTCGCTCTTCACTACCTCGCTCACTAAACCTTTTTCATTAATCAGTAGTGGTACTCTTACCACAAAATCGCCATTACTCTCACCCACCCAAACCGACTGTTCCGTCAGGAGGGCATAGCGGGTAATGATATTCTCCAAGCCAACACCCGTCGAATTTTCTGATTTTGGACGGGGTTGTAAATTGTTGCTAACGACCAGATAATCACCGTCGAGTAAGATATGCACGCGAAGTGGCTCTTTGGTCGACATGCGGTTATGCTTTACAGCATTCTCAACAAGAAGCTGCAGGGTCAGAGGGGCTATACTATAGCGGTTCTGCTCCCATTCGGGTACGTCGATAAATACATCGAACTTGTTCTCGAATCGGATGTTGAGCAAAAACCGATACGCCTGAATAAACTCCAGTTCGGTTTTCAGTGAGACGCGTTCGTTATCCTTCTGTTCCAGTATGTAGCGATACGCCCGCGACAGTTGGTCAATAAACTTCTCCGACAGATCGGCATCGGCATGCACCAGCGACGATAATATGCTTAGGCTATTGAATAAAAAGTGCGGATTTACCTGGCTTTTCAGGGCCGCAAACTGGGCCTGCACGTTCTCTTTTTCTAATCGCTCAGCCCGCAGCTGTACATCTTCCAATCGCCGAAAGGCGCGCCGGTTAGCTGATAGATAAAAGGCTGAAAGCATGGCCATCACCATCAGCGAGTTGTTGGTGCGCTGGCGTCGTTCACGGATACGTTGCCGTTCTTCGGGTGAGCGCGGGGGTGTTGGAAGTCGCTGCTGACGAGGATCAGGATCGCGCGATACGCCGAACCGTTGTTCCATTACCTCGTCCAGATTATGCCACAGTACAGCAAAAGCACTGTTGAAACCAACCGCTAGGGCACTGGCAATGAGCAGTGTGGCAATCTGGGCGGGAATCTTGAACTCGATCAGGAACCCCTCGCCAAAGTGCTTGAAAAAACGCTGCTGTAGCCATTCTGTTACCGTAATCCAGGCGTAAAAGAACAGAATCGTGACCAGAAACTCTAGCGCCCAGAACGGTATTTGCCGAGCTGAAAAAATCCAGCTAAAGCTTGCTCCATTGGCATACATTCGGATAGGCCAGTAGATAACGAACACGCTGAAGGCGAGTTGCCACTTTTGCGAATTCGTCAGACGGTAGGTCATAGCTCGGTTGGTTTATAAACAAAGCTACTAATTCTGATTAGCCGACAAAAAAGAAACCGGCGGAATGCCGATTTCGGATGTGCGAGTGACCCAATTGAGTCGGTGAGCAGGCCGGAATTGTTAAAAACTGGTTAATTCATGCTTAAAACCAGGCTAAGATAGGCTTAGTCACTGCCAATTAGTGCTCAATCTGTCAGTAGGTGGCCCGTCCACCCGACAAATCGTAAATGAATCCGGTGGTAAAACTAGCCTCTTCCGAAACTATCCAGGCCGCCAGCGCAGCCACTTCTTCCACCGTTCCGAGCCGTTTCATGGGAATTTTAGCCGTCATATAAGCGAGTTGTTCGGGAGCTGTATCGTTGTTCAGAGCGGTTTTGATAACGGCCGGGGCAATGCCGTTGACGGTGATGCCCGTTTCGGCATACTCTTTCCCAATGCCTTTGACCAGTCCGATTACGCCCGCTTTCATCGACGAATATCCGGTCATAAATGGATTGCCTTCTTTGCCCGCAATGGAAGCCAGGTGCAGAATGCGGCCATAATTGGCTTTTTCCATCGCCTTCAGGGCAAATTTCGTCATCAGAAAAGCCCCCCGCAGATTGGTATGGTATACGCGGTCGTAATCGGCTACCGAAAAGTCGGTAATTTTTGTATTGGTAGGCCCGACAATACCCGCCGAATTGACCATAATATCTAATCGACCGAACGACTCTTCGACTGTCTGAACCGCTTTTTCAACCGAACTCTCCTGCGACACATCGACTACATGACCCGATACACTATGTCCCTGCTTTGTAAATTCGGCTACCGTTCGTTCAAGGGTAACGTGATTGATATCGAACAGGACAAGGGTCGCTCCCTCCGAAGCCAGCCGTTTGGCAATGCCTTTTCCGATGCCATCGGCTCCTCCCGTTACAATGGCTACCTGTTTTGAAAACCGATTTGACATAGTTTATGCGTGGTTTAGGATACTAGGATCGTTATTTTTAAACGTTTACCTGAAAATGAAATTCGTTGGTAAGGCTACTGAGCCCACTAGGTTTAATGAGTTGTTTTAATCGGAAATTAATCTTGAGGCTACTATATATACCGGAGCCATTTTATGCTTGAATGCTCCGATTTGTAGCGCCCATACCAGCGACAAAGCGGATACAGAAAAAGGACAATGCTGATCCAGACCAGATAGACGTATTCGAGCGAAATCCCTGCATTAGCCGGTCTTCCGAAATTCATCGGGCCCGATGGCAGATCGGCCAGCGAGTATCCTAGCCCTAAGGCCATTCCGATCAGGGAGAGATGGACCAGATACCAGTGCAGGATGTAATAAAACATAGGCACCTTACCATACACGCTCATCCAGCGGGTAAATGCATTGTTGGCACCATCTATGATCGCCAGAAAGACGAACATCAGGCCCAGTGTGACCAGATCGTATAGTAACGAAGGTGGGTACTTGGTAACGTTAATGAACGAGAAGAAGGTAAACAAGGGACTTTTCTGCGATGACCAGGGAGCCGGGTCGCCGTAGATATTCAGAAAACGGAGTAGGATAAATAAGGCCAGAGCACCGAGGCCGATGCGTAATAGAAGCAGTTTTCGGTTTTCAATTGGGCGTTCCAGCAATTGGCCGCAGGCAAAACCAACCAGCATAATCCCCAGCCAGGGTATGACCGGGTAAGCAACCAGCAAGGCAAACGTTGGACTGACTGGAAAAAAATCGGTTCGGAACAGTAAGGCCCAGATTAATCGAGCTGCCGGATTCGTAAAAGAGGGAACCAGTTGCAGGATGTTGTGCCCCAATACAATCACAAGACCAATGATGCCAACTGTTCGGACTGGTAGCTTGGCCAGAAACGACAGGATAACCAGCCCGAAGCCAATGGCATAAATCACCTGTAACATTAGCGACTGGAAATGCAAATCGAACCAGAAGGCGAAGTTGATAATGGTTAGTTCGAGTAACAGCAACACCAGCCCCCGGCTCCGTAAAAATCGCAGGGCGTCGTTCCGGCTGCTATCTGCCTGTCTGCGTAGCGATAAGTAGGCCGATGTGCCCGACAGAAACACGAACGTAGGGGCGCAAAGATGGGTGATCCAGCGCGTCAGGAAAATAGCGGGCGTCGTTGTGGTCAGGTCGGTTGGGTTTTGGGTCAGGGCCGGGGTGTGGAGTAAATCGCGGACATGATCCAGCGCCATAATGACCATCACTAAACCACGCGTTACATCAATGGCAGCGACTCGTTTCATTCAGGATGTAGTTAGTCGAAATCTCAAATACTACTTTTTATAGCGGCACAACGTGTTATCGGACTTGATAAAATAGGATTTATAGTTGAGGGCTTTGGGATCGGTGCAACCCTTTAAGTCAAGCACTTCGACGTTGCGGAAATCAATGGCGTGGCTTTCGGCCTGTAAAGCAATGAACCCCTCTCCAAGAGCGGTATTGGCCAGACTATTCCAATGGGCAGCTGCCTGACTATCGAATCGACCAGCTTCCCAGTTATGGTCTTTACTCACAAACCCGCCACCAACCTGTGGACGTTCGTAAGTAAGCACCGTATCGCCTTCAATAAGGTGATGCACGATCGAGTCGCCCAGTACAATGGCCTCCGCCGTTATCCAGCGATCTCCGTCGTATGTTTTTGAATCGGAATCCGTACAATGCTCCGGCCGAAGTTTTTCGCTCATGTATACCTGTGTACCGGGCGTACACAGATTGCCCGTATGACGTGGGCCATCGCCCAGCCCACCGAGCAGTTGCATTTCCAGCGATACCGGGAACGTCTGGTTAAGTGATAAGCTCTTTGCCGATTGCGAATGAAGCATAATACCACTGTTTCGCACGTTCCAGGGATCGCCACCCGGTGTTTGTTTGCCCAGAAACCGATAGGAAAAACGAACCCGGTAATAGGAATACGGCTTGTTGTAGTAGATATGTCCGTATTTGCCGTCGAAGGTTTTGTACTGATCGTACATGACCCGGAGCATACCATTTTCGACACGGAAGGTATTTTTGTAGTTGTCGTTCAGGGGCTGTCCGGCAATTTTGATGTCCCAGCCAGTAAGGTCTTTGCCGTTGAAAATCCGAACCCATTCTTCCCGGTTGGCTGCGGATTGCGCAAACGATGAAAGTGTAATAAACAGACCCGTTAATGTGCGTAAAACTTGTTTCATAAGTAGGAGTTTCAAACGTTTAACGCCAAACTATTTTAACACCTCCACTGTATTTAGCTCTGGGCCGCCACCATGGTTGGCTGATCCGGCAACAATGTAGATGTTTCCTTTATAGACGACGGCCTGCGTGCCATGACGCCCCTGGTTGAGTCGGGGGCCAGATGTCCAGGTGTTGGTTTTCGGGTCGAGGGCTTCGGCCTCATTGTGTGCCTTTAGTTGTACCGTTTCGCCCCCAATAATCCATACTTTGCCGCCCTGGGTAACGGCAGTGCCACCCGCCCGTTGCGTCGGAATGTTCGAGGTAGAAGGCAGTGTGCTCCAGCGGCCGGTTTTAAAATCGTAAACATCCACTTCGGCGATGGTCGTTTCCAGCACTTTATTGATCCGGGCCGTTGAATTGCGCCCACCCGCCAGGTACAATTTATCATCGACAACAGCCGCGCTGATGTGGTCGCGGGTGCGGGGCGCATCAGCCAGTTTTTTCCAGGTGTTGGTTTTGGGGTCGTATTCATCGAGCCACGCTACATGACCATCGTAATGCCCATCGATGATACCGCAGGCCATGTAGATTTTGTTTTTATACACGACTACACCAGCCGAACCCCGTAGCCGATCTTTCGGAATTTCGGGACCAACCCGCCATTTACCTTGCTTTGGACTATAGATATAGATGTTTGGAATGGGGGTCTCGTGTGGGTATTGCCCCTGAAAAGCGCCCATCACATATAAGTCACCATTGTAGGTAATGGCCTGAAAATGATTCATTTCGACGGGTGGTGTGGGCAGCGTTTGCCAAACCAGCGTTTTTAGATTCAGGGCTTCCAGTGGTTTGATGCCCCGCCCACCAACGGCATATAAACTGTCGCCAATAAGAGTAGCTGCATTTTCATGACGGGCCGAGCAACTGTTCTGGGTGCTAACGGGTTGCCAGCTTTGCGCCTGTACCAGACCGCTTAACAATACACCTAAACTACTGGCTAATACGATTTTCATAGAGGAAAGGAAACGTAAATACATGTATATGGTTGATAAAGGCCCAACGGTTCATTTTCTCCTAAAAGCAGGTTGAACTTTCCACAATCAAGTCAGAAATCAAACGTTCAGACAGGTTCCAAACAGTGAGGCACGGATTGCACAGAGCTTTACATTAATAGCTCTGTGCGATCCGTGCCTCACTGTTCCTGACAATTATTACTCTGGCAATACGCAGCCATCTTCTGGGGTACAGGCAGCTTCACCAGCGGCCACTTCAGTAAGTTTAGGATGTTGTTGGTCCCATTCAGTCCAGGCTGTTTCGAGGGCGCCTAAAAACGTTTCCGGAGCCTGAGCGCCCGAAACGGCATATTTCCGGTTCAGAACAAAAAACGGAACACCTCGTATGCCCAGTTGCTGGGCTTCATACAGGTCATGATTCACCTCGTCGTTAAAGGCTGTAGAAGCTAACATCTGGCTAACCTCCGGCGCATCCAGGCCAATGTCGGTGCCCAGCTCAATCAGCGTTGTATGATCCGACGTATTTTTTCCTTCGGTAAAATAGGCCCGAAACAGTCGCTCTTCGGCGGCATCGCCCAATCCCTTTGTTTTCGCTAACTGAACCAGCCGGTGTGCATCCCAGGAGTTGGCAACAATGGCCTTGTCGAAATGATACTCCAGACCCACCTCGCGGGCCATGTCGGTCACCCGGTCGTTCATTTGCTCGGCCTGTTGAAGGCTCCAGCCCTTGATATCAGCCAGATACTGGTTTACATTTTTAGAGGGGTCAGTTTTTAAACCCGGATTGAGCTGAAAACTTTTCCAGACGACTTTGACATCCTTATTATGGGCAAACTGGTCCAAACCAGCTTCGAATTTCCGTTTACCGATGTAGCAAAACGGGCACATTACATCACTCCAAATTTCAATTTCCATATCGTGGGGTATTCTGGTATGATCACAGAACAACAGTGGCCCAAAATTCCTTCCTGAACGGGTTAATTTCTGATTCGGGGTGATGTCGACTCTATAGCGGAACTACAGTCGAATTTTTGATCTCCGACATCACAAAGAAGCTGCTGATATGCAAGGTGCCAGGAATGACCGACAGTTTTTCCTGATAGAAATGATTGTAGGTATCCATATCCTGGCTGATAATCTTGATCAGGTAATCGAACGTGCCCGATACCCGATTGCATTCGAGCACTTCGGGGAGTTCGCGTACGTCGATTTCAAAAGCGGTAAACGCATCGCGGGTTTGTCGATCGAGCGTTACCTGGCAATAAACCATCAGTGAATTACCGAGTTTTTTTTTATCGACCAGGGTTACATAACGCTCGATAACACCCTCACGTTCGAGCCGTTTGATGCGTTCATGGACGGGCGTTTTAGACAGATTGATCTTCCGACCAATATCCTGAATGGTCAGATGGGCGTCCTGTTGGAGTAAGTCCAGGATTTTGCGGTCAGTTGCGTCGACAAGAGCCATAAGCGGAATTTTTACGGCAAGAGTTCCTGATTTATTTTCTTAGTAGGAAATAGTTCTACAAAAACATAAAGGTAATGCCACTTTTCCTGAAAAAATAAAAACTACTAGAAAACGTTTATAGCCGCTTTACCTTTGTGGTATCGACGTACAACAAACCTTCGTTTAAGCCGCTATGGTCATTGGTGTTCCTAAAGAAATCAAAAACAACGAGAATCGCGTTGCGCTTACACCAGCTGGTGTTACTGAACTCCGTAAACATGGACATACTGTTTATGTGCAGGTGAATGCGGGTGAGGGAAGTGGTTTTGAAGATGAGGAATATATTGCGGCTGGGGCGGTTATGTTGCCGACTATCGAAGAGGTGTACGGGATCGCCGAGATGATTATGAAGGTCAAAGAGCCAATCGCTCCTGAATACGACCTGATTAAAGAGAATCAACTGCTGTTTACCTACTTCCACTTTGCCTCGTCGGAAGAACTGACCCAGGCCATGCTGGCGAAAGGTGCTGTTTGTCTGGCCTACGAAACCGTTGAACGCCCTGACCGTAGCCTGCCCCTGCTGGTGCCTATGTCGGAGGTTGCGGGTCGTATGGCAATTCAGGAAGGTGCCAAGTACCTCGAAAAGCCCATGAAAGGCCGGGGTATTCTGCTCGGTGGCGTACCGGGTGTAAAACCCGCTAACGTATTAATTCTGGGTGGAGGTATTGTGGGAACACAGGCGGCTAAAATGGCAGCTGGTCTGGGTGCGCACGTAACCATCATGGATGTGAGTTTGCCCCGGTTACGGTACCTGTCGGATATTATGCCCCCAAACGTACAGACCATGATGTCGAACGAATACAACATTCGGGAGATGATCAAAGTTTGTGACCTGATCGTAGGAGCTGTTCTGATTCCAGGCGCTAAAGCGCCCCACCTCATTACCCGCGAAATGCTGAAGCAAATGCGGCCGGGTACGGTGTTGGTCGATGTAGCGGTTGATCAGGGCGGTTGTATTGAAACCTGCCACCCAACAACGCACGAAAATCCAACCTATGTGATCGACGGCGTAGTACATTATTGCGTAGCCAATATGCCGGGCGCTGTTCCTTATACGAGCACTGTAGCGTTGACCAATGCCACATTGCCGTATGCCATTCAACTCGCCAACAAAGGCTGGCAGCAAGCTTGCCGCGACAACGCCGATCTGAAGCTGGGTCTGAACGTGGTAGAAGGTAAAGTGGTTTATAAAGGTGTAGCCGATGCATTTGGGCTCCCATTGACTGATGTGAACGCGTTTCTTACGGAAGAAGAATTAACGCATTAAGATATTACTAATTCATCGACAGACGCAGGCCGCACTCTTCGGGGTGTGGCCTTTTTTTGTAGTTTGCTATGCATCTACTTCTGAAAACAGTAGGAGTCAAGCAAGTAAACAAATCTAAATTTGCTTACTTGCTTGACTAACGAACCCCAACCATTGCATGGAAACTCAACCGAAAGCACCGATCCCTACTTTATACGAGTGGGTAGGAGGGATGGAAAACTTTGAAAACTGGACTAGTCTGTTTTATCAGCGCGTACGTCAGGATTCGATTCTTGAGCCGGTATTCCGAAATATGGCGCCCGAACATGCCCAGCATGTAGCCCATTTTATTGCTGAGGTATTTCGCGGCCCTGCCCGATATAGTAACGAGGAGGGAAGCCACTACCAGATGATTCGCAAGCATTTGGGTAGACACCTGACCGAAACCCAGCGTCGGCGCTGGATTGAGCTGATTCTGGATACGGCCGATTCCGTTGGCATGCCAGATGATCCTGAGTTCCGTTCGGCATTGGTGGGTTATCTGGAGTGGGGCTCCCGGCTAGCCGTTATCAATTCAAACGCTGACTCAGTAAGTGAGGAACTGGACGCGCCCATGCCAACCTGGGGATGGGGCGAAACAGGCGGTCCATACGTTCCCTAAAACTCCAAAAATCAGGCAATTAGTTTGGGCCCGTGTCAGACAGGCAGCGACCGATGTAAGGGGCGTAAGCACGACTGGTATAAATCGTATACGCATTCAGTCGGAACGTCGTGTCGGCTTTGGGCATGGCTGACGTCTGCGTTAAGTGTTGCGGATCGGTCGTTGGAATGATCGCAATATCGGCAGGACGATAAGCATTACCTGTGGGCCATATGCCATAATGCCGATGAAAAAAGGGCATTACATAATCGAACGCAAAGACACTGGACCGGGGAGGGAGCTGAGCCGCGATGCACTTTATAGCCGCCAGATCAGCCGACTGAATGAGGGTTGGGTTTTTGTCTTTCGCGGGTCGATAGCGTATCAGGGTCACCCAATCTTTCAAAGGAGGAATATCGGGACGAGCTATGTATACAATAGGAATTTGGAAGAGCCACAATCCTACCAAAGCCATTATTGTACCCGATGGTGCACGCTGAGGGATTCGATCGCTTGACATGAGTAGGCAGGCAATCAGGAAAGCGGCTACAAACGCCCACAACAGCACAAACCGGGGAGGCCAGGTCAGCGATACCAGATAAAAAAGAGGCTGACCATAATACAGTACACTCTGCACAAAATTCAGCGCTACTAAGGCCGTTAAGCCAACTCCGGCTATCGTTACCCAACTCCAGACTACGTTGGCACGTTGTTGCCTTGCCAGTAAAGCCAGAAATCCCACGGCTGGCAGTAGCAATACAATAACGGCCCCTAGTAAGAACAGCATTTCTTTCCAGAATGCCTTTGTGGCAATATTTTGAGTTAATAAAGCAAGGGCTTGTTGGAGCCTTGGTTCCGGTTTTGCTGCGTGATTTTTCCAGGATAGCCAGAACATCCCTAGCAGGAAGATAGCTACCCAGGTACCGGCAATGCGCCAGAATGCTCCCTGGCTCAACAATTTTATCAACGGTTGATCAGATTCCTGCCGAAATGTAAGGGCTAACCAGCTCAGGTGAATTAAAGCCGCTACCACGGCGCCATCTTCTTTGATCAGTACCAGAAGCAAACCCGTCAGTGGCACCCAGTACTGTCGGGATGCAGATCGACTGGTCAGCGCCAGAATAAAGAAAAGAGCAAAGGGTAGGTACGTTAGTTCGGTATGCCAGCCAATGTTAGGATGATCGTTGAGCCAGAACGCTACCGGGCCCAATAAAATCACAAGCAGTAAGCCTTGCCGGGCCCAGACAGGTATTTGGCGGTACTGTAAGCGTCTGTATACCAGCGTATAACTGATGGTCAATAAAAAGGCTTGTACAGCAAATAAGCCATAAGCACCCCACAGGTAGCAAAAAGGTCCCCAAAAAAGTACCGTATAATAGTTGTGGATACGGTGGTGAAAGCCCCAGATGTTATCGTACATAAACGGCCGACCGTCCATATAGCTACAGGACATCTGGATAAAGGCATACATATCGTTGAATGTATAGCCGAGGGTCTGAAATCGAATCAGTTTAAACGCGAAAAAAAGTAAACCTGCGAACAACGCAAGGAGTAATAGCCTGTTGGTTTTAGGCATCATGGATGGGGGCTGTATGGTAAAAAAGCGACTCAGTATGAGTGACTGAAAAATAAAATAACTTTATTTGTAGGTAGGAATGCACATGATTTTTGTCTTTTTAACGCTAACCCCCATAATCACCCGCTTCCTGACGTAATAGTATGAGTGAATTCAGGCATGTTGAAGATCTATCGGTAAATAGTACACAATCAGACTTACAAGGTTCTAAGCGGGAACATTGGATCAAGCGAAACAGCTATTATTATCGCATTTTAGTAAATTTTCTGAGATATAACATTCCCGCCAACCAATCAATATTGGAAATAGGCTGTGGAACAGGGTATGTGTTGAATCAGTTGCAGCCATCCTTGGGAGTGGGCATTGATAGCACTGCGGAGCTAATCCACTATGGCCAGCAAAAGTACCCAAATCTGGATTTGCGCACAGCCGATGCCAAAGAACTGGACCTGAATGGGTTGGTGTTCGACTTTATCCTTATCTCCGACACGATTGGCTATTTAGATGACGTTCAGCAGGTTTTTAAGCAATTACATAGCGTTTGCCACGCCGACACGCGGATCATTATTACCTATCGAAACCAGCTTTGGACCCCCCTGCTCTCGGCAGCAGAAGCCATTGGCCTGAAAATGCCCGAACATCGGCAGAACTGGCTCGATCGGGGTGATATTGAAAATCTGCTCGATGTAACCGGATTTGATGTCGTTCGCGAAGGGCGCAAGTTTTTGATGCCACGATACATACCGCTCCTGTCCGGCCTGCTCAATAAGTATATCGCTAATCTTCCTCTTTTCAATCGGCTCGGCTTATGTACGTTTATTGTGGCCCGTAGTATGCAGGCCAATAAATCGGTTGATCTGCCGTCGGTGAGCGTTATTGTTCCGGCTCGCAACGAAAAAGGAAATATTGAAACCATTGTGCAGCGACTGCCTGCTATGGGAAGTCATACGGAGCTGATTTTTGTGGAAGGTAACTCGACCGATGATACCTGGTCCGAAATTCAGCGTGTAACCGCCGAGTATACCCCTGAGTATGATATTAAATGCGTACAACAGGAGGGTAAGGGCAAAGGCGATGCGGTTCGGAAAGGATTTGGTATGGCTACGGGCGATATCCTGATGATCCTGGATGCCGATATGACCGTTCCCCCCGAAGATCTTCCCAAGTTTTACGAAGCCATTGCCAACGGAAAGGGTGAATACATCAACGGTACCCGCCTGGTGTATCCGATGGAAAAGGAAGCCATGCGTACGCTGAACCTCATTGGTAACAAATTTTTCTCGATTGCCTTCTCATGGCTATTGAATCAGCGGATCAAAGATACCCTCTGCGGAACCAAAGTGCTTACGCGGGCCAATTACCAGCGACTAAGCGCGAACCGGGCTTATTTTGGGGATTTCGATCCGTTTGGCGACTTCGACCTTATTTTTGGATCGGCTAAGCTGAACCTTAAGTTTGTCGAAATACCGATTCGTTACCGGGCTCGCACCTATGGTGAAACCAACATCTCGCGGTTTAAGCATGGCTGGCTCCTGCTGAAAATGACCTTCTTTGCCTTAAACAAAATCAAGTTTATCTGAGTCCTTGGGTGTGGCTGAGTTGTCCTGTTTATAAATACTGCCGGACGAGTACGGCCCACTCTTCATCCAGTGTGCCCGTAAAAAACGAAGCCCCCGCTCGCCGATACCAGTAATTGGCATTAAATCGGTCACCTTCTTTCCTATGAAGATAGGCATGCAGACGGTCGTACGCTTGGGTGCCTTCACGGCTCTGGGCTATTGAATGGGCCTGTTCCCAATCGTCGTTGGCATCGTACCAAAGCCCTTGTAATACCGGATGTAAGTCGGTTGGAGGCTGCGGTTGGGTCAGGGTTGCTGTAAACTGGTCGAAGGTCATTTTGTGTTGGCGTTAGGCGTAAGGACTGCGTTTATGTAAGGTTCGTAGGCCGGGGTGACGTAAAGGGTATAAGTACTGAGCCGAATGGGTTTGTAAGGTCGTTTCATCACCCGAGGCAGACGATCACTAAGTTTCTGAAAATCATTGGACGGGATAATAGCCAGGTCTGCATTTTCCCACTGCTTTTCAGTAGGCCAGATGTTGTAATGCTTGTGAAATAAAGGAATCAGATAATCAAACACAAATACGTTGGAGTGAGAAGGAATGGTTTGGGCCAGTTTCTTAACAACGGTCACATCATCATCCGGTAACAGAGGTTCTTTTTGGGGGTCGAAACGGTGCGTAAAACTGTCGTGCAGGATGGTGAGCAACCGAAAGTCTGGGCGGGCATACTGTACGAGCGGTAGTTGAATAATAACTAATAGTAAGCCAGTATATACGGGTTGCCAGCGTGGAACCGATGACTGATCGGCTTCATACAGTAGCCAGAAGGCAATCGTATAAACGGTCGAGAAGGCATAAACCAGCACAAACCGGGGAGGCCAGGTCAGCGATACCAGATCGAAGAGGGCATTGGTGCCGTAATACGTAGCCCCCTGCACCCAGTTCGACAGTAGAATAGCCAGTAACGCAGCACTGTATACCAGTAAAATACTACCAGCCTGTTGCCACCCCAGGCGATATAAACCATACGTTAATAAGCCAATCGGGGGCGCTAAAAGCAACAGCGTCTGAACGAACAATAGCAGGTTAGTACCAATAAACTCGCGGGAATTCAGGCCGGTGCGAATGGCGTTGAGGGCCTGTTGTAGCCGTGGTTCCGGTTCGGCAGCATGGTTTTTAAAGGATAAAAAGGCCATACCGGCTATAAACAGCAGAGCCCAGCCTGCGAGCACCAGCCAGAATCGGGATTTCGTCAGAATGCCAAAGATGGATTGCTGTCGGTTGGTAACCAGATAGTGAAGACACAGGAATGCCAGATGAATGGAACCTGCCAATAAAGCCCCATCTTCCTTTACCAGAACCAGGAGCGTAGCTGTCATAATGAACCAACCTGTATGTGCGTGTAATAACGCTAACAGAAAGAAGATCGATAACGGAAAGTACGTTAACTCGGGATGCCAGCCGATATTAGGGTGTTCATAAAACCAGAACCAGACCGGACCCAGCAGCACTACAGTCAGCATCAACCATACAGCCCAGTTCGCTAATCGAATGGCCAGGTGGCGCAGGAGCAATACATAACTCAGCAGGGTGAGCCCAAACTGAACGAAAAAAGCGCCATAGGCTCCCCAGATGTAGATAAGAGGCCCCCAAAGGAGCATGGCGTAATTATTATGGATTCGATCGTCGTAGCCCCAGATATTTTCGTACAAAACAGGGCGCCCATTCATCCAGCTATGCGATTCCTGAAGGAAAATGTACATATCATTGTACGTATAATACAACGCCTGAAATCGAATGACCTTAAAGCAAAAGAAGAGGATCAGAAAAAGGCTACTGACAGCAACGGGGCCAATCCAATGTGGTCTCATACAATACGGAAACGAACCTCCATCGAATGGGGTGCGATTCGTTGTAAGGGCAAAAATACGGAATAATGGCGCTAATTGCCCACTACAGCTAGAAGCCGAATGGTATTGTTGTCGTAAATTGATTAATTGGGAATAGCTTGTTTATTGCCAGTCGTCGCGCAGAATACCATTCAGTTTTTCGTACGGAACTGTCACTTGAATGGGGCCAACCGCATAAGCCGCTATTTCATACGGATTGTAATAAAAAACCAGTCCTTCCCGGCTAGTGCCTATATTGGCAGGTAGAAAGAAGTGACCATCGCGCAAAAAATAGCCCTGTTCTTCCAGGCTAGTTTGGGGCAACAGGTGCTGCTGCTGCCGGAAAGCCGATTCCAGAACCCCAAGTAGAGCAGTCGTATCGGCAATCATATCGTTTAGCGTAAGTGTCCGGCCCGTTTCCCGGTCGAATGTATAAAAGGACAGGTTTGAGTTCGGATGTGCTCCTCCCGTATAGGCTCTGGTTTCGACCCGTACTGTTAATGCTCTGGGGCTAACATGCACCGTATCGGCACTGGTTTCCAATTCCCAGCATCCGCCCAGGCTTCCCATGTCTTTGCGCATCACTTCGTAGTCTTTGGCAAAAAGTGATGCGGCTTTTTCCAGGTTACTATGTACGTCGGGGTGGCTGGCAATGGTGGCACTGTCTAGCCAGTTGACTACACTGTTCACCGCCAGTAGTCGTAAACTATCGTTGATTTTGCGAGCGCCTTCCGTATCGTCTTTCAACTGGATATACGATACGGATACATCTACGCCCGTATTAGTTGTCGTGTCGCAGGGATTAGGGCTTCCGAGGGTATACTGCTGACGATCTAAGACTGGTGGATCGCTTTGGGTAGTATGGCAAGCGGCAAATGTGCTGGCTAAACCAGCCAGCAAAACGATATATAGGATAGGCTTCATGAAGCGTCAATGGCTAATCGAGAAAGCACTACGAACTCGTACCTGGTCTTTCGATTAACCATTCACGTTCAGGTAGCTGCTATTACAAACTTAACAAATCTTTAAACCGAATAGCCTGTCGGCGGCTAATTTCGATTTTATCGCCACCACGTAACGTAACCAGCAATCCACCACTGAACCAGGGCTCGATTTTTTCGATCCATTGAAGGTTAATAATATGTTTGCGGTTGGCCCGGAAGAAGGTGGTTGGGTTAAGCCTGTCTTCAAGTGCATTTAATGATTTGAGAACCAGTGGCTTCTGATCGTCGAAATAAAGCCGGACGTAGTTGCCCATCGACTCGAACAGGCGCACTTTGCCAAGTTTGACGAACCAGCATTTTTCGCCATCTTTCACAAATACCTGGTCATTTTCGCCCAGAATTTTTGTAGAGATACCTGCTGCCTGGCCCGTTGCCTCAGGAATATGCTGTTCTTCCTCAACCCGATGGATCGCTTCCGACAGCCGGGATAGTTCGACGGGTTTGAGGAGGTAATCGAGCGCATTGAACTCGAATGCTTTAATGGCATATTCGTCATAAGCCGTCGTAAAAATCACTTCAGGAGTTTTGCCTTCGATCGACTGGAGTAATTCAAAGCCGTTTTTTCCTGGCATCTGAATGTCCAGAAATAGGAGTTCGGGTTCCAGTTCTTCGATCATAGGCAAGGCTTCGTCCGCGTTGGCAGCTTCACCAATAATCTGAATCTTGGGGAAATTCTCGAGAAGCCTGCGGAGTTCGTTGCGGGCTAAGCGCTCGTCGTCAATAATAAGGGTCTTCATAGTTTAGAGGGGTAGGAGCCAGGAGTTGGGGGCGAGGATTGAGAATGCTGACGCAGGAAACGGCATTCTCAATCCTCGTTCCTAGCTTCTGGCTCCCAGTGGCTGTTTTTCACGTCGGAACATACCCTCCGACTGGGCAGGGATGGTAATTTCGGCACACACAATGGGCCCGTCGCCTTGGGTATCGTTTTCCTGATAAATCTTGAAGTGGGCTTCGTGGCCGTATAACAAATCAAGTCGCTGGGACGTATTGGCTAGTCCGAAGCCACCCGAAGCTTCTTTGTCGCCCAGAACGCCAGTATTGCGAATGGTAATATGCAACTTGTCGCTTTCCAGACTCGACCGAATATCAATGAATCCACCCCCAACGGCTTTTGAGACACCATGCTTGATCGCGTTTTCGACCAGCGTTTGCAACATCATGGGGGGAACCTGCCAGAAAAGAGTCCGGCTATCGAGGTCGATGTAGGATGTAAGCCGGTCTTCGTAGCGAACTTTTTCGAGCGATAGATAATCCTCTACGGTTTTGATTTCTTCGCGCAGTTCCACCGTTTTCCGTCGGTCGGCGAGTAGCGAGTTGCGAAGTAAATTGGACAACTGCGTAATGCCCTGCTGCGCTTTGGTTGGGTTTTCAAAAACCAGTGCCCGGATGCTGTTGAGGGCATTAAAGACGAAGTGCGGATTTAACTGCGAACGCAGGACTTTGGCTTCTGTTTCGCGCACACTGGTTTTGAGCAGTAGTTTCTCAATTTCGTCGTTCCGGTTCTGCTCAACGTAGTGGTAGGCTGTGTAAGAAAGAACCCAGGCTAGCATCGTTTTCCCCCATATGACCAGGTATCCAAAAATGTAATTGGGTTCGTTGACGAATATATCGGCGTATAATTCTTTATCGAATGGAATGTTTACCGCGCTCATAACTGCAGCAAGTACAATCACTGAGATGGCCACTCGTGGTACTAAGCGAATCAGCGGGAGTTTAACCCAGTTCCATCGTTTTATGATTAATCGATAGAGGTGCGTTAATGAAATGCCTAAAATAATATTTGCAATCCCTAACCAAAAGACTTCTTCGCCGAAAAGACCTTGTAACCAATAGCCGATCCACTCGACAATGATTACCAATGTCCAGCCGGCTATTTGGCAATACCAATATATTTTCTGTTTTGACATGCTCACTTCATTCTCCACTAATTACTGGACTATTGACGAATATACGTGTTTCAGAACAGAATTGGTTTCCGGCAATTATTAATGGAAATATACGTGGATTATCGGCCGATGATGATTGTTGACTGGTAACCACTAAAGTCAGGCAAATTCTTACTGGGTCAGCGCCAGCGACAGTAGGTGAGCCGTATCGTTGGCCTGCGTAATGGTAAACGTAGTTGATTCGTAATCGTAGAGAAGTTTGTACAGGCAGACGTTGCTGTGTTCAAACTGATCCATGTGTGAAAGGGGCTGGTTGGTGATCCAGCTAAGCAGAATACGCATCGCCCGACCATGCATGGCAACAAGAACCGTTTCTTCGTCGGGGTGAGACAGGATCACGTCGATGGCTTCTTTTTGACGGGCTGCTACCTGGTCTGGACTTTCGCCACCTTCGGTAGGCTGGTCCGTACGTCCCGATTCCCAGGCTTCGATGAGAGCACGGTAGTATTCATTATCCAGGTTGCCAGGGGCTTTGCCTTCCATAATGCCCCAGCTAATTTCGTTGAGGCCAGTGAGCTTTTCGTAGGGAATCCCCAGTTCAATAAATGGTTCGGCTGTCTGATACGTGCGTTTTAAGCCGGAGATGTAAATTTTCTGGAATGGCACATGCTGATACGCCAGAAAAAAAGCCATTGCCTGGGCACGGCCCATTTCGTTGAGATCCGCATCGACGCCACTTCCCTGAACGATACCGCGTCGGTTGAAGTCTGTTTCGCCATGGCGAATCAGATAAATTGTTTTTTGTGTCAAGCTGCCCCCTTGCCTATCGGCAATTTTTGTCAAATTTGAGCCGCAAAATTACGAAAAAACAGGTTATAAATTGTTTCAGATTTTAAGTTTTGGGTTACCACAGCTTAGTAAACCTGAAATCTTGACATTAAACCAAAACAACATGAAAGCTGGCTTTGATCTGAATGCACTCGATTTTATTCATAATGACTCTATCGCCAAACACCTTGGTATAGAATTCCTTGAAGCAGGTGAAGGATATCTAACCGCCCGAATGCCCGTCGATAAACGAACCCATCAGCCCTTTGGTATTCTTCATGGAGGAGCTTCCGTTGTACTGGCCGAGACATTGGGCAGTGTAGCATCTTATATGCTGCTGGACGATCCGGTAAAGCAACGGGCTGTTGGGCTGGAAATCAATGCCAATCATATTCGCTCCGTACGTGAAGGCTGGGTCTATGGTCGTTGTACTCCCATTCATGCCGGACGTACTACCCACGTTTGGGATATTCGAATTACTGACGAACACAATAAACTCGTTTGCGTGAGTCGGTTAACAGTAGCAGTGATTGGTGCATAAGGATACATGTTCAGCCATCAGAGCTTAAGTAGCTACAGTGGTTCCTAACAGGTAATTGTAGGCGGGGCTAAGTACTTATGGATGCCTTATACGTCTGTGCCTATGAGGAGTAAGGAGATTGCGTCATGAGGATTGGCTATTTCCATAGGGGAACGGTAGTCTCAACAGATTTAGGTTTTAGACGAAAATACAATGATTACACTTACTCAACATGAAGAAACGTTTCGAATCAGGAGTCGCTGGCTATGGTTGCACCGGTTTCTGTTTGGGCTTTTGGTCGCCCTTCTGTACATCCCTTATAAAGTGGCAACAAATGGTCAGGTTTACCCCGACCTGAGTCAGGCACCGATTTGGTTGGTACTGTTTGGATTTGTCTGGGTTATTTGTCTGGCTGAAGCCTGGAAACAAACCATAGTGGTCACGCTAGGCCCTTATCAATTTACTGTAAAAAAATGGACGCAATCTGCCCGACAGTTCCCTTACGACTCGATCGAAGGTTATCATGAATATTTGGATCAGGATAGGAGAGGCCCCTATCAGACGCTGGTGATTTATCTTCCTGAGGACTATTTCACGATCCGATCCATTGATTTTGAGGCTTATGAACAACTGAAAGCCCGGCTTACCGAGCATAAGGCCATAGTGCCCCGTAAACGGGTAATCACAAGGATAGAACGGAATCGGTTGCGTTGGCTGATTGGTAGTCTGAGTGTGCTGATTGTGGCCAACATTGTATACGGGTATCTGGCTCATAACCCCGAAACTAAGCAGCCCGCGCAACTAATATCCGTGACGAGCACACTGGATCGTATAAGACCGGATGCCGATCGGGGTATACTGAAAGGATTTACGATTCGACTAAGCAACTGGCCTGATTTTGAATTCTATATCAGCCGGAAAGCCTACGCGGATGATCTGCGTAGGTTGCAACAGGAAATTACTTTAAACCGATCGGTTCGGGTACTGATTCGGGACAGCGATTTCCGAAAGAAATTGCTAAAGACCGAACCACTGACGTTGGGCGATAAGTACGATAATTTCAAGCATATTCCAGTCTTCGGGGTTGAGCAGGTGAATGGTCTCCGGCTGCGGGCTGCCATAACTGCCCTGGAGCCTACCCACACTAAACCCGGACAGCGAACGGCTTTTTTAGGTGTACTGCTCCTTTTCTGCTGGGCAGGCTGGGTATACACAACTCAGACGAAAGTATTAGGCCGATCGTGATACACCACTCCGCTTAGTTTCCGTACCTTCGCGGTCCCAAAGGGTACAACAAGCTCATCAACTACACAATCCGTATGCAGCAGAAAATTCGTCGCGAAGATGCGCTCGATTACCACGCCAAAGGGCGCCCTGGTAAACTGGAAGTGATTCCTAGTAAAGAATACAACACCCAGCGCGACCTTTCGCTGGCTTATTCGCCGGGCGTAGCCGAACCTTGTCTGGCTATTGAAGCCAACCCCGACGACGCCTTTAAATACACGACCAAAGGCAATCTGGTGGCTGTTATCAGCAACGGAACGGCTGTGCTGGGGTTAGGCGATATAGGTGCTGCAGCCAGCAAGCCCGTTATGGAAGGCAAAGGGCTATTGTTCAAGATTTATGCCGACATCGATGTATTCGACATCGAGTTGAATACCAAGAATATCGACGAATTTGTTCGTACGGTTAAAATTCTGGAGCCCACCTTCGGGGGTGTTAATCTGGAAGACATCAAAGCACCGGAGTGTTTCGAGATTGAAGAACGGCTGAAGCGCGAGATGAACATTCCTGTCATGCACGACGACCAGCATGGCACCGCTATTGTGAGCGGTGCCGCGTTGCTGAATGCGCTGGAACTCGTTCATAAGTCCATCGAATCGGCGAAGTTCGTTATTCTGGGAGCGGGAGCCGCAGCTATATCCTGTGCTCGTCAGTACATCGCGTTGGGCGCTAAACACGAGAATATAGTCATGTTCGATGTGAATGGCCCATTGACAACCGATCGCACCGACCTGAGCGACATCATGCGCCCGTTTGCCACGTCTCGGCCTGTGAAGTCGCTGGCCGATGCATTCGCCGGAGCAGATGTGTTTGTCGGGCTATCGAAAGGTAACATTGTCAGTCAGGATCTGATTCGCTCAATGGCGCCGGATGCCATTGTATTCGCGATGGCAAACCCGAATCCTGAAATCAGTTATGACGATGCGATGGCCGCCCGACCCGATATTATTATGGCTACGGGCCGTTCTGATTACCCCAATCAGGTGAATAATGTACTTGGCTTTCCATACATATTCCGGGGGGCGCTGGATGTACGGGCCACCGAAATCAACGAAGCCATGAAACTGGCAGCCACCTATGCGCTGGCTGACCTGGCAAAAAAACCTGTGCCTGACTTGGTTAACCTGGCCTATGGTGAGTTGAATCTGATTTTTGGCCGAAATTATATCCTGCCTAAACCTGTTGATCCCCGTTTGCTGTCAACGGTGGCACCGGCAGTCGCTAAAGCAGCTATGGAGTCTGGTGTGGCGCGCCTACCAATTACCGACTGGGAAGGGTACGAGCAGCAGTTGGCGCGTCGGTTAGGGCAGGACAACCAGATCTCGAGGGTGATTCTGAGTAAAGCCAAGGCGAATCCGAAGCGGGTTGTCTTTGCCGATGCCGAAAACCTGAAAGTATTAAAAGCGGCTCAGCAGGTGCGCGATGAGGGAATTGCGTATCCTATATTACTCGGCGAGAAAGCCAAGATTGAACAGCTCATTCGCGAAAACAGCCTGGATTTGGGTGATACGCCCATTCTGGATCCACGGTCGCCAGAGCAGGAAGCACTCATTCAGCGATTTGGTGATCTGTTTTTTGAAAAGCGGAAACGCAAAGGAGTCAATCTGACCGAAGCGCGGAAAATGATGAACGTCCGCAATTACTTCGGCGCCATGATGGTCGAAACAGGCGAAGCCGATGCCTTGATTTCAGGCTTAACTCGCTCGTATCCAGATACGATTCGTCCGGCCTTACAGATCATTGGCAAAGAGTCCGGGGTTAAGAAAGTAGCGGGGATGTATATCCTGCTGACGAAACGGGGACCGCTGTTTTTCTCAGACACGACGGTTAATTTTAACCCTACGGCTGAAGAAATTGTCGAAATCACTGAATTAACGGCCCGGACGGTTGAGCGATTCAATATTAAACCGCGTATTGCCTTAGTTACGTACTCCAATTTTGGCAGTGCGAAGGGCGAAGACGCTGAAAAAATGAACCAGGCTGTCGAAATTTTGCAGAAAAAGCATCCTGATTTAGTCGTGGATGGCGAAATTCAGGCTCACCTGGCGTTCAATACGGAGTTACTCCAGCAGAATCATCCGTTCAGTAAGTTGGTGGGCGAGGGCGCCAATACGCTTATTTTTCCGAACCTGTCAGCCGCAAATATCGCCTATAACCTGATGAGTGAAGCGGCTGGGTTCGACGCGATTGGGCCTATTTTGCTGGGTATTCGTAAGCCCGTCTATGTATTGCAGTTGGGCTCCTCCGAACGTGAAATCGTCAATATGGTTGCCATCGCCGTTGTGGAGGCACAAGGAAAGTAAAGTACTAGAAGCGAGGAGCGAGGAACGAGAAGTGAGAATGCTGACGCACCTAAAAAAATATGCGTCAGCATTCTCACTTCTCGCTCCTCGCTCCTAATACTCATAATTATGTCACGTATCTTAACCGGTATTCAATCCAGCGGCCGACCGCATTTAGGCAATATTCTGGGGGCTATCAAACCTGCCATTGAGCTGTCGAAACAGCCTGATAATGAATCATTTTTGTTTATAGCTGATCTACATTCGCTGACAACCATCAAAGATGGCGATATGCGTCGGGAGTTTACGCGGGCGGTAGCCGCTACCTGGCTGGCGTTTGGGCTGGATACCGAAAAAAACACATTCTGGCGGCAATCGCGGGTGGCCGAACATACGGAGCTGGCCTGGCATCTGAGCTGTTTCACGCCCTTCCCGATGCTCAACAACGCCACCTCGTTTAAAGAGAAATCGGATCGGGCATTGTCGGGGGTGAATGCGGGGTTGTTTGTTTACCCGGTGTTGCAGGCAGCAGACATTGTGTTGTATGATGCAGAAATTATTCCGGTCGGTAAAGATCAGCGGCAGCACATCGAAATGACCCGCGACATCGCCAGCGCATTCAATCATCAGTATGGCGAAGAGGTATTCGTGCTGCCCGAAGCGCGTATCGACGATCGACTGATGACAATACCCGGTATCGATGGGGCTAAAATGAGTAAATCGTATAACAACTACATCGATATTTTCCTGCCTGAAAATGAGTTGTGGAAAGTCATTAAAAAGATCAAGTCGGACTCAACGCCTTTGGAAGACCCCAAAAATCCAGATACAGACATAACGTTTCAGTTGTATTCGCTATTGGCCTCTGATTCGCAGATTGCCGAAATGCGGAGCCTGTATGAGGGTGGAAATTATGGGTATGGCATGGCCAAAAAGGCGTTTTATGAATTGATCCTGAGTCAGTTCGCCACAGAGCGGGAGCGGTTCAATTACTACATGACAAACAACGATGCGCTGGAAGCTGAACTAAAAGCTGGTGAAGAAAAAGCGCGCTTAGTGGCTCGTCGGACCATTGAACGGGTACGCAAAAAGCTGGGATTCTATTAAAAAAGACCAAAAAGCTACCGTTAACTCATGTGATTTGGAGTTAGTGTTTCTGTTTGGTTAGATTCAGTCCATTAATAGGTAAACCATTCATAAACTCACTCCATACTATGCATGTTCAATCCAATTCTGTAAAACTAAATCAGCGCGAAACACAGTTTGTGCAATTGGCCTGCTCTGAACTGACCTATGTTCAAATTGCTGATCAAATGTGTGTCAGCCCTCGCACCGTAGATGGGTACCGTGAATCATTGTTCGATCGGCTACAGGTAAAAAGCCGGGTTGGCCTGGCATTATGGGCTGTACGCACGGGTATTGTGGCGTTATAAGAAAAGAAAGTGTTTTAATAAAAAGCTATTTCTGAAAAGCACCTTCCAGTTGGTGTTTCAGAAATAGCTTTTTTTTGGGGGTAGCGTTTAAAGCCGCCACTTATCGTAGTTGTAAAGTAAGGTTACTTCTTTTATGCGATGGCGAGTCTGTTATCAGCTGTCTTTTCTTAATCTGAACTACATTGAACTGGCTGAATTCCTAGATATAATTCCCGGTTTTAGGGGCAAAAAGCAAAACCATGCTCGGTTTGGCTCTCTCACCAAAGCTCTATCACAACTATTTTGTCTGTCACTGAAATAGTATTGTTCGGTTTTAGGAATAAATATTGAACAGGCTGGTAGTTGGGTAGAAAATAATTAACTCCGCTTTTTTAGTTGATCGTTGATCGATCTGTTTCCTGTTATCACGACAGGCAAAGCGGCAATCTGGTAGTAGCCAACACTGCTCTGCCTGCGTTTGCCCGATTCCACCATAGTTCCCAACTCGTCACTAAATCGGTCTTTTCGATGAAAACGCATGTACAAACTCAGGCCAGCCTGGATTTACTGTACTGGCAACAGCTACAAGGGGGTAGTGAATTGGGCTTGAAAAAACTCATCGAGCGTTATTTCAATGCATTGCAGAACTATGGCTACAAATTCGTGCGGGATGAGGATTTTGTAAAAGACTGTGTTCAGGAAGTATTTATCGAAATCTGGAGCCGTCGGGCGCGTGTTAGTACGCCGGAAAGTGTTCGGGCTTATCTGCTGGGGTCGGTACGGAAACGGGTGTTACGGGAAGGATTTCGACAGCGAATCAATCGGGATGATGAATCCACCGATCTCGAAAATGATCTGACCTTTGTCGAGTTCTCTCCCGAGTGGTCCGTAATCGAACAGGAAAGTCTGGCAGAAACTACGCAGCGCATTTCAGATTCGTTGAATCAGTTGCCCAAACGGCAGCGTGAGGTCATTTATCTGCGTTATTATCAAAATCTGGATCGGGACGAAATTGCTGAAATCATGGGCGTCAATCCGCAGTCGGTTTCGAACTTGTTGCAGGCTGCCTTTAAGACTTTTCGGGAAAACTGGGCTGGCGCTGTGTTGCTGGCAGCCTGGCTGGGCGACGTAACGTTCTGAAAAAAGCCTTAATTGATGAGTATCCCAATGGCTGAACTGCCATCTGTTTACAACAGGCCACCAAACCCATAGGATGTAAATAGGTCACTAATCCAGTTTCGATCCGGTCAGCGGGTCAGTTCCACCCAATATTCTCTCATGAAAAACGCCCATTATCGAGACTATAGCGTTGATGACTTCACGCAGGACGAACTGTTCCGGGACTGGGTAATCAATCGTAACAGCCTGAGTGAAGTGTTTTGGTTGGAATGGCTGGCCGAAAATGTGGACTGTACTGATAAAGTGCAATTGGCCAGGGCATTTTTGCTGTCCCTTGAAGAAAAAGATACGGGTCTGTCGCCAATGGAGCTGGAAGATATCTTTACCAGAATCGTTCAGGATAGTCAGCCGATTGTCATTCCTTTCTGGCAAAGGCCTACTTTTCGCGTAGCCGCTGCAATTTTGCTGATGCTGGGTATGGGCTACGCTGCCTTTACCTATGTATGGAAACCAAATACCGGGCAACTTACCCATCAGGCCCCGGCTTCACTGGACGATATCAGCCCAGCCCTGGTGAGTGATGTTGTCGACATTACCAACGAAACTACTCAGCCACGCACACTAATCTTACAGGACAGTAGCCGCATCGTCCTGTATCCAAAAGGAAAACTGCGGTATCCAAAGCAGTTCGATAAGGCTAAGCGCGAAGTGTACCTGACCGGACAGGCTTTCTTTTCAGTAAAACGAAATCCGAAGAAACCGTTCTGGGTGTATACCGATCAGATTTCGACTCAGGTTTTAGGAACCAGTTTCCTGGTAACAGCCGATGCCAGCCACGCAAAAGTAGCTGTTCATTCGGGTCGAGTTTCGGTGTATATGCGCAAGGATGTACAGCACGAACAGAAGCCCGGAAAGCATGAGTCGGCCGGTGTTGTGCTGACACCCAACCAGCAGGTATTGTTCTCGACGACCGAAAAACGGCTGGTAAAATCGGTAGTCGAAAAGCCTATTGTGATCCAGAAAGTACCGGTAAACGATTATATTTTTGACGAGGCTCCCGTTACCGAAGTGTTCACTCTCCTCGAGAAAACGTACGGATTACCCGTAGTTTATGATGCCTCGAGTTTGGAAAACTGCTACCTGACGGCCAACCTGACGGGCGAATCCCTCTTTGACAAACTCAACCTGATTTGTAAAATTACCCGCTCTTCGTACGAACTGGTTGATGGCCAGATTGTCATTTATAGTAAAGGGTGTGAAAAGTAAATGATTGATAGTAAGGGTATTATAGTGATGTAGTAAATTTTTTCTAAAAATAATCACAAAAAAACAGTATCTACCCCTCGTTGCCGCTATCCATGAGCAAACCCCTTATATCTCATGGATCGATGTTCTAGAAATTTACTTCCCTTTCAGGAGCTTATGAAACTCTCGGTTATTCAGTTGCTGATAACCATCCTGTTCATGGGTGCAACCTATGCACACCATGCACATGGACAGGAAGTGCTCAACCAGCGCATCACACTGAAAACCGAAAAAACGAATCTGAAGAAGGCACTGGTCACGCTGGAGCGATCGACTGAAGTACTCTTTGTCTACAATCCCAGAGAGATTCCGGTGAATCAGAAAGTTACGCTGGACTCCCGCTACGCTACGTTGAAAGAAGCCCTCAATGAGCTGTTGACGCCATTGAACATTCGGTATGAAGTGGCCGGAAAACAGATTATACTGTTTAAAAATGACGGCCAGAGTGCCAGCCCATCCGTGAGCCCATTGAACCCTGCTGAATTGCTGGCCGATTTGACAATATCGGGTACTGTGACCGATGAAAAAGGAGAAGGGTTGCCTGGGGTGAGCGTACTGGTAAAAGGGACCCAACGGGGAACGTCGACCAATACGGAGGGGAAATACCAGATTGCCGTGCCAGATGAATCGGCGGTATTGGTTTTCAGTTTTGTCGGTTTTCAAACCCAGGAGTTGATGGTCGAAAAGCGCAGCCGAATCGACATCACACTCAAAACCGACAACAAGAATCTGGACGAAGTGGTGGTAGTGGGGTATGGTACCGTTAAAAAAAGTGACCTGACCGGGGCGGTAGCCAAAGTAGGAGAAGCCAACATCAAAGCTACGCCAATCCCTTCGCTCGACAGGGCTATGCAGGGCCGGGCAGCTGGGGTACAGGTCATTACCAATTCGGCCCGTCCGGGCGGCAGTGCTACCATTCGTATTCGGGGGTCTGGGTCGGTTAACGCCAGTAATGATCCACTCTACGTCATCGATGGGTTTCCAACAGGGAACCTGAACTCCATCAACACCGACGATATTGAAAGTATTGAAGTGCTGAAAGATGCTTCGGCAACCGCTATTTACGGTTCGCGTGGCTCGAATGGCGTTGTTCTGGTCACGACCAAGCGGGGCAAAGCCGGTAAAACGGTTATCAGCTACGATGGCTATTATGGGGTTCAATCGGTACGTCGTACGATTCCGTTGCTAAACGCGCAGCAATTTGCCGATTTTGTCAACGAAGCGCGGGTGAATGGAGGGGCCAAGCCTTATTTCGATGGCTCTACCGCCGACCAGCCCCTGCCGACTACGCTGGGAGCAGGTACCGACTGGCAATCCTTAATTTTTCAGAAAGCCCCTATTCAAAGTCACCAGATTTCGGCATCGGGTGGTTCGGATAAATCCCGGTATGCGGTTTCGTTTGGCTATTACGACCAGCAGGGAATTATTCTCAATTCGAACTTTAAACGATACACCCTACGCGCCAACCTCGACAATAACCTGACCTCGCGCTTGAAAGCGGGGCTGACGATGCAGGGGGCGTTTACTACAGGCAACAATGCCAAAACAGAAGTGGATGGTAACAATGGGGGTGGGGTAACCAGTGCTGCGCTGAGTTATGCGCCTAATTTCCCGGTTTACAATGCCGACGGAAGTTACTACAAAAACACGGGAGCACTGAATGGCTATGGGGTTGATAATCCGTTAGCTGTTGCGAACGAAATCACGAATACGGCCACTACGATTCGATTACTGGCCAACTCGTTCTTGGATTATACCATTATCGACGGCCTGAATTTTCGGGCGAGCTTCGGAGCTGATCTCCAGAATACAAAAACCAATTATTACGCAACCCGACTTACCACTGCCGGTGCCACGTTGGGAGGAAGTGCTTCGGTGGGGAATACGCAAAGTATTGGCTGGCTGAACGAGAATACGTTGAATTACACCCGGCAACTGGCTCCTCGTCACAGTCTTAATGCTTTACTGGGCTACACCATTCAGGGCCTTGCCATCGAAACCGTTGGCGCCAACGCCAATACCTTTTCCGACGATTTTGCCGAGTTTAACAACCTGGGAGCGGGTTCATCGCTGGTAGCACCGAGTTCGGGGTCCAGCGACTGGCGGCTGATTTCCTACATTGCCAGGGTCAATTATGGTTTCGATGACCGATTCCTGCTGACGCTGACAGGGCGTCGGGATGGCTCCAGCCGATTCGGGCCAAACCGGAAATTTGGTTTTTTCCCTTCGGGAGCGCTGGCCTGGAAATTGGCTAATGAGAAATGGATGAAAAATATGACGGCCATTTCTGATGCCAAGTTACGGCTGAGCTATGGCTTGTCGGGCAATCAGGAAATTGGGAATTACCAGTATCTGGCCAATATCAGTTCAAACGCTTACATTCTGGGTGGCGCGCTCAACACGGGCGCTGCAACAGCCGGTGTTGCCAATCCAGATCTTCGTTGGGAGAAAAATGCGCAGTTCGACGCAGGGGTTGATTTCGGACTGCTCAACAACCGCATTCAGGTAACGGCCGATTACTACATCAAGACTACCTCCGACCTGTTGTTTAGAGTTGGGATTCCAACCTCGTCGGGCTTTTCGACAACACTTAAGAATATCGGAAGTGTCCAGAATAAAGGATTTGAACTTTCCCTGAATACGATCAATGTCGATCGGGGCGGCTTCCGCTGGACATCGGAGTTCAACATCACCTTTAACCAGAACAAAATCCTGACCCTCGATGGGCGACAGCAGTTTACCACCGGCACCGATGCCCAGATCTTTAATACGACGGTCAACCCAATCCTGTTGAAAGTAGGAAGTCCACTGGGTAATTTCTACGGACGCGTGACGGACGGTATTTTTCAGAATCAGGCCGAAATTGATGCATCGGCCCAAAAAGGCAGCGCCAAACCTGGCGACATCCGCTACAAAGACCTGAATGGCGACGGGGTCATCAACGATAATGATCGCGATATTATTGGTAATTCAAATCCGAAGTCGTTTGGTGGGTTCAATAACACCTTTTCGTACAAAGGGTTCGACCTGAATGTGTTTGTTCAGGGTACGTACGGGAATCAGATTCTCAATTACGGTAATTTCGATTTGCTCAACCTGACCGGCGGGAATAATCAATCGGCTCGTGTACTGGACCGCTGGACACCTACAAACCCCAGCAACGAAATACCCAGGGCCAACAGCGCCGGTGGTTCGCGGATTCTATCGAGCTTCCAGGTTGAAGATGGCTCCTACTTACGCGTCAAAAATATCTCGCTGGGCTATACAATCCCCAAAACGCTGCTCAGCCGCCTGTCGATGACCTCAGCCCGAATTTATGTGACAGCGCAGAACTGGTTTACCATCACAAAATACTCGGGCTACGACCCTGAAGTGAACCGGTATGGGAGTTCGTCGCTGAGCCAGGGGCTGGACTATGGTGCGTATCCGGCTGCTAAAACGGTACTGGTCGGCTTGAATCTGAAATTTTAACCCACTGCCTAGCCATGAAATTCAAATTCCTAGCCCCTGTTGTGGCGCTTTTTCTGACGGCCTGCGAAAACCAGCTGGACCTTTCGCCCGTTACCAATCTGACCAACGTCACCTATTACAAAACCGCCGACGATGCCAAAGCGGCCCTGGGTGCCTGTTACGCCCAAATTGGCGGTACCGATCCGTTTCTGGACCTGGTGACAACCGATGATGCCATTCCTTTTCTGACCGGATCGGCCGACCGCCCTCTGCTTTGGCGGTATAACATTACGCCCTCCAATACGTTCGTGTCGCAATTTTCGGGTGCTTACAACGGCATCAACCGATCCAATATTGTGATTAATCGGTTGCCTGGTATTTCGATGGATGAATCGTTGAAAAGCCGGTACATCGCCGAAGCGAAATTTTTGCGGGCCCTGCATTATTTCAACCTGGTTCGTCTGTATGGCGATGTTCCCATTGTAACCACCGAAACGACATCGCTGGAAGGGCTGGGCGTTACCCGGCAGCCAGTCGATAAGGTGTATGAACTGATTGAAGCCGATTTGAAAGATGCGGAAACAGTACTGCCTAAAAGCTACCCCGCCAGTGAATCGGGCCGGGCTACGCTGGGAGCTGCCAAAGGTATTCTGGCCAAAGTGTATCTGACACGTGCCGGTACTACGGCCGGTTCACCGTATTGGGCGCAGGCAGCTGCTAAAGCCAAGGAAGTGATGGACCTCGGTGTACATGATCTGTATGCCAATTTTGCCGATGCATTTGCCCTGACCGCACGGGGAGGGAAAGAGAATATCTTTGAGATTCAGTACCTGACCGATGTGAAAGGACATGGTGACGGGCGCGGGTATGGGGTTCGCTCAGCGCCTATTTATCCGGGTACGGGTTCGGGAATCGCCCGACCTACGGCCCAGCTATACAACCTGTATTCGGATAAGGACACGCGCAAAGCGGTTACGTTCCTGACCTCGTACGTATACAATGGTGTAACGACCAATCTGTCTATTTCAGATCCCGATTTCACCAAGGCTATATCGTTTCAGAAACTGTGGGATAAAACGTCCAAAGTGGCTGGTGGAGAAGGTACCAGTAAGCCCATTCTGCGCTATTCTGATGTACTGCTGATGTTTGCAGAAGCCACAAACGAAGCCAACAAAAACCCTACGGCCGATGCCTATGCGGCTGTGAACAAGGTCAGAACGCGGGCGGGTCTTGAGCCCTTGGCAGGACTGACCTATCAGCAGTTTAAAGAAGCCGTCTGGCTGGAACGTCGTCTGGAACTGGTTTTCGAGAACAACCGTCGCTTTGATCTGCTTCGAACCGGGCGTCTGCTCGATGCCGTAAAAGCCGAGACCAGTTTCGCCCGAAACCCAACCATTCAGCCCTTTCATGTCTTGATGCCCATTCCGCAGAGCGACATGGACGCCAACCCAAATCTGATACAAAATCCTGGTTATTAATACATCTCGTCATTCCGCTGTCATTGGCTGTGCGTCAACTGGTTGTTATTGATTGGGTTGCAGCCGTTACAGAACAACTACTGCCGACAGGCGACAAGTAAATGCCGTAATGCAAACGATTAAAAACGATGGCAAACCGAAGAGATTTTCTTAAACAGACCCCTGCCCTTATTGGTCTTCTGACAAGCCTTCCAGCCCTGGCGCAAGCTGCCGGAAACAACCTGGCTGCTAAAAAATCGATCATCCTGCGTTCGTCCTGGCAAACGGTCAACATTGGCGACATTGGTCATACGCCCGGTGTATTGGCCTTGCTGGAAAAATACCTGCCCGATGTTGAGGTGCGCTTGTGGCCTTCCAGCGTGGACAATGGCGTAGATGAACTACTACGTCGACGCTTTCCGAAGGTGCCTATCATCAAAACACCGGAGGAAATTGCCCTAGCGATGAAAGAATGCGTGTTTTTGCTGCATGGTTCTGGCCCTTCGCTGGTGGCTCGCAACGACGTAAAGCGATGGGATAAAGAAACGGGCAAGCCTTTTGGCGTTTACGGGATTACGTTTCCTGGCGTCTATAGTAACGATCCCAAAGCAGCGGTGACCCCCAATCCCGTCGATGTAGAGTTACTGAGTAAAGCCCGTTTTGCTCTTTTTCGCGATTCGGTTTCGCTGGAGTTTGCCAAAACGAACGGCGTAACGAGTCCCGTTATGGAGTTTTGCCCGGATGGAGCGTTTGGAGTGGATTTGCGAAACGACCAGGCCGCCACAACCTTCATGAAAGAACATGGCCTGGAAGAGGGGAAATTCATGTGCGTTATTCCACGCACTCGCTTTACGCCGTATTGGGAAATCCCGGCCAAGAAAACCCCCTTCGACGAGAAACGGGATGCCCGAAACAAGGAAATGCGCGAACACGATAACGCACCACTCCGCGAAGCGATTATTGCCGTTGTACGCCAGACACCGATGAAAGTTCTGATTTGTCCGGAAGATGAAACGCAGGTGAAACTGGGTAAGGAAATTCTGCTGGATAAACTCCCCGATGATGTCAAAGCGAAAGTGGTCTGGCGCGATCATTACTGGCTAACAGACGAGGCTGTGAGTACCTATATTCGTTCGGCGGGGCTGTTCGGCTTAGAAATGCACTCACCCATTATGTGTATCGGCAACGGTATACCCGCCATTGTGGGTCGGTTTTTCGAGCAAACCAGCAAAGGGTTTATGTGGCGGGATATTGGCCTGGGCGACTGGCTCTTCGACATGGATAATGAAAAGGACATCGCTCGTTATGCGCCGACCGTACTGGCGATGGCTAAAGACCCTAAGGCGGCCAAAGCGAAGGCGGCCAAAGCCCGCAAATTCGTGGAGCAACGCCAGCGCGAAACCATGGGTTTAGTGAAAAAGAACGTAACGGCCGTCTGATCCATGCAAGACCGTAGAACGTTTCTGACTCAATTCCCGGCTTGGGTTGGATTACTGGCACATGTTCCGGCAATGGCTCAAGGAATGGCAACTGGCACGCGCGAGAAAAAATCAATTATTCTTCGCTCGTCCTGGCAAACCGAAAACATTGGCGACATTGGTCACACGCCTGGTGTATTGACCTTACTGGAAAAATACCTGCCCGATGTTGAGGTGCGCTTGTGGCCTTCCAATGTTGCGAATGGAGTAGAGGAGATGCTGCGAAAGCGCTTTCCGGCCGTACCTATTATTCGAACCCCCGAAGAAATTAGCCGTGCCTTCGCGGAGTGCGTGTTTTTGCTGCATGGTTCCGGCCCTTCGCTGGTGGCTCGGAAAGACGTAGAACGCTGGGTGAAAGAAACAGGTAAGCCTTATGGTATTTACGGGATTACGTTCCCCGGCGTTTACGGATTTCCCGAAGAGCGACAGCAGGTAAACCCAGTTGATATTAACCTGTTGACCCACGCTACATTCGCCTATTTCCGGGATTCGGTTTCGCTGGAGTTCGCCAAACAAAAAGGCGTTCGCTGTCCCATTATGGAATTTTGCCCCGATGGTGCGTTTGCGGTCGATGTGAAAAATGACGAAGCGGCTACCGCTTTTCTGAACGAACATGGTCTGGAAACGGGTAAGTTTTTATGTGCTATTCCACAGTATCGATTTACACCCTGGTGGGAGCTTCCCAGTAAAAAACAGGTGCCCAACGAGGTCCGGCGAGCCTACAATGACAAAATGAAAGAGCAGGACAATGCGCCCATCCGCGAAGCGATCATTGCCGTTGTTCGACAGACGCCTATGAAGGTGTTACTAATTCCTGAAAACGAAACCCAGGTTCGGATTGGGAAAGAAATGCTCTACGATCCGCTCCCCGACGATGTTAAAGCGAAGGTAGTCTGGCGCGATCATTACTGGCTGACCGACGAAGCCGTCAGTACCTACATTCGCTCGGCAGGGCTGTTCGGGCTTGAGATGCACTCACCCATTATGTGCATTGCCAACGGTATTCCGGCTATTGTCTGCCGGTTTGATGAGCAAACGAGTAAAGGCTATATGTGGCGGGATATTGGTCTGAACGACTGGTTGTTTGATATGGATACGCCGAAGGATGTGGCCGGGATTGTGCCTGCTGTTCTGGCGATGGCGAAAGATCCTAAAGCTGCTCAACGGAAGGTGGCTAAGGCCCGTAAATTCGTAGAGCAACGCCAGCGTGACACCATGAGTGTGTTAAAGAAAAACGTATGGTCAGCTTAACGCGCTGGTCTTATTGCGTGAGATGCACTAATAAAACCTAATGAATTGGTAGCTGAACTATTTTTTGTTTGTATTCTTTTTAAATGTTAAATATCTATAAAACAGGTATTTATTAACACTTCTTAACAGGTGCATTGAGCAAAATAAACGGATAAGCCCTGTAGTTTTGGCGAGTTCTTACACAAAATTCATGTGGCTAAATCTACCGTTTTATGCGCTCTTTCAAACGACTGAATCGGCTTACGGGCTGGCTCGTATTCGCCATTGCTCTGGTAACCTATACCATGACCGTCGAACGGACGGCCAGTTTCTGGGACTGCGGTGAGTTCATTGCTTCTTCGTTTAAACTTCAGATACCTCATCCACCTGGCGCACCATTGTTTCTTATGCTGGGCCGGATTTTCTCCATGCTATCGCTTGGAGAGGTAACGCGAGTGGCCTACTGGATCAATATGGTGTCGGTCGTTGCTAGTGCCTTCACGATTCTGTTTCTTTTTTGGACAATTAGCTTGCTAACCCAAAAGCTGCTAGCCTCCCGAAACACCAGTCAACCCACCGGCGAGTATAGCCCTGTCGATAGCGCGTTGATTGTTGGCACCAGCGCCGTGGGGGCATTGGCATACGCTTTCTCCGATACGTTCTGGTTCTCCGCCGTTGAAGCTGAAGTGTATGGTATGTCTTCATTTTTTACGGCTATTGTGGTATGGGCTAGTTTCAAATGGGAGCGTATTGACGATGAAGCAACAGCCAATCGCTGGCTTATCCTGATTGCCTATCTGGTAGGGCTGTCGATTGGGGTTCACTTGCTCAATCTGGTCATTTTACCGGCACTAACCCTCCTGTACTACTTCCGCAAAAGGGCCACCCCAACGTTCTGGGGCGGGCTATTGGCAATGGGTGCCGGGTTGGTGATGCTGGGAATGATCAATGCCGCTATTCCTGGGCTTCCGGCCATGGCTTTTGTGGTTGAGCGATTTTTTGTTAACACAATAGGGCTACCCTTCAACTCCGGTACGATTTTCTTTACGTTGGGAGTATCTGGAGCGTTGGCCTACGCTATTGCCTGGTCTATACGTCGGCAAAAGGTGGTGTTGAATACATCACTGCTAGCCATTGCTTTCCTTCTCATTGGCTACACTTCATACATGCAAGTGCTGGTTCGGGCAGGCTTCAATCCACCGATCAATGAAAACGATCCCAGCGATATCCTAAAATTTCGGGCGTATCAGAATCGGGAGCAGTATGAAAGCCGCTCATTGCTTTACGGTCCTATTTTTACGGCACACCCTATCGGCTCAAAAAAGGGTGCCCCCATCTGGAAGCGCGATAAGGATCAGTACGTCATTGTCGATTACTACCCCGAATACATATACGCTCCCGGCGATGAAATGCTGTTTCCCCGCATTTATAGTACGCACCTCAACCATCCTCAATTGTATCGGCAGATGCTGGGGCTGGCCGAGGGGCAGAAGCCAACCATGAAAGATAATTTGAAGTTTCTGTTTACTTATCAGCTCAATCATATGTGGTGGCGCTATCTGATGTGGAATTTTGCCGGGCGTGAAAGCGACGTGGAAGGCGCTAATTATCTGCTCCCCTGGTCGTCGAATCAGAACCTGCCCGACTTATTAAAAACCAACAAAGCCCACGATAACTTTTACATGCTTCCGTTTCTGCTAGCTCTGTTGGGTATGGTGGTTCAGTTCCGGTATCGTCGCCACGATTTTTTTACGGTTGGCGTGCTCTTTCTACTGACGGGTGTTGCGCTCCAGGTATTCCTGAATTCGCCCCCATCCGAACCCCGCGAACGCGACTATATATACGTTGGGTCTTTCTACTTCTTTGCTATCTGGCTTGGTCTGGGCGTGGTGGCCATTTTCGACTTTATCCGTGTGTTTATCGCACGTTTTCAGTCCCAAGCCTTTCGTTACGAGTTGGTATTGGGTATGTGCCTGCTGATTCCAGTCATGATGTGTGTTAAAAGCTGGGATAATCACAATCGGGATCACCGCTTTCACTCAGTCGATTTTGCCAAAAATATGCTCAATTCATGCGCTTACAATGGCATTCTGTTTACCGAAGGCGACAACGATACGTTCCCTCTCTGGTACGTCCAGGAAGTAGAGGGCTTTCGACGCGACGTACGGGTTTGCAATCTGAGTCTGTTGGGGACCGAATGGTATATTCAGCAGATGAAGCGGAAAACCTATGAGTCAGATGCTGTTCCGATGTCGTTGGAGTTCGATCAATTTAGCAAAGGCAAAAATGATTTTGTGCCGTTCTACGAGATTGCAGGGGTAAAAAATGGAATCGATCTGAAACAATACATCAATCTGGTAAAAGCGAACAGTCCGGCCATTCAGGTGCCCTTGACGACGGGGGAGATGACTACTATTTTACCTTCATCGGTGCTGTTTCTACCCATCGATAAGCAAGGGGTTGATCAGGCGAAATTCGTTCCGACTTCGCTACGCCCACTCCTGAAAGACACCATGCAATGGACAATTGGTGAAAAAGACCTGTTTAAACCAGAGTTGATTATGCTCGATATGATTGCCACTAACAATTGGAAACGGCCCATTTATTTTTCCAGTACGCTGGCCACTGAGCATTATCTGAACCTGAAAAGCTACATGCAATTGGAGGGATATGCTTATCGGTTGATGCCGGTAGCGGTACCAGGAGCCACAGACGGCTATGTCAACTCCGAAGTGATGTATGACACCATGATGCACAAGACGTTCTGGCGTGAGTTTGCTAACCCTGGTGTGTACTATGATGAAACCTACAAAGGTCCCCCCGTTATTTCAGCTCGCCTGGCGTTCCTTCGGCTGACGGACCAGCTTTTGCGCGAAGGAAAACTTGATAAAGCGCGGCAGGTGTTGAATTATTCGCTGCAGGTGATGCCCGACAATAGCATTCCCTACGACCAGATATCAGCGAACTATGTGCCATGTCTGTTTGCGGTAAACGACTCTAAAAAAGCCTTATCACTTGCGGATACAATGGCTCATCGTGCCGATCAGAATTTAACGTATGCCAAAACGAGCCAGAGCACATTCAGTAACCCTAACAGCGACTTATATGTGCTGCAAACGATAGTTGAGGCCTGTAAACAGGCAAATCAGCCTGTTGCCATGGCAAAGTACGATGCTATTTTTCAGAAGCATCTTCAGGCTTTTAATTAGGGTGTTCAATCAGATGGGCATCACGAGGAAAAGCAGCTCCATCAACCTGTGTGAGCGAGTAATCTGAACTCGTTTCGTTATTGGTGGATTTGAAGCTCTTCAATCCTCTAAACCCTTGAAGGGTAGCTTGTTAAGGTTCGCCTTCAAGTGGTTTAGAGGATTGGTAGATTTATTTGAAAGCGTCGAAAAGAAAACGTAAACGGATTCAACATAAAAACCTCTTTTTGCAGGATAGATAAGTGCTCATTCAGGAGGTTATGCGTAGGGGTAATCCAGTTACTTACCCATCTATCTAACTGTTAGGATGCGGCCAAATGTTTAATTGAAAATCGGATTCATATATGCCTCTACAAATGGAGTCAAGTAGAGGGGCCCTACAGGCCGTTGAATGGATTCACAGCTACAAAAAAACAACCCAGTCGAATTGACTGGGTGTTGTTCGCTCTCCTAATGATAAAGCCTTCCCACTCTATCATACTACTTTGACTTAGAAGTAGTAAAAAGTAACAAAAAGTTAAGCTATTAATCTTATGATGACCATTAGGTTTGCTACTTAAAGGCCAAATCAATACGCTATAAAACCAAAACGTGATGCTTTATCAGTAGTGGAGCTACATCTATTTGTTCCGAATGGTCTGATGACCGCCCCCCCCAATAGGGCAGCTTAACCCTCATTTCGGCTTTTTTGTGCTTGTTCCTTGTTTCCTTTTTTTATCAAGCGTTTGCGATGAAACCTTTTTTTGTTGATTCTTAGCCGAAGTTGTTGGTTTTTTTGACCGATTTCGATTCTTAGTTTTTGCCTTTGGTACTCTCTGTACTATGTCAATGTCATTTGTATCTGCCGCCATAATTTGTTCAGAATCGTCTTCATGGTGTAAACTAATTGGGTCGGGTTTGGGGGCAACGTAGTATTTCATAGCTTCAGGCATCTCTCTTTGCAAATCCCGAACCCGACGTTCGTCGGATGGGTGCGTACTCATAAATTCGGGAGGCTTTTGCCCACCATCACTAGCCATACGTTGCCAGAAGACAACAGCTTGTTGGGGATCGTAACCTGCCATGGCCATAAAAATTAGACCGAGGTGGTCAGCTTCCGACTCATGCGCCCGGCTATGCGGAAGGGCTAATCCGTAACGGTACCCTATCCCTACAGCCTGTAACAACAGCAGATTTGCCTGCCGTTTTTTTTCAGGCGAGTAAGCATTAATAAGAATTTGCCCACTCTCCATGAGTCCATTGGCAAGTAACGCTTCACTCAGACGCTCTGCACCATGAGCAGCAATGGCATGAGCAATTTCGTGGCCCATTACCGTTGCTATACCTGATTCGTTTTGGGTATAGGGTAAAATCCCGGTATAAAACACTACCTTTCCACCGGGCAAACAGGTGGCATTAACATCCTTTTTGTCAATGAGATTAAATTCCCATTGAAACCCCTTGATTCGATCACCATAGCCGTTGCGGTTGAGGTAATTTTCCATAGACACTCGTAGCCGATTGCCCACTCGCTGAATCATCTGGTAATTAGAGCCGCTACTAATCACCTGACTCCTGTTCAACTCTTCTCTGTACTGACCAGCACTCAGTGCGAGCAGCTCATTACTATCAACCATGATAAACTGCTTGCGACCTGTGAGCGGGACGCGCTGACAAGCTATCACCAAGCAAATAATTAGTAGTAAATGTGATTTTTTCATCGCTTAGAGAGGAATGAACCGCTACGTTTAGTGCTTTATATTTTTATTCCTACTAAGCCTGCATAGGTAACAGGTACAAGAAAATAATTTTACTCTACTAGGGTGGGTGTGGAGTTTGCACGGTTAGCCGATACCCACCTCCTCAAAGTAGCTGTTCTTACGGGTGCCTTATCGTCCGGAACACCGAAATGGAAGTCCACGAATTTCCCACCCCATGTTTTCAATTTTTTATTTTCCTTCAAGGGGCGTTTCTCAGGTCACACGAAATATGCCGAACTGATCTCTAGGACCCGCTGCCTATCAGTTTGAACCTGGAAATGGGAGCACTACCTGGTCTGTTTACCCAATATCTATGAGGGCTAATGGTCAGCAGTTATCCATAGATTGAGTCCTGTTAGAGCGTCAAATTGGTGTTCAATTTCAGAAAACGGTGGTATGCCTGAGTCAAACTGTATCTTGTATGTTATAAGCCCCATACTACTATAAAAAGGATTTTTTGAAGGGGGAATTCTATTAAATTGTCGGTCTTTAGAAGCGTTTACCTTGTCGCACGCTAGGTAGCAAATTCACTCTTTTGATACTCTCGCCGGTGCATTCCTCGTGTCGGCTGGAGCGACCTGACGAGCTTAAACCGCCCTGTTACGGGAAATGCCGCCTGTTACGCGCGATCCCACCACTACGTTACATGCTGTTCTCTCCACCCAACACCCCTGAGGGTTGATGGATGAGGAAGCTACGTAAAACTACGAACGTAACCCCAACCTTTACACCCTTATTTGGATGTGCTGTAAGTTTATAACACACTGATAATCAACAATCATAAACTTACAGCTTTTCGGGGGTTTGTTCGCCAGAACACGGTGGTGGTTGGGCTGCAAACTTTCTTAACAGGCGAGCGTCCTGTCACAGGTAAGCGACCCTAGCCGAAGCTAATAGCTCAGAACCACTTTTAAAAGCTCGGCATTTTCAAAGATTGAATCTACAAGCTCTGTTGTGTCAGTGGCCGACAAATGGGAATGTCCTATGCCGACTAATTGGGCATTTATACCCTCAGTTGGTTTTATAAAAGTTGAGTAAGCATGGTCTACCAACCCACTGACATATTTTTTGCCAGCCCCTAACCCAACCAACTTATCTTCCACAAAAGAATTAATGTCGGCCGGTTCAAGAAAATACATCATTCTCCCAAGGCCGAAGCAGTAGCCATAGAAGGTCATCCCAAAAACGCTGAACAATAACTCGTTATTTAAATCCCATCTTTTATCAGAAACTATCTTATTGAATACCTGCCCAGCCTGTTCTTTAAAGGATAAAAGCAGTTGATTCGTGGTTTCAGATTGGGGTTTATCTGATTCAGACTTGCCAAAAAGGTTTTTGAGAAAACTCATGTATTTGTGCAATTGGTTTGATAGTACTTTTCTTGGTTATTTATTCAGACGTATCCTTTGTCGGACACTACGTGGCACATGTACTTTTGGGTTATCATAACCGGAGCGATTCTCGTGTCGACCGAGGCTGACTAACGAGCCAAAGCCGCCCAGCTACGGGGCGTGCCTCTTGTCGCACGCGAGCCAGACTTTGAAGCACTATCTGTTTGGCTGTTCACCCAACCGTTAGATTTGGGTGCTGTAACAAAACCAAGATCAGATTTTGTCGCAAAAGGCAAAATCAATAGCTTTCAAGGGCAGAGGGACTGACCTATTCACCCAACTAGGAACCAGGCCTATTG
>Ga0209933_1000754_pt1 | contig 47511 bp, 42 predicted proteins | sample ThiBiot_300_biof_FD_183944 | JGI IMG/M metagenome (GOLD analysis project Ga0209933, IMG submission 183944) | Wastewater bioreactor microbial communities from Cape Town, South Africa - Thiocy_cont_300_biof (SPAdes) | ecosystem: Engineered > Bioremediation > Thiocyanate > Unclassified | place...
CGTCTGGCCGCCCAAGGGCATCAGCATCATCGCGCCGTTCGACCTGCCGCTGATGAACACGCTGATCCTGCTGCTCTCGGGCACGACCGTGACCTGGGCGCATCACGCGATCATCGAAGGCAACCAGCGCGACGCCGTGCGTGGCCTGCTGCTCACGGTGGTCCTGGGCGCCTGCTTCACCGGCATCCAGGCCTACGAGTACTTGAACGCGCCCTTCAGCTTCCGTGAGAACATCTATACGTCGACCTTCTTCATGGCGACGGGCTTCCACGGCTTCCACGTGCTGGTCGGCACGACCTTCCTGCTGGTCTGCCTGTTCCGCGCCATGAAGGGCCAGTTCAAGCCCAAGCAGCATTTCGGCTTCGAAGCCGCCGCCTGGTACTGGCACTTCGTCGACGTGGTGTGGCTGTTCCTCTTCTTCTGCATCTACTGGTGGGGTGCGGGCAAGGCGCCGATCGCCCTGCACTGAGTCGAAAAATCCGACTAACTTGGAACCGCCGGGCGCTCCCCGGCGGTTCGCCTTTGGGAGACCCCATTGTCCGACCCCCCGTCCGAGCCCTCGTCCGATTGGCCGCGCCAATCGCCCCTCGACGTAGCGCTCCGCGGGCGCTGCCCGCGCTGCGGCCGTGGCAAGCTTTTCCGCGGGCTTCTGGGCGTGGTCGATCGCTGCCCGACCTGCGACCTCGACCTGCGCGGCCACGATGCCGGCGACGGGCCGGCGGTGCTGGTGATCCTGGGACTGGGCGCCATCATCATGATCGGGGTTTTCTGGGTGGAGTTCCGCTTCGAGCCGCCCTGGTGGCTGCACGTCCTGATCTGGGGACCGCTCACCTTTGTGCTCGCGACCTGGATGCTGCGCTTCCTGAAGGCGCTGCTGGTCGCCCAGCAGTACATCCATCGATCGACTGCGCTCGACGAATAGAGGAGACATCATGATCAGGCTGCGGCCCGCTTTGTGGCCCACGCTCGTCTCGCTGCCGATCCTGGTTCTGTCGCTGGGGCTCGGCATCTGGCAGATGGAGCGCCGCGAATGGAAGAGGGACATCCTCGATCGCATCGCCGCCAACCAGGCGGCGGCGCCGATCAGCCTCGACGAGCTGCTGCGCGGCGATCCGCTGCGGCACGAATACGGCAAGGTCAAGCTCGGCGGCACCTTCCTCTTCGACAAGGAATTCTTCCTCGCCGCGCGCAGCCTCAAGAACAAGGTCGGCCATCAGGTCGTCGTGCCGCTCAAGACCGACGATGGCCGGGTCGTGCTGTTCGATCGCGGCTGGATTCCCCAGGAGCGCAAGGATCCTGCCCGCCGTGCCGAAGGCCAGCCTGCCGGCCAGGTCGAGCTGATCGGCATCGTGCGCCGCAATCAGGAGCGGCGGCAGTTCGCGCCGGAGAACGTGCCCGACAAGAACGTCTGGTTCCATGTCGACGTGCCCCTGATGCGCAAGATGGCCGGCGCCGCGCCCGATCTGAAGCTCGACACGTTCTTCCTGGATGCCGACGCCGCGCCCAATCCCGGCGGCCTGCCGATCGGCGGCCAGACGCGCTTCGACATCCCCAACGACCATCTGCAGTACGCCATCACCTGGTTCCTGATCGCGCTCGCCATGGCGGGCGTCTATCTCGCCTATCATTGGGAAGCCGGCCGGCTCGAGATCAACGGCCGCAAGAAGACGAGCAAGTGAAGGGGGGCACATGATCGCCAACGATCCGTATGCCGAGCTTGAGCGCCGCTTCGCGCGGCTGAGCGCCGTCAGCCGCGCCTCGGCGATCCTGAACTGGGACCGTTCGACCATGATGCCCGACGGCGCCAGTGACGATCGCGCCGATCAGCTCGCCACCTTGGGCGTGATCGCCCACGAGATCATCGCGGCCCCCGACATGCCCGAGCTGCTGTCGCGCGCGGAGGAGGGCGGGGCCTCGCTCGATCCCTGGCGGCAGGCGAACCTGCGCGAGATGCGCCGCGCCTGGGTGCATGAAAGCGCGCTCCCGGCCGACCTGGTCGAGGCGCGTACGCGGGCCTGCAGCGCCTGCGAGCTCGCCTGGCGGTCGGCCAAGAAGAACGCCGACTTCAAGTCGCTGCTGCCGACGCTCACGGAGGTGCTGACCCTGATGCGCCGTGTCGGCGAGGCCAAGGCCGCCGCACTCGGCACCTCGCTCTACGATGCGCTGCTCGACGAGTTCGAGCCCGGTGGCCGGGCGGCGCGCATCGATGCGCTGTTCGCCGAGCTGCGCGCTTTCCTGCCCGACCTGCTGGGCCGCGTGCTGGAGCACCAGAAGCGGCTGCCGCCGATCCTGCCGCTCGAGGGGCCGTTCCCGGTCGAGGCGCAGCGCAAGCTCGGCGAGGAGCTGATCCGCCGGATCGGCTTCGACTTCCATCACGGCCGGCTCGACGTCTCGGCGCACCCCTTCACCGGCGGCACCGCCGACGATGTGCGCATCACCACGCGCTACGACGAGCAGGATTTCGCCCGCGCGCTCATGGGCGTGCTGCACGAGACCGGTCACGGTCTCTACGAGGCCGGTCTGCCGCGCGACTGGCGGCGCCAGCCGGTCGGCAATGCGCGGGGCATGACCCTGCACGAAAGCCAGTCGCTCCTGATGGAGATGCAGGCCTGCCGCAGCGGCGCCTTCGTCGCCTTCGCCGCGCCGCGCATGCGGGCGGCCTTCGGCAAGGACGTCGACAAGGATGGCCCGGCCTGGAGCGTCGAGAACATCCATCGCCTCTACACGCGCGTGGCGCCGGGCTTCATCCGCGTCGATGCCGACGAAGTCACCTACCCCCTGCACATCATGCTGCGCTATCGGCTGGAGCGGGCAATGCTGGCCGGCGACCTGCCGCTCGCCGACCTGCCCGGCGCGTGGAACGAGGGCATGCGCGACCTGTTGGGAATCGTGCCGGCCGACGATTCGCTGGGCTGCCTGCAGGACATCCATTGGCCGGACGGCGGTTGGGGTTATTTCCCGACCTATACCTTGGGCGCGCTGGCGGCGGCGCAGCTCTTCGCTGCCGCCCGCCGCGCCGAGCCGGGCCTGCTGGAGGCCATCGGAAAGGGCGATTTTTCACCGCTTCTGGGCTGGCTTCGTGCCAATGTGCACGGCAAGGGCTCGATCGCCACGACCGACGAGATCCTGACCGCGGCCACCGGAGCGCCCCTGGGCAGCGCGGCCTTCAAGGCGCATCTGGAAAGCCGCTACCTGTCGGCGTAAGAGGGACCCATGCTCGATCTCCGCCCCAACTGCGAGTGCTGCGACAAGGACCTGCCCAACGGTGCGTCCGACGCGCTGATCTGCACCTTCGAGTGCACCTTCTGTGCGGACTGCGCGCGAACTCGGCTGGGCGGCCACTGCCCGAATTGTGGCGGCGATCTGGTCAAGCGTCCGACGCGGCCCGAGCGCGCCTTGCAGAAGTTTCCCGCCTCCACCAAACGCGTCCGCAAGGATCACGAGGCCTGTCGCCAGGTTGCCTGACAATTCAGGCCGCCTGACGCTTCAGGTCGCCTGACTCCTCAGGTCATCTGACGGCGCGATATCGGAGTTTTCGTTGCGTTACATCAGCACTCGCCACGGCTCGCAGGGCAACCCCCAGCCGCTTGGCTTCGAAGACATCATGCTTGCGGGTCTTGCCCGCGACGGCGGCCTCTACCTGCCGTCGGAATGGCCGCAGTTCAGCAAGGCCGAGATCGCAGGTCTCAAGGGACTGGGCTACACCGAGCTCGCCTTTCGCGTCATGCGGCCCTTCGTGGGCGAGGCGTTCGACGAGGCGACCTTCCGCCGCCTGATCGGCGAGGCCTATGCCTCGTTCGAGACGCCTGAGGTGGCGCCGCTGAAGCCGCTTGGAGATAGCGGTCTTCACCTGCTCGAGCTGTTCCACGGTCCGACGCTCGCCTTCAAGGACGTGGCGCTGCAGCTGCTCGGTCGCATGCTCGACCACACGCTGACGGTGCGCGGCCAGCACGCCACCATCGTCGGCGCGACGTCGGGCGACACCGGCTCGGCGGCGATCGAGGCGGTGCGCGATCGCAAGACCATCGACATCTTCATGCTGTTCCCCAAGGGGCGCGTGAGCGAGGTGCAGCGCCGGCAGATGACGACCGTGCTGGCACCCAACGTGCACAATATCGCGGTGCAGGGCACGTTCGACGACTGCCAGGACCTCGCCAAGGCCTGCTTCAACGACCTCGCCTTCCGCGATCGCCATGCCCTGACCGCGGTGAACTCGATCAACTTCGCGCGCGTCATGGCGCAGATCGTCTACTACTTCTGGGCCGCCCTGAAGCTCGGCGCGCCGGAGCGCCCGGTCGCCTTCACGGTGCCGAGCGGCAACTTCGGCAACGTCTATGCGGGCTACGCCGCCCGGCAGATGGGCCTGCCGATCTCGCATTTCGTGGTCGGCGCCAACAGCAACGACATCCTGGCGCGCTTCTTCGAAAGCGGCACCATGACGACCTCGGAGGTCGTGCCGACCTTCAGCCCCAGCATGGACATCCAGATCTCGAGCAACTTCGAGCGTCTGCTGTTCGACCTCTACGACCGCAACGGCGCCACGCTCGCCGATGCGATGACGACGTTCCGCAGCACCGGCACCCTGAAGGTCGGCGCCAATGCGCTGGCGGGCGTGCGTCAGCTCTTCGATGCCGGCCGTCTCGACGATGCCGGCACGCTCGCCGCCATCGCCGATTGCCGTCGCCGTTTCGGCGAGACGATCGATCCCCACACCGCGGTCGGCTACGCCGTGGCGCAGCAGCACCGCCGCGACGCCTCGATCCCGATGGTGGTGCTGGCGACGGCACATCCCGCCAAGTTCCCCGACGCCGTCGAGAAGGCGACCGGCGAACGGCCGGCTCTGCCGGCCCGGCTGGGCGATCTGCTGGACCGGGCGGAGCGGGTCGACGGGCTGAGGAACGACGTCGAGGCGCTTAAGGCCATGATCGACGAACGCCGTGCTGCCGCGACGGCACCGGCACGCACCAAGGTACGGACATGAGCAACGTCAAGGTCACGACGCTGGGCAACGGGCTGCGGGTCGCCGTCGACGAGATGCCCGAGGTCGAATCGGCGACGCTCGGCATCTGGGTCGCCTGCGGCACGCGGCACGAGACCGCCGAGTTGAACGGCATGGCCCACATGCTGGAGCACATGGCCTTCAAGGGCACGCGGACCCGCTCGGCCCGCGCCATCGCCGAGGAGATCGAGAATGTCGGCGGCAGCCTCAACGCCTATACCGGCCGCGAGATCACCGCCTACCACGCCTCGGTGCTCAAGGAGGATGTCGGGCTCGGTGTCGAGATGATCGCCGATATCCTGCGCAACTCGGTGTTCGATCCCGACGAGCTGCAGCGCGAGCGCGGCGTGATCCTGCAGGAAATCGGCCAGGCGCTCGACACACCCGACGACATCATCTTCGACCAGTTCCAGGAGACGGCCCTGCCAGGCCAGCCGCTCGGCCGCCCGGTGCTGGGCACCGCCGCGACGGTCGAGTCGATCGGCCGCGATGATCTCTTCGCCTATCTGGCGCGCCACTACACCGCCTCGAACATGGTCCTGTCGGCGGCGGGACGGGTCGAGCACGACCGCATCGTCGACCTGGCAGAGAAGCATTTCGGCTCGGTGCCGCGCACGCCGGCCAATGCCGATACTCCCGTGCCGCTGGCCTATGTCGGCGGCGACGGCCGCGAGGCGCGGGTGCTGGAGCAGGCGCATCTGGTGCTCGGCTGCCAGGGTATCGGCTACCGCGACCCCGATTATTTCGCGCTGGCCGTCTACTCGACCTTGTTCGGCGGCGGCATGTCCTCGCGGCTGTTCCAGCGCATCCGCGAGGATCGCGGCCTGGTCTACGGCATCCATTGCTTCAACACCGCCTATGCCGACGGCGGCCTGTTCGGCATCTATGCCGGCACCGGCGAGGACGATCTCGCCGAGCTGGTCCCGGCGGTCTGCGAGGAGTTCGTGAGCGTGGCCGACACGCTGAACGAGGCCGAGCTGGTGCGCGCCCGCAACCAGATCAAGGCCGGCACCCTGATGGCGCTCGAATCGAGCGGCGCGCGCTGCGAGCAGGCGGCCCGCCACCTCATCGTGCACGGCCGGCCGATCCCCTATGCCGAGGTGGTGGCCCGCATCGAAGCCGTCGACCAGGACGCCGTGCGCCGCGTCGCCCGCCGGCTGCTGCAGGGCAAGCTCACCCTGGCGGCACTGGGCCCGATCGACGGCCTCGAATCCCTGGACAAGATCGCCGCCCGCCTGGCGGCGTAAAGACCCCCTCCCCATTTGACAGCGCTCTCTCTCATTCTCCTCTCCCACTTCGAGGGAGAGGATCGATGAGCGCTGTGTCCACTCCCCAGGAGATGCCGGGTGTCACACCTGGTGATCGCAGCCGTGACCTCCCCTATGGTTGCCGGCAGGGAAAGACCAATGAACGAAAATAGGGGCGAGGATGGCGCGATCGGTCAAATCGGCGCGGCGAGCGTTGGAGGTGCTCGATCTCTTCGAGAAATTGCGTCGGCCGGCGGCGATAGGCGAGATCGCTGCCATGCTCGGCTATCCGCAATCGAGCACGTCGTTCCTGCTGAACGATCTGAGGCGCACCGGCTACCTCAACTATGATCTGGAAACACGGTGCTTTGCGCCGACCATTCGCGTGGCGCTTCTCGGCAGCTGGATCCATGCCGGGGCCTGCGGCCGTGACGAAATATCCGAGCTGTTGACCGGCGTGCGCGATCTCGCGCGTATGACGACGTTGCTTGCGACGCAGAACGGCCTCGACTTGCAGTACGTGCACGTCATCGAAACGCGCCAAACGCCCAAGCTTGCGCTTCGACCGGGAACATTGCGGCCGCTTTGTCGAGGGGCGGGCGGTCTTGCGTTGCTGGCCGAGCGCAGCGATGCCGACATCGGCCGCCTGGTACGTTCGATCAATGCCGACACCGCTGGAACGCACGAGGATCTGCGACGTGTGCTGCGCTATGTCGATCGAACGCGCCGTGATGGCTATGCCTGGATAGTCGGTGGGGTATTCCCCAATATCGGCTCGGTCGCGGTGCGGCTTCCCTTCAACGACATCCTCGACAAGCCGCTCGGGCTGATGGTCGCGGGGCCAGCCTGGCGCATCCGCACCGAACACCGCGCGCTCGGCACCATGCTGCGCGCCGAGTTGGCGCGATTTACCGGAAGGCTTGCGGTAGGCACCGATCGACCTTCTTGAAGCGTCGCCGGTTGGCGCACTTCCGGTTTCGGCGACGCCGATACGACTTGCGGATCCGCCGTGTCGGCCGCCCCGCGTATTGCATACGCAATATTGTCCGGTTGCACCCCCGTGGGCGCGCCAGGCCAAGCGGCCGATGGTATTCGACATGTGTCGGTCGGGAAGAACACGGCCGTGGTGTCGAGGGAGAAACGGATCATGGGCGCAATTGCCTACGAATACCCCGAAGATGTGCGAGCAATGCGCGACGGCATCGAGCGCTTCTTGCGAGCGGAGGTGATTCCGCGACACGAGCGGCATCAGGACCTGCTCGACGACGATCGCAAGCTCTATGCCGACGACGGTCGCTTCAGCCCTGCGGTGCTTGCGGTGATCCGCGAGATTCGCATGGCATCCGCCGCTGCGGGCTACTACGCGATGTGCGCGCCGTCGGAAATCGGTGGCCAGGGCATGGGGCATGTTGCCTGGTTCGGCGTGTGGGAGAAGATCTTCCACCTTTGCGGCTACAAACACTGGCTGGGCCACTATGCGGTGAGCCATTGGGCGATGGGCCCCAGCCCCGTGCTGGAGAAGATGACGGAAGAAGCCAAACGGCTGATCTTGCCGGATATGATGGCGGGCAGGACGAGCATGTGCTTCGGCCTCTCGGAGCCTGGCGCCGGATCGGATGCGGCACGCATCAAGACCCGAGCCACGGCCGACGGCAAGGGCTGGCGCCTCAGCGGCAACAAGATCTGGACGACCAACAGCCCGCATGCGGAGTTCTGCATCGTCTTCGCGGTCACCGACGCGGAGCGCGCATCGCAACGCAAGGGCGGCATCAGCGCCTTCCTGGTCCCGACCGACGCGCCGGGATTCAAGATCGAGCGGATCATCAAGATGTGGGGCAGCCCCGGCGGGGACGAGGCGCTGCTGCACTTCGACGAGGTTCGCATCGAGCCCTATCAACTCGTCGGTGAACTGCATCGTGGCTTTGCCACAGCGATGCTCGGGGTGAATCTCGGGCGTATCTACAATTCGGCGCGGGCCGTCGGTGTGTCGCGCTGGGCGCTGGAGATGGGCTTCGACTACAGCAAGGTGCGGCACGCCTTCGACCGTCCGATCGCGGATTATCAGGGGGTGACCTTCCCGCTCGCCGAGGCGGCCATGCAGATCCATGCCGCTCACCTGATGAGCCTCAATGTTTCGCAACTCCTCGACCGTGGGCTTGCGGCGCGCAAGGAGCTGTCGATGACCAAGGCCTTTGCCGTCCAGGCGGGCGCCCGCGCCCTCGACGCCGTGATGCAGGTGCATGGCGCCATGGGCATGACCAACGAGCTGAACCTCACCGAAGCCTACGTCTCCATGCGCAAGGTCAATATCGCCGACGGTTCCAATGAGATCCTGCGGCGGGCCATTGCCCAGGCGATGCTTGCCGGCGATGTGGACCTTTGATTGGCGGCGTTGACGGTGCCCGGGAGGAGGAAGCAGCATGCTGTCGCGACGACATTTGACAAGACTGGCGCCAATGGCGGCCTTGGCTTCGGCCGGTGCGAACGCGCAGGAGCAATGGCCGACGAAGCTGGTGCGCGTGCTGGTCGGATCGGCGGCGGGCAGCAGCGTCGATACGCCGGTGCGCGCGGTCTGCGCGCGTCTTAGTGACCGCTTTGGCGTACCTTTCGTGGTCGACAACAAGGTGGGCGCCGCCGGGACCATCGCCGCCATGGAGGCGGTGCGTGCTCCTGCGGATGGCTACACCTTGCTGATCGGCACGAATGGCGAGCTGGTGAATGGCTATTTTCTGTGGCGCAACTCCGGCCGCACATTCCCCTATGACCCCGTCAAGGACTTCAAGCCGGTTGCCCTCGTCCAGCGCGGCGCGGGCCTGCTGGTGGTACGACCAGGCCTGGGGGTTCGCACCCTTGCCGAACTGATCACCAAGGCCAAAGCGGAACCCGGCAAACTCACCATAGGGGCCGGCGGCGTCGGTTCGACGGTGCATTTGGTGGCCGAGCTGTTCAATCGCGAAGCCAACATCGAGACGCTGATCGTCCAGTTCCGCGGCAGCCCGGCGACCTTGATGGCACTGCGCTCCGGCGAGATCGACATGATGTTCGCCACCCCGTTCGAAATCGCCGATTTCGTCCAGCGCAAGGAGGCGGTGGCCCTGGCGGTCAGCCACAATGCGCGCATCTCCATGTTTCCCGAAGTGCCGACGTTTGCCGAACTCGGTCTGCCGAACGTGATCAACCTGCCGTTTGTCAGCTTCTGCGTGCGCAGCGGCACGCCGGACCATGTCGTGCGACTTCTCAACAAGGCGGTGATCGAGGAGATCGCCGGCGGTCCCGGCAAGCCCCCGTTGCTCTTGCCGGGCCGTGAAGCACCAGCCTTGTCACCGGAGGAACTTGGCGCCTTCATCTCGGACGAGCGCCGGCGTTGGGGCAATATCATCACGCAAGCGGGCATCCAGACGTAGGAAGGCGCCGGCTGACATCCCGGCCGACATCATTGGGAGATGGAAGATGCAGCCTTTGACAGGCATGCGTGTCCTCGAATTCTCGCTCAACATTGCCGGTCCCCAGGCGGGGCAGATCCTGGCCATGCTGGGCGCCGAGGTCGTCAAAGTCGAAAGGCCGCAGGGAGGCGACGATTGCCGTGCTTGGGGGCCACCCTTCGCACGCGGCTCCAGCATGATGTTCAACACCATGAACCGCGGCAAGAAGAGCATTCGCCTCGACTTGAAGGATGCCGAAGCGGTCGCATGGCTGAAGAGCCAGATCGGGCAATACGATGTGCTGATCGAAAACATGAGGCCGGGTGCCATGGAGGCCATCGGACTCGGCGCCGCCGCGATACGCTCGGCCCATCCGCGGCTTGTCTATTGCTCCCTGTCGGCTTTTGGCGCACGCGGTCCGCTGCGGAGCAAGCCGGGCTACGAGGAGGTGGTGCAGGCCTTCTCGGGTTTGTTCAGTGTAAACGGCGACGAAAGCGCTCCGCCCGCGCGTGTCGGCACGTCGATCCTCGATCTCGGCACCGGCGTCTGGGGGGCGCTTGGTTGCCTGGCCGGCTTGATGGAGCGGAGCCGCACCGGCGAGGGCTGCCTCGTGGAAGGGTCTCTGCTGGAGACTGCGCTGGGCTGGCTGACGGTTCCGATTGCGACCTTCGCGGCGTCGGGTGAACTGCCGCGCCGCTCGCGGTCCGGCAGCGCGAAAGTCGTGGTCTATCGTTGTTTCGAGGCGAGCGACGGGGAGATCATGATCGCCGGTGCCAACGACCGTCTCTTCGCCAAACTGGCGAAAGTGCTCGGGCACCCCGAATGGGCGGCCGACGAACGTTTTCGCAATGCCGTCGGCCGCAGCACGCACCGGGAAATGCTGAATGCGAAGATCGACGCGATCGTTCGCACCGCGACCCGCGCAGAGTGGACGGCGCGTCTGGAGGCGGCAGGAGTGCCTTGTGCGCCGGTCAATTCATTGCAGGACGTACTCGATCACCCGCAGGTCGATGGGCTCGACATCTTCGACACGGTCGAGGACTCGTCCACCCGCCTGGTTCGCCTGCCGCTCTCCTTCAACGGCGCGCGTCCGGTTGCGGCTCGCCCCGCGCCCAGGCTCGGCGACGACGATGTCGACATGAGAGTGCCGGCCGGCAACACGGGCCAGAGGGAATAGCGAAGCGTCGGCTGCGGAATCGGCTTCGGCAGCGATAATTGCGCTTCGGCGCTCGCCATCGAGGGCAGAGGAGGGGCCATGTCTGAAACACTCATTCAATCGAGAACCCCGCTCCAGACTAAAGCAGCAGAGATTTTTTCCGACCTTTCCATCCCCGTTATCGCAGCGCCGATGTTCCTGGTGACCGGCCCCGATTTGGTCGCCGCAGCCGCCGAGGCGCGTATCGTCGGCGTCGCCGCTTCATCCTCGACGAGATCGCCCGATGAATATGATGAATGGCTGGAACGGATTTCCGTTCGTTTGAATGCCTTCCGTGCTCGAACAGGCGTGAACCCGGGGCCTGTTGCCGCAAATATCGGTGCACCGTCGCGGAGCCGCACGGATACGCCGCGCCATGTTCGCGACCTGGAAATCTGCCGCAAAAGGCGGATCCCCGTTGTCATAACGGTCAAGGGAGATCCGACCGAGATCGTGAAGGAAGTGCACGATTGGGGTGGCCTGGTGTTCCACGATGTGACGACCCTCCGCCATGCAAGGAAGGCCGCGGCGGCCGGCGTGGATGGGCTGGTCTTGATCTGTGGTGGGGGCGGCGGACATGCAGGCGTGCTCAATCCGTTCGCGTTCGTGCCTCAGGTTCGCGAGTTCTTCAAAGGAACGATTGTTCTCGGCGGAGCCATCAGTGACGGTCGATCCGTGCGCGCCGCTCGGGCCCTTGGCGCCGATCTTTGCTACATGGGCACGCGCTTCATTGCCACGCAGGAATCCATGGCGCCCGCCGCCTACAAGGCGATGATCGTCGAGAGCCAAAGCGATGAGATCGTCTACACGGCAGCTTTCACCAAAGGGGTGAACTGCAATTTCATGACGCGATCGATCGAAGTGAACGGCTTCGATCTCCAGCAACTCGGTGAATCGACCACCGACTATGACATCCGCACCGCCCTCAAAAGGCCGTGGCGTGACCTGTGGTCAGCCGGGCAGGGAGTGGGCCTGATCGACGACATACCGACTGTTGCAGAGCTGGTGGATCGGCTGCGATCCGAATATCGGCATCAGTGACAACTGCCGACACGCTGCGTCGCCAGCCCCCTTCAATCGTCGCCCGACCGGAGCAATCTCGACGCATCAGGCGGCGGCCAGCACCATGGCGGCGCATTTCTCGCCGATCATGATGGCCGGCGCATTGGTGTTGCCGCTCGTCAGGGTCGGCATGATGGAGGCGTCGGCGACGCGCAGGCCCCTGAGGCCGTGGACCCGCAATTCGGAATCGACGACGGCCATCGAATCCATCCCCATCTTGCAGGTGCCGACCGGGTGATAGGTCGTCTCGGCGTTCTTGCGCACCCAGTCGAGCAGCTCGTCGTCTTTCTGCAGGTGCGCCCCGGGAGCGATCTCCTCGCCCGTCACCTCCTTCAGCGGCGAGGTCGACATCAGTTCGCGGCCCTTGCGCAGGACGGCCAGCACGCCGCGGCGATCGTGCTCGGTCGACAGGAAGTTGAAGCGGATGGCCGGCGGTTCGGCCGGATCGGCGGACTTGATGTGGATCGAGCCGGTGCTTTCGGAACGCAGCACGTTCACGTTCATGGTGATGCCCTTCCGCTTCGAGACGCGCCGCTCGTGGCCGACCATCTCGTAGAGGAAGGGCGCGATCGAGATCGTGGCATCGGGCGTCTCCAGGCCGACCCGTGTGCGGAAGTAGAGGCGGATCGGCACCGACGTCGAGGCCAGGAAGCCTTGGCGGAACAGCGCGTACTTCAGCGCCTCGCGTGCCAGTCGCCAGCCCCGCGCATTGTCGTTGAAGGTGAGGTTCCTGCCCGTGATCGCGAACTTCATGCGCGGCGAGTAGTGGTCGCGCAGGTTCTCGCCGACGCCGCGCAACTCATGCACCGGCGCAATGCCGAGCGCGCGCAGCCGGTCGGCCTGGCCGATGCCCGAGAGTTCGAGGAGCTTCGGCGAATTGATCGAGCCACCCGATACGATGACCTCGCGCGTGGCCCTCGCTTCGCGCCTGGTGCCGCCGACGGAATAGCGAACGCCGACGCAGCGCTTGCCTTCCAGGATCAGGGACTCGGCCATCGCGCCCTGGTCGATCGTGAGGTTGGCGCGGGCGCGGGCCGGGTCGAGATAGCAGAAGGCCGTGCTTTGGCGACGGCCCTTGGCGATCGTCACCTGGGACATGCCGATGCCTTCCTGCGTCGCACCGTTCTGGTCGGGATTGTAGGGCAGCCCGATCCGTTCCGCGGCCGCGATCATCTTCTCCAGTAGCGGCACCTTGTTGCGCGGCGTGTGGGTGACGCGCAGCACGCCGTTGCGGCCGCGGAAGTCGTCCGAGCCGCCGTCGAAGCTTTCCATCCGCTTGAAGATCGGCAGCACGTCCTGGTAGCTCCAGCCGCGGTTGCCGAGCTGCGCCCAGTGATCGTAGTCCTGGGCCTGGCCGCGGATGAAGACCATGCCGTTGATCGAGCTCGATCCGCCCAGCATCTTGCCGCGCGGCACGTCGATACGCCGTCCGCCCGAGCCTTCGTCCGGCTCTGACGCGTAGCACCAGTTGACCGCCGGATCGTCGATCATCTTGGCGACGCCGACAGGCACGCGCGACCAGAAGAAGTTGGAGCCTTGGGTTCCCGCTTCCAGCAGCAGCACCCGATGCGCGCCGCTCTCGGTCAGCCGGCTCGCGACCACCGCGCCTGCCGACCCGGCGCCGACGACGATGTAGTCATAGGTCGAGTCGCTCTGCATGGCGTGTTCTCTCGTTTCTTGGTCGCGGGACGTTCCCCTATGACAAAGGGGAGCAGCCTTCACGCGGCGTGGCAAGGCACGGTGCGCGCCGATCAACCGAGGGTTTCGCCAATGGAAATTCGGAAAGGCTGCTTCTGTCGCCGCTTGGCGATCTCTGTCGGTTCTGAATGCTGCGGGTCGTCGCCTTTGCAGCCGAGCACTGCCTTCCGCCCAAGTTGAATTCGGAGGCCGCTTGCAGCAAAGTGGCGCAACCGATGGTGAATTCTGCGGGAAGGCCGAATGCGCTCCATTGTGGCTTTTGCAACGGTCGTGCTCTTCAGCACGTCGGCGCTCGCTTGCGATATCGGTCCTCAGGCAAACCTGAAACTCGATCCGAAGGACCAGGCGGTCTTGATATCGCTGGGGACGGCCATCAAGGCGCAAGAGCTGCTGAAGGGCGCGCCTGCCGCGCTTTTCGCCGAGCCTCCGGGCATGCTGACGCTCAACGCATCCGACGCCAAAACATTGGCTCAGGCCCTGGCGGGCTTACGCAAGACCACGGCCTGCAACGCCGACGGGGTCGTGGTGAAGAGGATCGTCGAAGATGACACTCCTGGCATCAGATTTCTCAGGAAGATCGAGGAGTGCTTGGCCGACGCCTGCGTCGACAACAAGTAATACCAGCGGCCGTCGTCACTGACTGACTCGACTTCTACCGGGCTTCCTTGGGGCGCGCACCGACGTCACGTCATTGGACGTGCTCTGGAGAACTGTCGGTGACCTTTGCGTTTTCGCTTCCGCTAGAGAGTGTTGGAGCGACCTCCAACACTCGACGTATGCATACAATCGAACGCCTGATGCCTCAGGCCGCCTTGGCGAGTTCCGGCTGCGCGTTGCGCGGCGGCACGCCGATCGAGGCGCGATCAATCGCGGTCTTCACCTCGGCGCTCCGGCGGACGAGGTTGTAGCGCAGGCCGGTGTAGAGGTTCACCGGGAAGGGCATCTCGGCATTGAAGTCGATGATCAGCACCACGCGGGTCTGATCGGTCTGGTTCTTCACCCAGTGCTCGCGCGTGTCGTCGAACACCAGCGGCTCGCCTTCCTTCCAGAAGAAGTGATGGCCGCCGATCTCGATCCAGCACTTCTCCGGCTCGGTCGGCACGATCAGCGGATAGTGGAAGCGGATCACGCCGGCCGCCGAGCCGCGGTGCGGCTCGATCTCGGCATAGCCGTGCAGGATGCTGAACAGGGCGGTGTGCACGCCGGGGATCCTGTTGATCGCCGCAATCGTGTCGGGCACCGCGGCGGCGTTCTCCGGCACGTCGTGGCCCCACAGCTTCAGCAGGAAGGTGCGCCAGGCGCGGCCCGGCACGTAGAGGTCGCGCGGATGGACCTCGTGCAGGGCAGGGATCTCTTCGTGGTGGCTCAGCAGATACTCGAGGTCGGCCTTGATCTTGTCGTGGCTGTTCTTGAGCTCGGCCAGGACCGGGAAGGCCTTCAGCGCATCGTCGCCGCCCAGGGGCAGCTTGGGCATGTTGCGCAGGATCATGTCGGAGAGCTTGAGATTGAACTTCTCGAGCGGCTCCTGCGGCAACCAGATGTGCTTCGTCAGGTAAAATCGACCCTTTTGGCCGACATTCGATTTGTCATCCGTTTCCATAACAGACCATGCCTCAGCGGATACTCTAAATGGGTACTTACGCCCGTTAGGCCAGCTGGCGGCGGCTATTTTTCGACCACCAGGCGCGGCGGACAGTCTCAATTTCCTACGTCAAACCTCGGAAAACATGCAAGAATTCCGAAGTTTTACTATTATAGACCAAGATGTTCCGCTTTGCCGACGTCCCGTTGTCGCTCTCGGGCATGACCAGGATTGCTGGCCGGCGCGTGTTTTTACGCGCCCCGTCCATGGATGACTGGGCCGAATGGGCCGAATTACGCGCTCGGAGTAGGGCTTTTCTGACCCCTTGGGAGCCCACCTGGCCGGAGGATTCCCTGGGGCGCGACCATTTCCGCCGCCGCCTGCGCCAGCAGATCCGGGAATGGCGCTCCGGCGAAGCCTATGGCCTGTTCGTCTTCACCAACGAAGGCCGCCGGCTGGTCGGCGGCATCAACCTCAGCAATGTCCGGCGGGGCGTCGCCCAGACTGCCTCGGTCGGCTACTGGATGGGCCAGCCCTTTGCCGGCCAGGGGCTGATGACAGACGCTCTGCGATCGACCCTGCCCTTCGTCTTCGACGATCTGCGCCTGCATCGCCTCGAGGCGGCCTGCCTGCCCCACAACGAACCGTCCAAGGGGGTCCTGACCAAGGTGGGTTTCCACGAAGAGGGGCTGGCGCGGCAGTATCTGCGCATCAACGGCCAGTGGGCCGACCACCTGCTCTTTGCGCTGCTGCGCGCCGACTACGACGCCCTGCTGCGCGCGGCGCGCTAGGCCCAGCGCCAGCTAGAAGGACCTCCCATGCGCAATCTGACCCCGGCATCGATCACCCAGGCCTTTGCCGACTATGCGCGCAACGCGCCGTCGCCGCGCGCGCGGACTTTGCTGACCTCGCTGGCCGGCCATCTCCACAGCTTCGTGCGCGAGAACAAGGTGACCCAGGAGGAGTGGAACGCCGCGATCGACGCCCTGACCCGCGCGACCCGGTTCACCGACGACAAGCGCAACGAGTACATTCTCTTCTCCGATCTGCTGGGCGTGTCCTCCCTGGTCGACATGGTGAACGCCGCCGGCAGCGGCACGCCGTCGTCGGTGCTCGGACCCTTCCACATCGAAGGCGCGCCCGAGCTGCCGAACGGCGGCGATCTCTGGCGCGGCCAGGTCGGCGAGCCGCTGGTGGTGAGCGGCCGGGTGGTCGACGAGAACGGCACGCCGGCGACAGGCACCGTGCTCGCGCTCTGGCAGAATGCCGGCAACGGCCTCTATGCCCAGCAGGATTCGGAGCAGGCGGCCACCAACTATCACGCGCGCCTCACCGTCGCCGACGACGGCAGCTTCGCCTTTTCGACGGTGCGGCCGGTTTCCTACAAGGTTCCCGACGACGGCCCGGCCGGCGACATGCTGCGCATCCTGGGCCGCGATGCCTGGCGTCCGGCGCACCTGCACATGATCGTCAAGGCACCGGGCCGCCCGCCGTTGATCACCGAGTTCTTTCCCGAGGACGACGAGCATCTCGACGGCGATGCCGTGTTCGGGGTGCGCAGCGGCCTCGTCCTGCCGTTCACCCGGCTCACTGACCGCGCGGCGCTGCCTGCCCATCTCGCGGCCCGCGATACGCTGCCGATGCCGGTCTGGTCGGCGCGACTCGACCTCAAGCTTGCGCCGTCGTGACGATGTTCACAACTCGCGCTCATCTGTCCTCTCCCACACGAAGTGGGGGAGAGGAGGGGCCCCGTTGCGTAGCAACGGGAAGGTGAGGGGGCGTGGATCACGGAAACAGTGTGCGGATTGAGAAGTCGTTGGCCCACCTCACCTCCCCCATGCTTCGCATGGGTCCCCTTCCTTTCCCCCCATTCCGCGGCTTGTTCCAAGCCGCTCCATGGGCGGAGAGGACACGAACAACGACCTGATGCCGCTCGTCCGCGTTCGTGACGTCTCCAAGGATTTCGCCAATGGCGTCCGGGCCCTGGAGGGGACGTCCCTCGATATCGAGACCGGTGAGTTCCTCAGCGTGCTGGGGCCGTCGGGCTGCGGCAAGTCGACCTTGCTGCGCCTGATCGCCGGCCTCGCCGAGCCGACGGCCGGCACGATCGACTGGTCAGGGGGTGAGGGGCCGAGGCGCCGCCCCGATCTGGGCTTCGTCTTCCAGGAACCGACCCTGATGCCATGGACGACGGCGCTGGCCAATGTCGCGCTGCCGCTCAAGCTCGCCGGCGTCGCGCGGTCGGAACGCGAGGCGCGGGCGGCCGACGCGCTCGGCCATGTCGGGCTCGCGGGCTTCGAGCGGAGCTATCCGCGCGAACTCTCGGGCGGCATGAAGATGCGCGTATCGATCGCCCGGGCGCTGGTCACCGAAGCCAAGCTCCTGCTGATGGACGAGCCCTTTGCCGCGCTCGACGAGATCACCCGCCGCCGGCTCAACACCGATCTTCTCGAACTGTGGCAGCGCACCCGCTTCACGGCGGTATTCGTCACGCATTCGGTGTTCGAATCGGTGTTCCTGTCGCAGCGCATCGCGGTGATGAGCGCGCGCCCCGGGCGCGTGCTCTCCGAGCTCACCATTCCAGCTGCCTATCCGCGCGCCGAGGCCTTCGGCACGTCGGCCGAATACGCGGCGCTCTGCCGGCTGGCCTCCGGCCGCTTGTCCGAAGCGATGGCAACCCAGGGGGCAGCATGACCGCGCGCATCGTTGCGCCCCTCGTGGTCGGCCTCCTCGTGCTTGGTTTGTGGGAGGCGGTCGTGCGCGTCGCGGCCATCCCGCCCTACATCCTGCCGGGGCCCTTGCTGGTGGCCCGGACGCTGGTGTCGGACTGGTCGACCTTGTGGCCAGCGCTGCTCGTCACCCTCACCATCACGGTGCAGGCGCTGGCCGCAGCGGTCGTCGTCGGCGTGCTGCTGGCGATCCTCTTTTCGCTGTCGCGCTGGATCGAGCTCTCGTTCTTTCCCTATGCCATTATCCTGCAGGTGACGCCGATCGTGGCAATCGCCCCGCTGATCATCGCCTGGGTCGACGACGTCACGATCTCGCTCCTGATCTGCGCCTGGCTGGTCGCCTTCTTCCCGATCCTGTCGAACACGGTGCTGGGCTTGCGCTCGGTCGATCGCAACCTGCTCGACCTGTTCGATCTCTACGGCGCCGGCCGCTGGCGCACCTTGGTCGACCTGCGCCTGCCGGCCGCCTTGCCCTACTTCCTGGGCGGCTTGCGCATCTCGGGCGGCCTGGCGCTGATCGGCGCGGTGGTGGCGGAGTTCGTGGCCGGTTCCGGCGGCCGCGAGTCGGGGCTCGCCTATCGCATCCTCGAATCGGGCTACCAGCTCAAGATCCCGCGCATGTTCGCCGCCCTGGTGCTGATCTCGGTGGCCGGCATCGCGATCTATCTGGTCCTGTCGCTGCTCTCGCAGCTGCTGCTGCGGCGCTGGCACGAAAGTGCGCTGGGCAGCGACAGCTGATCTTCACCGCCGCGCGGCGGCCGCGCGCGCCAGGAAGAACGAACAGACGGCAACGCCCATCGCCAGCAGCAGATAGCCGACCTCGTAGGAATGGGTGATTGCCAGCACGGCGCGGAACAGCAGCGGCGAGATCAGCGCACCCGAGAAGACGAAAAGCTGCGTGGCGCCGGTGAATTCGGCGGCGCGTCCCGGCGGCGCCCGGTAGGCGCTCTCGGCGATGAAGACGCCGTTCCAGCCCACCGCCGTGCCGCCCAGCACGATGCAGATGGCGTAGACCGCCGTGGTCGGCCAGCTCGGGGTCGTGAAGGACATGGTTGCGGCGGCGATCGCCACGATGCCGCCGATGCCCGCCAGCACGGCTGTCGGCTTGCGCAGCAGGTCGGCCAGCGCCCCCCAGAAGACGCGGCCGAACGCGCCGGCCACCGTCGCGGCCGAGAGCAGCGTGCCGGCCAGAATGTAGGACATCTTGAGGCCGTCGACGGCGTAGACGACGGTGAAGTTCACCACGATTGCCTGGGTGGCGGAGAACAGCATGCCGATGAAGCACATCGGCCGCAGGATCGGATCGCGCCAGGCGAGCCACAGCGGCTCGAAGATCTCGGCGGCGGTCGGCAGCAGCCGTCGCGGCGCTGCGCCCGGGGTGGTCTGTTCCTCGTCGTAGAGGCGGCGTAGCGGCTGGACGGCGATCACGGTCACGATCGAGAGGAAGCCGATGCTGGCGGCTGCCCAGCGCCAGCCGAAATCGAGCGCCAGGGTCGGCAGCACGGCGCCGCAGATCGCAAAGCCTATCGGCACGCCGCTTTGCTTCAGCGAGAAGGTCACGTTGGCCAGCCGCGGCGGCGAGACGCGTGCCAGGATGTGCGAGCTGGCGATGGTCAGCGGCCCCGAGCCGAGACCCACGATCAGGGCCGAGACGGCCGCCATGGCCACGCCCCCGACGGCAAAGACGAAGGAGCCGATCGCCGCCACCGTGAGGCCGGTCTGGATGAACCGGATCGGCCCCAGCCGGCGATTGACCGCGCCGCCGCCCAGGGTCGAGATCATCGCCGCGAGATAGACCAGCGACACGTAGTAGGCGACGTCGGCGGCGGCGACCCCCAGCGCCGGCGCGGCGGCCGGTGCCAGTACGGACGCCTGGTTGAAGCCCATGGTCGAAACGACCTGGACCAGGGCGAGGGAGACGAGAGCGATCAGGTAACGGCGGAAGTCGGTCGGCGGCGCTGAAGACATTGCGCCGCGACTATAGCGTGCGGGCCGCGTTCTACCTCAAGCCGATGAGAAAAGTTCCGACCAGCGGTGACCAGACCCGCTTGTTGTGGCGGAACTCCGCTTCTTTTCTCCGCCGGCCTCGCCGATGGTCTGCCTTGATTTGCCCGCATTGCTTCGCCCGTAATCTTCACTTGGTCACGGTCACAGGAGAGTGTGCCGAAAGGAGACGCCGTCATGAGCGAGAAAACGAAGCCGGCTGGACCCGATCTGACACAAGGCGTGTCGCTCGCCGATTTCTCCGAAGGCAAGCTGCTGGGGCATGTCGCCGACGACGAAGTGCTGCTGGTGCAGGTCGGTGCGGAGGTGCTCGCGATCGACCCTCACTGCAGTCACTATCACGGTCCGCTCGCGGACGGGTTGGTGGTCGACGACACCATCCGTTGTCCTTGGCATCATGCCTGCTTCTCGTTGCGGACAGGGGAAGCGATACGATCGCCCGCGTTCGGCCGGCTTGCGGTTTGGCGAACGGAGCGGGATGGCGACAAGATCGTCGTGCAGCACAGATCGGAAGCGCCGCACACCGCGGCGCCGCGCGTGGCGGCTGCGGCGGGAGACGTGGCCCCCGGCAGGATCGTGATCGTGGGCGGCGGCGCGGCGGGCTTTGCCGCCGCCGAGATGCTGCGGCGCGAAGGATATGCCGGCGCCGTGACCATGCTCAGCGACGACGCCGCCGCGCCTGTCGATCGCCCCAACCTGTCCAAGGATTATCTCGCGGGGCAAGCGCCCGAGGATTGGATGCCGTTGCGGCCGGATGATTTCTACCGCGAAGCCGGCATCGACCTCCGTCTCGGCACGCCGGTCGTGTCCGTCGATCCGAAAGGGCGCAGCGTGCAACTCGCCGATGGCACCGCGCTGCCGTTCGATCGCTTGCTGCTCGCGACAGGCGCGGAGCCCGTTCGGCTGCAAATCCCCGGGGCGGCCCCGCAGCGTCTCCATACGCTGCGGACGCTGGCCGACAGTCGCGCGATCATTGAAGCGGCGACCAGCGCCAAAAGGGTGTTGATCATCGGGGCAAGCTTCATTGGTCTCGAGGTGGCGGGTGCGTTGCGCGCTCGGAAGCTCGAGGTCCATGTCGTGGCGCCGGAGTCGCGGCCGATGGAGCGCACCCTGGGAGCCCGCATGGGGGACTTCGTGCGTGCGCTGCATGAAGAACATGGTGTCGTCTTCCACCTTCAGGACACGGTGACGGCGATGGCGGACAAGCGGGCCGCTCTCAAGAGCGGCGGGACGATCGAAACCGATATGGTCGTTCTTGGGGTCGGCGTGCGGCCGCGTCTGTCGCTGGCCGAACAAGCAGGGCTTGCCATCGACCGTGGCGTCGCAGTCGATGCGTTCCTCCAGACCTCAGCGCCGGACATCTTCGCTGCTGGTGACATCGCGCGCTGGCCCGACGGTCGTAGCGGCTCGAATATCAGGGTCGAGCACTGGGTCGTCGCCCAACGTCAGGGCCAAACGGCGGCACGCAACATGCTCGGCCGCCACGAGCGCTTCGATGCGGTGCCGTTTTTCTGGAGCCAGCACTACGATGTGCCGATCAACTACGTCGGCCATGCCGAGAAATGGGATGAGATCAGGGTCGACGGCAGCATCGAAAATCGGGACTGTCTCGTCGAATACCGTCAAAACGGCCGCATCTTGGCCCTTGCTTCGATCTATCGCGACCTCGCAAGTCTCCAGGGAGAGCTCGCGATGGAGCGAGGTGGCTGATCGACGCGCTCGCGGCGGCGGCAGAGGAGGATGAAGCGTCGTCCTTCGTTCTAGTTGAGCCTGCCGAGAAAACCTTCGATCAGCGGTGACCAGGTCGCGGCGCCGTTGGCGGCACCGGCCAGGCCGTGGCCGTCGCGGCCGAAAGCACCGAGCGGCTTGAAGGTCGCCTGGCCGCCGGCGCGGTCATAGGCCTCGACCATGCGCTTGGCGAGGGCGGGCTCGAAGAAGGAATCGTTCTCGGCGTAGATCCACAGCATGGGCACGCGCGCCGTTGCGCCGTACCTCGCGGCAGCGTCGACCAGGGCGGTCGGCGTGCAGTTGCCGATCTCGCCGCCGGGAAGCTTCTGATGCCCGCCGCGGCCGCCGGCGAAATTCACCAGGCCCGATACGCCAGGGGGATTGCGGCTCGACAGGGCGATGGTTGCCCAGCCGCCGGCCGACTGGCCGACCACGATCGTGCGATCGGCCGCGACATAGGGCTGGCCGCGCATATAGTCGATCGTCGCCTGGATGTCGTCGGCGCTTTGCAGGCCGGCCCTGAAATAGTCCGGCGCATTGCAGGTGCCGTAGCCCTCCGCCCAGCTGCCGCCGCTGTCGCCATAGCCGCGTCGGAGCGGCAGCGCGACCACATAGCCGCGCTTCAGGAACCAGGAGGAGAGGGCGGCATAGCGCGGTCGTTCCATGGTGGCGCGCTTGGAGCCGTCGGCTGGCGATCCATGATTGATGACCACCAGCGGCTGGCGGGTCTCTCCCGGCGGACGCAACACGGTGGCGATCAGGTTCGCGCCGCCGGGGCCGGGGATACGCACGATCTGCTCGCGCTCCTGCGCGGCCGCCGGCCAGACGAACAGGAAGGCGAGCAGGGCAGTCAGGACACAGCGGCGCATCTTATCTCTCCTGCAACCTGACGACTTTAGAGCCAGGCAAGAAGACGGCGCCATCGGGGAAACGGCAAAAACCCGGGCGTCTCGCGGCGGGACTGCTAGGATCCCTCACGATTCGCCCGGCACGACGAGGCCCGGTGGAAGAAGGAGCGCGCTGTTCAATGGCCACCACCGAGCTCGCCAATTCACTGTTCCTCGACTTCACCAGCTACAACATGACGACCTACACCGCCTCGACGCAGGTGCAGGACGCCTACTACGGCTCGACTGGGGCGCCGCTCCCCGCCACCGAGTCGGTCAATGTCGCCATCGTCCTGCCGCGGGCCAACGATCCGACCGAGCTACTGGCGGCCAACTGGGCGAGCCGCCAGCAGGCGCTGCAGCAGCTCAATGCCGACGGTACGCTGTGGTCGACCTACGGCGCCGACCAGACCAACTACGACAACGCCGTCGCGCTGCTGACGGGCACCGGGCCCGGCCAGCTCGGCCTCACCATGCTGGGCGATGCCAACGCCAGCGACGGCTATGTCAGCTCGGCCGCTTCCCGCACCATCTGGCTGCAGCTCAGTCCGGCGGAATTCACGACGCTGTTCGGCCAGACGCCCAACCAGCAGCGAAGCGATGGCCAGATGGTGCCGCTCAGCGAAGGCGGCCTGTACTACTGGAACGGGCCGCTGTCGCTGCCGACCGAGCTGGCCAGCATGGGCGTCGGCGTGTGGTTCGACTTTCTGCAGCGCGGGCCGGAGCCGGCCTTCTCCGACCTCTCGAATGGTGACAGCGTCACCCTGCAGCCGGGCGCACAAAGCATCGGCAATGCGGCGACGACGGGGCATCGCTCGCCGGTCTATCCAGGCGACATGGCTGACTGGTTCTACAATTTCCCGCTGGCCAAGTTCGCGACGGTGCCGACGGCCACGGTCGGCCTCATCGAGCCCGGCAGTGCCGACGCGGTACCGTCGGGTGATTTCCTGACGCTTCTGCAGCAGTACCAGCAGGCTGCAGGCCTGGCGGGGACGGGCACCTACTACAACGTCGCCAATAACGGGAAGTACTACGATGCGAGCGGCGCGCTGACCGACCCCGGCGAACGCTCGCTCGATGTCGGCATCATCGCCACGGCCAGTCCGGGCAGCCCGATCGGGCTCTATGCCGGGTCGGGCTTTTCGAGCACGCTGGTGGCGGGTGGCGGTCCCACCGCGAACGCCTATTCCAACGTCTTCACGGCGTTCCAGGGCGCTTTCTGGGATCTCGCCAACAACCCGCCCGTCATCTCCGCCTCGACCTCGATGACCCAGCAGACGGCACCTGGCTCGCCGTTCTGGATGGCGGCGCAGGAACTGTTTGTCGACGCCGCCCTGCGCAACATCACGGTGCTGAAGGCCGACAACGACTTCGGGTCGAGCTGGGGCTTCCGCAACGGTTTGGCCAACCAGAACGTCAACGCCAGCTCGCCCTATGTCGTCGTGGTCGGCGGCACGTCGCTCACCACCCAGCAGGCCGCCGCTTACGATCCCACCGTGGCCGCCCTCTACGCGTCGGCGTCGGCGAACAATCTCGCCGCGCTCTGGGGGCTCGTCGCGGGCGGCCTGACCGTGCTGCCCGCCGACGTTGCCAATGCCGGCCAGGCCACGTTCCTCGAAGCGACCTGGAACCAGTTCACCCTGACGGGCTCGACCTGGAGCGGCACGGGCTTCGGCGCGGGTGATGGCGGCGTCGACACGACGCAGCCGACGCCGTCGTATCAGACCGACTTCGGCCTGACGCCGACCAGCGCCAATCCCGCCGGCGGCCCGGCTAGCGGCACGGGCCGCGGCGCGCCCGACGTCACCGCCGATGCTGGCGGCAACATGACCTACATCGTACCGCAGCCCGACATGGCGCCAGGGCACGGCGGCGACGAGGGCACCAGCGCGGCGGCGCCGATGTGGGGCGCGCTGATGGCGCAGATCGACACCGTCTTTGCCGACCAGGGCCTGCCCAACATGGGCTACGTGAACGACCTTCTCTACCTTGCCGCCGCGGTCGTGCCGGCCTCGTTCAACGACATCACCTACGGCAGCAACGTCTCGTCCTGGGCCCTGGACCCGGGGGGCGCCGGCCCCTACGTCAATGCCAGCGGCGCCACGATCGCGGTGACGGGCTACGGCTACGAAGCGCTGCCGGGCTACGATCTCGTCTCGGGCCTCGGCTCGCCCAACGGCCTGGTGCTGGCGCGCGCCCTGAGCGCCGTCGCACATGCGCAGATGTATTTCGGCGACCAGCCCGCCCTGGCGACCGCCGGTGCGGAGGGAAGCTGGACCAGCGGCGCGCTGCAGAACCTCCTGTTCCAGACCATGTCGGCCGACGGTGCCACCGTCGATGTCACCTCGAGCGGCGGCGGCTTCGACTATACGAGCGGCGCCTCGTCCGCCTATGCCTGGACCAGCCGCTTGGCGATGCAGTCGCTCAACCCGGATTTCGATCCCAACCTCGTGCGCTTGTTCGACAAGCAAGGGCAGGGGACGTTGCTGCAGCACACGTTCGACGCCGGCGAGGCGTTCTCGCTGGCGATCGACGGCCAGGGCACCGTAGCGCCGCAATCGAACCTCACCGACCTCTTCGGCTTCATCGACATGGCCTCGAGCGACGCGGTGGTGCGGGTGGCGCGCCCTGTCGCCATCGCGGAGACGGCGGGCGGCGCCGACGGCCAGCAGGCCGTGGTGCGGGTGCGCCAGAACGGCGAGGATTCGCTCGCCGTCACCTTCTACCGGGTTGACGACTATGCCGGCACGATCGCCGGCCTGCAGCCCGGCGAGGCGGGCTATGCCGCCGCCGCGCAGGGCCGCGCCTACCAGCTCGCCACTGGGGGCACGTCGCTGTCGGGACCGGGCTACGGCAACTATGGCCAGTCGATGCTGCAGAGCGTCGATGCCGGCGACCTGATCGCCATGACGCTTACCAACGTCACGACCGGCCATACGTTCTGGGCCTTCTCGCAAGCCAACGAAACGGTGAACGGCCAGCCGGTCGGCCATATCTGGAATTACGGGCTGAACGTCTGGGGCTGGGAAGATACCAAGGGCGGCCATGACCACGACTTCAACGACCTCGTCGTCCAGCTCGACTTCACCAGCGCATCGGGTCAAGGCTGGTTGGTGTAGGCGAGATCTTCTCCAATGCCGAAAGCAGCCTGCGGCTGGTGCGGCGAGGATACGGACGGGCCAGCGCCTGCGGGGAGAATGAGGCGCTGGCCCGTTGGACGGTGTCGTTGCTCGCGGCCACCGTCCGTGACCCTCCCGCGGGGGGCGAGAGGGACCTCGCGGCTGGCGCCTCCCTTGCCAGCCTCCCCGAGCGTGCCATGACCGTTGGCGCGCTCAGTTCTGTTCTGCTCGAGCCGTCGCGACAAAGACGGCAGGTCTCGTCTCCGTTTGCGACGATGCCCCCTCTTTCCCATCGGCCAGGCGCGGCATGACCGCAGTGCCGGCGGCAGTCACGATTTGCTGCTGACAGGCCAGGCCGTCGACCATCGCCCGCTGAAGAACGCCGCTTGCCCAATTCTGGTATTCGCGCAGGAGGTCGATTGGCGTTGCGGCCCTGGACATTCGTTCCGCGGCTTCCGCCGTTGCGCGGATCCCGGCATGGCGCCGCTCGAACCAGCCGTTGGCGAAACGCTGCATGGCATCGAGACTCTTTGCCTGATTCTCCCGAAGAACGCCGGCGTTCCTCGACATCGCCTCCGAAACGGCGAACGGCGGCGAGAACAGGAGCTGCATGGCATTGAACGGCTCGGTCATGTTCAGGCTCCTCATGGTAGGTCCCTCCGTCTGCTCTGTTCAATGTGGGCGGGGCCGGACGCCGAAGGGCCCAAGCGACTTCGCGACGCGCCGCATTTCCTAACCCTTCTCGACGCGGTCGGAAGATCGCTGGTTTTCCTTTCCCGGACGCCGCTCGGGCTCCGGTAACGACAGCATGCCTTCGAATTCCCGGATCATCCTCTCGATCGTGTGCCGGTTCGATTCGTCCGTTTCATCGGCGAGCATTTGCCTGAATCTCTCGATGTTCCGCCGAAGGATGTAAGTTTCGATCATTGTGTCACCCTGTTCACTGTTCTTGATAAGAGCCATGAAGAAGGGGTTGCGTCGCTCTGCGCCAAATCGGTTGACGGTGTTGCCCACGTCTCGCGACAAGCGCTCCCTGTTTGTCTTGTCGTGCGTGATTGCCTCGATCGATCCAGTCTTCCATAACGTCCCTGAGATTGGCCCGTCGCGGCGCGATTTCCTACCTGTCAACCTTGGCAGGTGTCGAAGGACCGTCCTGGTTGCAATCAATGCCGCCTACGTTCGACGCTCATGGGATGAAAACGAAGCCAAAGCGCGCCAAGAGGCTGCATCTATTTGTCGGCAGCCGGTGGGTGAGCGTTGCCATTTGGGTCCAGCTGGCGGCGATCTTCCTGTTCGACGTATGGACCCACCCGGAAAACGTCTCGGCTTGCTTCGCCTATACGATCCCCATCTTCATGAGCCTCTTCGAGGCAAGGCCACGGCCGTTGCTCTACGCTGCGGCGGCGACCTTGCTGTCGATAGTCGGCTCGTTCATAGAACCATCGAGCGAGCTGCCCATCGTCGCGATTCTCGGCAATCGAATTATCGCGATTGCCACGCAGTGGCTCGCCGCCATGCTGGTCAAGGCGCAGTATCGGCGTCATGTCGAAATACAGTGGGTCGCCGAGCTGCAGCATCGCTTTGTCGACATTCTCTCGCACGAGATCGGCACTGCGCTGACGGCAATTACCGGCCAGGCCTATCGCCTGATGAAGCTGTCGGGCCAGCTGTCGCCGGGCGATCTCAGGGTGCGCGCGGAGAAGATCCGTAATGCGGCGGAGCGGATCGAAACCATTCTCGACCGGGTACAGTTCGCCTCGTCGCTGGGAGACGGCACCATTCCGATCGGACACGATGCGATCGACGTCAATGCCATGCTGCAAGCGCTGACCGATCAGCTGAGGGAGGAGCAGCGGGGCCGATCGATCGAACTGAAGCTGCAAGCCCAATCGCGGCTCGTGAGGGGAGACGAAATCCTGCTTCGCCAGGCGCTCGAAAACGTCGTGATGAACAGCGTGAAGTATTCGGCGGAGGACAGCCCGGTCTTGATCGACACCGTGGAACGAAGCGGCGTCGTTCGCGTTACGATAGCCGATCGAGGTCAGGGAATCGCCGCATCTGACCTGTCCCGTGTTCGCCAACCCTACTATCGGGGGGCGAGCAGCAAAGGAACAAGTGGAGCGGGCCTCGGTCTCTATTTCGTCGAACGCATAGTGGAAGCGCACGGCGGGACGATCGGCATCGAAAGCGAGCCCGGCGAAGGGACCAGCGTCGTCATCGAGCTTCCGCAAAGCAAAGAGTCCGGTACGGCATGAAAGCTCGCTCAAAGATCCTCTGCATCGAGGACGATCCCGCGACGGTCGAATTGTTGGTCGAAGTGCTGGAGGACGAGGGGTTCGAAACCATCGTGGCGGCCGATGGTATCGAAGGGGTCCGGAAGTTCGCGGAACGACCGGACCTGATCCTGTGCGACGTCGACATGCCGCATATGAGCGGCTTTGGCGTTCTCGGCGAGCTTCGCCGGTCGGCGGGCAAGCTGCGTACCGTCCCCTTCCTGTTCATCACTGCCTACGGCAGTCGCGAGAGCCATCTCCAAGCCCGACGGCTGGGATGCGACGATTTCATCGCCAAGCCGCTGGATTTCGAGTTGCTGGTGGAGATCGTGCGCAGCCGCCTCACGCAGCGCACCGATCATGCGCCGATCGACTTTGCCTTGACCGATCGGGAGATCGAGGCGCTGACCTGGGTTGCCAAGGGAAAGTCGTCGGCCGACATCGCCGTGCTCATGAAGGTCAGCGAACGGACGGTCAACTTTCACGTCAACAACGTGATCCGAAAGCTTCGCGTCGCCACGCGCTTGCAGGCGGCGATTCGCTGCGCGATCCTCGGCCTGATCGAGGCATAGGCGAAGCCGGGTTGTAACCCGTCGGCGTTCTGGTGCGGCTCAGACGCAATGTGGTGTCGCCAGGAGGCTTACGATCTCTGCCTGCCTCCGGGTCCCCGTCTTTCCGAAGATGCTCTTGAGCTGCGACCGCACGGTGCTTGTCGCAACGCCGAAGGCGCGGGCGATTGCGGTCACCGACTGGCCCTCCACCAGCCGGCTCGCCACCCGGGCTTCGGCGGCCGTGAGATCGAAAAGGGCCACGAGAAGGCGCTCGTCCGGCGCGCGCTGGGGCACGACCGACGTGAAGAACAGAAGCAGCGCGGCACTCGGCGAGAGGTTGCGCTCGATGTCGGGGAGAGGCCGCAAATGGGCGACCATCGGGAGCGACGTTCCATCGCCCGGCACGGCGAAAGAACGATCCCTCTGTGACAGCAGATCGGCGCGGGCGCTGGCCCGTGCGTCGTCGTACCTCGCCTGGGCAGAGAGGGCGGCGAACTGGATCCGATGGCAAGAGCCGAGGCAGATCTGCGGCGCGCACGCATCGAAGGCTGGATTCGACGCCACGGCACGACCGTTTGCCGTCAGCACGGCGGCCGGCAATTTCAGCATCTGGAGGACCGACACCGTCATCCATGCCCGTTCGATATCCATCCGGATCGGCGACATCGCGGCGTGTGCGGGGGGCAGCTGCAGCACGGTCGGAACCTCTGTGATCGACGTCACGGCAACCTCCCTGTGCGCGATCGGCCAAGCTGCCCTCACGGATCGTATTGCTTGGTCCACGCGGCAAGACACTCGCCCTGCAACGGGCAAAAGACTTGTCGGAATTCTTGTCTTATTCTTGGGAATTGCTCGTCGAAGCTTTGATCGCCGGGGCTCGCCTCTTGCCGTTCTTCTTTGAAAATCAAGCGCTTGACCCGATGCGACGAGAGCTGTCCCGGGATGGGGCCGTGGTCGCGGTCGAGCCGAAAGTGTTCGATCTGCTGGTCTATCTGGTCACGAACCGCGATCGCGTCGTCACCAAGGACGATCTGATCGCCGGGGTCTGGGGAGGCCGGATCGTTTCGGACTCCGCCTTGACCGGCGCCATCAACGCGGCGCGCAGGGCGATCGGTGATGACGGCCGTGCGCAGCGCCTGATCCGGACCAGCTCCCGCAAGGGATATCGTTTCGTCGGCAGCGTCAGGCTCGACGCAGGGACGGAGCCCGCCCTCGCGCTGCCCGACAAGCCGTCGATTGCCATTCTTCCGTTCCACTACAAGGGCGGCGATCCCGAGCAGGAATTCTTCGCCGATGGCATGGTCGAGGACTTGACCACCGAATTCAGCCGCATCCGCTGGCTGTTCGTGATCGCCCGCAACTCGACCTCGCTCTATAGGGGCCAGACCGTGGATGTGAGGCAGGTGGCCCGCGACCTGGGCGTCCGTTACATCCTCGAAGGCTCGGTGCGTCGGAGCGGCAACCAGATGCGCCTCACCGCGCAGTTGGTCGATGCGATCTCCGGCAGCCAGATCTGGGCCGAGCGCTACGACCGCGATCTGGTCGATATCTTCGCCGTGCAGGACGAGATAACGGCGAGTGTTGCAGGGGTCATCGAGCCGGTCCTGTCCGACGCCGAGCAGCAGCGGGTCTTGCGCAAGCCGCCGGAGCGGCTCGATGCCTGGGAGGCATACCAACGGGGGCTTTGGCACTTCAACAAGTACGGGTCCGACGAAAACCAGGTCGCGCAGACCTTCTTTCGCCGCGCTATGGCGCTCGATCCGAATTTCGCGCCCGGTCACCACGGATATGCGCTGGCCCTCCAATGGGAGATCTGGCTGTTCTCGGAACGCCCGTTCTCGGAGGTTCGAGGGACGCCCTTCGAGGAAGCGCGCCTTGCGGTCTCGCTCGACGACAAGGACGCGACGGCGCACGCTGTCCTGGCGCACATGTTGATGTGGCGCGGCGACTGGGAGGCGGCCATCGCCGAAGCCCGGACCGCACTCGGGCTCAATCCCAACAGTTCCTTCGTGATCAGCATGCTGGGGTGCGTGCTGGGGTTTGGCGGCTATCACGAAGAAGCGATCGAACGGCTGCGGCAGGCGATGCGCGCCAGTCCGAACGATCCCCTGACATGGCTTTGGACTCTATGGACCGGCTGCGTGCAGTTCTACTCGCGGCAATTCGAGGCCGCCGTGAAAACGCTGCGCGAGGTCGTTCGTCTGCACCCGCGGGCTGCCCAGTGCCATGGGATGATTGCGGCATCCCTTGCTTATCTGGGGCGCCTCGACGAGGCGCGCGATCACCTGTCCCTTGTACCTTTCAGCCCCCGGTTTCAGAACATGCCATGGACGCGGCCGCAGGACATGGCGCTGCGCATCGAGGGCGTGCGCCTCGCCGCCGGCGAACCGAAATGACGGAAGCCCATCTATATGCCGCGTGACGCCGCGACCTAAAAATCCGCCACTCCGCCCACCCTATGGGATGGGAGGGTGGGCGGACGGTCGCAACGTAGTGGGTGGTGGGACTTGCGACCGACGCGAGATGGGACGGCGTGTGGCGGCCTCGAGTGTAGGCCTTCGCCTCAGCAGGGCATCCCCCATTCAGGGGACACTGCCGTCTTTGTTTGTCGGCCGAGAACGCCGCCGAGCCTCGGAGGGTCAGGATCGTCCTTCCCAGATGCAGCCTTGGGTCGACCTCACCGTAAACGACAGGGACGGGCCGGCGACAACCGTCCAGATCAACTTGCCGCCGCCCAGCGTGGTCTCGGTCTCGTATTTGCTGTCGGCGACTTTCTTCAGAGTGAGCGTATTGCCGCCGCTCACCGTCGCCTGGTCGCCAGCCACAGCGACCGACCACTTCTTCGCAAAGGAGCTGTCGCCTTGCATACAGAAGCTCGGGTTCTTGCCGCTGGCGGCGAGGGTGATATCGGCTTTCGCCTGAGCCAGGGCCGCGCTCGCGGCAAAAAGGGTGGCGCCGACGGACATCAGGCCGATCGTTCTTTCCATCGCTGTCTCCTGTGGTCGGCCCGCGCCGGAGACCAACCAGCCGTCCGGGCCGTCCTTCAAGACTGGCCAACGGCGTGGCAATGCACATCACCCGTTCGGGGGACGGGCGTGCCGCTTGCATCCGAAGTCGGAGGCCGCCGGGAAGGTGAGGGAGGTTGCAACCGATTGGCAGTAGCGCAGCCAAAGCTTGCAAGCATGGCGTGCTCCGATACCATCCGGGCAGAGGCGTCGTGGGGGAGGGGCATTGGGCTATGTCGCTTCGGGAGCCAAGCGCCGACGAGCTCGAGCGCGTGATCGCAGGATTGTACGACGCGGCCTTGCAGCCTGGCTTGTGGCCGGGCTGGCAGGCGTCGGCAGCCCGTGTTCTCGGCAGCCACACCGCCCTGGCGGCGATGCAGGACACTCGGACCGGTGAGGTCGACCTGCTCGGCATGCACAACTTCAACCCACAGGCGGTGGCGCTCTATGGGGAGTACTATCATAAGCATGATCTCTGGGCGCAGCGGGCGCTTGCGAGACCGATGACGGCCCTGCGCAGTGCCGACCTATGTTCCGACGAGGAGTTTGCCCGGAGCGAGATCTACAACGAGCTTGGCAAACCCTACAACGACGGCGCGTTCCACTTTGTCGGCGCCGTCCTGCAAGTCGAGGGCCATGTAGGGTCGTTCGGCTTCCAGAATCCTAGAGCGGCGGGACCTTTCCAGAAGCGTCATGCGGAGGCAGTTCAACTCCTGGTGCCGCATCTTGCGCGCGCGATGAGGATGCGAATACGCCTGAGGCAAGCCGAAGCTGATCGCGCCACGATGCTCTCGGTGCTGGACATGGTCGCGCACGGCGTGGCGCTCGTGACGCGCGAGGCGCGCCTCGTCCATGCCAACCAGGCGGCATGGGCCCTTCTCGGGAAAAAGGACGGCGTTTCCCTCGACGCCAAAGGCCTGTTCGCTGCCGCGAAGCCCGGTGAAACGGCCGCGCTGCGCCGCCTGATCGACGAATGCACCGTGCCGGCCGGCGGCGGCGGCGTCGCTCGACTGACCAGGCCCTCGGGCAAGCGGCCGTTCGAGGTCCTCGTGGCGCCGCTCGGGGCGCGTGGTCGCGATGACACCTCCCATCGCGCCGTCGCCATGGTTTTCCTGCGCGATCCCGAGGCGAAGCCGAGGCCTGTGCCGGCCCTGTTGCGCGAGCTCTATCGTCTGACCCCCGGCGAGGCGCGACTGGCCGCCGACCTGCTGGCCGACCGCTCGCTTCTGGAAATCGCCGAGGCGCGCCGGCTCAGCCGCGAGACGCTGCGCACCCAGCTCAAGGCCTTGTTCCTCAAGACCGGCACCAACCGGCAATCGGAACTGATCGGCTTCCTCGCGACCGGCTTGGCCGTGGTCCTGCGCGACGGTGGCGCCGGCGGCAGCGGCTGAGAGGCCGCCCCCTGGCCGCGACAGCAAAGAAGCTGGCGCGGAGAGGAGAATGAAGTGCCTAGCGCCCGCTGCGCCGGGCCGGCTTGCCGCGCGAGCCGGAGCCGGTGCGCACGCCGCGGAAGACGCGGGAATGCTGCATCTTGCCGAGATGCACGCCGACATTGGCGCTCGCCGCCTGGCCCGGCAGCTCGAGCTCATGGGCCTCGAGGCGGCGGATTTCGTCGCGCAGGCGGCCGGCTTCCTCGAACTCGAGATCGGCGGCGGCGGCCCGCATGCGCTTCTCGAGCTCGGCGATGTGGGCACGCAGGTTGTGGCCGACCAGATGCACGTCGCCCGACACGCCGGTATCGACCGTGTAGTGGTCGCGCTCGGCGGTCGACTGCAGGATCTCGGCGATGTTCTTCTTCACCGAGGCCGGCGTGATGCCGTGCTCCTTGTTGTAGGCCATCTGCTTGGCGCGGCGCCGGTCGGTCTCGGCCATGGCGTACTTGATCGAGTCCGTCATCTTGTCGGCATAGAGGATGACGCGGCCTTCGACGTTGCGAGCGGCGCGGCCGATCGTCTGCACCAGCGAGGTCGGCGAGCGCAGGAAGCCTTCCTTGTCGGCGTCGAGGATGGCGACCAGGGCGCATTCGGGGATGTCGAGGCCCTCGCGCAGCAGGTTGATGCCGACCAGCACGTCGAAGGCGCCGAGCCTGAGGTCGCGGATGATCTCGATGCGCTCCAAGGTGTCGATGTCGGAATGCAGGTAGCGGCAGCGGATCCCGGCCTCGTGCATGTACTCCACGAGATCCTCGGCCATGCGCTTGGTCAGCACCGTGACCAGCACGCGCTGTCCCTTCTTGGCGCAGTCGCGGCATTCGGCGAGCAGGTCGTCGACCTGCTTCTCGACCGGCCGGATCAGCACCGTCGGGTCGATCAGGCCGGTCGGCCTGATCACCTGCTCGATGAAGGTGCCCTGCGTGCGTTCCATCTCCCAGTCGCCGGGGGTGGCGCTGACATAGGTCGTCTGCGGGCGCAGCGCGTCCCATTCCTCGAACTTGAGCGGCCGGTTGTCGATCGCCGAGGGCAGGCGGAAGCCGAACTCGGCCAGCACGCTCTTGCGGTTGAAGTCGCCGCGGAACATGCCGCCGATCTGCGGCACCGTGACGTGGCTCTCGTCGCAGATCAGCAGGGAGTTCTCGGGGAAGTATTCGAACAGGCTGGGCGGCGGTTCACCCGGCTTGCGGCCGGTCAGGTAGCGTGAATAGTTCTCGATACCGGCGCAGGCGCCGGTGGTTTCCAGCATCTCGATGTCGAACAGGGTGCGCTGCTCCAGGCGCTGCGCTTCGAGCAGCCGGCCGGCGCGGTTGAATTCGTCGAGCCGCTGCTTGAGGTCGGTCTTGATCTGGTCGATCGCCTTTTGCATCGTGGGCTTGGGCGTCACGTAGTGGCTGTTGGCGTAGACGATGATGTCGCCGAGCGACGCCGTCCTTTCGCCGGTCAGCGGATCGAACTCGGTGATCGATTCGATCTCGTCGCCGAACATCTCGAAGCGCCAGGCCTTGTCCTCGTAGTGGGCGGGGAAAAGATCGATCGTATCGCCGCGCACCCGGAAGGTGCCGCGCTGGAAGGCGTTGTCGTTGCGCTTGTACTGCTGCTCGACGAAGCGGCGCAGCAAGGTGCTGCGGTCGGTCTTCTGGCCCTTGTGCAGGCGGAAGGTCATCGCCTGGTAGTTCTCCAGCGGACCGATGCCGTAGATGCACGAGACCGAGGCCACGATGATCACGTCGTCGCGTTCCATCAGGGCGCGCGTCGCGGAATGGCGCATGCGGTCGATCTGCTCGTTGATCGACGAATCCTTCTCGATGTAGGTGTCGGTCCGCGGCACGTAGGCCTCGGGCTGGTAGTAGTCGTAGTACGACACGAAGTACTCGACCGCATTGTCGGGAAAGAAGCCCTTCATCTCGCCGTAGAGCTGCGCCGCCAGGGTCTTGTTGGGCGCCATCACCAGGGCAGGCCGCGTCTGCGAGGCGATGACGTTGGCCATGGTGAAGGTCTTGCCCGAGCCGGTGACGCCCAGCAGCACCTGGTCGCGCTCGCCGCCCGACACGCCTTCGATCAACTGCTTGATCGCGGTGGGCTGGTCGCCGGCCGGCGTGTAGTCCGACACCAGCTTGAAGGGCTTCGGCGTCACGCCCTCGAGCACAGGCCGCCGCTGGATGTACGGCATGTGGAGCGGGGTCGCCGACACTGCGAGATTCTTTGAGGGCATGGCCTGCATTATATGATGCGCGGAGGACGGTCCGGCAATGCTAGTAGTGCCTCGCAGAGGTTTCCTAAAGAAAACCTCACCCTGAGGAGGCCGCGCAGCGGCCGTCTCGAAGGGTGGGCAACGGGCACCACGCCTGAGGCCCATCCTTCGAGACGCGGCCTGCGGCCGCTCCTCAGGATGAGGATAAGACAAGAAAACCTCACCCTGAGGAGTGAGCGTAGCGAGCGTCTCGAAGGGCGAGACGCGGCCTGCGGCCGCTCCTCAGGATGAGGGCAAAACAAGAGCCGCAAAAAGTTCCAAGCTTCCGCCCCCGTTATGCCCGACCTGTTGACCGCTCCGTTTCTGATTTCCGCCGTCGTTGCATGCATTGCAGGCATGGTGCGCGGCTTCGCGGGCTTCGGCGCCGCCATGGTGATGACGCCGGTGTTTTCCGCCCTCTACGGGCCGGCGGCCGGCATCGCCCTCTGCCTGCTGCTGGAGATCGTCGTGGCGCTGCCGCTGCTGCCGGCGGTGGTGCGCCTGGTCGACTGGCGCCATATCGCCCTGCTGCTGATTGCGGCGGTGATCGGCGTGCCGTTCGGTAACCTGACCCTCACTTGGACCGATCCCGAACCGATGCGCTGGGCGATTTCGGCCATCGTTCTCGGAGCTGTCATTTTGTTGGCGACAGGCTGGCGATTTCAAGGCCGGCCCGGAACGGCCACTACGCTCACGGCGGGTGCGATGAGCGGCTTCCTGAACGGCCTCTCGGGCATGGCGGGACCGCCGATCGCGTTCTATTATCTCGCCAGTGAGGATCAGGCGGCGAGGGTGCGGGCCAACCTCACGACCTACTTCGTATTCGTCGACCTGTTTGCCATCACGGCCTTCGCGTCACGCGATCTGATCGGATGGGATACCGGCGTCTACGGCCTGTTCCTGGCGCCGGCCGTCATCGTGGGCGGCCTGATCGGCGAGCGTCTGTTCCCGCTGGCCAGTGAAAGTTTCTACCGGCGTCTGGCGTTGCTGTTGTTGGTGTGCGTCGCTGTGGGCTCCCTGCTGCTATAAGGCTCGACATGAGGATCTGGGACAAGATCGTGGAAGGCATGAACGGCCTCGGCATCGCCGAGCTGCTCGGCCTGTCCTCGCCGCCGGCCGACGATGGCGGCCATCCCGGTTTGCGCCAGATCGGCTTCACGATCGGCGTCATTGCGCTCGGCGCCAAGATGGCGCGGGTCGATGGCGATGTGTCGGAGGCCGAGGTCGCCGCCTTCCGCGCCTTCTTCCAGGTGCCGCCGGGAGAAGAAGCCAACGTCCAGCGTTTCTTCGACCTCGCCAAGCGCGACGCCGGCGGCTTCGAGACCTATGCCCGGCAGGTCGCCGCACTCTTTCCCGACGCGCCGGAAATTCTCGAGAACGTGATCGAGGGCCTGTTCAGCATCGCCCAGGCCGACGGCGAGATCGATGCGCGGGAAGCCGACTATCTCGCCAAGGTGGCGCGCCTGTTCGGCCTGGAGAGCGGCCGCTTCGAGCGCGCCAAGGCGGCGGCACTCGGCGTGGTCGAGTGCGAGCCCTGCATCGTGCTGGGCATCGATCCGCTGGCGACCGACGAGCAGATCCGTGACGCCTGGCTGCGCCAGGTGCGCGCCAACCACCCCGACCGGCTGATGGCGCAGGGCCTGCCGGAGGAGGCCATCGCCATGGCCAACCGCAAGCTCGCCTTGATCAACGACGCCTACGATCGCCTGCGCCGGGAGCGCGGCCTCGTTGCCGCTTGAACGTCGCCGCCTGACCGTCGCTGTCCCATCGTGAAGCTTCTCGATCTGCCGTCGCCCAATCACGCGCCGCGTCCTGCAGGAACGGCCGTCGATGTCCTGGTGCTGCACTACACCGAGCTGCCGCTGCAGGAGTCGCTCGACATCCTGCGCGACGATGCCCGCGAGCTGCGCGTGAGCTCGCACTACGTCCTCGCCGAAGACGGCACGGCCTACCGGCTGGTGCCCGAGGACCGCACCGCCTGGCATGCCGGTCGATCCTGGTGGCGTGGCCGCGAGGCCTTGAATGCGACGTCGGTCGGGGTCGAGATCGTCAACCTGCACGGCGATCGCCACGACTATCCGCCGGTTCAGGTCGACGCGTTGATCGACCTCTGCCGCGCCATCCTGGCGCGCCATCCGGCAATCAAGCCGCGCAATGTCGTGGGCCATTCCGACATCGCGCCCCAGCGCAAGATCGATCCCGGCGTGCGCTTTCCCTGGAAGACCCTGGCCGATGCCGGGATCGGTCTCTGGCCGCACCCGGATGCCCCGCCGATCGGCGGCGATGTGCAGGAGGCGCTGCAGCGCATCGGCTACGCGCCGCCGCGCGACGTGGCGCCGGCCGAGATCGTCAAAGCCTTCCAGCGGCACTACCGGCCGCGCCGGGTCGATGGCATCGCCGACGACGAAACGCGGTCCCTGGTGGCCGGCCTGCTCGGCCGGATCGAGCCCGACCGGATCGAGGCGGAGACGCGCTGACGTCGACGGGGGGCTCAGTCGACGGATTCGGCACATCGGTCAGCGGCCGGCGCGGAAAACCGTGAAACCGCCGAGCGGTATCTGCTGCCAATCCTCGACGGCGTAGTCGCGGAAGGATCGCAGCATGAGCCCAGCCTTGCCGTCGGCGATCAGTTTGTTTTGCACGATGACGTAAAGATGGGGCACGCGGCCTCGGTACTCCACTTGGGCGAGGTCCTTGGCGTCGGCGAAGTCGGCATGGTTTGCCATCACCCGGACATGGCGCACTTCGAGAGCGATCTCGGGTGAGGTCACGTAGATCAGCGTCGACTGTCGATCCGGCGAAGCGAGGTCGATCCGGCGGATGAAGTCGATGACGTCGGTGCTTGCCGTCGAATGCCTGAACGCGCGGATGCCGAGAGGATAGGCCTGGTTGGTGACGAGATGGGAGATCTGGGAGGCGATGCCGTAGCCGACGCCGAGCAGCGCGACACCGAGAGCTGAAAGGCGCAGCCATTTTGCCGGCGCATCGAGCATCGTCTGGACGATTCCGATGAAGAACATCAGCGAAACAATGCGGAAATATCGTTCCTCTTCCCCGATCGCGCCGCCGCGCAAGCGGATCCAGACAAGGACGAGGCAATAGGCCAGCGCCGTCAGGGTCGTGAAACGCAGGTACGTCGCGTGCGTGACCCTCAATCTGCGCCAGACAAGGTAGAACGTCAGGGTCGCGGGAATGGCCAGAACTGCAGCGACCGGGATCGGCGATGCCAGCAGGGGCTGGTTCGGATGCAGGAAGAGATAGTTTCCCAGCTCGCCGAGGGAAAGCGCGGCGCCCCAGGCCGAGCTGTAGGCCAGCACGGCCATCCGGAGGGCGGCAGCCCCATTGAATGTATCTCCGGGCATGGCGCCGCTCCAGCCGTGACGATACCACGCAAAATAGAAGGCGATTCCCAGGATGCCGATCGACACCGACGCGACGGCGCTTCTGCGCAAGGCCGCTCGCCAGTCGTTCCAGGGCGCAGCCGGCGAAACGGCGGCCGCCCCAATCGCCGCCGCCGATAGAATGAGGCCGCTGAGCTTGGCGAAGAACAGGACGGCACTGCCCGCGACCAGGGGCAGGACAGCGCGCCAATGCCCCTCATCGAGTCGCCACACCAGCAGCATGAACCAGGGGGCGGCGGCAAAGAGCAGCGGTTCACCGCCGACATAGGTTCCGAAGGCGACGGAGAAATGACGTGTCGCCGCGATGATCGCCAGGGCGATGGCCACGGTCTCCTGCGGAAAACCGAAGGCTCGATAAAGACGCCACCACCCCCACAATCCGAGGAGAGAAGCAGCCGTCACGACGATGACGATGGCCGATCCGAGGCTCAGTCCCGCAGCTTCGAGCAGGCCGGGCAGCACGTATTGTCCGGGCGTCCAGGCTGCGACGAACCCGCCGGCGACCTTCGAAATGTCCTGCGAGTCCGGATGGGCGGCCTGGTTGAAGGGCAGGTCGTGCCGCGAATCCCAGGCGAGCAGGCCGAAGCCGCTGTCGGACCAGACGACCGGTTTCACGTAGGCATTGAGCGCGGCGTAGGCGAGGGTCATGGCAAGGGCGATGCCAAGGCACAGCCACGAGACGGGAACGCCCCAAACCCTGGCGCCGGCAGGTGGCCGCTGCCTGTGCGTTTCTCGCGGTGGCGATGCGCTCAAGATGCCACCGAGGGTACCATGAATGGCCCGGTGACAACCGCGCAACCGTCACTGCGCCGTTCAGCGCCATGCCGCCCTGCTTGACCGGATCGCCTCCGCGGCCTAGTCAGGCGCGCGGGTCAGACGGCTGGATGGCTGCACTTGGGCGGGCAACCGCCTGGGTGAGGAAAGTCCGGGCTCCACGGAGACACGGTGCCGGCTAACGGCCGGCGGGGGCGACCCCAGGGAAAGTGCCACAGAGAACAGACCGCCGGACCAGTCCGCTGGTCAGGCAAGGGTGAAACGGTGGGGTAAGAGCCCACCGCGCGACCGGCAACGGAAGCGGCACGGCAAACCCCACCGGGAGCAAGACCAAATAGGGGCGGCACGCCGGGCAACCGGCAGCGGCGTTTCCGCGTCGTCGCCCGGGTCGGTCGCGTGAGGTGCTCGGTAACGGGCATCCCAGAGGAATGGCCATCCATCGCCCTCGGGCGAGGACAGAACCCGGCTTACAGGCCGTCTGACCCTCTTTCATCTTGTTCACTCCGCAGCTTTTGAATGGGGAGGCAGGAGTGACTTGCGAACGCGGTAGATACCGATCGCGCCACCGTCGAAAACGGCGAAATCCGTTGTTTGATAGGAGCGGTGACTTTGCCTAAGAGCATCGGCCATGCATGTCGCCGATCTCCTCGCTTCAAAGATGTTCGATGTCGAAATAGCTGCCAAGCCGGCATCGGCATCCGACGTCTTTCCAGATTGGAACGTGCATGACCGATTCGGCGTGCTGGTCTATGAGCCGCTGGGAGGGATCGGCGCCACACACCTTATCCAGGTCGCTTGTGCGTTGTTCTACGACTGCAAGCCTGAACGAAGGTCGGCGCGGAAGATCTACCCGGAGATATACGCCATTCATGTCGGGCAATGGTGGGGAACCCACGCCGCCTACGATTTCTGGCCGTCGCGCCGGGAGCATCTCGTCAGGGGCGACCATCGAGACGTACTCGATGCCATCAACGATCGAGGCATAACGCGCCTTGCCCTCCCCGGAAGGCCGGCGCGTGACGTGGTTCATCGGAACAAGGAAGTGGACACCGCGCTGGACCGCCTCGCGACCACGTTGGTGTACAGCTCGACCGGCCGCACGTCGGATGCCGACCTGACGATCGGCGGCAACGACAAGCGCACCGAAATCAATCCTCAGCGCGCCTTGCGTCCCGTTCACCTTACCGAAGCGATGACGGCGCGGGCGGCAAAATCCAGCACGCCGATCAAGGAAGCCGAAGCCGAGTATCGCGACTGGCTGAGGGCGCACGATGGCGACATTTCCGCTGAAGATCGCGCCGAGGCCGACCGCCGCCGCGCAAGCCTGCGCGAGAATGGGACGGTCAGGGAATCCTATCGCTTCATTGCAGCTTCGGAAGCGCTCAAGTGCCTCTGAGGCTGCTTCGATAGGGCTCGAAGGGCGGGGGGCGGCCTGCCGGCATCGGAGTCGGTAAGCGATCGGTTTTTCACGCCAGCGCCATACAATGACCCTCAACTATCGTCTGTAGGGCGCATCGCTCGATCCTCGGGTCTTGCATCGCCGGGAGCTGTTGGTCGGCTGCTCCTCCATCCCGGTCGCTCCAGGCGTCCGCCGGGATCGCGCATGCCGAAATCCTGGCTGCCACGGTCGAGGCATTCATGAGAATGCCTCATAAGTCCATGCGCATTATGGCGCCTAATCGCAAATCGCCCGGGCCCTTAGATTGGCTCTTGTGAACGGCGACGACCGAGACCCCTCTTGAGGAACAGCGCGACAATTGCCGCTGGCTCCGCGACGGCACCAGAAAGCGCGGGTGCGCTGCTGCCGATCATGGGCGTGGTGTTCGTCGGTTTCCTGGTGATCGGCGTCGCGTTGCCGGTGTTGCCGCTGCACGTTCACGACGACTTGGGCTTGGGCACTTTCCTGGTGGGCCTCGTCACGGGCAGCCAATTTGCGGCAGCGCTGATTTCGCGCCCCTGGGTGGGCACCTATTGCGACCGGCGCGGCGCAAAGCAGGCGGTCGTCCTGGGTCTCGTTGGAGCGGCTGCCTCAGGGCTCCTCTATCTTCTGTCCATCGCCTTCAAGACCTCGCCGAATGCGTCCGTCGCGATCCTCATTGCCGGCCGCACGCTTCTGGGCTGCGCGGAAAGCGCGATCATCACAGGGGGCGTGAGCTGGGGCCTGTCCTTGGTCGGCCCGGAACGCACCGGCAAGGTCATTGCCTGGATTGGCGCTGCGATGTTCGGAGCGTTTGCTGTCGGCGCGCCGATCGGCTCGGCGCTGTATGGCGCTTTCGGTTTCGAGGCGATTGCGCAAGCGACGGCCATACTGCCGCTCCTGACACTGCTGGCGGCAGTGCCGCTCAAAGGTGTGGATCCCCTTTCGACTGTCCGCCCGGCCTTTTGGAAGGTGATGGGGGCCGTCTGGTTGCCGGGGACTGCCGCGGCGCTCGGCAGTGTCGGTTTCGGCGCGATCACGGCGTTCGTCGTCTTGCTCCATGGGCAACGCGGCTTCGGCTTCGGTTGGCTCGCCTACACCTTGTTCGCAGGCTTCTTCATCCTGGCACGCCTCGTCTTCGGCGATCGACCCGACCGAATGGGAGGGGCGCGCGTGGCGACGGCAAGCATGCTCGTCGAGGCGGTGGGGCTTTCGCTCATCGCGTTCGCGCCCTCTCTCGCGGTGGCGCTTGCCGGAGCAGCCCTCACGGGTTTGGGCTATGCGCTCGTGTATCCGGGATTGGGCGTCGAAGCCGTCAAGCGGGCGCCACCGGAGAGCCGCGGCCTCGCCATGGCTGCATACACGGCCTTTCTCGATGTGGCGCTGGGCTTTGGAACGCCGTTGCTCGGTCTCGCCGCGGGACAGATCGGCCTCGGTGGTGCATTCGCCCTGAGCGCGCTTGCGGCCCTTGGCGCCTGTGCGCTTTCGGCTGCGTTGCCGTCGTGGTCGAGCCCGAATCCTGTTTAGGAGGTCGTTGTGAAGCTTGTCGCTACGCTGACGATGCTGTCAATTCTTGCAAACTCGATGGTCTGCGCTCAGGGAACGAGCGGACCGTCGATGCCCAAAACCGGGCCGGCCCTGGATGACCTGAGAGCTGTCGCCCCGGGTCTCGGGAAATTCGCCACGTCGACCGTCGCGGAACTGTGGAAGCGTCCGGGCCTCGCTGCCCGTGACCGCAGCATCGCGACCTTGGCCGTCTTGATTACACGCAATCAATCGGTCGATCTTGGAGATGAGATTGCGCGCGCCCTCGACAATGGTCTCGAGCCGAAGGAAGTCGCCGAGCTCATCACGCATCTTGCTTTCTACGCGGGATGGTCGAATGCCATGGCTGCGGTCGCGGCGGCAAAGCCGGTGTTCGCAGCATACAAGGTCGATGCCGGCCAGCTTCCTCCGGCCTCTCCCCAACCCCTTCCTCTCGACGAGGCGGGGGAGGCGGCCCGCTCGGCACGCGTCAGCGAGCAGTTTGGCGCAATCGCGCCTGGAGTCGTCCAGAACACGACCGACGTTCTGTTCAAGGACCTTTGGCTGAGGCCCGACCTTGCGCCACGGGATCGCAGCCTCGTTACCGTCAGTGCGCTGGTCGCGTCAGGCCAGGTTGCGCAGATTCCGTACCATCTCAATCGCGCCATGGATAATGGCCTGACGCGAGTCGAAGTCGGCGAGGTATTGACCCATCTTGCCTTCTACACGGGCTGGCCCAATGTCTTTACGGCATTGCCGATCGTCAAGGATGTGATCGAGAAGCGGGCCGCCAGATGACCAGGGTGACCCCGTCTGTCGCTGCCCTGGCGCTCGTGGCCCTGGGCGGCATGGTCGCAACGACCTCTCGTGCAGAGACCAACGGCATACGGTTTCCCGAAGGGTTCGAGCGCGGCGTTCATTACGGCACGGTCACGCGCGGCAACATCGTCGAGGAACTGTACGCCAATCGCGAGACGGTCGAGGCCGTCAAAGCGGGACGGCCGATCCCGAGCGGGGCTGTCTTGACGCTGGTCGATTTCAGGGATGGCCGGCTCTTTCGCTATGTCGTCATGGAAAAGCGCACGGGGTGGGGGAGCGGCCGCTCGGACGCCAACCGCACCGGTGAATGGGAATTCCAGTGGTTCACGCCCGAGAAGACCGTGAAGTCGGGCGAAGACCTCGCACGCTGCCAGAGCTGCCACAATTCACAGGCGAAGAACGACTTCGTTTGGAGTTTCGATCGCCTGAAGAACGCCAACTGAACCAGGGAAAGCACCATGAACAGGATCATTGCAACGGCGGCCTCGGCGGCGCTCCTCTCGGCCGGCAGTGCGTTGGCGCAGAATATAGAGGTGAGCTCCGCCGCCGCGCGCCAGCAGACCAAGGGATCGGACCGTTACTTTACGGGGTCGGTGAGCGTCGACGGGCTTTTCCCGGCAGACAATGGTCGTCATGCCAATGGCGGCCATGTCACGTTCCAGCCCGGCGCACGTACGGCATGGCATAGCCATCCGGCCGGTCAAACGCTCATCGTGACATCCGGCACGGGCTGGATCGTTCAATGGAACGGCGAACGCCGCGAAATCAGGCAGGGCGACGTCGTGTGGATTCCCCCGAACGTCAAGCATTGGCACGGGGCCGCCGCCGACACGACGATGAGCCATATCGCCCTTCAGGAAAGCGTCGAGGGCAAGAACGTCGAATGGCTCGAGCAGGTCAGCGAGGACCAGTACAAGAAGTAGCTAAGCTCGATGGCGTAGTGCCTCGACGAGCAGCGCGAATGCCGCCGAGGACTGGCGTCGGCTTGGGTAATAGAGGTGGTAGCCCGTGAACGGCGGACACCAATCCTCCAGTACGGCGCGCAATTTGCCCTTGGCGACATGCGGCCGTACCAGCGGTTCGGGAACATAGGCGAAGCCGTAGCCGGCCAGGGCGGCCGTGAGCATCTGGTTGGTTCCGTTGAAGATCAGCTGTCCGTCGACCCGGACACGCAGCTCGCGGCCGTGCTTCTCGAATTCCCAGGAATAGAGGCCGCCATGGGTCGGCAGCCGCAAATTGATGCACTGATGCTCGACGAGCTCCTGCGGCCTCCTGGGCGTGTTCCGGCCCTTGAGATAGGAGGGCGACGCGACCACGGCCATGCGCTGATCCGGGCTGATCCGAACCGCAATCATGTCCTTGGCGACCTGCTCGCCGCTGCGGACACCGGCATCGAAGCGCTGGGCGACGATGTCGGTAAGTCCGTAATCGACGACGATCTCGACCTTGATGTCGGGATATTTCCGCAGGAACGGCACGAGTTTCGGCCAAAGAATCTCATCGGCGACGTAGTCGACGGCGGTAATCCGGATCGTGCCGACGGGCTTCTCGCGAAGCTCGCTGAGCGCTTCGAGCTCCTGGCCGATTTCATCGAAGCGCGGCCCCAGGGATTGCAGCAGACGTTGGCCGGCTTCTGTCGGAGACACGCTTCGTGTCGTGCGTGTCAGAAGCCGCACGCCGAGACGTGCCTCGAGCTCGCGCATCGTGTGGCTCAACGCGGATTGAGACACGCCGAGCTTGGCGGCCGCCTTGGTGAAGCTGCGCTCGCGAGCCACGGCCAGGAACGCCAAAAGGTCGTCGAAATGACCACGCTGCACGAATGACCTCTCGTCGCAAGTACGCGTGAATATAGCTGCGGCTGGTCGATGAGCCGAGCTTTTCCGGCTGACGCCGCCGCACCTACAGTGCGGCGAAGGCCGCTGCGGCTGCATGCACCGGGATCTCTATGGAGCTCACTTCGTGGTTGGAAGGAGCGTACAGGTCTGCATGATCACCCTGTCGTTCCAGGCGCTTGTCTGATGCGGCGCAGGACTGAGGAGCCATGGCTGGCTAGGCACTGAATAGTTGCGAGCAGGAGGAAGCGCGAATGGACGTCCGAAAGATCAAGACGGCGCCTGGCCTGGAATTCGATTGTTCTCTGGCGGGCTCGCCTGACGGGGCGCCGGTCCTGCTTCTTCACGGCTTCGGTGTGTCCCGGCATTTCTGGGACCGCCAGGTTCCCGCCCTGGCCGACGCGGGCTATTTCGCGATCGCCCCCAACCAGCGCGGCTATTCGCCCGGCGCTCGCCCTGATCCGAAGGATCTCGATGCCTACCATATAGACCGCTTGGTGGGCGACGCTCTCGACATCGTCGCCGCAGCAGGACAGGGCAGCCGGCGGTTTCATCTGGTCGGCCATGATTGGGGCGGCAGCCTCTCCTGGATCATCGCCGCGCGATATCCCGAGCGACTTCGCTCGCTCTCCATGTTGTCGCGGCCGCATCCGGCCTCGTTCCTGCGCGCGCTGGCGTTGCCCGACGGTGAGCAGAAGCGGCGATCGGGACATCACAAGGCCTTTCTCGAGCCGGACGCCGTTCCGAAGCTGCTGGCCAACAATTGCGAATGGTTGCGCTCGCGCCACATGCGTCAGGGTATGCCCGAGGCGGCGACCGACGCGCATATGTCCGTCTTGGGCAACGAGGCCGCGCTCGAGGCGGCGCTCGCCTGGTATCGATCGAGCGGCCCGCGCCAGCCGCTTGGCCCGATCAAGGTACCGACACTCTACATTTGGGGAGATGCCGACGACACGGTGGGACGTGTGGCGGCCGAAGGAACGGGCGAATTCATAGAGGCCCCGTATTATTTCGAAGTGCTGGCAGGCGTCGGCCACTACGCGGCGGACCAGGTGCCCGACAAGGTCAACGCATTGCTGTTGGCCCATCTCCGGCGACATGCGGGCTAGATGTGGAGTCTCAACAGGTTGTCCCTGGTCAGGCCGAGTTTAGTGATCGGCGGCATTCGTCCGATACTGACATGAGGGCGGTGCCAATTGTACGCGAAGTTGACCGAGCTCAATGACGATAAGTCATCGTGCTGATGGATAGTGCCCGCATGTTGCGCAGGACCGTCCGCATCGAGGTCATCGAGGGCAGCGACCTGCTGCAAACGCCGTTCAGATCGGCGCGCTTTTTTTGAGTTGGCTTCGCAACCTTGGTTTCTGCGCGGCTGAGCAACCAATGGCCGCCGAGACCATTGGTTGCTCAGTGCTTCAGTCTTCGCCCCCGCGGAACTGAAGCCGCCCGAGGATCGGCCGTACTCGGGTGGGGGTCCGCTCTTCTCCGGAGCGGGCCCCGCGATCCTCGAGCGTATGCGCGCCGCATCTTCCCCGTGACCGACAGCGAGTCAATTGATCCGGCCTCGAAGAGCCGCTTCTGCGACAATCGGCACGGCGTCGTCGTCGCGATCCGATCTCTTCTGGTCAATCTCTTCTGGCTGTCGAACGCGCACGATGCGCGACCGTTGCATGCTCCATGGGAGAACCAGCATTGAGCATCGGACATCCCGGTCCTCGAAGCCGGGTCCCTCGAAACCCGGTACGTCGCTGAATAAGCGCATGCCGCTGCAACCGAGCATCGCGGACCGCATTGACCCCTCAGGCCGGCATCACCACCACCACTCACCCCCATCTACTGCCGGTCAGTCCCACTCCCACGGGCCCACTCCCACGGGCCCACTCCCACGGGCCCACTCCCACGGGCCCATTCCCACGGGAGGGAAAGGGCCTGTCCCCGCAGGCCCTTTCTTTTGGCCTCGCGGCGGTCTTGGTGAGTTCAAAGGCCTCGAGACGACGAACATCGCTGGATGGGGGCTTGCTTCGGTCGTGTCGCCGGGGGATTGGCGACGACGGCGAGGGCAACCGGACGGGTTGTTGAAGCTCGATGAAGCCCATGCCGCGCACGTCATTTTCTCTGCTGGGCAAGAGGTCTCGGCGGATCTCATTGTTGTCGGTACTCACGGCCGGGCCGGTGTCGCCCAGCTCTTGCTCGGCAGCGTGGCCCAGGAAGTGCTGCATATCGCCGATCGAGACGTTTTGGCGGGTTCAATGCTACGCCATTGATTGATAACCTTGCGCTGCCAAGAGCTCTTCGACCAGTAAGCCGCGCCCGACCACCAATTCCACCACCAAAACCACCGCCAATACCGATCAACCGCTACTCACCCACGTATCGCCAGGCCCATGAACAGTGACGTGCTGCTGACAATTCTCATCGTCCTGCCGTTCGTCGGTAGCGTTCTCGCCGCAACCTTTCGGCCCAACGCACGCAACTCGGAGGCGTGGCTTGCGGGAGCTGTCGCACTCGTCTGCCTGGTCCTGACGGTCGTCGCCTATCCATCGATCGTCGAACAGGGGGCGATCCGCGGCCGGATCGAGT